>Ga0066187_1000173_pt1 | contig 26611 bp, 23 predicted proteins | sample WorMetexBAHAMAS1_FD_58706 | JGI IMG/M metagenome (GOLD analysis project Ga0066187, IMG submission 58706) | Marine gutless worms symbiont microbial communities from Max Planck institute for Marine Microbiology, Germany - Inanidrilus exumae... | ecosystem: Host-associated > Annelida > Digestive...
TGCGGTTTTTGCGAACGCTCCTGCATCAACATCTCAGCACATCTCTTCGTGAAAAATCGCCCATCTCAGGTTGAAGTAAAACGATTCCGGTACTGTCATTCGCCGACAAGCCGAGAGAAGCTCATTTTTGAGAATCGATATTATACGATTCCGGATGAAAAGGTCAAATTTGGACAAACCCATTAGATTTCAATTTATCTATTTCGCCCTTTATTTCGTTGCGCGATTCATCCATTCTAAAGTCGGGGAGACCCAGAGCGCTTCGGGCGCAAAAAACAGCTTGTGGCCCTTTTCGCTTACTAGGGTGATCTCCGTTTCGGCGAGACCGCCGGATGCCTCTGAAAAAGCCTCTTTGCAGCTACCGGCAACTTTGTCGGATGTGGCGAAAATAGAAAGGATACGACCTTTCAAGGCGCCAAAGTCCGGATACATTTTGTATTTCTTTATGGGGGCGATTTCGCATCCTGCCATAATGACGAAGTTAAGCTCAGGGTTTTTCAACTGGGATGCCGCGCAAAGGGCGATGACACCCCCCTTGGAGTGACCCGCCACCGTGATCTGGCGCGGCGGCACACCCGCATCCAGCAGCATGACAACCTGTGTTGCCACCTTTTCTGCGTAGGTGCAGGGTAAGATCTTGCCGGTGCGGAGTTCACTCACCACACGATAACCTTTTTCTGAAAACATCTTTAATAGGTCGAAGTATTCGCAGTCACCGTCGGGCCCGTTTTTTTCCACATAATAATTATGCAGGAAGATGACATACTTTGCATTGCGATCCATCTCTTTCGGCATATCGTACGGAGATGCCCCGGCGATAGCTCCTGAGGCGGAGGCGTTTGCAAGGATGGCAATGAGAAGAAAAGAAATGAGAAAATGGTGGAACTTTGATGTTGTTTTCACGACTTCTCCTTTCGGTTTGGAATTCTTTTTTGCTCTCTTTTCGGAAACCTTTACATGGGATGGTAAATATTTATCACTTGGATTGGGCCCCAGATAGCGTCGGTCGACGGATTCGAAATGTGAATATGACAGTTGTCCCCAAAAAACTTGTCCTATATTGCGAAAATGGATCCTAACTGATTCTTATAGATGAAAGAGCGGCGTTTCAAACGATGGGAATCAGGAGGTAGGCTTTCAACTGCAGCGGGTTTGATACGATATCTGCTTCAAGATGGATCTCCAAGGGGTATGCTTCGCGGAGGGACCTGCCGCTATGGGGAAGCCAGTTCATATAGGCTTGGTTCCAGGTTTGTGGTATGAAGTCGTATGAACCATGGTGGTTGAATATGGCATACCATCCTGCCGGCAGTGTGCAGTAACGGAACCCCATTGTGGGTTCGCAATCCGTTTTGACAATGGCTCCCACCCAATTTTCCGTCTCATGGTTGTCGTTTACCACAGGCCGGTAAGGATAGACGCTGACAAAATTGCCCATCATCTCTCCCACTCCATGATCTGCAACGAGTGCCTCAAACCGATCAAAGGACTTTAAAGCGGTCGTCAGAAAGCTGCCGTCCAGGACTCCCCGGTTTTTTATATAGGCCACCTTCATAGCGGGCAGACATTTGATGGATGGCGCAGCAACGGTTCCGGCCTGATTACGATGCGTGGTCCGGGGACGAAAAGGGTGGTGTGCCTTTTGGTAGAGCCCCTTGGGAATTGAGTCCCGAAATTGTCTCGGGGAGATGCCGAAATATGTTTTGAACGCTTTGCTAAAGGAGCTGGAATTGTCGTAGGCAACGTTCAGGGCGATATCAGTGATTTTCAACTGTTTTCTTAAAAGATAGAGCCCCGCATGCTCCATCCGTTTTCGAATCATGTATTGCCGAGGTGTTTCCCCCATCCACTGTTCGAATACCCGGATGAAATGAAAGGGAGAGAAACAGGCGATTTCCGCCAAATCGTCCAGACGGTAACGATCCTCCAGGTGACGGTTCATGTGAATCATAACACGCCGAATACGACGGCGGTGATCCAGAATCGTTTCAGTTGTTTGCATGGCAGTTGTCGTTATCTATGGATCAATATTCAATGCTCTCTTTCAGTTCATAATGCTGGGACGTGTTGTCATGCCGTGACAGCACCATTTTGGCTTTATCCGGCACATAGGATTTTTCGTGGTCTTTTCCTACGAATTGCTTTACCGCATCGATGGAATCGAACCGCATGATCGTAATGAACTCCACCTCGTCAGCCAAATGACGTCTCAGCAGTTGAATCCCCAAATAGCCGGGCATTTTTTTTGATGCGATGCCTGGAAATATCTCCTTTTTGAGAAGGTTCTCGTATGTGTCGGCATTTTCAGGCGTCGTCCAACCGTGTCAGATTCTGAATATCATAATCACTCCTTTTCACCATCCGGTAGTGGCGGAATGTAGGAAAAGCAATCACCCATTTAGCAGCATTGCTGAATCCCTTTCTATCGGCACCTCTGTGAGCCAAAGTCTTCCGTAGGGTTCCATGTGAACGGTAAGTGCATTTGCTTCCGAAAAAGCGTCGAACGTATTTCCTGCTATATTGTCATAAAGCACATCCACATTGTGGCCGAAAGGGGAGGGGTCAATTGCCACCTGCTCTGGACGTCCTCTTGTATTGACCACCACGATTGTGTAATGTCCCCCGCAGGCGGCATGCACGACGGCCACCGACGGGCACGAGGGATCCACGGTTACGGAGGCTTCATCGCCTTTAGGCCCGAACGCGGGATCCGCGTCCACAAGGGCGACCAGATCGTTCATCCCGGAAGCGATCCGACCCTCAATTCGGTTCGAATCATTTAGCCAGGTTTCCAGATCTTGTAGAACCGATTTGGTCCGTTTGATGTTCCGCAGTTCACCGGTTTTCTCCACTCGTTCGAAATCATTCCCAAGACCCATTAGATCGTTGAAGTAAACCGCCTTCACGTGACGCCCCATGAGGGCGAAGGCCAGTGTTTTCAGTGCCAGGTATCGACGAATCTCAAGGTCCGGCGCCGCAAGGGTACGAAGTGCATTGCGGGTGGCAACACACAGTTCATAGGGCTCCCTGCCGTGAAAGATGAGATCCACCAGGAAAGCCAGTGCCGGTTCGGTTTGCATCATTGCTGACGGAATGCCGAGGAGGCGGGCCATTTCGGAATCGGACTGCACGGCTGCCTTGACCGTCAGCGTTTCGTGGTTATCGCTTTCTTCAAACAGTACCGCCACCGCGGTGGCGGGATCGATGCCGGCTTCAGTGCAGATCTTTTCAAAAGCTGCCGGGGAGATCTGTCCCCTGGGGGCGGTTTTGTATTTCACATGGCCGCCGTTCTCTATAACGATGTCTGTGAGCTCCCGGCGCTGGGCGTAGGAGAGAAGGGGGGCCTCGCCTCCGCTGCCGGGAACCGATTTGCCGTCATGGCTCTCATCCAGGCTGAATCGGATGCTGTCGTGCGGGATCTTAAATTTTCCGATCAATTTCTGAATTTTTAAAAGGGGACGGGCGTCACAAGTGTTGAACACCACCGGCAGCATGCAGGCCAGGTGAAAATCGTACATCATGGGAGGTGGGGCGGTTTTATCCGCCATCTGATTCAAAATGATGCCCAAAGGGGCATTGACCTCCAGATTGGGCACCATCCTCGGGGAAACACACGCCATGGACAGGTAGATCACTTTCATCAAACCGGTGACTTCCGGAAGGCCGAAGCAGGTGGTGCTCCACTTTTTGAAGGCAAAGTTGGCGGCATCCAATCGAAGCATGTTGAGATCCATACCGAGATACCAGGAAAAGTCGTCGATGAGCAGCTTGAGCCCTTCGAAGGTGGCGGTATTGAGATCCACCTGGACGTGGCTAAAAGTGGTGAGCGCACGGACCGGCTGCCCGAACAGTTCCGTATCGCTGTCACCGTAGATACGGGCATAGGCAGGAGCCAGGCCATTCGGAATGCCGACACCCGGTAAAACCTGTGACAGCAGTTTAACCGGTGTCAGTTCCAAATCTTTAAAAACATGGGGTGTGTCGCGGGTTTCCTGGGTTGTCGATACGGCCAGCAGGCTGTTTGGGTCCATACCGGCATCTCTTTTCAGAAAATCGACGAATCGTTCCAGATACCGATAGTCTTGATCTATAAGCATCTGGTCGTTTTTGATTTTTTCAAACAGATACAGGATGCCGATGACGGCGTCCGGCAGATGCGAAAGCCCATGGGATCTAAACCGATCATTGAGCACCCTAAACCGGCCATCAGGAAACATGTCGCCGAAACCGACGGCAGGCTTCCGTCGAAACAGGGTAAACAGCGGGAAGGGCCGGGGGCGGAAAATCCGGTCAAAATCCCCCCGATCCAGCCGTTTTTGGTACTCCGGTTCCGAAAAGATAAAAAAGCATTCGCCGGAAAGATCGTCCCCGTTAAGATATGCCTGAAACCTCGGATGTTCGATATCCACGTGGTTGAGCACAAAATCGGCCATGGAGAAGTAATCCGCCATGAGCCTTTCAAATTGCTTATTGGTGCCGAAGGGCCTGTGAATACGGTCCCGCCGGATCTGAGAAAAGCCACCGTCGTTGAAACGGCGATCCGACATCTCGCAGGACGGCAAAAGGTGCAGGCCGCCCACAGCCGGAAACCGGGATCTTAAAAATGCTTCCAGGGTGCTTAGGGTTGCTTTCCCCTTTTCCCGGACACTGTCCGCGTAGGCGATCACAACCGCCCTCTGCCGGATGCGCGTCAATGGCGTTGACGGACGGTAAGCCAGATCCATTTGTTTGACCTTTTCCCCTTTTCGATTCCACACTTCCGCCAGTCGCCTGATCCAGTAACCTGCGATCTTTTCAGCGAGGCGGCCGTGGGTTTCAGTCGGGAAAAGGCTTTTGAATGTCCTCTCGATTTCAATGGGTCGACGCGATGTGCGACTGATGAAATCGGGGGGCTGCCATCGATCTTGAGATGCCATAAGGGCTCCCATTATTCAGCAGATGGGGATAAAAATATTGAATCAGGACGGTAACACCAACTGATAAAACACATTCATCATATGGCGGTCCCAGGAGAAGTCAAGCAAAACGTATCGGTAACGGTTGAACGGTTCCGATGCAATGATTGGGAGTAATTCTCTCGGGTTTATATTCCAAAAGAAGGTAGTATTTTGGCCGCCCGGAAATCCGGTTCCGTTGCGGTCTTCATCCCATCTCCAGCACCTTTGGAAATAGCGGCAGCCGATTTTTTTGCATTGGTATGGGGTTTCTGTTAATGTGAAACCACTCGCATCAATCTGGATATGGGGCCGGGTGCCGGCGTGTGTATAGATGTTTGGGCCTTGCCATGAAATGATTTTTCATAACCATTTGGCGTTATTCCCTTCAAACCGTTAGTGATCAAAAAGATTGCAGGGCTCATACGGAAAGCGCTTGACCCATGAACTGTTCCAAGGAAGATTCAGAACGCTCGGCCCCATTGGAATCCCTGGCGGCGGAAATTTATGGCACCCTGTCCCGTCGATTTCCTGTCTGCTTTTCCAGCGACGAATTTCATTTCTTCCCCCAATTCAGACCCGACTCCCCGGACTGGTCCCGCTGGGACAACTTTTCATCCGGTTCTGTAAAGGAGACAACGAACCAGATCTCCGGATGGGAGGCCATTATCCGGGGCGGCAACGAACGGGATTCGTCCTTGTCCCACAAGATCGACTGTGAGATGCTGGCCCGCTCGCTGTCGATTCTTCGGGAACAGATGGCCCATGGGGAGGTCCATAAGCAGCAGCCGACCTTTTATTTGACCATAGCGGGTATCGGTCTTGCGGAAGCGATGGAGGCGGGAGGGGATGCGTTGGTCCGGAGAATCGAAACCTTTCCAGGGTTCATCGAAATCGCCATTGAAAACCTTGCGTGCGTTCCGGAACTGTTTCGGGACATGGGTCGTGATATGATCCGGGAGATGGCATCCTGGCTGAAGTCCCTTTCGGTTGCAGATACCGATCTTTTACCGGCCCTATCGGCAATGGAGCGGTTTGACCGGTACCTTCTGCAGATTCCGGTGGCAGATGATTTCCACCTTCCCAAAACACTTTACGCCCACATCGCCCGACATCACATGGGATGCCGCATGGATCTTGAAGAGATCGCCCATGACCTGGACCGGGAGATCTCGGAAAACAGGACCCTGATGGATCTCCATGCCCGAAAGGTGTCTTCCGACGGGAAATGGCAGACAGCCCTGACGAAGATTCGGCCGCCCATGCATCCGAACGGCATCATGGACACCTACCGCGACACCATAGATCGGTTGCGTCGGCATTGCGTCGAACAGGGACTTGTGTCCCAAGACCTTGCGGAAAGCTGCCCGGCAGCGGTCGAACACATACCGGACTATCTCCTCCCTGTCAGGAGTAATGCCGCCTTCAGCATGCCTCCGGGACATCCCCCACGCGGCGGAACATTTTATATCATGCCGGGGGAGGATCATTCCCAGCTACCCATTGATTACCGGCTGCTGTCAGCCCACGAGACCTTTCCCGGTCATCATCTGCTGGACATGTCGCGCTGGATGCTGAAAAGAGCGCTTCGCCGTCCCCTTGAATATCCCCTGTTTTACGAAGGTTGGGCCAGCTTTTCAGAAGAACTCCTTTTTGAAACCGGATATTTCAAAGGCCCCATCGATGGACTGCTGCTTGCCCGTCGCCGGTTCCTGAGAGCCATTCGGGGACGGGTGGATCTCGACATCCACACCGGTGCATGCTCCCTTTCCCAGGGAGCCGCTAGGCTTACAGAAAGCGGCGTTCCGAAAGCCGATGCCCAGCGTATGGTAAGGCGATACGCGTTGAAACCTGGATATCAGCTTTCCTATGCCATGGGCACACGGAATTTCCGTCGGCTCTATCGGAAATTCGCCCACTCCGGCAAAGGGCCCGCTGATTTTGCATCCCGCATCATGAAGGAAGGGGAGATCGGATTTGACCACTTGGCCCAAATTTTATAACTTGAGAGCCTGCTCCAAAACGTTTCAGACGGGTTCAGGTTAATGTTAGCGGAAAAAACCGCGGGAATACATGGGGTATTTTGAGGATTAAAATGTGAGCCCAACGCGGATAATCATCCGCCATTGACGGATTGGCCAAACTGGGACGTTTTGAACTTGGCTCTTTGGGAAAAGGAGGTACACTGTGAAAGATTTCTTGGGCTGTCACTCGGAATGGAACTTGGGGAGCCCGGGTGGTTGGGATTACCAACACACTTGTCAGGAGATCGCCAAAGTGACATGGCAGCAGCTCAACCACCTGAAGCCGACGGGGATCGAGTTGGATTTCGACCACCCGCTGCTCCATCCGGTGGAGGGCTTCGTTCAAATGCTCGTGGCGGAGCATCGACGCCGTGCCGGGACCGATTCCGGGCTCATCGCGGTGACGGCTGAAGAGGAAACCCTTGAAGATGTGACGGAAAACATCAACCTGGCCCGGCGATTGGATTCCGTCGAGGGCATCACCGGCATCCTCGCGGCACCCCATGCCTTTAAGCTGAATAAGGGAAGGGTGTGCCATCAGGGAAGACCCGTCTCCCTGGTTTTCATGGATTTCAACAACGACACCTTTCTCAAGCTTCACCGCCAGCACGACCTCTCCCCGTTGATGCAGGCGGTGGCAGAAAACCGGATCATCAACCCCAGGGGCACGGAACCGTTCAATGTCAAAAGCACCTTCGAGCTGATCACCGGCCCTATGGCCCACCGTTTCGATCCGCAGACGGTGCAGCGCACACCATGGACCCGACGGTTCTATCAAAGAAGGACGACTGGACCGGAGGGGGAGCCCATTACAGATCTCTTGGACTGGACTCGGGAAAACTGGTCCCGGCTGGTGTTAAAGCCGGAACGGGGATACTCCGGGATCGGTGTTGCGGTGGGAGGCGTGAATCCCGATCCTGCAGATGCCATCGAAAAGGCACTTGGCGAAGGGCAATATATCGTTCAGGAAAAAGTTTCACTTCCCCTGTGGGCCGAAGAGATGCCGGAGATCGATTCTGAGAAGGAGAAGGTGATACTGATTTCCCGTCAGACCGATTTTCGATGTCTCATCGGACCGGACGGCCTGTTTGGATTTTTGGGCCGCTACGGAGACGTGCCCACCAACGTCGGAAGCGGCGGTGGATTTCAGCCCCTGGCAGTTTTAAAATCCCCCATCGAGGGTGGAGAAGCGGTCCGGCGAATCCACGATGCCATCCTCTCTTTGTCCTATCCCGATGCGGTTGCCCTTGAGGAGGAGCAGAAATCCATGGCCCTTGCGCAAAAGTTCACCTATTTACTAGGACCCATCAAGATCGCACTTCGGCCACGGCTCATCACACCCGGACAACTCGACGCCCTGGCCGTTTACGGCAGGGCCGTTTGGTCCGACTGCCTGACCCTCGAAAAAATGTGGCTGGCAGGTGAATTGGAGGGCTATATCGATATCGAGGAAGAAGAACTGGCCATTGCCCGCAAACAGATCTGGAACGGTGGCCCCGCCATTTTTGCCGCCGATGGGCTGTTCAGTTTCGGGGCCCATGTGGAGCCGACATGATACCCTTACCGGATCAGGACTGGTGGAAAACCCTTTTCGACGAGATCTATCTGGCCACCGATGCCCGTTCGATTTGTAACGATGCGGTCACCCGAAAAGAAGTTGATGCGATCTGTAAGTTGGCACCGTTGCATCGTTCCCAGCAAATCCTGGATCTGTGCGGAGGACACGGCCGCCATTCCATCGAACTGTGCAAAAGGGGGTATGAATACTGCTGTGTCTACGATTATTCCATTTCCCTGCTGCAGGTGGGGGAAAAAAACGCCGCCCAGCTTTCAAGTCCCCCGCGGTTCGTGCAGGGCGATGCACGGGACATTCAACTGGCATCCGACACGTTTCACCATGTCCTGATTCTGGGGAATTCCCTGGGCTACATAACAAAAGGGAATGCCGATCGAAAGATCCTTTCGGAGGGGTATCGCGTCCTAAAAACCGGCGGCTGGATAGTGGTGGATGTGACCGATGGCAGCTGGGTTCGGCAGCATCTGCCGCCGAGTGCATGGCACGAGGTAGACGACGATTTCGTCGTGTGTCGGTTGCGCGAGGTCTGCGGCGATATCGTAAACGCCCGGGAGATGGTGATGAGCAAGGCGAACGGACTGGTTCGGGACCGCACCTATTGCATGCGGATCTACGAACCCCGGAATCTCGCCGCATTGCTGGAAGATACCGGTTTTTCCCATATCCGGATTCACACCGATTTTGACGCTTCGAGGCCAGGCGAGGATCGCGGGTGCATGGATCACCGTGTGATGGTCACCGCTCGTAAGCTGTAATCCGGAACCTGCCGCGGCACCCAAGCCCAGTTACCGGGCAGGTTCCGATTTCCGTTAAGGCATGTAATCCCAGCGTTTGAGGTATCCTTTTCTCATTTTGTCTTTTTCCGCCGGAGAAGCACCCCAGTTGCCTTTATAAACCGCCCCTTCCCAGCCCCCGTAGGTGGGATTCGGCAGGACGATAAACCGCGTTCCCCAGGTTTTTTTGAGCGCATCGGTTTCAGCAAACCGTTCCTCCACCGATTTTCTCCGAAAGACGCTGAGAAAGTCGTTGAGGTTGTCGCCCATCAAAAGTGCCACGGCGTAATCCTTTTCAACGATGTCCCGGCGTTCCTGTTTGTCGCTGCTGCCGGTTCTCAGCAGCAGATGCTTTTTATCGACATAGGGAAATCCCAGTGCCTTCAGGTTTCTCTCTGTGCCTTCATATCCCACTATTTTACGATTGGTCACATAAAAGATCTCCACATTTTTGGACTCGGCATACTTGAGGAACTCCAGCGCCCCCGGGATGGCCGTTGCCTCGGCGGCCTGCATCCAGGGCGTCCAGGTTTTGGAGGAGTAACCAAAATCCTGACCGATGAGGAAAGCTTCATAAGCCGAATTATCGATAACCGTCTCATCCGCGTCCACGATGACCGCAACGGGTTTGCCGCCCATTTGAACGGACAAAAACGCGTCGAGATTGATCCGAGCCAGGTTGAACGCCTGATAGCACAACGCCCGGTATTCTGCGGACGTCTGCATCCACAGCGTTGCCATGACCAGTTGTTCGTTGAGATCCCGGGTCGTGTATTCCGACGCTTCCGAAACCTTGGTCTCGATTCCGGCTCCTGTTACAAAAAGACCTGCAATCATCACCATAACCAGTAACCCACGCATACCGCCTCCGATCCTTTTCATGATCACACCTCCTTTTTTAAATAGTTATGCGATATTCATAGTGTTACCACTTCCGCCCACTTCTGAAATCGGTCGAAAAATTGCCCCACATGATATCCGTCTGCCAGGCCGTGATGCACCTGTACCGACAGTGGCATCATCATACGATTCCCATCGGCGCTGAATCTTCCCCAGGACAGGCGGGGGATGCTGTCTGTAGGGTGCATATGAATGGGATGAGAAATGGACGTAAACCGCACCCAGGGAAGGCTGGAAAGGTATAAAAGATCATCGCGACCCGGTTCATCCTCCAGATAGGGGTGCGCCTTTGCCCGGGAGATTGCCCTGTCCACTCGCCCGAAAAATGGGATCAACTCATCTGTAAATATAGCCTCGCAAAAACTGAATTGGTGATCCCCGGTCAGTACGGTAAAGGAGGGGTGCACTGCATCGTGTAGGACAATGCCTGAGGGGCGGATGCGGGTACGAAACTCTTCTATGGCGTTGGCAGCCAGGGTAACGCCGAACAGTACCGCTTTGAAAAGGGACGTGTCTCCCTTGTTGCACTGACGGTCCAGGTGTGTGATGTCCACTTCTGCACATACATTGTAATGCGGGTAGTCAAGGTCTCCGTAGAATCGGTAAGTGTCCCGGCGGGGCCATGTCTCAATGTCGATATGCTTCATCGTGAGGTCCAAAATTTGGATCGCTTGGTTTCAGGCCGTCGCATCGGAATCCAGTCCAGCGGCTGCTGTTTTCCCTTTGTAACTGAAATAGCACTGGGCGCACAGGGACTCGTAGGTCACGTTGTCCAGACCGTCGATGGCCAATTGCCGGCCCTCGAACACAAATCGACCGTCGAGTTTGCGCCCGTTGACCACCGCTTTTCGCCCGCATTTGCAGATGGTTTTCAACTCTTCGATACTGTGGGCCAACAGCAGCAGGCGCTCACTCCCAGGAAAACCCGCAAGCCGGAAATCGGTCCGAAGACCGTAGCAGATCACGGGGATTTCCTGGATGACCGCCACCCGGAATAGCTGATCCGCCTGTGCCGATGTCAAAAATTGGGCCTCGTCCACCAACACACAATGCAATGGGCCGTTACGGTCATTCCAGTCCTTGACGAGTGCATACACATCATCGTCGGCATCCGCAAGGATCTGCGCCCGAAGTTCGATCCCAAGACGTGAGACGATGTTGCGCTCCCCTTTTCGATCGCTCTTTGGTTTGATGATGACGGGCGTCATCCCCCTTTCTCGGTAGTTGTAGTCCACCTGGATCAAGGAAGTGGATTTACCGCAATTCATGGCGCCATAACGATAATACAGTTTTGCCATACCTTTCTCCCGGGGGTCGAGGCATACTGAATTTTACTGAAGAGTTAAATTGGAATGCCAACAGGGTTTTTCTATACATCAAGGCCGGACCTTATGGCAAGGCGTATGGTATTCAGATGGGATGGAGTCCATACCCGTAAAGCGGTTGAAATTTCCATGAAGGGCGTGGTAGAAACCAGATGTTGCCCATAAGGTTTCCGTCCGTCTACTCCTTTTCTATGAAAGAAACTCCATGTGCCGGCACCGGTCCGGCGGGCGGGTCCCATTTCTATTACCGCAATTTCGTTGGCGGACAAATCCCATGCGCATCCATGACATCATACTGAAAAAGAGAAACGGCGACGCCCTCAGCCGTGGAGAAATTACTCATTTTGTCAAAGGGGTCTGCCGGGGGGACATACCCGATTACCAGGCCGCTGCATTGTTGATGGCGATCTGGTTTCGGGGGATGGACCGTCGGGAAACTGCGGAGCTGACGCTGGCCATGCGGGACTCGGGAGATGTGATGGATCTTTCCGAAATCCCGGGGGTCAAGGTGGATAAGCATTCCACGGGTGGTGTGGGCGATACCACTTCCCTTATCGTCCTGCCCCTGGTGGCTGCCTGCGGAGGAAAGGTGCCCAAAATGTCCGGCAGGGGCCTGGGACATACCGGGGGCACCCTTGACAAGCTCGAAGCGATACCCGGCTTTTCCGTCGCGTTAGAGATGGCGGATTTCGCCCGAATCGTCGCCTCCTGCGGGTGGGCCATCGTCGGCCAGAACCGGCAGCTGGTGCCAGCGGACCAGATACTCTATGCGTTGAGAAGCGTGACCGGCACCGTAGACAACATCTCTCTTATCGCCGGCAGTATCATGAGCAAAAAACTGGCCGCCGGGGCCGATGCCATCGTGTTGGACGTCAAGACCGGGAGCGGTTCGTTCATGACGGAAAGTGAAAAGGCCCGGGAGCTGGCGGAAACCATGGTCGCCATCGGAGAGGATGCCGGCCGGTATACCGTTGCCGTGATCACCGACATGAGCCAGCCTCTGGGGAATGCGGTGGGGAACGCCCTGGAAGTAAAAGAGGCCGTCGAAATCCTGCAGGGAAAGCACGAAGGGGATCTGAAAACGGTTTCCATGGTATTAGCGTCCCGCATGCTCATGGCGTCGGGTCTTGCCGCCGATGAACCGGAGGCTTGCGGAAAATTGCAGAACGCACTGGATTCGGGAAAGGCCTTGGACTGCTTTCGGGATGTCGTGGCCCTGCAGGGGGGAAATCCCGACGTCTGCCATGACCTGTCGTTGCTGCCCGGTGCAAAGGAGCACATTCCGATTCAAAGCGAAAGGTCGGGATACGTCCATGCCATTGACGCACAGGAGGTCGGAAATTGCGCCCTGCTGCTGGGTGCCGGCCGTTTGGCGAAAGAGGACACCGTGGATCCCGGTGTGGGCGTATGGATGCGTCGACGCCTTGGAGATCGGGTGGCCGCGGGAGATGTGCTCGCGGAATTTTATGTGAACCATCGGACCCACTTGACGGAAGCGATCCGGCGATTCAAAGCCGCTATTGCAATCGCGGACCAGCCCGGTCCGGAATTGGTGTTGATCAAAGAGCTGATGACGCCTTGAATGGGAGGATCCATGGATAAATCAACACTTGCCCGGTACTTCGATCATACCATTTTGAAAGCCTTTGCCACAGAATCCCATGTCCGTCGGGTCTGCCGGGAAGCGGTATCCCATGGTTTTTTTGCCGTTTGTGTAAACCCTTGCCATGTTCCGCTGGTTGTTGCAGAATTGCAGGGAACCGGGGTGAAAGCCTGCTCCGTCGTCGGTTTTCCTCTGGGAGCCAATCACAGCGAAATCAAGGCAAAAGAGGCCGCCCTGGCCGTAAAACAGGGGGCGGCCGAGATCGATATGGTCATGGCCGTCGGCAAAATGAAGCAGGGACTCACCTCTGCGGTGGAAGCGGATATCAAAACGGTGGTCGAAGCAACCCGCCCTGCCATCGTCAAAGTAATTGTGGAGACCTGTTACCTGGAGCAGGCGGAAAAAGTAACGGCCTGCAAAGCGGTGGAAAGCGCCGGTGCGAAATTTGTCAAGACATCCACTGGGTTCGGTCCGGCCGGCGCAACCGTTGAGGATGTGGCCCTGATGCGGGATACGGTAAGTCCCCACGTCAAGATCAAGGCCTCAGGGGGCATCGGTACGCTTAATGATGCCCTTTCTTTCATCGAGGCCGGTGCCCACCGTCTGGGGGCCAGCGCCGGGGTCGGAATTATAGCGGAGATAGACGGCTGAGTTTTTTCTTGGAGTCAATGTCAAAACGTCCCTGTTTGGCCCATCCGCCAACGGCGGATGAATCCCGCCATTGGCGGATGTCTGCAAAGAAGGAAGGAGAAAAGCATGAAAAAGTTTCGGACGATGTTTTCGGTTCTATCGGTATTGGCAATTGTTTTTTGTTGGGTCGGCCTCTCATTTTCCGGGAACCTGGGGGTTGCCATGGTCACGGATGTGGGTGGGGTGAATGACCAGTCTTTCAACCAATCCGCCTGGGAGGGGCTGAAACGGGCCGAAAAGGATTTCGGCATTCGTGTGACCTACAAGGAATCCAGGCAGGACGCGGATTACGGCCCCAATATGGAAACCCTTACGGACGCGGGTTATGATTTGATCTGGGGGATCGGATTTTTAATGGGGGACGCCATCAAGGAGACGGCGGAGATCAATCCGGATCAGAAATATGCCATCATCGATTTTGCATACGGGGACAAGACACCCAAGAACGTAACCTGCGCCGTTTTCCAAGAGGAGGAGCCCTCTTTTCTGGTGGGGTACATCGCCGGCAAGATGACAAAGACCCACAAGGTCGGTTTTGTGGGCGGCATCAAATTTCCGCTGATTGAAAAATTTGAGTATGGCTATATGGCCGGCGTGAAAATGGCCAATCCAAAATGCCAGGTGTTGCGCCAGTATGCGGAATCCTTCACCGACGCGGCCAAGGGCAAGGCCATCGCCAACAACATGTATCAGCAGGGGGCGGACATCGTTTTCCATGCTTCCGGCGGAGTGGGAGATGGCGTGATCGAGGCGGCCAAAGAGAAGGGCAAATGGGCCATCGGAGTGGACAAGGACCAGAATTTCCTGGCGCCGGACCATGTGTTGACCTCTGCCATGAAGCGGGTGGATAACGCCATCTACGATGTGGTCAAACAGCTCAGGGGCGGAAAATTCAATGGGGGGCAGGCGGTGGTTTACAATTTGAAAAACAACGGTGTGGGAATCGCCCCTACCTCCAGCCGTCACGTACCGGCGTCGATACTGAAAGAGGTGGATGATCTAATCGCCAATATCAAGGCGGGAAAGATCGTTGTCCCGGCAACCAAAGCAGCGTTTGACAAATTCTAAGAGGTGCCGTTGACTGCCATCGATTATTCCCACAAGACCGTCGAAATGGTCGATATCGTCAAGAAGTTTGGCGAATTCGTTGCCAATGACCGCATCAGCCTGACGGTTCACAAGGGAGAGGTGCATGCCCTTTTGGGGGAAAACGGGGCCGGCAAGACCACCCTCATGAACTGTCTGTACGGGCTCTATCGCCCTACCGAAGGCCGGATCCGGATCAATGGTAAGGAGGTGGCGATCAGCGATCCCAATGTGGCCATCGGTCAAGGCATCGGCATGGTTCACCAGCATTTCATGTTGGTGCCTCCCTTCACCGTGACCCAAAATATCGTGCTGGGCCGGGAAACCACCAAGCTTTTCGGCATTCTGGACCTGCCCGGGGCGGTACAGGAGGTGGCCGATATTTCAGAACGCTATGGCCTGGCAGTGGATCCCAGGGCAAAAATAGAGGATATCTCGGTCGGCAGTCAGCAGCGGGTGGAGATTTTAAAAGCCCTGTATCGGGGTGCGGAGATCCTGATTCTGGATGAACCCACCGCCGTGTTGACCCCTCAGGAGATCAAAGATCTGGTGGCGATCATCCGCAATCTTACCGCAGAGGGGAAAACGATCATCATCATTACCCACAAGCTCCACGAGATCAAGCAGGTGGCCGACTGGTGTACCATCATCCGACGGGGCAAGTTTGTGGACAGGGTGAAGGTGGCGGATGTTACCGAGCAGGATCTGGCGTCCAAGATGGTGGGCCGGGAGGTTTCCTTTGTCGTTGATAAAAAGCCGGCCCAGTCGGGGGACCGGGTGCTGACCATCCGGAATCTCAGGGTCGAGGACAACCGAGGCATCCCGGTGGTCAATGGATTGGACCTCAACCTGTACCGTGGTGAAATCCTCGGCATCGCCGGAGTGGATGGCAACGGCCAGTCCCAGCTCATCGAGGCGCTCATGGGACTTAGAAAGGTCAGCGGTGGTGAGATTCACCTAAAGGGTCGGGAGGTGACCCATGACACGCCGAAACGGATGATTACCCAGCACAATGTCTCCACCATCCATGAAGATCGCCAGAAAAGGGGTCTGGTGATGGCCTTCGATGTCGCCGAAAACCTGATCCTGGAAACCTACCAGAAAAGCCCTTTTTCACGTCACGGTGTACTGGACCCCGAGGCGATCTACCGGTTTGCCGATCGGTGCATCGAGGAATTCGATGTCCGGCCCCGGAATGGACGATTGCCGGCCGGAGCGCTCTCCGGCGGAAATCAGCAAAAGGTGATCATTGCAAGGGAGGTCACCAACGACCCCGAGATCCTCATCGCATCCCAGCCCACCCGGGGCCTCGACGTCGGTGCCATCGAATATGTGCACGAGGCGCTGGTGGAACAGCGCGACCGGGGAAAGGCCGTATTGCTGATCTCCTTTGAGCTGGATGAAATAATCAACCTGTCGGATCGCATCAACGTTATTTTCGAGGGGAGAATTGCAGGGGAGATGGCTGCTGATAAGGCGGACGAAAACGAAATCGGACTTTTGATGGCGGGGGGGCGCATATGAAGCCGGGGAGTGCCGGGCTGAAGGAGAAATTCCTTAAAGGCTCCCTGGGGGTGACCCTGATGTCAACGGTGTTCGGATTTTTCCTGGGCGCCATCATTCTGCTGGTGGCGGGATTCAACCCCGTGGAAGCATACTGGGTCATATTAAAGGGGATCTTTGCAAGACCCAAGTACGTTTCCTATATGATCATTTACGCGACACCGCTTATCGTGACCGGCTTGTCCGTTGCATTTGCCCTTAGGACCGGACTGTTCAACATCGGAGCCGAAGGGCAGTTCATCATGGGCGCAATGACGGCGGCAGCCGCCGGCTATTTCATTCAGCTCCCACTGGTGCTGCATGCCATGGTGGCGATCCTCTTGGCCGTCATCGTCGCTGCCCTGTGGGGCGGTCTTGCCGGATATTTCAAAGCACGATTCGGCATCAACGAGGTGATTTCCACCATCATGCTGAACTGGACCGCCCTTTATCTCTCCAATTTTGCCGTCGCGCTCCCGAATTTCGGCAGAATGGGCACCGGTAAAACCTACACCATCCACGGAACGGCCAATATCGATATCCTGGGGCACTGGAAGCGTTCCTCTGAAGGGATCGCGTTCTTGCGGCAGCACCCGGTGTTGTGGGACGTGTTAAAATCACCGGTGAATTTCGGTTTTATCTTCGCCATTCTTCTGGCGATTCTGGTCTGGTATGTGCTCAACAAGACCACACTGGGATATGAGCTGCGTGCCGTCGGGCACAATCCCGATGCGGCGGAAGCCGGGGGTATCGATGTCAAGCGGAGTATGGTGGTGTCCATGCTCATCGCGGGAGGACTGGCCGGGGCGGCGGGCGCCTTTCAGGTGCTGGGGGTGAGCCATCGCATCGCCAAGCTGGTCGTGATGGAAGGGTACGGATTCGACGGGATCGCGGTATCCCTCATCGGCAACAACACCGGTCCCGGCTGCGTCTTTGCCGGTCTTCTATTCGGGGCATTGAAATACGGCGGCTCCAAGATCCAGGACGCCATGAACGCTCCCACGGAAGTGATCAACATCATGATCGGGACCATCATCATTTTTGTGGCCATGCCTAAACTGATTCGACTCATTTTGGCCTTCAGCACCCGACGGGGAAGTCAATAATGGATGCCGTCATCAATGACCTGGGTTTCTTGATCGGAACCACCTTGATGTACTCCACACCGTTGATCTTTACAGCGGTGGGTAGCGTCATCACCGAACGTTCCGGAATCATCAATATTGGGCTGGAAGGGATGATGTACCTGGGTGCCTTTGTGGGTGCTGCGGTGGCCTATTTTACAAAGGACCCATGGGCCGGGTTTTTCTGTGCCGGTCTTGCAGGAGGTTTTCTGGCCCTTCTCCACGCCATCGCCTGTGTCTCCTTTGCAGCGGAGCAGATCGTTTCAGGAATCGCTATCAACTTTCTCGGCCCCGGCCTTGCGCTTTTTTTCAGCCGCTTTTTTTTCGACGGCGCCACCCAGACGCTTACCGTTTCCAACAAGATTCCCCTGCCGCTTGATTTTCTGTTTGGCGATGGCAAGCTCTTTGCCTCGACCGGGTTCATGGCAATGGTATTCAACCGGTTTGCAACGGTTTATTTGGCCTTCACACTGGTATTCGCCGCCTGGTTTTTTCTCTATAAAACAAGGCTGGGGATGAGATTGCAGGCGGTCGGGGAGCATCCCGAGGCGGCGGATTCGCTGGGCATCAGCGTGTATCGCATCCGATACGGGGCGGTGATCACCTCCGGTTTTATGGCCGGGCTCGGCGGTGCCGCCATGAGTATTGCGGTGGTGTCCCGGTTCAGCAACACCTTGATATCGGGGCATGGCTTCATCGCCCTGGCCGCCATGATTTTCGGCAAGTGGAAACCCCAGGGGGCCCTTGTCGCCTGCTTGATTTTCGGATGCGCCAAGGGAGTTGAAATCTATCTCGGCGCCAAGGGGGTGCCGGTGCCCTCCAGCATTCTGGCCACCCTTCCCTATGTACTGACCATCGTCATCCTTGTTGGCTGGGTGGGGCGTTCCAATCCACCGGCCGCCATCGGAAAAATTTTCAAAAAAGGCGAGGCGTAAATGGATATCCTGGAAAAAGCAGCCCATGCAGTGGATACAATCCGGAATCGGATCGATATTCAGCCGGAACTGGGGTTGATACTCGGCTCGGGGCTGGGTGAACTGGCTCAATCGGTTCAGGATCCAACCTTTATCGATTACAGTGATATCCCCCATTTCCCGGTGTCAACGGTAAAGGGGCATGCCGGGCGACTGGTCATCGGGACCGTGGAAGACAAACCGGTCCTGGTGATGCAAGGGCGGTTTCATTATTATGAAGGGTTTTCCATGAACCAGGTCGCATTTCCCGTCCGGTGCATGAAGGTTCTGGGCATCGACAATCTCATCGTCACCAATGCGGCGGGCAGCCTTGATCCCGATTTGCCTCCCGGGCAATTGATGCTGATCCGGGATCATATCAAGATGGTGTCGGACAGCCCCCTTCGCGGGCCCAATATCGATGAATTCGGCTCCCGGTTCAACGACATGTCGGATCCCTACAACGGGGCGATACGCCAATTGGCCAGTGACTGTGCAGAAGAACTGGGCATTTCCGTAAAGGAGGGGGTGTATTGTTACTGGCCGGGTCCCAGCTATGAAACCGCCAGCGAGATCCGGATGCTGAGATTGCTGGGGGGGGACGTGGTAGGGATGTCCACCGTTCCCGAGGTCATCACTGCCAGCCATGCCGGGATGAAGATACTGGGAATTTCCTGCGTTACAAACCCGGGTACCGGTCTTTTCGACCGGCCCCTATCCCATGAGGACATCATCGCAGCGGGTGAGCGTGTCAGAGAAACCTTCATCCGGCTGCTGCGGCGCATCGTCGCGAAATGGCCGATTGAATAAACGTTACTGGATTCTTGATACTGGGGACTGGATACTGGATGCTTGATACTGGATGCTGGTTAACTACCAGAAACCAGCATCCAGCATCTGTCCAATCATATGGCAATGCAGCAACTCAAATGGAAGCATCCGTTGCATTATTTCCCGGGCCATAACCCACCTACACGTACTTCTGGATCAGGGGAGCAAGATCCGACTTGACCCTTTCCGGGATCGCTTCGGGATCGGTCATGATAGCGTCCTTCAGCGCCGAGCCGCATGCGCAAGCTCTTTTCTCCGGGATCCGGGAGACCGTGTCCCTGACGATCCGTTTTGCCAGGGCGGCATTGCGGTTGACATGGGCCACGACCGCATCCGCTGTAACCGCCTCCGCTTTTTCGTGCCAGGCATCGTAATCGGTCACCATGGCCATGGCCGCATAGCAGATCTCAGCCTCCCTGGCCAGTTTGGCCTCCTGGAGGCTGGTCATGCCGATGATATCTATACCCCAGCTTCTGTACAGCGCCGATTCGGCACGGGTGGAAAATGCCGGTCCTTCGATGCACAAAAGGGTTCCGCCCCGATGAACGGCAGCCTCCTGACCGGCGGCCGCATCTCCCATCCGTTCGGCCAAATCCGGGCAAACGGGTCTGGCGAATCCCACATGCGCCACCAGGCCGTTCCCGAAGAAAGTACTTTCCCGATGCCGGGTCCGATCCACAAACTGATCCGGGATCACCATATCCAGGGGATGAATTTTTTCGGAAAGACTCCCCACGGCGGTCACCGAGAGGATTCGGGCCACTCCGAGCATTTTGAAACCGAAGATGTTCGCCCGGTAGTTGATCTCCGTTGGGAGAATCCGATGGCCCCTCCCGTGGCGGGGCAGAAATGCCAGCCTTTGTCCCGCCAGTTTTCCCAGACGATAGCGGTCTGAAGGATCACCATAGGGCGTTGTGAGGGAGACTTCCCCGGTTTCGGTGAGGCCTTCCATCTCATAGATACCGCTGCCGCCGATGATACCGATATGGGCTTTTCCCATTGTTTTCTCCTTTTGCCCCCGTCCATTGACGTACGCTTCAGCCTTTTATCCTCAATCATCAAATATCAAACAGATCACCTTTTTCAAGAAAAAGCGATTTCGCAACGGCGCTCAATTGCAGCCGGAAATCCAAGGAAGACGCTGCAAACTGTCCGCTGTGGCCGGACGGGAAAATCGTCCATTTCCGGACGGACACTACTGAAAAGCCCGTTGATTTAGTCTCCGGACTGGTATACACAATCCTCCTTTCCTTCTCGAACCGGTAATGGGCATGACGGACCTTATCGGTTGACCGGTTTGGGTCGGGGTATTATTCTACATCGAATTTGTTTCGGTCAAAACACCCTACTACAGCTTCCATGGAGGCGATGATGAATGAGAAAATAAAAATGCTGCAATTGCCGCCCTACGATCATGAGCCGAAACCCTACGTGGGGCCTTCCGCCGAAGAGGTGGGTCAGCTTCGCAGACGCTACCTGTCCCCTGCTCTTCTGACCTATTATCAAAATCCCCTCATGATCGTGGAGGGTTCCATGCAGTATCTTTATGATGAAACGGGGCGTCGCTTTCTGGACGGCTTCGGCGGCATCGTGACCATCAGCGTGGGGCATTGCCACCCAACCGTTATGGACCAGGCGAAAGCACAACTGGAAACCCTCCAGCATACCACCACGATCTACTATCACCCCGTGATCGCACAGTATGCCGAAATGCTGGCAGCCAAAATGCCGGGTGAGTTGAGTGTCGTTTATTTCGTCAATTCCGGATCGGAAGCCAACGATTTGGCCATGCAGATGGCCCGCTTGTATACAGGAAATTACGATGTGATCGCCCTCCGAAATGGCTACCACGGGGGAAGTCCCGCAGCCATGGGCCTTACGGCCCACAGCACCTGGAAATACAATTATGCCCATAGTTTCGGAGTGCACCATGCGCTGGCGCCCGACCCATACCGGGGACCATGGGGAGACAATGACCCGGCGGCCGGTGAAAAATATGCAGCAGATATCCAAAACCTAATCCAGCATGCCACATCCGGCCGGGTGGCCGGTTTTTTTGCCGAGTCGATCCAGGGGGTGGGCGGCACCGTGGTGTATCCGGAGGGGTACCTGAAGCCGGCGTTTGACCGTGTTCGAGAGGCCGGCGGCGTTTGCATCTCCGATGAGGTCCAGACCGGTTTTGGAAGGACTGGAGATAATTTCTGGGGTTTCGAAAACCAGGGGGTGATACCGGACATCGTCACTATGGCAAAGGGGATCGGAAACGGCGCGCCCCTTGCGGCCGTGGTCACCACTCCCGAGATCGCAAAACCGCTTGCCGAGCGAATCCACTTCAACACCTTCGGCGGCAATCCGGTTTCCTGTGCCATCGGAAAAGCGGTGCTCGAAGTCATGGAAAAGGAAAATACCCAGCAGAACTGCCTTATCATGGGAGAGCGGCTTCTGGGCGGATTCAGGGATCTTTTGGAAAAATATGACATTATCGGGCATGTGCGCGGCATGGGCTTGATGACCGGAATTGAATTGGTCAAGGACCGCGCGACGAAAGAGCCGGCTACGGCCGAATGTGCCCGTGTTTGGGAACGCGCCAGGGAGTTGGGGCTGTTGATTGGGAAAGGCGGGTTTTACGGCAACGTGCTGCGAATCAAACCGCCCATGTGCATCACATCTGCGGACGTAGACTACATGATTCAGGTGCTGGACATTGCATTCAGCGAATTATAAGGCGCTTAACCGAATCAGGTTTTTGAGGCCTCGGGCGATAATTGAAAAGGAAAGGGCAGCAGTTCCGGCAGGTGGTACACACGATCCGATCCGTTGGTGACGATCCAGGCATCCGGTGCCAACTCTGCCATCCACTGGCGGCAGGCGCCGCACGGCATGCAGGTTTCTATTGGCAAGTCGCCATTTTCCGGCATGCGAACGTCGCTGCAAAAAACGGCGATGCCTTGAATGCGGGTTTGCCCGTTCATGCGGGCTTGGGCAATGGCCACCCGTTCCGCACAGATTCCCAAAACAGTGGAAGCGTTTTCGATATTGGCACCGGTGAATACACCGTCTTCGGTGAGGACTGCAGCACCGACATTGAATCTGGAGTAGGGAGCATATGCCAGGGCCGCAGCTTTTTCGGCCGCCTTCAATAGTTGCCGGTGTTCAATGTCCATGTACGCCTCACAGAAGAATCTATTCTTACGACATTCCTGACGAGACTCTATAGTTCCTTCCGATCCGTGTCAACTTAGAGAGGAGATTGACTTTTCCATTCCATCGCCTCGACAACCATATGAAACCGCAATCATAAGGTGTTTGTTCAGAGCGTAAATGAATTTGCTAAAGCGTCTAATGGATCAGGCCATACCCATGCTCGCCATGCAGGGACTGGTCGAGACCTGTAACCTCTTTTTCTTCATCGAGCCTGAATCCAACGCTTTTTTCAACGATGAAGTAGATGATAGCGGTTCCTACCGCCGCAAGCAGGATGGTGGCCGCCATCCCTTTCATCTGTATTGCAAACTGATTCATGGCGCTCCATCCGGCAACACTGGCAGCCGCATTTTCCATCCATGCGTCCCGGATAAAAAAGCTGAGTAGCAGCACGCCCAAACCGCTGCCGATACCGTGGATCCCGAAGCAATCCAGGCTGTCGTCATACCCCAACCGGGTCTTCAGGTTCAAAGCGGTATAGCAGGCGATGGAGGATAAAATCCCCAGCAGGATGGCCCCGGACGGCTGCACCACGCCCGCAGCAGGGGTAATGACCACTAAACCCGCCAGAATACCGGACACAAAACCAAGGGAGGTGGCTTTTTGGAAAATCAACGCTTCAATGAGCAGCCAGGTAAGGGCGCCACTGGCGGCTGAAACCTGTGTCATGGTCAGTGCCCGGGCCGTGTCAAGACCGCTCTGGACGGTAGACCCTGCGTTGAAACCGAACCATCCGACCCACAACAGACCGGCTCCCATCATGGTCATCACCAGGTTGTTGGGGGCCATGACGGACATGGGATATCCTTTTCTTTTGGATGTGGGTTCAGAGGAGACCGTAACCCCATGAAAGATAGCAATCGCCGTGCCATTCGTAAGAAAAATAAAAAACAAATGAATATCAATGGGATATATAAATTATAAGATTTGATCAAAGGCGGTTAAATTACACAAATGTAATTATTATGGTTTGAAAAGTACAAAATTGTAGGTATGAATCGTCGGCATCGCCCCTGGATAATCTGGGGAGTTGACGATGATGCTTACGGGGAGGCTTCTTTTTCTTGGGTTCGCCGGTTGTTGGCTAGACAGTGGCTTTTTCCTGGGCCAGACGCTGTTTGGGGGATGTCACGATGGAAACCTGACAACGGGCTTTGAGGGAAACCTTTTGGGCGGTGGGTCCCAGTTGATCGCGTATCCAGTTTTCCGGCAGATCGGGTTCTTGTACCGTAAATGGTGCCATGACGATGAGGTCGGAGCGATACCTGCGGGAGGTCCGCAGAATCTCCATCCAGGGGATGCCGGCGCGAATTTCGATTTGAACGAACCGGGGCGGTTCCGCCTCGATACGGGCATGGTAATATCTTTCAAGATTTTTTTCGAGCTTGGCATACACCTCGGTCGTGGGCCAGACTTCCCCGTCATAGGTGATGGCATGGCCCGAGTACCGGTGCCGCGATTCCAGCACATGGAGAATGATTAGCAGGGCCTTGGATTTTTCTGCCATATCCAGAGCCGAAAGAAATGCATAGTCTGAGCTGGGATATAGGTCGCTGCAAAACAGGATATTCTTATACATCGCCCGCCTCCGAATTTGCTTGGATGAATCGGATCGTTGCTCTAACGCAATCTTATCGAGACAGCCTATAGAGGTCCCATTTTTCCGGATGCTACTAAACCGCTAGGGTGTGCAAGATCGTCTCTTTTTGGGGGGGAAGAATCTGCTGTTTCAGTGAGGAGCGAACGACCCATGAGTTCGGTCCGGGACAACGGGCGCGTGTTTTGCAGCAGTCGTGGCACGCCGAATCTGCCCCCGCCTTTCCAAGACGTTGCCTTTAGGTAGTGCCCAATCTACAAAATGAGGATCTCAATGTCAATGCGACAAATCGCGCCAATGGCATCAGAAACCCTGATCCGGTGACTCTGGGCGATGGATATCCCAAGTTGACATCCATCGCCCTATCCAGTAATTGAAGCGAAGCAGGAGGCATCTCAACCGGCCATGGAGGCGGTTCTTTCATTTAGCGCATTTAAGTATTCCGATTTTGGATTTGTTTCGGATTTCGATATTCGAATTCAGTATTTAACCTTTTCAACACAAAGACCTCCCCTTCCAGGGTTAATCCAAAACCCTGACCCCTGGGTAGGGATTCTTTACTCTAAATATCAGGACGTTATCAATGTTCGGGAAAAAAGCAAAAATTTCCGAGAGAATCCTGATCCTTGGCCTGGGGGGCGTCGGATACTATCTGGCCAAACGATTGGTCCATGAAGGCTACTCCGTTACGGTGATCGAGTCGGACAGCCAGATGATCCGGCACGCCGACGGGGAGATGGATGCCCGTCTCATCCAGGGCAATGCCATGAGTATCACCTGCTGGAAGGAGGCGGACGCCGATCGAATGGATTGCCTCATCGCCGTCACCGACAATGACGCGGTGAACATGATGGCGGCCATGATAGCAGATCGCTTCGGGATCCAACGAAAAATCGCAAGGGTTCGTTCCCGGGAATTTGATAGTAAAAACGCTATTCTCAGTGCCGATGATCTGAAAATCGACTTGGTTATCCATCCCGAAGAGCTCACCGCTCAGGAGATCGTGAGGCTGATCAAGCTGAGAGCCGGCAACGATATCATCGATATCGCCCAGGGCCAGATTCAACTCATGGCGACCCGTATCAACGAATCCTCTCCCCTGGCATTTCGCAAACTCAAGGAAGTCTCCCAGATTCATCCGGAATTTCCCTTTCGGGTGGTGGCCATCGCCCGGGGAATCACAACGATCATACCCGGTGGTGAACACAAAATTCTTCCCCAGGATCAGGTCTATATTATGGCCGTGAGTGAAGATCTGCCCGAGTTAATGGATCTGACCGGTGTCAAACAGCAGCGCCGCCACCGGGTCATGGTGCTCGGCGGGGGTCTTGTGGGCAGCCGTGCCGCCGAACTGCTGGAGGACAGTGTGGAGGTCCGCCTCATCGAGAAAAGCGAAAAAATTGCCCAGGAACTCTCCTACCGGCTGAAAAAAACAGAAGTCTTACACGGGGACGGGTCGGATGCCAACGTGCTCACTGGCGCCGGACTTCTGGACATGGACACCCTCATCACCGCCACAGGTGACAACGAAACCAATATCATGAGCTGCCTTTTGGCAAAGCACATGATGAACGGCCACAACAGTGACGACACCAAGCCACAGGGCAAGTCCATCGCACTTGTGAACAAAGAGGACTACCTGGTGCTAGCCGCGACCATAGGGTCGGATATCGCCCTGAACAAAAAAATTCTGGCGGGCAACGAAATCCTCAAATTCATCCGCAGGGGCGAACTGCTTTCCGTTGCGCACCTCCACGGATTTGATGCCGAGGTTGTGGAACTGGTGGCGGCACCGGATTCCCAGATCACCAAAAAACCCCTTTCCAAAATGGGGGCCGATTTTTACGGGAAGATCATCATCGGCGGGATCTTCCGGAACAACGAGTGGCGTATCGCGGTGGGTGACACCCACATCCTGCCCAACGAAAGAGTCATCGTGGTCTGCACCTCCCTCCATCTGAAGGATGTTCAGCAGTTGTTCCTCGCATAATAATCAGCAGCAAACCAACCGCTTTGACAATATGTCTTACATGGTTTGGCGGTCCCATAAAATTTACGTATCGGAGAAGATGATTTTTCATTCCATATTCAACAGAACCAACCAGAAATTAAAAACAGCTTGGTAGAGCGAATGGTTATAGCCCCTCTATGAGTTTTTAGAAATTGCTGGGAATACTGATCCATGTAGTTCTCTAATTCGACTCAATCCGTTGCAGTTTTGACTTCTTCAAAACCATGTTCAGGTATCTTTGTTAAACTCACACCACCATGATGCCACTATGTGGTATATAGGTAATATTATTCATAATTTTATGAATATAGATTCACAATGTACCTACAATAAGGCCATCACGTCAGTCAATTTCAAACTAATTAATTCTATTAGTCACTCAGTAGTGTCCGGTTAACTATTGAATAATTTCAGTTGCATATGTCCACTAGTAATTTG
>Ga0066187_1000174_pt1 | contig 26605 bp, 21 predicted proteins | sample WorMetexBAHAMAS1_FD_58706 | JGI IMG/M metagenome (GOLD analysis project Ga0066187, IMG submission 58706) | Marine gutless worms symbiont microbial communities from Max Planck institute for Marine Microbiology, Germany - Inanidrilus exumae... | ecosystem: Host-associated > Annelida > Digestive...
GCATCAACTACTTTGCCGCAGCAGGATATGACCTCGATTAAATCGAATCTGCTCTAGCTCGCCCCTACAGCAATCCGCGCGCCGCCAAGTTCTCCATAAGAGCCCGCGTCCCGAAGGTCCAGGGCTCAATCCGGTCGCTCAAATCGACCCTTTGGATCAGGCATCCGAGGCTCGGCGTACGGACACTGACGATGTCACCGATCTCATGGGTGAAGCCTTCGCCCGGTGTCTTGCGGTCCTGGGTCGGCGCGAACATGGTCCCCAGCATCAGCATCAGGCCGTCGGGGTATTGGTGGACCGCGCCGATGGTCTGCGCGACGATGTCTGCCGGATCGCGGCTGATCTTGGACATGGAACTGGCTCCGTCCAGGCGGAACCCTTCGGGCCCTTCGACGGCCATGGTGATCTCGCTGGAGCGCACATCGTCGAGCGAGAAAGTGTCGTCGAAGAGCCGCAGGAAAGGACCCAGGCCGCATGACCCGTTGTTGTCCTTGGCCTTGCCGAGCAGGAGCGCGCTGCGTCCCTCGAAATCCCGGAGGTTGACGTCGTTGGCGAGCGTCACCCCGACGATGGCGCCGGCCGAGTTGACGGCGAGCGCGATCTCCGGTTCAGGGTTGTTCCAGGTCGAGCCCGGATGCAGTCCGACGGCGGCACCGACTCCGACCGCCGACATCGGTTGCGACTTGGTGAAGACCTCGGCGTCAGGGCCGATGGCCACCTCCAGGTATTGGGACCAGTATCCCCGTTCGATCAGTTCGTCCTTCAGGCGCTGGGCGTCCTCCGATCCCGGTACGATCTCGGAGAGCTCGACACCGATAATGTCGCGGAGCGATCCACGGATCTCGTCGGCCCGGGCGGGATCGCCCTTGGCGCGCTCCTCGATGACCCGCTCGAGCATGCTATCGGCGAAGGTCACACCGGCCGCCTTCAGGGCCTGCAGGTCGCAAGGCGCCAGGAAATGAGGCCGCGACGAATCGCGGTTCTCCTCATCGCTGTTGGCGAGCAGGTCCGCCACAGGACCGATTACCGGTACATCGGCTTCCCGCACCAGGCGCGCCGCATCGGCGTCCTCGAGGAGCCCGCTGACCGTCGGAACCAGCGCCGAAAGGTCGTGAACGCCGCTGTCGCGCACGGCGGCGGGCACCGGCCCGGCGGTCTCGCCCGGCATCCAGACCCGACCCAGCAAGGCGCCGGCACAGCCGTCGGCCGGCAGGCAGTTTTCAGGTGTCAGCCGTTCCTTCATTGTCGTTCTCCCCCGTGAACGTTCGTTTAGTTTATCAGCTCGAGCCATTCCTCCTCGGAAAGGATGGCTACACCCAAGTCCTCGGCCTTCTTGCGTTTCGACCCGGCACCGGGTCCGGCGACGACGATATCCGTCTTCTTGGAAACCGAGCCCGAGACCTTGGCGCCCAATGACTCGGCCTTGGCCTTGGCTTCCGATCGACCCATGGTCTCCAGCGTACCCGTAAACACCACCGTCTTTCCGGCGACTGGCGATCCTGAGCTGGCCGGCGCCTCATAGTCCGCCACGTCCAGAAGGTCGGCGAGGTCGTTCAAGACCTCGCGGTTATGGGGTTCCTCGAAGAAGGCCAGCAGGTCGTCGGCGACCGATGGTCCAATGCCGTCGATAGCCGTCAGCTCGTGAAAGGCCTCCGAGTCCCGGTCATGGGCCGCCGACATCGCGGCGATCCAGCCGTCGAGCGAAACGAACTGTTTGGCCAGCAGGCGTGATGTCGCCTGCCCGACCTGGCGGATGCCGAGGGCGAAAATAAAACGCGACAATTCGATGGCGCGTTTCTCGTTGAGGGCGGCCAGGAGGTTCTCGACGGACTTGCCGCCCCAGCCCTCGCGTTCGGCAATCTCGTCCTGGCGCTCAGTCAGCCGAAAGATATCGGCCGCCGTCTTGATCAGGCCGTCGGCCCAGAAATTCTCGATGTGCTTGCCGCCGAGGCCCTCGATGTCGAAGGCGTCGCGCGATACGAAGTGCTTGAGCCGCTCGACGGCCTGGGCCGGGCAGACGAGGCCGCCGGAGCAGCGCCTGGTTGCCTCCCCTTCCTCGCGAACGGCAGCGCTGCCGCATTCTGGACAGGTGTCCGGGAAGCGGTAGGGTTGAGAGTCCTCGGGCCGCTCCTCAATAACCACTGAAACCACCTGTGGAATGACGTCGCCGGCCCTCTGTATGACGACGGTATCGCCTTCCCGCACGCCCAGGCGTTCGATCTCATCCTCGTTATGCAGGGTCGCCCGCGAGACGACGACGCCGCCGACGGTGACGGGTTCCAGATGAGCGACCGGGGTCAGGCTGCCCGTGCGTCCGACCTGGATATCGATCGCATTGAGCACCGTTCGTGCCTTTTCGGCCGGGAATTTATGGGCGATGGCCCAGCGTGGCGCCCGGCTGACGAAGCCAAGGCGTTCCTGCCAATCGAAGCGGTTGATTTTGTAGACCATGCCGTCGATGTCGTAATCGAGGGCGGCGCGTTCGTTGCCGATGCGCTCGTGCAGCGCGATCAGCTCATCGACAGAGCGACACAATTCCGTCAGCGGGTTGACCGGGAATCCCCATGGCTTGAGCTGCTCCAAATAGTTCCATTGGCTGTCGCCGACCGGTTCGGACATTTCTCCGGCTGAGTAAAGGAAGATCGACAGCGGCCGGCTTGCCGTTATCGTCGGATCCAGTTGCCGGAGGCTGCCGGCGGCGGCGTTGCGCGGGTTGGCGAAGACTTTGCCGCCGGCTTCTTCCTGGCGGGCGTTAAGAGCCTGGAAATCGGCTTTCGACATGTAGACCTCGCCCCGCACCTCTAGGACGGCGGGAACGCCGCCGCCCGTGATCTCCTGCGGCAGCCCGATGATGGTCCGTAGGTTCTCGGTGATGTTCTCGCCGGTGGTCCCGTCGCCGCGGGTCGCGCCCAGCACGAAACGGCCATCCTCGTAGCGAACGTTGACCGACAGGCCGTCTATCTTCGGCTCGCCGACGACATCAATTGGCTCGCTTCCATCCAGGTTCAAAAAGCGGCGCACCCGCTCGAAAAACTCGGCGACGTCCTCCTCGGAGAAAGCGTTTCCAAGCGACAACATTGGTTTGGCGTGGGCGATCTTGGTAAAGCCGTCCGCGACCGGGGCACCGACCCGTTTCGATGGGCTATCGGGACGGATCAGGTCCGGGAACCGCGCTTCGATGGCCTCGTTGCGCAGCCTCAATGCGTCGTAGTCGGCGTCCGAAATCGTCGGCGTATCCAGTTGGTGGTAGGCCCGGTCGTGCTCGGCGATCTCTTTGGCCAGGCGTTCGAGCTCGACCAAGGCATCGATCTGGGTCAATCCTTCGACGTCGAGGTCCCTTAGGCCGTCGGTCATGGACCGCCACCGGCGAGCAGGCTGTCGGCGGCGGCGCGGGCCTCTTCGGTGACCGTAGCACCGGCCAACATGCGGGCGATCTCTTCCTTGCGTTCGGATTGGGCCAAGGGATCGACCTGGGTCCATACCCGGCCCGCCTCATCAGCACCGCTTCGATCGGCGCCATCACCGCCCTCCGATTTCGAGACACGCCAATGGTGGCTGCCACGAGCCGCCACCTGCGGTGAATGGGTGACAACCAGGACCTGGGCGTTTTCGGCGAGTCTGGCCAGCCGTTCTCCGACGGCGGCGGCGACGGCGCCGCCGACACCGGCGTCGACCTCGTCGAATACCAGGGTCGGCACCGAATCGGCCTCGGCGAGGACCACCTTCAGGGCCAGCATGAACCGCGCCATTTCGCCACCGGACGCGATCTTGTTCAAGGGACCGGGCGGCGACCCCGGGTTGGTGGCGACGAGAAAGGTCACCCGATCACATCCGTTGGCCGACCAGTCGCCCTCTTCCAAAGGCTTCACATCAACCACGAACCGCGCCTTCTCCAACTTCAGGCTCGTCAACTCGTGGACCAGGTCCGCTTCCAAGCGCTGGGCCGCCTGATTCCGTTCGCCGCTCAACCTCTCGGAAACGGCGACGAAGGCCTGCCTGGCCAAAACCTCTTGGCGGGCCAGTTCCGCCAAACGGCCGCTGCCGTCGTCAAGCGCGTCCAATTTGGCGGACATGGCATGGGCGAGATCGGCGAGGTCGTCGACGGCACAGCCGTGTTTGCGGGCCAGCGCGCGGAGCGAGAAGAGCCGCTCCTCGGCCCGGTCGAGGGAACCGGGATCGGCATCCAGGTCACCGAGGCAGCGGTCGAGTTGGTTGGCGGCATCCGCAGTTTCATTGATGGCGCGGTCGAGGGCTTCGATAACACCGTTGACCGTTCCCTGCGCCTTGTCGGCGACCTTGCCGAGCGTTCTGGCGGCGCGTTGTACTTTACTATCGCCGTCGTCCATGTCGCGGCGCGCCTCGTTTAACGCGGAAACCAATTGCTCGGCATGCATCAGAAGGTTCCGCTGCTCGGCAAGGCGCGTCTCCTCGCCGGGTTCGGGGCTCAGGGCTTCGAGTTCGTCGACGGCATGGCGCAAGAACTCCTCGTCCCGCTTCGCCGTTTCCAGGTCGGCCGCCGCTTGGCGGTGCTCCGCCGCCTTTTTCGACCATATCTCGAAGGCGGCTGCGGTTTCGTCGAGGAGCGCGTCGAAACCACCGAAGGAATCGAGCAGGACACGGTGGAACGATTGATTGAGGAGCCGCTGGCTCTCGAACTGTCCGTGGATTTCGACCAGCGCATCACCGATCTGCGAGAGCAGGCCGACACTAACCGGTTGATCATTGACGAAGGCCTTTGACCGCCCGTCGTCGCTCAACGTGCGCCGGAGGATGATCTCGTCGCTTTCATAGCCGAGGCCGTTTTCGTCGAGCATTGCCCAAAGGCCATGGCTTTTGGGCAAGGAGAAGGAGGCGGTAACGGCGGACCTGCCGGCGCCCGAACGGACCAGACGCGATTCGGCCCGGACGCCGAGGGCCAGCCCGAGCGCGTCGAGAAGGATCGATTTCCCGGCGCCGGTCTCGCCGGTCAATACGCCGAGACCCGGTTCCAACTCGAGGTCGAGCCGGTCGATGAGGACCACGTCCCTAATGGATAGGCAGGTCAGCATTGAGGGATGAAAGCTCCGTTCGGCTTACCAGAACTTCAGGGTCTCGTACCACGCCTTGTTGTCTTCCGGGTTGTCTTTTCGGATCCTCTTGTCTTCGATCATCTCGTAGGAGTCGATATACCATTCGCTGCCGGGGAAGTTGTGGCCCAAAACGGCGGCCGTCTTGCGGGCTTCCTCCTCCAGGCCCAGCGCATGGTAGGCTTCGGCCATCCGGTGCAAGGCTTCCGGCGCATGGGTGGTGGTTTCGAAATTGGCGATCACGAATTTGAAGCGATTGATGGCCGCCAGGTATTGGCCCTGGTTGTGATAATAACGGCCGATCTCCATTTCCTTGCCGGCCAGATGGTCGAAGGTCAGGTCGAGTTTCAGTTTCGCGTCCCTGGCATACTTCGAATCGGGAAACCGCGTGACCAGTTCGTTGAGGGACTCCATGGCCAGTTCGGTCATCTTCTGGTCGCGGGCGACGTCGGAAATCTGCTCGTAGTAACTCAGGGCCTTCAAGTAATAGGCATAGCCGACGTCCTTGTTCGCCGGGTGCAGTTGGATGAAACGGTCGAGCGCGACGATCGCGTCGTCATAGCGGTTCGCTTGGTAGTAGGCGTAGGCCGCCATTAACTGCGCCTTGGTTGCCCATACGGAATAGGGGTGCTGGCGCTCGACCTCGTCGAATTTCTCGGTCGCCTTGGCGTAGCTCTCGTCCTGCATGAGGTCGATCGCTTGATTGTAAAGCTCCTCGACCGGTCGTTCGACATATTCCTCCTTCTTGGTCGACTCGCAGGCCGCCAGTGACAACGCAACCAGGGACGCGGTTATTGCCAATCGCCAATTTCCGGACTTTCCAATCCTTCGGGTCGCCAACGGAGTCATGATCCTATCGCTCATGGAAGTAGTCTTGATCGTCGTCATTTTCGGGGAACCGTTTCGAAAAGTATACCATGCCCCGCCCGCCTCCTGGCAAGACAATGGATGCGCTACGGGGTTCCCTTCGCGATGGCGCCCGCCGCGCGGGGAAACCTCGGAAACACTGTACCGCAATAGAAGAACCCCGCCGTGGCGGGGTTCGCTTCACGCACTCGCTCGGCGATACGATGGTCAGGCGACGGCCGGCTGAGCCCAGATGCCGCCATCAACCGCGGCACCAACCTCGTCGCCACTGATCGTGTCGTAGCACCAGGCTTCGTCGTCGGCGAACAATTCGCGGAGAAGCGCGTTGTTGAGCTTGTGTCCACAACGGACACCCTCGAAGGCCCCCATGATCGAGACGCCGGCGAGATATAGATCACCGATGGCATCGAGCATCTTGTGGCGGACGAATTCATCGTCGTAACGAAGGCCGCCCTCGTTGAGAACCTTATCACCGCTGACGACGATGGCGTTGTCCAGCGAGCCGCCTTTGGCCAGGCCAGCCGCCTGCAGGGCCTCCACTTCATGAAGGAAGCCGAAGGTCCGGGCTTGCGCCAGTTCCTTGCAGAACGCTCCATTGACCAATCCGATATTGAGGGACTGGTGGGACACCAATGTTCCGTTGAACTCGATTTCGACGTCGTACGATAGCCGATCAGCCGGTTTAAGGGAGGCCGAGGAATCGCCGTCCTCGACGGTAACCGGCTTCAGAATACGAATGATGCGACGCGCCTCATTTTGCTCGACAACGCCGGCGCATTCGACGAGGAAAACGAACGGCGCCGAACTGCCGTCCATGATCGGCACTTCCGGTCCATCGATCTCGACCAGGACGTTGTCGATGCCACACCCGGCAAGAGCCGCCATCAGATGCTCGACGGTACCGACGGTGACGCCATCGGCGTTGCCCAGAACCGTGCACAGCCGCGTGTCGACGACGCGGTCCCAGGACGCAGGAATAAGGCAATCGCCGTCTTCGATATCGGTGCGTTTGAAGATGATTCCGGAACTCGGCTCGCCCGGATGGAGCGTCAGGGACACGGTCTCGCCCGAATGAAGGCCGGGGCCGCTGCAACTGACCGGGCGTTTCAGGGTCCGCTGATGGACAATCATCGGACCTTCGCCCTGTTCTTTGGTATTCTTATCGTCCTGTATCCCCATGACCCCGTCGCAATACGTTGTTGCCTGTTTCGTCCCCTGGACGGTGCTTTTTACCGTCCGCCTTCCGGCGGTTTGGAATGCCCATGTCCGAGGATGTGTTTAACAACATCCCCGGACACGAACAAATCACTCTTTGTTTCGTTTTGTTACCTTTTTCATCAAGGCCTTAGCCTTTTTTCGCTCAATTCGCCTGACGCCGCAGGAAGGCCGGAATGTCAAGCAGATCGTCCTCCGCCTCTTGCACCTTGGGCGCCGGTTCGACCGCCAGTTCGGCGATTTCCACCTGCGTTGGTTGCGGCTCCGCGACGGCCGCAATCGGCGGCGTATCCGGTGCCGGAACCACTGCCGCCACGGTTTCTTTTCTAGCAGACAACCCTTTACTTTCGGTTACCTGGCCGAGGCTTGGGACCGGGCTCTGCGGTGACGCCGAAGACGTCAGCCCCATGGCGGCACGCCCCGTCCGGGTAACCCGTTCGAACAGACTCGGCCGGGACGGCTGCGGCACATCTGCGTCCGCCGGCGCGTTTTCGGCGGCGCCGTTGGTCATCGCCGCCGCGGCAAAAGGCTCCGGAGCCTCGGCGGCGGCCGGTTCCTTGGCCTCCATGGGCTGCGGCGGGATAAAAGCGTCGGCCGTATCCGTCGAGGGTGTTGCAGCGACCGGAACCATCGGCTCCGGCGCCGGTTCCGCCGCTGGCTCCAACGGCTTATCGGCAATCGGTTTGGCTTCGGCTTCCGCCGCGGCTTCTTCGACCGGCTCCTCGACCAGATCCGGATCGGCGATGTCCGACGGTGCCTCGTCGGCTTCGCCGGCAACCGGCTCAGGCGCCGTATCCACCAATAGTTCCTCAACCGGCTCCATCGTCGATTGCTGCGGCGTTTCCGGAGCCGCGAAGATCGGCGTTTCGACCGGCTTTTCCTCGGCAACGACTTCACTGACCGGGTCATCGATCACCGGTGCGGAAACGGTATTCACGGTCGGTGTCAGGGGCCGGCTCACGGCCTCGGTGACATTGAGCATGGTCGGTTGCGGCAATCGGGCCGCGTCGGCGTCGATACCGGTGGCGACGACGGAAACCCGCATTTGGCCCTGCAGGTCCTTGTCGAAAGCCGAACCGACGATGATGTGGGCCTCCTGGTCGACCTCGGCGCGAATCCGCGTCGCGGCTTCATCGACCTCGAAGAGCGTGATGTCCTCGCCACCGGTGATGTTGATGAGAACGCCCTTGGCGCCCTTCATCGAGGTGTCCTCGAGCAACGGGTTGGCGATCGCCGCCTCGGCCGCATCGAGGGCCCGGCGCTCACCTTCGGCCTCGCCTGTGCCCATCATCGCCTTGCCCATCTCGCGCATCACCGAGCGGATGTCGGCAAAATCGAGGTTGATCAGGCCCGGCATGACGATCAGGTCGGTGACGCCGCGAACGCCCGAATAAAGGACCTCATCGGCCATGGCGAAGGCGTCGGAGAATGTCGTGTGCTCGTTTGCGACACGGAACAGGTTCTGGTTGGGGATGATGATCAACGTATCGACGAACTGCTCGAGCTCTTCGATACCGGCTTCCGCCAAACGCATACGGTGCGTGCCCTCGAACTGGAAGGGCTTGGTGACGACGCCGACGGTGAGAATGCCGGCTTCGCGTGCGGCTCGGGCAATGACCGGAGCCGCGCCGGTTCCCGTCCCGCCGCCCATGCCGGCGGCGATGAACGCCATGTGGACGTCGTCCAGGTCCTCGAGCAGGTGCTCCAGCGCTTCTTCGGCGGCCGCCTTGCCGATTTCCGGCTGGGCGCCAGCACCGAGACCCTGGGTCAGGTGGATTCCCAACTGAACGCGGCGTTCGGCCCGCGATTGCACGAGGGCTTGGGCATCGGTGTTGGCGACGATGAAATCAACGCCTTCAAGCTCGCGCCTGATCATGTTGTCGACGGCGTTGCCGCCGGCGCCGCCGACACCAACGACGGTAATTCTTGGTTTCAGTTCCGGAGTTTCGGTATTACTCGGAACGGTCAAATTGATACTCATGTAGACCTCCTTCGTCTGCGCTTTAGGCCGTCCGGGTGGGGAAGCGCACCCGACGGTACCCTGGGCGCGCAGGTTCAATGTGCCGTCGTCGTTTGACGGCAGCGGCGTGTTCGAGATGGGTTGTTGGGGTCATCTCAGAAATTCTCCTTTAACCACTGTCCGAGCCGACCGAACCGGCCGTGCGTTTCCGGCAGCGGGCGGTAGGCGGAACTCGGCGTCGTTTCCTTGTGTTCAAGGGCGTAGCAAAGCAAACCGACACAGGCGGAAAACGCCGGTCCGGCCGCGGCTTCAGCCAAACCTTCGATCGGATGGGGGCATCCGATACGCACCTGCTTGTCGAGGACGCGGCCGGCCAGTTCGGCAATCCCCGGCAACTGGCTGGCACCCCCGGTGAGGACGGCGCGGCGACCAGCCACCTTGTCGAAACCGGCGGCCGCCAGGCGATCACGCGCCATCTCCACGATTTCCTCGGCCCGCGGACGGATGATGCCGACCAGCATGGAGCGCGGAACCTGATTGGTCTCGCCGCTGTTCTCCTCGCCGACCAACGGAACCTTGATGACCTCCCGGTCGTCATTGGCCGACGGCACGGCGTTTCCATAAAGCGTCTTCATGCGCTCCGCATGGTCGAGCGGCGTTGCCAGGCCGCGGGCGATGTCGTTGGTGATGTGCTGGCCGCCGAGGGGCAGGGCTTCGGTGTGGACCAGTTCGCCGTCGAAATAAACGGCGATGGAGGTCGTGCCGCCACCCATGTCGATGCAGGTGACGCCCATCTGTTTTTCGTCCTCGACCAAGCATGCGAGCGCCGATGCATAGGACGAGACGACGATACCCTGGACGCCAAGGTGGCACCGCGCGATCGCCGTTTCCAGGTTACGGATCGGCCCGCTGCGGGCGCTGATGGTGTGCATGTTGACGCCGAGGCGATCGCCATACATCCCCCGGGGGTCACGGACGCCCCGGTTTCCGTCGATGCTGTAGCCGACCGGAATGGTGTGTAGCAGCTCCCCGTCGTCACGATATTCGGGCACCAGATGGCTGGGATCGAGAATGCGCCTGAGGTCGGCGTCCCCAATCTCGTGTCCGGCGATCGAAACCTCGAACGCGATCAGGCGTGAACTCGGTTTTCCGGCACTCAGGTTGACGACGACGGACTCGATATTCTCCCCGGCCATCTGTTCGGCCGCCTCGACAGTCGAGCGGATCGCCGCCTCGACGGCTTCCATATCGACGATCGTACCTGAACGGATTCCACGTGAAACGTGGTGTCCGAGCCCGACGATGCGGGCGCCGGCAATACCCGTCGCCGACTTGTCCGTCGACGGCTTGGCGATCAGGCAACCGATCTTGGTGGTTCCGACATCGAGCGCGGCGATCAAGCCGCTGCGTGGTTTGTTATGGTTAACACCGCTTTTCATCGTTTTTGCCCCGATTGAACCCCGCGGTCCTGATCAGGTTTCCTGTCCTTTTTGTTTTTGCGCGTTCTTGGTGGCCGGCGATTTTCTGACAATCAGCCGGTCCGGGATCCGGAGATCGAGAATTTGGACGTCTTTTTCGAGGACGCGATGGGCTTTCTCGTACTCGGCCAGACGCATCCAGGCTTCTCCGGCGTTCTTTTCGGGCAGCCGAACGTCAACGTCACCGACGAGCCGCACGTTCCAACGCCGGCCGCCGACCCAAACAGCGGCCTTCACCAAATGCATGAGCTCCGGTTCGGTGCTGAGTGTTTCGATCAGGTCGGAAGCCTGGTCCGGGGCCCCCTCACCGACGACGACGAGAAGATCACTGAAGCGTTCCAAGCCCTTGCGCAGGATCACGGCGCCGCTTTCGTCGATGAGATGAAACCGTTCCTTGTGCTGCCACAGGGCGACGGGCTGGCGCTCCTCAATGGTTAGCAGAACCGTGCTCGGCAGCATGCGCTCGACGGTCGCGTCGCGGACCCAGGGTAGGGCCTCGACGCGGCGTTTCGCGTCATCGAGATCGAAGGCCAAAATGGGAGCGCCGCGCGCCAAACGGATGGCCTTGCGAAGGTCCTTCTGAGACGTTTCCTTGCGGCCGACGACGAGGATCTCCTTGACCCGGAAACCGACCTCCGCGGAAACGGAGATGGCCTGCCATTTTAGGCCGTCGACGGCCCGGTTCAGGGCCCCAGAAGTATGACCCCACCATGCTCCACCCAGGACCAGGCCGACCATTACGGCCGCCATGACACCCGATACCCCGCGCCCGCGCCAGATCGATCCGGCTCGGCGCCGTGGTTTGCCCAGCTTCGGTTTGGCCTTTTTCTGAGGCGTTTTACGTTTCAACCACTTCATTGGTCACACTCCGCGTTTTCAACCATCCAGGAAACAAGGTCCTGGAACGAGAAGCCGGCGTATAGGGCCTGTTCGGGCACCAGCGAGGTCGGGGTCATGCCCGGCTGCGTATTGACCTCGAGGATGAAAAGGTCGGTGCCGTCGTACCGGAAATCGGCCCGTGATACGCCACGACAACCTAGCGCCTGGTGAGCCGTAACCGCGGCTTGCAGGGCTTCGTCGTATATGGCCTTGTCGATGCTTGCCGGAATTTCGTGTTTGGATCCGCCATCGGCGTACTTGGCGTCGTAGTCGTAGAAGCCGCGATGCGTCGTGATCTCGGTTACAGCCAGCGGCCGGTCGCCCATAACAGAAACCGTCAATTCGCGCCCCTCGATGAATCGCTCGACCATGACACGGTCGCCGACAGGCCAGCCGGGCTCGGCGAACATCGGCGTGTTGTCGCCATCGCGGACAATGTGAACGCCGACGCTGGAGCCCTCGTTGACCGGCTTGACCACGTATGGCGGATCCATGACACCGCCGTCGCGGACCGCGTCACTTGTCGTAACCACGTGATCGGCGACCTTCAGCCCGGCCGCCTCGAACATGCGTTTCGCGACTTCCTTGTCCATGGCCAGTGCGGACGCCAGCAAACCCGAATGGGTGTAAGGAATACCCAGAATATCGAGCAGGCCTTGGATGCAGCCGTCCTCGCCGAAGCGGCCGTGGAGCGCATTGAAAACGGCGTCCGGTTTCGGATAGAGGCGCGTCAGCAAGGGGCCGACGTCGCGCTGGACATCGATGGCGGCGATATCGTAACCGGCGTCCTTCAACGCGTTGGCCACGGCGGCACCAGTGACGAGAGACACCTCGCGCTCGGCGGACCATCCGCCCATCAGTACGGCGACATGTTTGGTCATCGTTCCGCCTCCCGCATGCGCGTATCGGCATCCTCGCCGATCCGCCGGATCTCCCATTCGAGGGTGACGCCGCTTTTCTCGAAAACGCGCCGACGCACCTCTTCGCCCAGCCCTTCCAGATCGGCGGCACTGGCGGTTCCCGTATTGACCAGGAAGTTGCAGTGCAGGTCGGAGACTTGCGCCCCGCCGCGCAACAATCCCCGGCACCCGGCTTGGTCGATCAATTCCCAAGCCTTGTGCCCGGGCGGATTGCGGAAGGTCGAACCTCCGGTCGGAGTGCGCACCGGCTGCGTCTCGTCGCGTCGTCTTTGGATGTCGTCCATGCGCCCGCCGACAACGGCCGGATCCTCGCGGCTACCTTCGAAGACCGCTGACACCGCGATCCAGGCATCATCGATTGCGGAATGGCGATACCCGAAGCCCATGTCGGCAACATCCAGTTCGTGAACCCGGCCCCTGCGGTCGACAAAACGCGCCGACAGACAGACATCCTTGGTCTCCCGGTCATAGGCGCCGGCGTTCATGCGTATGGCGCCGCCCACGGTTCCCGGTATGCCGGCCAGGAATTCGAGACCGCCGAGGCCGGCGTCACGGGCGGCGCGGGCGACGACCAAACCGGCGGCACCGGCACCGGCTTCAACGCGGGTTCCATCAATACTCACTTGCGAAAAAGCCTTGCCGAGGCGAATGACCACCCCACTGACCCCGCCGTCGCGAACGAGTAGGTTCGACGCGTTGCCGATGACCGTCAAAGGGACGGCGGCAGGCATTGCCACGAGAAAAGCCGCCAGGTCGTCTTCATCCGCCGGGCGAAACAAGACCTCGGCGGGCCCCCCTACCTTGAACCAGGTGAACCGTGCCAGAGGCTCTTCGGCCTGCAATCGGCCGCGGACAGCGGGCAGACGGTCGATCAAACCGGGCATATCTCGTTCAGCCGGCATCATTCGCCGCCTCCTTCGCCGAGCCGATGAGGTTCGCCAATTGCCCGGGCAGCGCATTTGCCCATTGCGTGATATTGCCGGCACCCAAGCACACGACCAGATCACCCGACCGGGCGATACCGGCGATCTCGCGGGCCAGGGATTCAGGTGTTTCCAGTGGTTCGACAGCGCGATGACCATGGTGACGCAGGCCGTCGACGAGGGAGTCGCGGTTGTACCCCTCGATGGCCTCCTCGCCGGCCGCGTAGACGTCAGCGACGAGGACCGCGTCGGCATCGTTGAGGCAGGTGCAGAAATCCTCGAACAGGTCGCGAAGCCGCGTGTAGCGGTGCGGTTGAACGACGGCGATGACGCGGCCCTGAGTCGCCTGGCGGGCCGCCGCCAGCACGGCGGCGATTTCCACCGGGTGGTGTCCGTAGTCGTCGATCACAGTGATACCGCCGGCTTCGCCGGTGCGGGTGAGCCGCCGCTTAACCCCTTCAAAGGCAGCCAGGCCGTTGCGCAGGACCTCCTCGCCGATTCCCATTTCGTGTGCGATGGCCACCGCCGCCAACGCGTTCTGGACATTGTGCTCGCCAACCATCGGCAGATGCATATCGCGGATCAGGTGCTCCTCTCCGCTCTTGCGATCGGAAAGGACTATGTCGAAGCGCGATCCGTCGGGCGCCGAGGAAACGCCGAGCGCCCTGACGTCCGCTTGCGGGCTGAGCCCGTAGGTGACGATGCGCCGATCCGAGACCCTGGGGATCATCGCCTGAACCTCGGCATGGTCGACACAGAGCGCCGCGAAGCCATAGAACGGTATGTTCTCGACGAAGGCGTCGAAGGCGTCGCGCAGTTTGTCGAAAGAGCCGTAGTGGTCCAAATGTTCGGGATCGATGTTGGTGATGACGGCGACGGTGGCCGGCAGCTTAAGGAACGTGCCGTCCGACTCGTCGGCTTCGGCAACCATCCATTCCCCCTCGCCGAGGCGCGCGTTGGTGCCCCAGGCGTTGATGATGCCGCCGTTGATGACCGTCGGATCGAGGCCGGCCGCGTCGAGCATGGCGGCGACCAAGGACGTAGTCGTTGTTTTGCCATGGGTACCGCCGACGGCGATCGACCACTTGAGGCGCATCAGTTCGCCCAACATTTCGGCCCGGCGCACCACAGGGATCAGGTTCTGCCGCGCCGCCGCGACTTCCGGATTGTCGGCCTTGACCGCCGTCGAAATGACGACGACCTGGGCGTCGGCCAGGTTTTCGGCGCCATGGCCGACGGCAACGGGAATGCCCATGCCCCGCAAACGCTGGACATTGGCGTTATCCGCGATATCGCTGCCCTGCACGCTGTAGCCGAGTGTGTGGAGCACCTCGGCGATGCCGCTCATGCCGATGCCACCGATCCCGACGAAGTGGATTTTGCCGATGTTCAAGGGAAGCGCTCTCATGCTGCGGCCCTCCCCTCGTCGCCATCGGCGCCGTTCGATGGCAGGATCGCTTCGACCAAGTCCGCCAGCCGCTCGACCGCATCGGGATGGCCGGCCGCCTTCGAACAAACCGCGGCCTTCTCGAGGGTCGCTGGCAGGCCGAAAAGATCTTCCAGGCGGGAAGCCAGCGTATCGGGCGTGAACGCCTTCTCCGGGATCAGCCAACCGGCACCGGCTTCGTCCATAGCATGCGCGTTCTTCGCCTGATGATCGTCTATGGCATGGGGGTAAGGGATCAGAAGCGCCGGGCGGCCGATCGCCGTCAGTTCGGCGACCGTCGATGCTCCGCAACGCCCGATGATCAAGTGGGCTTCGGCGAGTTTATCCGGTACGTCCTCGAAAAAATGCGACAGTTCAACGGCCACGCCCAGCTGCCGGTATCGCGCCTCGACCCGCTCGAGGTCCTCGGGCCGGCACTGCTGGACGATCCGCAGCCGGGTACGGAGATCCGCGGAAACCTGGGCAATCGCTTCCGGGACGACATCGCTGAGCACGCGGGCCCCCTGCGATCCGCCGATCACCATCAGACGTGCCTCGCCGCCGTCGATCCCGGGGTAAGGATGGTCGCGCAAATCCCGTACCGATTGGCGGACCGGCATTCCCGTCTGCACGACACGGGCCGAGGCCTCGTCCGGAACGCCGATCACTTCGGCGAAACATGTGGCGATGCGACTGACCTTGCCGGCCAGGAAGCGGTTGGCGCGACCGAGTACGGCGTTCTGTTCGTGTAGCAACGTCGGAAATCCGCCGAACCTGGCGGCCAGCATGGTCGGCACCGAGGCGTAACCGCCAAAGCCGATGACGGCGCCGGGCATCAGGCGACGTAGCAATCCCCTCGCTTGCCACGTGCCGATGGCCAATTCCAGCGCGCTTTTCAAGCGGGCCGCCAGGTTCTTGCCGGCGATGCCGCCGGCCCGGATGCGGTAAGTATCGAGAGCGCCGAGCGCGCCGCCGTAGACCCCGCCGCGGCGGTCTGTAACCAACGCCAAATCGCAGCCACGCCGGCCCAGTTCCTGGGCCAGGGCGTCAGCCGGGAATACGTGGCCACCGGTTCCACCGGCGGCAAGGACGACGAGGCGGCGGGGTCCGGTCATTGCCGTCCTCCGCCCGGTTGTTCGCGGGTCAAGGCGAGGACCATTCCCATACCGATCCCGAGCGCCAGGGTCGATGATCCGCCGTAGGAAATGAACGGCAGGGTCATCCCCTTGGGCGGCATCAGATTGAGCGTCGAGGCGAGGTTGATGATGGCCTGAATGGCGAACTGGACAAGCAGGCCGCTGACCGCGAGGAGAACGAACAGGTCTTCTTTCTTGAGGACCCGGGCGACCCCCCTGAGCACGACAAACAGGAACAACAGGACAAGGATCAGGCAGGCGATCAAACCGAACTCCTCACCGGCGACGGCGAGAATGAAATCGGCATGGGCGTCGGGGAGGATCTCCTTGACCCGCCCCTCGCCCGGTCCCCGCCCGGCCCAGCCGCCGTTGCGAAAGGCCTCGAGGGCGCGGGCCACCTGGAAGCCTTCGCTCTGCTCGGGATCGAGGAACCGGTCGACGCGGGACCGCACGTGCCCGAAGACGAAGTAAGCGGCGACACTGCCGCCTAGGAACAGGAAGGCGACGATACTGACCAGCAGGATCGGCAAACCGGCGATGAAGAACTGCAGCCCCCACAGCGCCGACACAACAAGCGTCATGCCGACGTCGGGCTGCAGCAACAGCAGGAAGGCGATCAAGACGAATAACGCCGCCGAAAGCGTGTAGCCCGGGAAGTGGTCCTCCATGCGGCCGGCGGCGAACAACCAAGCGGCCAGCACCGCGAACCCCGGCTTGACGAACTCCGAGGCCTGGACGGAGAGACCGCCCACATGCAGCCAGCGCACAGCGCCCTTGATCTCGGTTCCCCAGAAGAGCGTCGCCACCATCAGGGCGACGGCAGCGGCCGTCAACAATGCGGATAACCTCAGTACGCCTTTGCGCGACAGGAACGACGCAGCGACCATGACGAAAAGCCCGATCGAAAGGAAAAAGGCCTGGCGTTTGGCGAAATAGAAGGTGTCGAGACCGATCCTCTCGGCGACGGCCGGCGAGGCGGCAAGCGTCAATAGGGCGCCGAACAGGGACAGCAGTACGATGGCGCTCAACGACCAGCGGTCGACGGTCCACCACCACCGCCCGACGAGGCTCGTATCGGTCCTGGCCAGCGCGCTCATCAGGCCGCCTCCTCTTCGCCGGCGCCCGGCAACTGCGGCGGGGTCGTTGATTTCCCGAGGGCATCGGCATGATGACCGGGGAGGTCGTGGACCAGCCGCTTGTAGGCCTCACCGCGGGCTTCGAAGTTGTCGAATTGATCGAACGAGGCACAAGCCGGCGATAACAGGACGACCGGATTCTGGGCGGCGTTCTGGACTGCCTTGAGACGGGCGCTCTCGACCGCCGTTTCGAGGTCGCCGCAATTGGCCCAGGCAACCCTGCCCTTGAGAGATGCGCCAAAGGCCTCGGCGGCTTCGCCGATGAGGAACGCTTCACGGACCCGATCGAGATAAGGGCGGAGGGCGTCAATCTCATCGCCCTTCGATCGGCCGCCGGCGATCCAGAACACGGTATCGTAACAGGCGAGCGCCCGGGATGCCGCGTCGACGTTGGTCGCCTTGCTGTCGTTCACGTAAAGGACGCCGTCGACGAGGGCCACCGCTTCCTGCCGATGGGCAAGGCCGGGATAACTGCGGATGCCGTCCACGGCTTCCGCCGGTCCAACGCCCAGGGCCATTGCGGCGGCGAAAGCGGCGGCGGCGTTCTGGCCGTTGTGGGCGCCGGGAAGGCTGATGACGTCGGCGATTTGGCAGCGGCGGACGGCCGCGCCGTCCAAGTCGTCGATGAGATAACCGCCTTCGACATAGACGCCGCCGGGCACCTTCCGGTGGCCGGACACGGCGACGACGCGGCGCCCGCTGGACGCCGCCAGGTCGGCATGGATAGCAGCAGCGACGGGATCATCGATGCCGACCACGGCGAGCTGATCGCGACGCTGGTTCTCGAATATCCGTTTCTTGGCGGCGACGTATCCGTCCATTCCCCCGTGGCGATCCAGGTGGTCGGCGCTGACGTTTAGGAGGACGGCAACGTCACAGGCGAGCGACGGTGTGATTTCCAGTTGGTAGGACGACATCTCGAGGACATAGGTGCCGTCGTCGGCGAGCGCGTCCAGTTCGAGGGCCGGCGTGCCCAGGTTGCCTCCGATACCGACCCGGCGACCGGCCGTCCCGAGAACGTGGCCGATGAGCGCCGTCGTCGTCGACTTTCCGTTGGTGCCGGTGACGCCCACATAGACCGCTTCCGGACAGGCTCCGACCAGCAACTCGATATCACCGATCACCGGGACGTCCGCGCATTTGAGTCCATCGACGATGGGATGTGGTGCCGGGTGGGTATGCGGAATGCCGGGGCTGAGGATCAGGGCGTCGACCGCCTTAGGATCGCGCCCGGCGATATCGACCAGCGCCAGCCCTTCGCCGGCGGCCCGCGACCGTGCGGCCGCGTCGTCATCCCAGGCCCATACCTCGGCGCCGCAACGGGTCAGCGTCCGGGCCGCACTGAGACCGGACCGCCCGAGACCAAGAACAGCGATGGTTTTACCCTGATATCCGGTGAGGTCTATCATCCCGCCCTCACCGCAGCTTCAGCGTCGCCAGCCCGGCCAGGGCCAGGATCGACGCGATGATCCAGAAACGGATGACGATGGTGCTTTCGGCCCACCCCTTCTTCTCGAAGTGGTGGTGCAACGGCGCCATGGCGAAGACGCGCTTGCCGGTCAACCGGAAGGACAGCACCTGGACGATGACCGACACCGTCTCAAGAACAAAGAGACCGCCGACGACGGCCAACACCAGTTCGTGTTTGGTTATCACGCTGACGGCGCCCAGCGCCGCGCCCAGCGAAAGCGAGCCGGTGTCGCCCATGAAGACCTTGGCCGGCGGCGCGTTGAACCACAGGAATCCCAGGCCCGCGCCGACGATGGCACCGCAGAAAATAGCCAGTTCGCCGGTCCCCTTGACGTGATGGATTTGCAGGTAGTTGGCGAACACGCTGTGCCCGACCAAGTACGCGATCAGGGCAAAGACGCCGGCCGCGATCATCACCGGCACGATCGCAAGCCCATCCAATCCGTCGGTCAGGTTGACGGCGTTGGAGGCGCCGACCATGACCAACACGGCGAAGGCGACGAACATCCAGCCGAAATCGATCAGGGTGTCCTTGAAGAAGGGAACGGCGATGACGGTTCTCAGTTCCGGCGGCAGGTTGCGCATGATCCAAAACGCCGTCACCACGGTGATGACGACCTGCAAGAGGAGCTTGAGCTTGCCCGACAGGCCGCTCGCGTCGCGCTTCGATACTTTCATGAAGTCGTCGAGAAAACCGATGACGCCGAAGGCGATGGTTACGCCGAGAGCGGCCCAAACAAAACCGTTGGAGAGGTCGGACCACAGCAGCGTCGTCGTAGTCAGGGCGATCAAGATCAGCAACCCGCCCATGGTCGGCGTGCCCTTCTTGGTCAGCAGGTGGCTTTCGGGGCCGTCGTCGCGAATGGGTTGGCCTTCCTGCTGGCGGTTCTTCAGGGTTTCGATGAGGACGGGACCGAACAGGAAACTGACAACCAATGCGGTAATCACCGCACCGCCGGTCCTGAATGTCAGGTAACGGAAGACGTTCAGTGCACCGAAATCGTCGGCCAGCGGGACGAGAAGATGGTAGAGCATGGCTTACCCCTCCCAATTCCCGTTGGCAACACGCTGGTGCGGCCGGTCTTGTTCGATACCGGAATTCAGCAATGCTTCGACGATCCGGCCGGTCCGGCTGCCGTGCGACCCCTTGACCATGACAACATCGCCGGGAGCCAACGATGAAGCGAGCAAGGGCGACAGCTTGTCGGCCGTCGGCGTATGGCCGCCCCGCATTCTTTCCGGAAGCACGTCCCAAAGGTGCGTCGTGTATTGGCCCGTCGTGAACACCAGATCGATCTGGTTCTCGACCAGGGTCTCCAACAGACCGGCATGCATCTCGGCCGACCGGGCTCCCAGTTCCAACATGTCACCGATAACGGCGACGCGCCGGCCCGTCGTTTCGGTCGCCGCCTGGCCCAATACCTCGATGGCGGCGGCCATGGACGTCGGGCTGGCGTTGTAGCTTTCGTCGATCAGGATGAAACTTCCGCCCTTGATACCGACCGTATGGCGGTCGCCGCGACCCGGAAGACCCCGAAGGTCGGCCAGACTTTCGGCCGCCCGTTCGATGTCGCCACCAGCCGCCCAAACGACGCCGAGCACCCCCAGGGAATTCTTCACCCAATGACGCCCGGGAACGCCGATGCGATAGGCGATCTTTTTGCCCATCGCATCGACTTCCACCTCGCTTCCCTCGGCCTTGAGCGTGAAATCGAGCAAACGAACGTCGGCGCCCTCGGCTTCCCCGAAGGTAACGACCTTCCCGGCCGGCGACCGTGCCGCCGCATCAGCGAGCCGCGGATAAACATCGATGTCCCGGTTGATCACGGCGACACCGCCTATCTCCAACCCGGAAAAGATCTCCGCCTTGGCGTCGGCGATGTCATCCAGATGGGCGAAAAACTCGCTGTGGACCTCGGCAACCGTGGTGATCACCGCAACATGCGGGCGGGTGACCTCGGTCAACCGTTCGATCTCCCCGGCCCGGTTCATACCCAACTCGAAGATGCCGAAGGCGCTATCGCCGGGCATGCGCGAGAGGCTCAGCGGCAGCCCCCAGTGATTGTTCAGGTTGCCTTCTGAGGCATGGGTCAGGCCCTGGTCGGACAAGGCCAGGCGCAAACCTTCCTTTGTCCCCGTCTTGCCGACGCTGCCGGTCACGGCGATGATTTTTCCGCTCATCCGGGTCCGCGCGGCGCGGCCGAGGTCCTCAAGGGCGGCGGTCGTATCGTTGACCAGCAACAAGGGCGCGTCGTCCCGGAGAACGGGCGCGAAGTCAGCCGCTTCGCGATGGACCACGGCCGCCGCGGCGCCGCGCGACAGGGCGTCGGCGACGAAATCGTGGCCGTCGAAATTGGGCCCCGAAATGGCTACGAAAAGGTCTCCCGGTTCAACCGTGCGGCTGTCGATGGAAACACCGTCAACGGCCCACTGGCCAAATGTCCGTCCGCCGGTCGCCCGCGCCGCGTCGCCTGCCGTCCACAGGGGCTTGATACCTGCGATGGTCATCTCGCCTCTCCCAGCAGTTCAGCGACGACGTCGGCATCGTCGAACGGAATGGTCTCGGTGCCGACGATTTGCCCCCGTTCATGGCCTTTGCCGGCGACCAGCAAGACATCGCCATCGGCCAATCCGGCCATCGCCTCGGCGATCGCTTGGCGGCGGTCACCGATCTCCCTGGCGTCGGGACAGGCGGTCAGGGCGGCTTTGCGGATTTCCTTCGGATCTTCCGTTCTCGGGTTATCGTCGGTAACAACGATCACATCGGCGTGCTGCGCGGCCATGGCGCCCATTTCGGGACGCTTTCCGGGATCGCGATCGCCGCCGCACCCAAAAACGACGTGAACCCGGCCGCGTGTATGGGGCTTGATCGCTTGTAGCGCGCTGGCCAGTGCATCGGGCGTATGCGCGTAATCCACGTAGACCAAACCGCCCCGGGGCGTTTGGCCGGCCAACTCCATGCGTCCGCGAACGCCCCGCAATTCGGCGAGACTGGCGAGCGCGGCAGCGGTGTCTTCACCGAGGGCGATGGCGAGCCCGGCGGCACAAAGCGCGTTCATCGCCTGGAAGGAGCCGATCAGGGACATCTCGGCGCGATGTCTTTCACCGAAAGCGCTGACCTCTAGAGACAAACCCTGCGGCCGCGCTTCGGTGGCAAGCAATGTCAGGTCGCGGCCCGACCGGCCGAAATCGAGAGTCCGGATGCGACGATCGGTCGCGGCCTGAACGAAGGTTGCGGCGGTCGCGTCGTCGGCGTTGATCACCGCGATCCCTTGGTCGCCGAGTATTTCACTGAACAGGCGGCGTTTCGCGGCCCCATAGGCCTCGGCCGTCCGGTGATAATCAAGATGGTCGCGGGACAGGTTGGTAAAGGCCGCCGCTTTCACCTTGAGCCCATCGAGTCGGTATTGATCGAGACCGTGGCTCGACGCCTCGACGGCCAGCCGATCGACATCGTTCTCCGCCAGTTTGGCAAGATTGCGGTGCAGGTCGACCGGATCCGGTGTCGTCAGGCTAGGCGCCTGTTCGAGCTCAGGCAGGTGCAAGCCGTTGCGGTCCGTGACCCGGACACCCAACGTACCGGCGCTGGCCGCCGTGTGACCGAGCTCGTTCCAGATTTGGCGCAGGAAAGAAACGACGGAGGTTTTTCCGTTGGTGCCGGTTACGGCGGCGATGGTTTCCGGTTGATCGGCGAAGAAATGGGCGGCAGCGGATGCGTAGGCCTTTCGTGGATTGGCATGGGTGACCAGACAAACGCCTTCGTGGTCGAATTCCGTTTCCGTCCCTTCCGCGGCCAGGACGACGGGAGCCCCTTTGGCGACGGCGTCCGCTATGTACTGGCGGCCGTCGACCTGGTTTCCGGGAAGCGCGGCAAACAGATATCCGGGCTCAACACGACGTGAATCGCAGGTGATACCCTTGATCTCCAACCCGCCGAAAACATGCTCGTGCTGCACCGATATCGATTCCTCATCAAATACGTCAGTTAGACGCAAGCGGCCTCTCCAATGCCGACCGGACCGTCCGCACCACCGGTTCCTGTTGACGCTTGGCCCGCACAGCTTTGTCCACGGCGTGCCGGGCCCTGAGAACAAGGCGCGCCTCGTCCTCGGTCTGCTGGACCGGACGGTTCACCGAGGCCTTTTTCAGAAAAGCGGACACCTGCCGGACGAAGTCGTCGCGTTTTGTTTCCTTGGCCGTCGTGATCGGCGGCGTTTCGATGGTCGCCGTGGGATCGGGTGCGATGCCGTTCATTGGCGCGATGCGTTGCACGATCCGCCCGACGACGGGGGCGGCGACCCAGCCGCCCGTGGCGTAGTTGAAGGTGCGCTTGTTCCCGACGGGCTCGTCGATCATCACGAACACGACGAACCGTGGATCACCGATCGGAAAAGCGCCGACGAATGACGAGATCTTGGCCGACTTGGCATATCCCCGGCCCTTTTGTTTTTCCGCCGTCCCGGTCTTGCCGCCGACGAGATAACCCGGCACGTCAGCTTTTCGACCAGTGCCATGGGCGACGACGAGACGCATCAACCCACGGACTTGATCCGATGTCTCGGAAGTGAGGACGCGTTGACCGGGCGGGGTATCGCCGTTCTGTTTGAGGATCGTCGGCTCTCTGTGGATGCCACCGTTGACGAGGGTGGCGATGGCGTTCGTCAGTTGCACGGGCGAAACCGCGATGCCATGGCCGTAGGAGATGGTCATCGTGTTGATCGGCCGCCACGGCGACGGAACGAGGGGCCGGCCGATTTCCGGGAGTTCCAGGTCGGGTGCGCGCAACAGCCCGAATCTTTTCAGGTAATCGCGCTGCGACGCGGTGCCGACATCGACCGCCATCTTGGCGGCGCCGATGTTGGACGAATGCAGGATGATCTCGGGGACCGACAGCCATTTCTTCTTGGCGTGAAAATCATTAATCGTGAAGCGCGCGACGCGGAGCGGCTTGCGGGCGTCATAGCCATCCGCCAGACCGACGGTTCCCGTATCGAGGGCCATCGCCGCCGTGAACAGCTTGAACGTCGAGCCCATCTCGTAGACGCCCTTGGTGGCGCGGTTGAAACCGACACCGTCCGACATGCCGTCCGGCTCGTTCGGGTCGTAGTCGGGAAGCGATACCATGGCCGTGATCTCGCCAGTCCCGGCATCGAGTACCAATCCGGCGGCGCCAATGGCCTTGAACTCGCGAACGGCAGTCAACATTTCCTCGCGCAGCACGGCTTGCATGCGGATGTCGATCGACAGGGCGACCGATTCGCTGCCGACGCGCAGTACCTGGTCGTATTGTTTTTCGAGACCGGCGATGCCGCGACCATCGACGTTGGTCAACCCGAGCACGTGGGCGGCGAGGTGTCCATGCGGATAGACCCGTCTTTCGCCGCGTTGGAATGCGATGCCCGGAATACCGAGACGATTGATCTCGAAGGTCTCCTGTGGCGTAAGGTTGCGCGCCAACCAGACAAACCGCCCGTTGCCGCTTAGTTTCTTGACCAGTCCTTCCGGAGTCGTATCCGACAGGATTCCGGACAGCCGCTCGGCGGCTTCGACAGGATCGAGGACGCGGGTCGGATCGGCGTAGAGCGACGTCGTCGGCAGGCTGGTCGCCAGGATGATGCCATTTCGATCGACGATATTGGCCCGCGCCGTTGCCGCGCCGGTCTGTGGCAAGGCACTCTCGAGGCGAGGTTCGCCAACGCCGTGCAACACTGTCAAATCGACGAGGCGACCAATGATGACGGCGAACACCATGGATATGACCGTCGCCGCTACGAGCAACCGGTTTCGGCCGGTTTCCAAGGCCTGCTTTTTCACGCCATCGATTTTTCGAAGGTTGTCCGTGGTTGCTTTGCTGGGCGTCATTGGGCTCTTCCTTCTGTCAAAGCCCGGCCGATGCGTTCTGCAAAGGCCGATTCCGTCTCGTCTTGGCGACGGATCAATTGCACGTCGAGGTTCGACTCCTGGGTGAACTGGCCGGTCTCCAATGGGCCGAGATCAAGGTACCGGTCGGCCAGCAACTTCAGTCTTTCCGATTCGTTCAAGTGGCTCCATTCGGCTTTCAGCACGTGGATCGCTTCGCGATCGCGCGCGATCGACCGGTTCATGACCGCCAACTCGTCTTCGAGATCCTGGACCTCGTATTTGACCAGGAACAGGCAAAGGCCGATCGCCGCCGCGAGAAGGATCGACATCATGGTCGCGCGTCCGTTCATCGCCCGCCCCTCATCATGCGACCTGCCGGTGGGGCGCCGCGGTCCGTTCGGCGACCCGAAGTCGGGCCGAGCGGGCACGTGGATTGGCGGAAACTTCCTCCAGCGAAGGCTTCATGGCCTTTCTGCCGACCAGCCGAAACGTCGGTGTATGGGTCTCGACACCGACGGCCGGTACGTGGCGTGAAGGCCGGGGCGTTTCTCCGCAACGGTCGCGAAGGAAGGCCTTGACGATACGGTCCTCTAGGGAATGAAACGAAACGACGGCCAGTCGGCCGCCGGGAACGAGCAGTTTTTCCGCTGCCAACAGGCCTCGTTCCAACTCGCCTAACTCATCATTCACGTAGATCCGAATCGCCTGGAAGGTTCGTGTTGCCGGGTCCTTGCCGTCCTTGGCGCGACTCACGATCCGGCGCACCAATCCGGCCAACTGCTCTGTCCTCGTGAACTTCGTTTCCCCCCGCGCCTTGACGATTGCCTTGGCGATACGGCGCGACGCCCGTTCTTCGCCGTAGCGATAGATGACGTCGGCGAGCTCGCTCTCGGCCAACTGATTAACGGCATCCGCGGCCGTCATGCCGGTCGCCTCCATGCGCATATCGAGCGGACCGTCCGCGGCGAACGAAAACCCGCGGCTGGGATCGTCGACCTGCATGGACGAAATGCCGAGATCCAGGGCGATGCCGTCGATCTGACCAACACCGACAGACCCAAGAAGACCTTCCATGTCGCCATAGCGGCCGCCAAGGACCGTCAACCGGCCGGCAAACTCTTCACTGAGCTCGACGCCCAGTTGCTGAGCGAGGGGATCGCGATCGATTCCCCAAACGGCGCAATTGGCCGCCTCGAGAAGCGCGCGCGAATAACCGCCTGCCCCGAAGGTGCCGTCGACGTAGACCTTGCCGTCATCCGGCAACAATGCCGCGACGACTTCGTCGACCATGACCGGTGCGTGCCGAGCGCCTTGTTCCATCACCTTCAGGACTCCTCGGGCGCTGATTGTTTGCGCATCTTCAAGGTCGCGCCGCGGGCGCGGGCGCGCTCGAAGGCCATGGCATTGAAGGTCTTGTACTCGTCGGGTTTCCATATCTGAAACCGCGGACCCTGACCGACGAATACGGCCTCACCGGATATCCCGGCGTAGCTGACCAGTTGCTCCGGAAGCACGATGCGCCCCTCGGGATCGAAGGCCAGTTGGTGGGCGTTGGCGAGGACGACCGAGGCCAGGTCGTCCTGCTCGTCGGAAAACATGTCGAGATCTTCCAGGCTCTCGCTGAGCCGTGTCATGAAATCCTCGCCGCAAGCCTCGATGGCCTGCTGTTTGAACCGCGGATAGACGAACAGGCTGGGACAGCCTTGGGATTGCAGGGCCGCGCGGAAGGGCTTGGGTACGGATACACGTCCCTTCTTGTCGATCCGGTTGACATGCGTGCCAACGAAAAGCGCCATAACGGCCCCCAATGAAAACGCGTTTTCCACCGGTTTCTGCCGGTGTCCTGCGGGACCGCGCCTTCTGCCGCAGCCCCTCGCCCTCTGTACCGATTCGGAACCCGGACCCCGTGAGGTCGTTGACGTGCCGACGGTCCAATCCCCATGGTCCCAGATTGGGCGTAATTGGGATAGCATGGGTATATTTGGGCGTCAATGGGATTACTATGGAATATCATGGGTTAACAAAGGGTTTCGGAGGCCGCATTTGGCGACGGATTCACGCCTTTCGACTGGTCGTTCGGCCGGCGCTTCAAAAGGCGATCTGCCGGTGACTTGGCGAGCGATGAGATCACCTGGACCATGCGCTCATTGAACGATGGAACTGAGGCGGTATTTTCGCCCGTTTGTGGCGGAAAAGCGGTCTACCGGGGTCCTGTACAAAAAGTTCTGCAAAAGGGAAGCGGCCATGGCATGCCGAGTGATTGACGA
>Ga0066187_1000175_pt1 | contig 26548 bp, 28 predicted proteins | sample WorMetexBAHAMAS1_FD_58706 | JGI IMG/M metagenome (GOLD analysis project Ga0066187, IMG submission 58706) | Marine gutless worms symbiont microbial communities from Max Planck institute for Marine Microbiology, Germany - Inanidrilus exumae... | ecosystem: Host-associated > Annelida > Digestive...
TCAAGGAAATGGCTGCCGAGCTTGATTTCGAAGTGGTGGTGACGGACTGGATCCAGTCCGCCAATGCCGCAAGGGGCCGGATCAGCAGCACCCGCATTCGCGAGCTGGTCATGGCGGGGGATTTGCGAAAAGCGGAAAAGATGCTGGGCCGCCATTACCAGATCCGCGGAACCGTGGCCACCGGACGGGATCGTGGCGGCAAACTCCTTGGGTTTCCCACGGCCAATATCAACCTGCAGGATGAGCTCTGCCCCAAGACGGGTGTCTACGCCGTGAGCGTCGAATGCGGCGGAGAGGTCTACAAAGGTGTCGCCAACATCGGCTACAGCCCCACATTCGACGATCATGAATTTACAGTTGAAGTCCACATTCTCGATTTTTCAAAAGATATCTACGGCGAGAAAATTCGGGTCAATTTTTTTGAACGGATCCGGGACGAGATCAAATTTTCCGATATCTCGAAGCTCTCCGATCAGATCACGGCGGACATCAAGACTGCCCGTGAAATTCTCCAAAGTGATTCATGAGAAATAATACGTTTCTGACGGTGTTTATCGGGGTTGCGGTCTCCGCCGCAGCCCTTTACTTTGCCCTGAAAAATGTGCCCATGGACGAATTGATCCAGTATATGGGTCATATCGACGGGTTCTGGGCAGCGGTCACCGTCGGGTTGGTAGGCCTGAGCTTCGTCCTTCGGGCGTACCGCTGGCAGGTCATCCTGGGCCCTGAAAGCGGCGTCGGATTGCGTGAGGCCTATCATCCCATGATCATCGGCTTCATGCTCAATGGCATCCTTCCCGGCAGGGTTGGGGAGTTCGCGCGACCCATCATACTGAAGCATAAGTCCGCCGTTCCTTTTACCACCGGCATCGCCACTGTGGCTGCCGAACGGGTCTTCGACCTTTTGATGCTCATCGGCCTCTTTGCCATCGTGATCGCCTCCGTTGAGATCGACCCCAATTTTTCCATCCCCTTCGGCGATTATCATCTCAATAAAGATACGTTGATGGTCATCGCAAACGGCATCTGGAAATTATGCCTCCTTCTAATCGTCGGAATTGTCATGATGGTTTTTGAAAAACCCAGGGAGATGATCAAAAAAGCGATTCTCAAAGCCCCTCACCTCCTCCCTTTCGGAGAGACGAACCGGCAAAGGATAGATTGGAAGATCTGTACTCCACTTGCCGGCTTGGTTGACAGTTTTGCCGCGGGTTTCGGCCAGATCCGAAATATAAAGGCGCTGATCCTGTGCCTTTTCCTATCCGCCGGTGTCTGGCTCCTGGCGGGCCTCTCCTACTATGCCATGTCCCTGGGGTGTCCCGGTATCGAGCTGGGCTTTGCCAAAATCGTGGCCATGATGGTGATCATCTGCTTTTTTATCGCCCTGCCTTCCGTACCGGGATTTTGGGGCATCTGGGAAGCCGCCGGTGTGTTCGCCCTGCTGCTGTTCGGCGTCTCGAAAAACGACGCAGCCGGGTTCACGCTGGCCAACCATGCGGTCCAGTTGTTTCCGGTAATTCTCCTGGGGTTGGTCTCCGCTTTTGCCACCGGCATCAATATCCTGCATCTCCCGGAAAAGGAGAAATGGGACGACACGGGATCCGAAAATCCTTGCAACCCTTCGGAAAAGCATTAAATTGGGAGTTATACACCTCCTTTGATTAAGGTAAAGGACATCATATGGCTGTACTCGAAATCGTCAAATATCCCGATCAATTTTTGCGGCAGACCACCCATCCGGTGAAACGCATCGATGAAGAAGTGCTGCGCATCATCGATGATATGACCGACACCATGTATGATGAACCGGGAGTGGGCCTGGCCGCGATCCAGGTGGGCATCGATCGGCGTATCATCGTATACGATGCATCCTCCCGGGATGATGGCAGAAATCCCCAGGCGCTCATCAATCCGGAGATTATCGAAAAAGAGGGTTCCACCCTATCGGAAAACGAGGGATGTCTGAGCGTACCCGATTTTAGATCCGACGTAAAACGATACACCACAGTTCGGGTCACCGGGCTGGATCGAAACGGAGAAGCGGTGGATATCGAGGCCGACGGATTTTTGTCGGTGGTGCTCCAGCATGAAATCGACCATCTCAACGGCATCCTTTTTATCGATCGTATCAGTGCGCTCAAACGGGAGCTTTACAAGAGACGCGTCCGAAAGCAGATGAAAAAAAGATGACACAGCAGCGGATCGTGTTTTTCGGAACCCCTGATTTTGCCGTACCCTCTTTGATGGCACTTGGCGGGACGCATCATGAAATCTCCCTGGTGGTCACCCAGCCGGACCGCCCCAGAGGCAGGGGCCGCAAGATGATGGCGCCCCCCGTTAAGGAGACCGCCCGCAAACTCGGGCTTCCCGTCGCCCAGCCGGATTCAATACAAGAACACGAATTTACGGATGAAATGAAACGCATCTCGCCCGATTTTTTCGTTGTGGTGGCGTTTGGCGCACTTTTAAAGGCGGACCTTTTGGCCATACCGAAAATAGGGACGGTCAACGTTCATGCCTCCCTTCTACCCCTGTATCGCGGCCCGGCACCCATTCATTGGGCGATTATTAAAGGGGAGTCAAAAACCGGTGTGACCACCATGCTTCTCGACACGGGAGTGGATACGGGAGAGATGCTGCTCAGCCGGGAAACGGAGATACAGCCCGACGATACAACGGCGACACTTCACGATCGTCTGGCGGATCTCGGTGCTGCCGTTTTGACCGATACCATGGATGCGTATGCTTCGGCCACCATTGAGCCGATTCCCCAAAACCATGCCCTGGCCACCTACGCTCCGATGCTACAAAAAAAAGACGGGCGGATCGACTGGCAATGGAGCGCTGACCGGATCGAAGCACTGATCAGGGGAACCAATCCCTGGCCGGGCGCCTTTACCTATCATGGAAACAAACGGCTCAAAATCTGGTCCGCTGATGTCACCTCCGCTGATACAACCGAACATCCGGGGACCGTACTTAGGGGATTCGACGACGAACTGAGGGTGGCAACCGGCGACGGCATACTGGCCATCCGGGTGATTCAGAGCGAATCCGGCAAACGGATGCCGGTAAAGGATTTTCTCCGGGGCTATCCCCTTGAGCCGGGTGCGGTGCTGACATGATTCCCGGCATATTCAATATCGACTATGAAGCCTCGAACCGACGCGGGTTATGACAAAACAAGACCCCCGCCGATGGGCACTGGCGGCCCTCAATGACCTTGAAAAGGGCCGATTCACCCTCGACCGCATCATAGAGGAGATCCATGAGACGGGGATGGAGATCTCCCGCCGGGATCGCAACCTGTTCAACGCCCTCACCTATGGTGTCGTCCGGTGGAAAAAACGCCTGGATTGGGTGATCGGCCAATATTCTAAAACGCCGCTCCGGAAAATCGATCCAGCGGTGTGCAATATCCTTCGACTCGCCCTATTTCAGGTGCTGTTTCTGGATCGGGTGCCCGATTCGGCAGCGATCAATACCGCCGTGGATCTGGCCAAAACCGTTTCTCCGCCATGGGTGGTCCGCTTCGTCAACGGTGTTTTGCGGAATGCGGCAAGGAGCGTACAGGATCTTAAGTACCCTCTGGCTGAAGAAGATCCGGTCCAGTCGCTGGCAATCCGGCATTCCTATCCCGAGTGGCTGGTAAAAAGGTGGATCCATCGGTTCGGCGCCTCCACTGCCGATGCCATATGTTGCAGCGGCAACCGGATCGCCCCGCTAACAGTACGGGTGAACCGGCTGCTTACCACGCGGGATGCGCTGGTCCGATCGGTTTCCGGGCAAGCCAATAGGGTTGAGAGCACCCCGATATCACCTGACGGTGTCTCCCTGTGGGGATTGGAAACCGCCGTTTCCGAAATGGAGGCGTTTAAAAATGGATGTTTCCAGGTCCAGGACGAAGCTGCTCAGCTAGTGACCCGGTTTCTTGACCCCAAACCGGATGAGACCGTGCTGGACGCATGCGCCGGTTTCGGCGGCAAGACCGGTCATATCAGTCAGATGATGGATAATCGGGGATGTGTGGTGGCGCTGGATTACCGACAGGTCAAACTGGACCGGTTGGAACGGGAAATGCAACGCATCGGGGCTACCATCGTCACCACCTGCCGGAGCGACCTGAGCCGCGCTGATGTCAAAATCCCCCATCGGGAATATGACCGCGTCCTTCTGGACGCCCCCTGTTCCGGAGCCGGCGTCATCCGTCGCAATCCCGATAACAAATGGCGTCTGAAAGAAGACACTTTTGCGGCATGCGCCACGCGCCAGAAGCGATTCCTCTCGCAACTCGCAGACCGGGTGAAACCCTCCGGAATTCTGGTATATGCGGTGTGTTCTACGGAGCCGGAGGAAAACGAAGGGGTTGTAAAAGAGTTTTTGAATAACCACCCTGAATTTGTTATGGAAAATCCCGGGGCCGGGTTTCCGGTCGAGGCGGGCACGCTCCTTAACGAAAATGGAATTCTGAAGACCGCAACCCACGAACATGGAATGGACGGCTTTTTTGCGGCCAGATTGAGACGCAGTGCGTGATGAACCGGGTTTTAAAAATCGGATTGGTTGCGGTCCTATTTTTTGGGTTGTTTGGTGTCAGCGCCTATATGACCATGAGGTTTCTGATCAAGGGAGAGGATACGGTCGTGGTCCCCGACCTGGCCGGCCATGATGCGGTGGCGGTTTTGAAATTGCTCTCCGACCTGGGCCTCAACGCAAAAATTAAAGGATCGGAAACCCACGCCAACATCCCGGAAAACCATGTCATATCCCAGGACCCGCCTCCAGGTACCGAAATAAAAAGCGGCCGTCAGGTAAAGGTCGTGATGTCGAGGGGACCCGACACCATTGTCACGCCCCGATTAACGGGACTTCACGTCCAACAGGCCCTGTTGATACTTGAAGACAGCGGATTCTGCGAGGGGAAGAAATCGCACGTTTCCCATCCGACCCTGGAAAAAAGCCAGATCATCGCCCAGTTTCCGCCACCGGGCGTCCGGACGGCACGTACCGTCTGCACCGATCTTCTGATCAGCACCGGCCCGCGTATAAGATTGTACCAAATGCCGGACCTGGCTTCACTTCCCATAGAAGATGCGATCGAGATCATCGAAGCCCGCAACCTCCAACTGGGAAAAATCGAAACGGTCTTCCACAAAGGGAAAAACCTGCGCACCGTGATCGGTCAGGATCCGGTTTCGGGGTTGCCGGTGGCAGAAAAAACGATGGTCAATCTCGTGGTTAACCGCATGCCGGGTAGAAAAAACAGTCATTTCACGGAAGCCGGCGGATTCATCCGCCATCGCGTTCAACCCGGATTTTTGAAAAGACATGTGCGGGTTCACCTAGAGGGTATCCATACGGCAGGCGATCTTTTTAATGAATTCGTATCACCGGGAGAGGAGGTGGTTCTGCTGGTTCCAACGGTGATACGTGCAACCCTTCGGGTTTATGAGGACCAAAAAGAAGTGGAAGCAAAAAAATTCCATTAATTCAATGATTCAATAAGGAAGATACGACAATGAAATTGATCTCACCATCGATACTATCGGCCGACTTTTCACGATTGGGAGAGGAGATCCGGGAAGTTGAAAAGGCAGGAGCGGACTGGATTCATATCGACGTGATGGATGGTCATTTTGTACCCAACATCACCATCGGCCCCCTGGTGGTGGAGGCGGCCAAGCGGGTGACCGCCCTCCCCCTGGATGTTCATCTGATGATCGAGCGTCCGGACCGCTACATCGACGATTTTGTAAAGGCGGGGGCGGATCTTATCGCCGTGCAGGTGGAAAGCTGCATTCATCTGAACCGGGCCATTCAAAGAATTCGAGAGTGCGGCGTCCGCCCGGGTGTGGTTTTGAACCCGTCAACGCCGCTTTCTGCCATCGACTGGGTGCTGGAAATGGTGGACTTTGTGGAGTTGATGAGCGTCAATCCCGGTTTCGGAGGCCAGAAGTTTATTCCCGGTGTTCTGACAAAAGTCGAAAAACTCAAAAAACGCATCACGGACGCAGGCCTTACCACCCTGATCGAAATCGATGGCGGTATCAACGAAACCACCATCCGATCCGCTTCCGACGCCGGTGCCGATATCTTTGTGGCGGGATCGGCCATATTCGGCAGCAACGATTATAAAGAAACCATCACCCGGTTCAGGGAAATGCTTCAAACCCCCTGATGGAAGGATGCTGCAGCATGGACAGGAAAGATCCCATGATCGCCCTTTCCACTTCATGGAAATCCAGCCGCGTTGACAATGGTGAAGCGCTTATTGAAGCCGTGCTGGGCTTTAAGGTGACGGGGGTCGAGTTGGAATACCGCATCACCGGGAAGATGTTCCACCAGATGCGCACCTTGCTGAAGCGATCCGGACTGGCCATTGTCAGCATACACAATTACTTCCCGGCACCGACCGATGAAAAGGGGCTCAAGCCCGGCGGTGATATGCTCTCCCTGTCCAATCCGGATCGCGATAAACGGAACCTCGCCGTAAAAAAGACCATGGGCACGTTTGAAGCAGCGAACGACCTGGAGGCACCCGTGGTGGTATTGCATTGCGGATTCGTCGAAATGGAGGCCGAGATTCAGGCGCTCCATCATTATTATACCTCCGGCCGCATCCAAAGCCCCGAGGCGAAGCAGTTTATAAAGGAGAAAAAATTTCTTTTAGCCGGCAGGAAGGGGCGCCACTTGGACTGTCTCCTCTTCAGCCTGGAACGCCTGTCGGTCGCTGCAGAGCGGCTGGGGATCACGATTGCCCTTGAAAACCGATACTACTACCGGGAACTGCCGGGTCCCGAGGACTTTGGTCTGATTTTTAGCCGGTTGGACGGCGCACCCCTTGGATACTGGCATGATACGGGTCATGCCCATGCCAATGAGGTCCTCGGGTGGATCCCCGAAGGGATGCTGCTGGAGAAGTTTGAAAACCGTCTGGTGGGAACGCACCTGCACGATGCCAGGGGCCTGGAAGACCACCTCCCACCAGGATCGGGAGAGATCGATTTTTCCCGGGTTTTGGCGTGCCTCAAGCCCGGCACCCCACGTGTGCTGGAGCTGGAGCCGGGGACACCGGACCAGGAAGTAGAATCCGCCATAGAATACCTGACAAAAATGGGATTTGCAGATCCGCCTAATGAAACTGCGAGTTAATCCCATCGTTGCAAAAATCAGTTCTATCAACGAAACCAGAATGGTCTGAACTTGTTGCTGTAATTGAACAGATACTGGATGCTGGATGCTCGTTAATCATGAGTGCTCAAATGGTGGCATCGAAAATCTCCAGAATCCAGAAACCAGATTCAGCTCATGCCAGTAGCAGATTCTCTTATAGTGAGCGAGCTGCAAAACATTAAAAATGTAACTGTAGGATTAATAGGGGCTAGGAAAGAATCTCCTCCACCCGATGACAAGCAGCCAGCGTGCCCGCTTCCCTGACCGGTTTCAACTCCGGCACCTCGGTACGGCAGCGCTCGATCACATAAGGGCATCGGGTGTGAAAGGCACATCCCGGGGGGGGGTGAATGGGGGACGGCACATCACCGGCCAGCACCTGCCGATGGCGCTTAGGCCCGGGATCGGGAACCGGGATGGCGGATATCAGGGCCATGGTATAGGGATGGCGCGGGCGTTGGTACAGTGCGTCGGCATCGGCGTACTCCACGATCTTGCCCAGATACATCACCGCGATACGATCCGAGATATGCTTGACCACGGCCAGGTCATGGGCGATGAATAGATAGGTCAACCCCATCTCCTCCTGAAGGGCCAGCAGCAGGTTTAATATCTGGGATTGTATGGACACATCCAGGGCGGATACCGGCTCATCGCATACAATCAGCCGAGGGTTCAGGGCGATGGCCCTGGCAATACCGATGCGTTGACGCTGACCGCCCGAAAACTCATGGGGAAACCGATCCAAGGCGCTTCTGGGAAGGCCCACCTTTTCCAGCAGCCGGGCCACCGATCGCTTCCGTGAATCAGGGGTGCCGATCCCGTGGATGATAAAGGGTTCCTGGAGTATATCTGCGATGGTATGCCGGGCATTCAGGGATTCGAAGGGATCCTGAAATATCATCTGAAGATCCCTTCGCAAACGTCGAAGCGATTCCCCTCCGGTTTTCAGTATGTCCACGCCGTCAAAGATCACCTCTCCTGAGGTGGCGTCGTACAGCCTGATGATGCACCGTCCCAAAGTGGTCTTGCCACACCCGGATTCCCCTACAAGCCCCAGGGTCTCACCGGTTTTTACCCGAATGGACACGCCATCCACCGCAAACACGGATCCGGTTCTTCGCCGCAGCACACCCCCGCGTATGGGAAAATGCATTTTCAGGTCGTTTACGATGAGTATCTCTTCCGGCATCGAGTCCCGGGCCCTTTCTTTTTCCGATCGGTCATTATGAAAGTTGTTTTTATTATCCAGTATCCAGCACCGCGCTGGCGCTGCCAGTTTAAGCGGAGGATGAAACTATTGATGGCCCTAATATTTCAGCCGTTTAAATCCGAAGCACGAATATCGAAATCCGAAAACCAATTCTAAATTCAAATTCTCACAAGTTCAAAACACATTTTTCTCCAAATGCAGTTGCTTGTTGTTTGGGTCATTTGTGTTTTTGGCATTCGTGCTTGTCTCGGATTTCGTGCTTCGAATTTCGAATTTTTTCGAATCAAAACTTGTTTCGAATGTTGGGATTAATTCCGATGTCTGATGTCGTTTCTTAAGAGGGTTAGGTCCGCCTCGATTCCGTCCGGACTATCGGTACAACCAGCACGCAGCATATTGGCCCTCTCCCATCGTGCGGACGGGTGGGGGGTCCACCTGGCAGATGGACATGGCATAGGGACAGCGGTTCTCAAACCGGCACCCGTCCGGAAGCTCATGGAGTGCGGGAACCATGCCGCGTATCACATCCAATTTGATTTTTCTCGGGTAATCCAGTCTCGGTATGGAGCGCAAAAGTCCTATTGTATAGGGATGGGCCGGTCTTTGAAACAGCCGTTCCACAGGAGCGAATTCCGCCACCTTCCCGGCGTACATCACCACCACTTCATCGCAAACCTCGGCAATCACTCCCAGGTCGTGCGTGATAAACAGGACGGCCATCCGAGTTTCCACCTGCAGCGCCTTTATCTCCTCTAAGATCTGCGCTTGGATGGTCACGTCAAGGGCGGTGGTGGGTTCGTCCGCGATGAGGATGTCCGGTTTTCCGGCCATGGCCATGGCGATCATGACCCGCTGCCGCATTCCCCCCGATATCTGATGGGGATATTCCGACAGGCGCTCGGAAGGGTCGGGGATCCCCACTTTTTGAAGCAGTTCAAGAGACGCCCTGCCAACAGCGCCCTCCTCCATGGTCGGATGGTGCAGTCGGAAAACCTCTTTAAGCTGCCGGCCGATGGCATGGACCGGATTCAGGGCGGTCATCGGCTCCTGAAAAATCATGGCAATACGCCTGCCCCGCACCCGATGCATCTGTTCGGGGGAAAGTCCGACGATGTCGGTCCCGTCGAAATGGATCGCCCCGTCCTCGATCACCCCGGCCGGTTTGGGTAGAAGCCGCATCAGGGAAAGGGCGGTGACGCTTTTCCCGCAACCCGATTCCCCGACAATGCCAAGGGTTTTTCCGCGGTACATGGAAAACCCCACCCCTTCCACGGCCCTGAGCCGACCCTCTTCGGTATCGAAGGCCACGGTCAGGTTTTCAACCTTGAGAATGGGATCAGGGTCGATAGGTTTCATTGACAATGGTCACCGGTTCCAGCTTCGTTCGTTTTTTACGGGCGTTTTCGGTTTCACGATGCAGTGCGGCATCGTACCAGAACAGCCCACCGGTCATGCTGTCGAAGGGGGCAAACAACCCTCCGGACAATTTGGTGCCCGGTATATTCGGCAATCGCCACCAGCGCCAGAAGGCCGAACGGACATAGGGTATGGTCGTCGTCGGCACAAAAGCGCCTATTTCATGGGCCTTTTGCTGAATTGCTTTGGACAATCGGATTCGCTCATCAACGTCCAGCTCGATGCGATACTGATCGATCATCTTGTCCATTTCCGGATCATCGGTATTGGTGATGTTGTTGGTATTGGGTTTGTGTGCATTGGCGGAATGATAGAATTGCCAGTACGAAGGCCTGAGTCCACCGCCAAACCGGAGCCACACCACCTCGTGTTTGTTTTCTGCGATCTTTTTGAACCATGTGCTGGGATCCATCAGCTGCAATTTCAGCTCAACGCCCGCCTTTTTGGCCTCCTCTTTCATGACGATCAGCTTCCGTGTATGGGTGTCGGAACCGTATGTCACCCCCGTAGAAAAACGGATGCCGTTTTTAATCCAGATACCATCCGGTCCCCTTTCCCAGCCCCCCTCTTTCATATACTGCTCCACCATGGCAAGGTCGTATTGCCGTGCCCTGATCGTTGTGTCTGAATAGGGACCATACCCGACAAAGGCATGGTCAAGTCGTTCGAAGTCGTTCCAAAGAACCTTTTCGATTACCTTTTCCACGTTGATCGCATGGGCGAACGCATAGCGGACGGCCGGATCCTTGAACAGGGGATTGTCCATATTCAGCCACAACCCCATGGGAGAACGGGGAGAATCATTGTAGAACCAGATGCGGTGAATATAACCGTTTTCAATATTGGGGGTTTTGGATTTCACATGCCAGAACTGGGGCAGCGTCATGGAAAAAGCGTCGACCTCACCCTTTTTGAAATGCTCCCACTCCAGGTTGTAGTCACGGACGACGGTATACTTCACACGATCCACATTGAACCGATGCCTGAAGTAACGCAAATCTTGGGCCCACCAATCCTTTTTCCGCTTGAAGGTGACATACCGGCCCTTTTTAAAATCGGAGATCTGATACGGACCGGTGTTGGGAACGATCTGCCAGTTGAACTTTTTAATGAAGTCCTTGTCCAGTCCAGTGTAGAAGTGGCGGGGGGTCGGACTGATACCGGCGCGCATGTGTAAATCCGGCTTGGCCAGTTTGGCAACCACGGCAAGGGTATGGTCGTCATATACAATCACCTGGTCGAGTTCCCGCGAGTAATAATCATTATACCAAGGCGCAATGATGTGCTTTGAGCGCATGAACGACAGGGTATAGGCGAAATCATGGGCGGTAAGGGGTGTGCCGTCCGACCACCTGGCATTTTTGTTAAGCTTGAAGTACATGGTCTTTTTATCCGGCCCGAAGGCCCAGTGGGTGGCCAATTCGGGAACGATGTTTTCCGTATTGGGATGGATGCCGATCAGGCTGAGCTGATTTCCCAGTATGGCGCTCCTGAAGCTGCTGTTGGAGTCTGGTCCGACGGTTCTGAAGGTCAGGGGAAAGCTCTGGATGGCCACTCGGAAGGTGCCGCCCTTGTCCGCCCGGGGGGAGGCATACACCGGATCCGTATCGTTGGTCAGCCACTCGATATCATCCGGCAGGACCGGTGCTGGTGATTCAGGAACCGGCTTTTCCGATGCCGGTGAGGGTTTTTCTCCTATTGTGGCCTTTTTTTCCGGGGCCGGGGCGGGGGGGGGCGCTTTTTGCGCCGCCACCTTTGGAGCCTCAGGGGCTGACGTTTTCTCCCCTTCTCCGCAGGCGGCTGCACCGAGGATACAGACGATCAGATAAATTATGAACAGCATGGACCGGTTACTTTTATGGCACGAGGTGTGTTTCATCGGTATCCCCTGATTATCGGTTATGGGTCGACATCCGGTTTTCTCCGCAGATGGCGTGAAACGTGATGCTTAATGCCTACTCGTATAGGGTGTAAAGTTTGGGATCATACGCCTCCCGCACGGCCTCCCCCACAAAGGTCACCGTGACCAGTGTGGCCGTCATGGCGGCAACCACCGAAACGCTGATCCACCAAGCATCCAGGTTGGACCACCCCTGCTGAAGCAGTTCTCCCCAACTTGGAGTGGGCGGCGGCAGGCCGAATCCCAGGTAATCTAGAGAAGTCAGCGCCACGATCCCGCCCGAAACCGAGAAAGGCGCAAAGGTGACAATGACGGCGATGGTGTTGGGAATGATGTGTCGAAAGATAATCCTGAAGTTCCCGGCACCCAGCGCACGCGCCGCCAGTACATATTCACGGGCCTTTTCTTTGTAAGTCACGGTTCGCATCGTCCATGTAACGGATATCCAGCCAAACACCGCCATGATAAGAATCAGCATGGTAAAATTGGGGACGATGATGGAGGACAGAATAATAATCACGTACAAAAAGGGAACATTGGAAAGGATTTCAATGATACGCTGGAAAAAAAGGTCGAACCTGCCTCCGATATATCCCATTGCGCAGCCGATGCCGACACCGAGGGTGTAGTTCGCCAAAAGAAGGGAGAGCGAGAAAAAGATGGCGATGCGGAAACCGTAGATCAACCGGGCCATGATGTCGCGTCCCGCCGTGTCGGTCCCCAGATAATGCCGGTCCGAAAAAGAAGGGGGAAAGGGAGGAAATCCATCTTCCTTTAAATCGTTTTCAAAGGCATCAAAGGGAATGGGCGGCATGATCAGCCAGTTTCCATTTTGCTCCTTCGCAAATTGCTTCTTGAGTTCCCGGTACTGGGTTTCATATTCATACTCCAAACCGAAAACCTTTCCCGGTATGGGATTGCCATAAGTCGGAAAATAAAACTGCTGGTTGTAGTAGACAATCAGGGCCCGCTTGTTGACCAGCAATTCCGCACAAAGGGATGCAAGTATCATAACGAGAATGATGACAAAAGAGTAATATCCTCTCTTTATCGATTTAAACCGGCGGAACTTTTTCAGGGTTAACGGACTCATGGCTGGGGCCTTATTCAAATTTAACCCTGGGATCCACCAGGGCGACACAGATGTCCGATAATATGTTGCCGATCATGAACAGCAGCGAGGAGATGACCAGAATACCCATCACCACGGGATAATCCCGCTCTACCACCGACTCATATCCCAGCAAACCCATCCCGTTGATATTGAAAACCTTCTCGATCAAAAAGGAACCGGACAGGATAATGGAGATGTTATTGCCAAAACTGGTGGCCATGGGGATCAGACTGTTGCGAAGGGCATGCCGGAAGACCGCTTTTTTAAAGGAAAGGCCTTTTGCAATGGCGGTACGGACATAATCGGACGCCAGATTATCCATCAGTGTGTTCTTCATAAGAAAGGTCATGACGGTGAAAGACCCCAACATGTAGGCGGTAAGGGGCAGCATGGTATGCCAGAGGATATCGGCCATTTTCCCAAAAACGGTTAAATCTTCGAACTCGTCGCTCACCAACCCTCCCAAAGGAAACAGCTCCCAATGGGACGCAAAAAACACCAGTAGAAAAACCCCCACCACCCAACCCGGAACGGCATAACCGATGAACACGATGATGGAGGATAGGTTGTCGAATCCGCTTTTGTGCCGGATCGCCTTGGCGATACCCAGCGGAATGCAGATGCCGTAGGTCAGCACCAGAGAGATGATGCCGAAATAAAGTGAGATGGGGATTCTCTCCTTGATCATATCCCAGACCGGATCGTAATATCGTGTGGAAACTCCCAGGTCCCCTTTCATCACCTTGCCGAGCCAGAGAACGTAGGATACCAGGACCGGCTTGTCAAAGCCGTAATACTTTTCCAGTTCTGCGATTTGATCTTCTGAAAGCGGCTGGGTTCTGACTTCGGAGGCGCTGCCGCCCACTGCATCCGGCCCCATACTCCCCATCTGCCGCGCTTCTGAAATGATGCGTTCGATGGGACCGCCAGGTACAAACCGGGTAACAACGAAAACCATGACGGTAATACCGATAAAAGTGGGCACCACCAGCAGTAACCTGCGGACAAAATATGCGGTCATGTACCCCTCTTCTGGACAGCGGGAAGAGACTCAGGTCAACTTGGAAATATCGGAGATTCGCCAATAACACCGGTGAATCTTCCTGTTCCTGTGTTTACAACACAATCCGGAGCAATGCAAGGGAGGGCACCGCGTCGCGTGGGGTGATGGAAGGATACACGAAAAAAGGGGGCGGGTGAATACCCGACCCCCTGTTTTTCCTGAAAACCTGAGATACAATTAACGTTTGGAGAACTGGAACCGCGCTCTGGCACCTTTCTGACCATATTTTTTTCGTTCTTTGACCCTAGAATCCCGCGTGACGAAACCAGCCTTTTTCAGCGATTGGCGCAGGTCGGGATCCGCTAGCATCAATGCCCGGGTAATCCCATGCCGGATGGCGCCAGCCTGGCCGGTGACACCCCCGCCTTTTACGCGCACCTTGATGTCAAAGGCATCGCGATTATTGGTCAGCAAAAGCGGTTCAACGAGGATGGAAATCGCCTCCTCCAGCTTGAAATAATCATTTAACGGTCTGCGATTGACCGTAATTTCACCGTTCCCGGGTACCAGCCAGGTTCTGGCAATCGCAGTTTTGCGTTTGCCCGTCGCATAATACACGTTTTCTCTCTCCATTTCGATCCTCGGTTTCTAAAGTATGGAATTGGGTGGGTTATTGCAGCACCAGTGTTTCGGGCATTTGCGCTGTATGCGGATGCTCGCCGCCGGTGTATACTTTCAGTTTTTTGAAAAGCTGCCTGCCCAGCCGGTTCTTGGGCAACATCCCCTTGACAGCAAAACGGATCAGGTCCTCCGGTCTTTTCTCAAGCAGTTTCTCGGCGGTGATCTCCTTGAGTCCCCCGATATACCCGCTGTGCCGATAGTACCGTTTCTGCTCCCATTTTCTGCCGGTCAGCACGATCTTCTCCGCATTGATGACCACCACAAAATCCCCGCAGTCCACATGGGGGCTGTAAAAGGGATTGTGTTTTCCCTTGAGATGCGAAGCCACGGTGGAAGCCAGCCGTCCAAGAACGGCGTCCTTGGCATCCACCACGTACCATTTACCCGGATTATCTGAAGCTTTAGCGCTTGGTGTATATTTTTTCACGTCCCTGCTCCTGTCGTTTAAAGAATTTATGGCTTTTAAAGGAAAAAAACCGGTGTGTCAAGGGAAAAAGCCCTTTTCACTAAATTCGGTGTCGGTGTAGCGGAGAATGCCATGATGATGTTAAATTGACACATAACTGGTTTTCAACTATGTTCGAGTACCTATGGAACATCTGGAAATCGAGATCAAGTTTTTCATCGAAAATGTGGCGCCCGTCCGAGATAAGATCGTTGCAATCGGCGGGAAAAGCGCGGGACGGCACTTCGAACACAACATCGTATACGACACACGGGACGGACGGCTCCGAAAACAGGGCGCACTGTTGCGGCTGAGAAAATACCGCAATGTGATGTTGACCTACAAGTCAGCACCTGGGCAACCCAGCCGGGAATATAAGATCAGAAATGAGTGGGAGGTCGAAGTAGAGAATTTCTCCACTATGAACCAAATTCTGGAATTGATCGGCTATCACCGTCAGTTTGTTTACGAAAAATGGCGGGAAATATTCGTGATGGGGAACACCCATCTGTGCATGGACACGCTGCCCTACGGCGAATTTCTAGAAATTGAAGGGGAAAAAGAGGATATCCGGGAAATCGCAGCTGTGATGGGATTGAATTGGGAAAGCCGCATCCTTGCCAACTATCACTCCTTATTCGAGCGGCTTCGACGGGACCTGTCCCTATCCTTTGGCGACATCACCTTTGACCAATTTCGAAAGATCGACATCACACCTGCCGATTGCCGCCGGCTTTTTATTCCATAAAGAATCATGGGCGCTGGTCAGTGGTGGTCCACCACGGAAATCACTTTCTCCGGGAGTTTTTCCTTTTTCGAGACCCTGCAGGTCACTTCTGCATTGAGAATACCGCCGGCCTCCACGATAAAATCCTTGCACTCAATTTTCCCCGAGCAATTACCGGTGGAAAGCACCACCAGTTCTTCCGATGCCCGGACATGACCTTTAAACACACCGCCAATGGTCATCCGTGCTACCTTCGCCTCTGCCTCAACGGACCCATCCTCGGCAATGATCACGTTTTCTCCAATCAAGGTCCCCTTGACAGATCCCTTGATAATCAACTGTCCCTTGGCAGAAACTGTTCCCTCGACGGTAAATTCCTTGTCGAGAATCGAAAAGTACTTGGATTTCTTTTTCATCTTTTGACTCCGAGCATTCGGATTGATCTCAGGCGGTCTCTTGGGTTCGATCGCAGAACCTGAAATCACCCTCCGGACGCGGCCGGTTTTTCGTTTATAGGAAAATTTTTTTCCAAAAGCAATTCGCCCTTTTTATTAAACACCATCACCGTAGCGGTATGGATACTCGACTCTAAAATGCGCCCTTGGGTGTCCAGTTTTACGGTTTTGAACCTGGAGATGGAAAAATGTCTGCCGTTTCTAATTTGGACGGGTCTTCCGGATACCATCTCCGCTTCCGGGAACACAAACCAGTTTTCCGGATCCGCCGCCTTTCCCTTCAACAGCACAAATGTATATCCGGAGACCTGCTGTGTACCGGGTTTCATATTTCGAACCTTGAATTGTATTTCGAACTGGTTTCGCTCAACGTTACGCGACACCTTGAACTCATCGATGTCGACAGTAGGCGAGCTGGGTATCTCCAATGTTACGGCGGGAATGGCCGGCACCTCTTCTGGAATTTCAGGCACTGCGGGTTTCGGCAATTCGACGAGCTCGGTCGGCAATGATTCGCTCTTTTCAGCAACCGCCTCCTCGATGACAGGCAGCATCTTCATGTTTTCAGGCGGAGGTGTTTTGGGTTTCTCGCGCAACGCTTCCAGTCTGGATTCCGTCACCACCAATTGCGCGGTCAGCTTTTCTTTTTCCCTTGTCAGAGTCCTGACCCTCTGTTTCGAGACCTTCAGATCACCCTTTAGGAGAACGTTTTTATCAAGGGCTTGTTCATAGAAAAGATAGATCCCAGCCGAGAAAACAATTGCGGCAAAGAGCAGAAATCCCGAAAAAACCATTATCCCTCTGAAATACCGGAAGGCCCGGATACGCCCGCGTTCATCTACAAAAAGCACGGTCCATCGTTTTTTACTTTTCCGGGTTCTTGCACTGGAAAGCTGTGTCAGCTCTTTCTCTATATTTTTGGGGATCTCATCCATTATCAGCCTCTACCGAAACCGAAATGCGAAGCCGCCGCCCCACTCCCTGTTGGAGTGTATGCGGCGTGCACCGAATTCACCCGCAAAACCTTATCGAAAAAAGGGATCTCTGTCAAACAGGAGAGAAATTTTGCTCAATTTCAGTTACTTGTTGCCATCTCAACCGGAAGGTGGAAAAATAATTTTTACCCCGATTCCTGACTCCCGAAAATGTACTTGCGCTGCGGGTGAGGGCAGATGCGATCTATAGAAAACACAGATGGACCTTCCCTCCCGGACCGGAATCAAAATATCGGCCGGCATGTCCCTGGTTTAATCCGATCTCAAGATACCCGCGGCTTCCGATCACCGCTACGGGAAAATCCGGTGGGACACTGCTGTAACTCGAGGATAGGCCCCTTATGTCAATACCGTTGATGCTAAGGACAATGTCCTGCTGTCGTCGGGCCCCACAAAACTTTTGGATCAATTCCGCATCGATATTGGTGATTAGATTTCCGAACCGGTCCGAATGGATGACCGAGCCGGATAAGTTCCCCTTTTCGTCTATCAGAGGATGGGGCAGATCAAGCGTCACCATCGCCTCTGGCTCCATCTTCCCCCCCAGCCGGTCAACGGTCAAACCCGAGGCGAGACGGGCCCCCACAGGAGCGAAAATATCCCTACCGTGAAAAGTGTGGGAGACAGGAGAGAGAAAAAACCGCGGGTTGGACACCCGGACGAACCTCACCGGGTGGGGACTGTCCGCTACCAAAGAAAGTACGCCGTTATTCGGCGCAAGGAACAGGTGCCCCTCCACCGAAGCGGCAATGATATCCCGATCGCTGCCCACCCCCGGATCCACGACCACAATATGCACGGTTCCCGGAGGAAAATAGGCATAGGCGGACTTGAGCATATAAGCAGCGGCCACCAAATTCTGCGGCTCAATATGATGGGAAATATCGACAATAGTGGCAGAAGGGTTGATCGACAGAATCACCCCTTTCATCACCCCTGCATATTCATCCAGGGTGCCGAAATCGGTTAGGAGTGTGATCAAGGACATTTCAGAACAGTCGGCCCTGTATTTTTATCCCGAGATGCTGGTAGGCCTCCTGGGAAGCTTTTCTTCCTGAAGAAGTTCTCATGATGAATCCGATCTTCAATAGGTAGGGTTCCACAACATCCACCAATGTGTCGGATTCCTCCTGAAGTGTGGCGGATATGGCCTCTATCCCTACGGGTCCGCCGTTGTAGTATTTGATGATGGTTTCGAGGTACCGGCGGTCCAAACTGGTGAGTCCCTCCCGGTCCACCCCCTCGAGAGAAAGGGCTTTTTGCACGGTGTTTTCCCCGATGGAGCCGTCCCCCCGGACCTGCGCGTAATCCCGCACACGCTTGAGCAAACGGTTGACGATGCGAGGCGTTCCGCGGCATCTCTTGGAGAGCTCTAGCGCCCCCTGCGTATCGATCCGGATCCCCAAAAGTGCGGCGGACCGCCGGGTAATCTTCACCAATTCATCTATGCCGTAGAAATCCAGGCTCCGCAAAATGCCGAACCGATCCCTCAAGGGAGCCGTCAGCAGGCCCACCCGGGTGGTGGCCCCCACCAGGGTGAACCGTTTCAAATGGTACCTGAGGCTGCGGGCATTGATGCCCTTATCCACCACAAAGTCAACGGCAAAGTCTTCCATTGCCGGATAGAGGAACTCCTCAACTGCCCTGGACAACCGATGGATCTCATCCACGAAGAGAATGTCGCCCTCTTCCAGATTGGACAAAAGACCGATGAGATCCCCCCCCTTTTCCAGGGATGGGCCGGAGGTAACGGTGATATTGCCTCCCATTTCATTGGCAATGATATGGGCTAATGTGGTTTTCCCAAGCCCGGGTGGCCCGTGGAATAGAACGTGATCAAGGGGTTCCTCCCGCAATGTTGCGGCCTCGATGGCAATAGAGAGCGTCTCCACCACCTCTTTCTGTCCCACGTATTCAGTGAGGTGGTCGGGACGGAGGGAGAGGAAAACCGGGTCCTCATCTTCTGTTAATACCGACCCCGATACCATTGCCTGCTCATCATGGATACCTTCTGTATCTTCACCGGTCATCTGTTCTTCTCACCCCGATAGACCTCTTCAAAGAGTTCTTCGGCCGAAGTGATGGCCGCATTTCTCTTCAAAGCATCTGCTATCATTTTTTTTGCATCACCGGTCCGGTGCCCGAGTTGGGATACCAACACATGCGCCACCTGCTGAGTGTAGTCTTCCTCCACGGCCGGGAGGGGGCGGTCGCCCTTTCGGATGAGGGCGAATTTATCCATTTTCCCCTCCAGTGCGGCAATGATCTTCTGGGCCGTTCGATTCCCAATCCCTTTCAATTGCTTGAGCCTGGATGCGTCTTTAGATTCGATGGCGCGTGCCAGCTCCCGCACCGGCAGGCTCATCGCTTTGACGGCTTTGAGGGGACCAATATCTCCAACGGAAATAAAGTGCTGGAAGAACTCCTTTTCGATCTCCAGGTTGAAGCCGATGAGTACCGGCTTGGGCTGCCGCTCGGTTTGCTGGTAAAAAATATAAAGTGAGATCGGATCTCCAACGGTCTTACCATGGATCGTCTCCATGACAAAAGCCGGGACCAGGATCTCATAACCGACCTGGTTTGCCAGGACAAGGACCCGATCCTCCTTTTTCTGGAGCAGTTTGCCTTCAATATAACCAATCATATTCGGTCCGCACCTAACGATAAATCATTTCTTTAGAAGGGCCGCGGGATTCAATCGCCCACCCTGCCGGAACAACCCGATAATGGCGAGCCCCACCGCATCGGACGCATGGGAAGGCCGTATCGGCTTTTTCAGATTCAGAAACCGCCGTACCGATCTTTCCAGCTGCGTTTTGCTGGCATTCCCATTACCTGTCAATATCTGTTTGGCTTCCCGAACCGGAATCTCGGTCACCGGAACATTGAACCGGTAACCAGCCACCAGAATGACCCCGGAAACCTTTCCCAAAGAAATACCCGATTTGGGATATTTTTCCAAGGAAAAGACATCCTCAACCACCATGAAATCAGGCTTTTCGGATTCCAGAATCGACATGATAGTTGAAAAGATATGATCCAGCCGAGCAGGCAGGGAATCGTCTTTGGAAGTATGGATACTGCCGTAGGAGCAGGTGGCAACCTTGATGCCTCTCCCCTGGACAACGGCGTAGCCGGTTGCCGCCAAGCCCGGATCTATACCGATGATTTTAATCATTTCAGGTAATGGGCCGGAAGATAAGATCTGACATATTTATGGCCCGGATGCATCGGCTTATGGGTGGTCAAAGGATGTTTCTTGATATTGCCCCCATTATCTACTTTAAGTTTTTCAACTTCTTTCGGGCAATGGCTGCTTCATTGGATTTGGGGTATTTCCGTACCAGTTCCTTCAATATCAGTCGGGCGTTGGCGGAATCTCCAAGGTTCAGGAAAGCAAAGCCTTGCTTTAGGAGAGACGCCCTGACCTTGTTTCCTTTGGGGTACTTTTCGATCACCTTCTGGTACTCGAGAATTGCCTTCTCAAACCATTTCTCTTTGTAATAGGACTCCCCGATCCAGAATTGCGCATTATCCGCATGTCCGGATCTTGGGAAGCGTTGAATCAGGTCAACGAAACCCTTGCGAGCGGCATCATACTCACCTTGATCCATCAGCGACTTCGCCGAGAGATAGAGGTCATCTTCGGGCAACGGTTTTTCCGGTTTCACCGGTGCGTTTCCCGGAGTCGGAACAGATCCTGCGGAAGCCGTTCCGCGGGCCTTTTCAAAATTCAGATAATTTTCAATATGATTGATGCGCGCGCGATTTTCACCCGACAGGGTGTCGGCCCGGTCTATTTTTTGTTGTCGCTGCCGGGCGCTGTTGTCAAGTGCAGCAATTTTCTGGTTGATGGCATATAGGCTTTCTTCCAGTCGTCCCTTCAACCGCTGAATCTCCTGCCTTAGCGCATCGATATCCACTCTCAAGGTGGCGGCCTGGCTTCTTAAATTCTGATCATCACTGAGTCGGGTTTCAGAATAGCTGTTCAATTGAGAGGTCAGTCGTCGCTGCTCCCTGGCTTGAGTCTCCTGTCGCTGTTCAAGGGCGGACAGGCGGTCGTCCAGGGTGAACATCTCATCTTGTGTGGCACACCCCGCAGCAAGCAGCAACCCGATAGCGGCAAATACCCATCCTATTTTCTTAAGTATCGATTTCATTATTAAAAATGGGATGCCGGCCCACAAAAGGGGCCGGCATCTTATAAGGCTTGAAAGTAACATGATCGCGGATCATTGAACCCTATAACAACAGGCGGACAGTCGCCCCTGCCTTAAAGATCATCGATCCGATCACTTGATCACAAAATGGGCACGTCTGTTTTTTGCCCAGGATTCTTCATTTTGTCCGGGATCCACCGGACGCTCCTCTCCGTAGCTGACGGTTGTCAACCGGTACCCGGAAATGCCAAGATCGGCTAAAAAGCTTTTGGCGCTTTCCGCCCGACGATCACCCAGGGCAAGGTTGTATTCATTGGTGCCCCGTTCGTCACAATGCCCTTCTACGATAACCGATGTACCCGGATTGGCGCGCAGCCACGCTGCCTTGCGTTTCAGCACTTCCTGGGCCTCCGGCAAAAGTGCGGAGCTATCGAATTCGAAATAGACATCTTCATTCTGGAATTGCTGTTTGGCCAGCATCATTCTGCGTTGTTCCGCTGCCAGTTCAGCCTCTTTGATGGCACGTTGCCTGGCCTCTTCGTCCAGTTTGGCCTGGTCAACAGCCTCGCCACTGGAAGCGGACGATACGGCAGAATCTGTCCGAACCGTTTTCTTTGCACACGAAACCGTAAACAACAGTCCAGGAATCACCAGAAGCAGGGCCAGATTGATCCACAACTTTTTCCGCATTTTTTCCTCCTTTAATTTATGTCCGCAACGCTTTAACCTGACTTATTAGACAATGGGACTTCACCCTTAGTAGCTGACCGCCCTCGGTGACCAGTCCGGTGTTTTCTGCTCTCCCGGTAATGCCAGCAAGCGCCTCTGATCGGTGCCATAGGCCGTCATCACGTAAATCCGGGAGGGTCCCTCCCGGGTGGAACTGAACGCGATCATGGATCCGTCCGGCGACCATGACGGTGACTCATTGTCCCCGGAGTTATAGGTTAACTGCATCAATCCGGTTCCATCAACATTGATTACATAAATGTTGATGCGTCCCTTTTCCATACCGGTATAAACGATTTTTTCTCCCGTGGGGGACCAGTCGGGCTGTTGGTTATATTTCCCCTGGAACGTCAATCTGCTGCTTTGGCCGGTGGTCCTGTCCCGGATATAGATCTGGGGCGTGCCGGATTGCTTCGAAACATAGGCCAATCTTCTTCCGTCCGGCGACCACGTCGGAGAAACATCAATACCCCTATTGTAAGTCAGTCTTTTAATAATTTTCCCTGTTCCGGTCAACAGATAAATTTCAGGATCCCCTTGATACGACAGTGTTGCCGCCAGCTGGAATTGCCCGGGAACCCAAGCCGGATCAAGTTTCACTCCTTTTTTTGAAAATACGGCTCCCCGTTTTTCCCGGCGATGCTTGATGTAAAGACCGGGATTTCCTCTGGGAAAAGCGGTATAGGCAATCCACTGTGCATCGGAAGACCAGCCCGGAGAAAGGGTAATGTTTCCGGTATGGGTAAACTGCCGGGGGTTGTGTCCGTCAAACTCCGCAGTATAGACTTCGTTGTTGCCGGTTCCGTTGGAGACAAAAGCGACCTCGCTGCCGAATATGCCCCTGTGCCCGGTAAGGTAAAAGATGACCTCACCGCAAAATTTATGAATCATCCGGCGAAGATCGGGCCTTAAGCTTTTATAGCGCTTTCCCACCAACATTCGCCCCTTGACGGTGTCAAAGAGGCGGAGCTCCATCTCAACGACGTCGCCAACCACCGTGAGCCCGCAAGTGATGAGTAGTTCCGCACCGATGGCAGTCCAGTTCCTGAAATTGATATTGGGTGTGATGATCCCCAGTCCTTCTGAACCGATAAGGAATGAATCCCGGTGAAGAATTTTAAAATACCCCGTAAAGTCAAGGCTATCGGAAAGCAGGTCCGCTCCCTCTCTGGCCAGACCATCGTCGGCCAAACTGGCCGCCCCGAGTCTGAAAACAGGAACAGCGATGGGTATTTTCCGGATAAAGGGGTTTTTAATATCGATATACTGGACTTCGGACCATCCGGGTACCGGAAGGGTTACCGTCGTGAAAAGCAGAATGGAGAGTATCAACCCGAAACGCCCCGCTGTCATATGCAAACCTCATCCTGATTTTTAATTGAAGGGATTTGTTATTATTGAATATTCCCGCTCAATTCCGGAGCAATTTAGCAAATCCCAAGGGGTAATGCAATCGATCGTTTATTCAATGACCTCCAGTAAAGCAGGAGGCAGTGGCCTCCGGTAAAGCAGGAGGCTGTGGCCTCCGGTGAAGCAGGAGGAATGTTCTGGTAACCACAACAGCGGTCTTTGCATCCTGTATTTCGTATCGATGATGGTTATCGGATGCCCTCAGGGGTAAATCTCAATCCCATCTCAACATATGGCACCGCCACGCCGGATGGATGGGGTTTAACGGGGTTGGACTTCACGATGGCCTTGTATGCCGATTCATCCAAGTAGCGGTTCCCGGAGCGTTCCGTAAAAAAAACATCGCGGATCTCACCGCTGGGAAACACCTTGAACACCAAACTGGCTTTCAATTCTTTTTTCTTTCCTGCCAGCTGGTGGGAAAAGGCCCAATTCTGCTCGATCTGCAGGGCGGTGTTCAACCGGTAGATATCGAGAGCCCCCGCAACCCTACCGCCACCGGCACCGCCTCCCCCACCCGGCACACCGGATGGGATACCGGCTCCCTGAACCGGTTTTTTCTGCGTCTGTTTCAATGATGCCTGTTTCTCCACCGATTTTCTTAATTCGGAGAACACATCTTTTAAGGGTTCCTGATTGGCGGTTTCAACCTGTTTCTCAAGGCGCCGGATGGCCCGTTTCACGACCTTGCGGGGCTTATAGGTTTTTTTCTTAAGGGACCGTTTGGGTTTGATTTTAGTTTTCTTGGGTGCCAGGGATACATCGGCCGGTTTCTCCGGTACCTTGGGGGGTGACGGCTCCGGAATCTTCACCGGTTCCCGAGTCTCCTTGGGCGCTGTTGCCTCCGTTTGAGCGGGCGGAGCGGGAGTGGCGCGGCTTGCCGCCGCCGGGGGACCGGGTGACGGGAGGGATACCATGTTGACGGTGATCGCCGCCGATATCGGGTCCATCCTGGGTGAAAACTCGGGACTGAATACCAGGGCCGTGAAGAGGATCGCATGCCCCAGAGCAGATATGCCGTAGGCGATGCCCATCGAATTCGGGGAACGATCCGCCCCGGCATGTGGACGGGATGATCTGACACCTCTATTTTTTTTGCTTTTTTTCAACCTTATCACGATCCAGCGGTTCGGTCACCATCCCCAGCGTTTCGACACCAGCGCTTTTCATTTCCGCCATCACCCGAACCACCATCCCATAGGATATGTTTTTGTCGGCCCTCAAATAAACCTCTCGTCCTTTTTGATTCTCCAATATTGCCGCCAATTTTTCCTTTAGAAAATCAAGGCCGATCTGAACATCGTTGATGTAGATCTCATGCCGCTGATTGATGGTCACCATCAAATGCTCCTGATCGGAAGGCAGAGGCGCCGTCGTGGCTTCCGGGAGGTCCACATCGACCCCCTGCACCATCATGGGGGCGGCCACCATAAAAATAATCAGTAAAACGAGCATTACGTCTACAAGGGGCGTCACATTGATTTCAGACATCATGCCGTCATTGTTGCCTGCGCCGGTCATGGGTGCGATCTCCCGTTATCGCGGAGTATATCCCGCTCGATGATGTTTAAAAAATCCGCCGAGAAGCTGTGCAGTTCCGACTCGATAATCCTGATTTTCTGCATGAAATAATTATAGGCGATGACTGCAGGGATGGCCGCCGCCAGGCCCGCCGCTGTGGCAACCAGGGCTTCTGAAATTCCAGGAGCTACCACGGCGAGACTTGCCGATCCCCTGAGGCCAATCCCGTGGAAAGAGTTCATGATCCCCCAGACGGTACCGAACAGTCCGATAAACGGGGTGGTGTTTCCCGTGGTTGCCAAAAACGGTACCATTTGGGTCATCCGGGTCACTTCTGTATTGGTGGCCCGACGCAGGGCACGCTTGACATTTTCGGTACCGAAAAAGGAACTGCCCAACGATCCGCCAGGCTCTGCCTGGCCTCCGGATCCCGTTAGTCCCGATTGGCTCAGTTTCTTCAATTCCACATATCCCACGCGGAATATCCTAGCCACCGGACTTCCGCGAAGCTGTTTGGCACGGGAAAATGCCTCGGACAGGTCTCTGCTTTTCCAGAAAAAATCGGTGAACAATGCCGATTCGTCAAAAGCTTTTTTCAAATATCGAAACTTGATGATAATGATTGCCCAAGATGAAACGGAAAAGAAAAGAAGCATCAGCAGCACCAACTGGACCATCGGTCCGGCATTCATGATCATGTTGATCAGTTCAATATCGGATCCCATTTGCGACTCCGGATTTTAAGTGTGACAAAACAAATATTTATAGATGGACCCTACCTATATGATACAACATGATGTGTCAAGATATTTGGACATCGTCCATATATTGTTATTACCTCAATTTACTGACAAATTAGCCCTTGATTAAAACCGATCGCATCACTACAGATACCAAAGCCCAATCAACAAGGAGAATCGCATGAAAAAACTGGCCGATTTAATGTTTGAAGCACGAATTCTGAAAGATACGAAAAGGACCGGATTTACCTTTCTGGGCGCCGGCACCGAATCGGTGGCGGAGCATTCCTTTATGGTGAGTTTCATTGGTTTTCTCATGGTGCGGTTGAATCCCGGTATCGACGCCCACCGGCTCATCTGTATGTGCCTGATTCACGACCTCCCGGAGGCCCGAATGGGTGACCTGAACTATCTCCAAAAAAAATATGTCACACCCAAAGAAGCGGATGCCGTTTCAGACATGACCCGTGGAATTCCCGACGGGGAATCCATCGAAGCACTGATAACGGAGTTCAACAAGGAAGAGACGGTGGAAGCCCGGTTGGCTCGGGATGCCGACCAACTGGCCCTTCTGATCGACTTGAAAAACCTTTCCGATATGGGATACCGTACACCCGAGGCCTGGATTCCCCACGTATCAAACCGCCTTGTCACCGATACCGGAAAGGAGCTTGCGGAATCGATTTTACAAACCCACCGGGATGATTGGTGGATGGAAAAATTCCGTTGACAGGCGGGTCGGAAACAATGGATATTTTGGTTTTTCGTTTTTTTCATGCCAAGGAGATCAGAGATGAGCTGGATCAAGGAGACGCTGTTGACATCGGTGGGCAAGAAGCTGCTGATGGCGGTGACGGGGCTTGGGT
>Ga0066187_1000176_pt1 | contig 26480 bp, 24 predicted proteins | sample WorMetexBAHAMAS1_FD_58706 | JGI IMG/M metagenome (GOLD analysis project Ga0066187, IMG submission 58706) | Marine gutless worms symbiont microbial communities from Max Planck institute for Marine Microbiology, Germany - Inanidrilus exumae... | ecosystem: Host-associated > Annelida > Digestive...
GCATCAACTACTTTGCCGCAGCAGGATATGACCTCGATTAAATCGAATCTGCTCTAGTCTTGAGGGGCCTCCATGGACGCACATGAATCGCGCCACGAGCTCTATCCGCCAATCGCGCCTTACGGGCACGGCATGCTGGATGTCGGCGACGGCCATTCCGTCTATTGGGAACAGTCCGGCAACCCGTTTGGTGTGCCCATCCTTTTCCTGCACGGGGGTCCGGGTGCGGGCACGACTCCCGGCCACCGGCGGTTCTTCGACCCGGCGCACTATCGGATCATCCTTTTCGATCAACGCGGCGCCGGAAAATCGAAACCGTTTGCCAGCCTGGACAAAAACACCACCGGCCACTTGGTTGGAGATATCGAAAAACTCCGGCACCATCTCGAAATCGACGATTGGTTCCTTTTCGGTGGATCCTGGGGGTCGACCCTGGCTCTGGTTTACGGCGAATCCCATCCGCAACGCTGCCGGGGGTTCATCCTCAGAGGCGTGTTCCTGGGCCGCAGGGAGGAGCTGAGCTGGTTCATGAACGATATGCGACGGGTGTATCCGGAAGCTTGGGACTCGTTTTCCAGGTTCCTGACGGAACACGAAAGGAACGATGTTCTCGGGTCCTATTACCGGCGCCTGACGGACCCCGACCCGGCGTGCCACATGCCGGCCGCTGACGCTTGGAACCAGTATGAAACCGATTGCTCAACCCTTTTCGGTCCGACGCGCAGCACACCCCAAGGTCCGGGGCCCGGCGCCCTCGCCTTGGCCCGCATCGAGGCCCACTACTTCGAGAACGGCATGTTTGTGGCCGACGATCAGATTCTCGGATTCCTGGAAAAAATCACCCACCTTCCCGCGGTTATCGTACAGGGCCGCTACGATATGATTTGCCCGGCAAAAACAGCCGTGGAGCTGAACCACGCCTGGGAGCGCTCGGAAATCGTTATCGTACCCGACGCCGGCCATTCAGCCATGGAACCGGGTATCAAATCGGCCCTGGTCGCCGCGACGGAACGGTTCAAGCTATTGGGTTGACAGTCAAATCTGGCGCCCTCCCCGGGCGCGACCTTGCAAATTGCCCTGGTTGACCTATGATGCCGCAAACAATTTCTGGACGCATGTTCCAGGGGGATCGGGGAACTATGGGAAAATTCCGGAAGATACTGCCGCTTGTAGCCATCGCCTTGTTCCTGGTGCCCATCGGTGATGCCAATGCCGACGATCCGGACTTCCTGACATTCTCGGCGGGCTGGTTCGATTTCAACCGGCAAAAGGACGAGGGGGGGCGAGTTCCGTCTGGAATACCGGTCCGATAAGAAGTTCTGGATATTCAAGCCTTTCGGCATGGTCTCCGGTGCCACCAATGGCATGACCTTCGTCGGTGCCGGCGTCCTGATCGACGTCTTCCTGGGACGCCGCTGGGTGGTGACGCCGAGCTTCGCGCCGACCTGGTGGCGCGGTAAGACCGATGACCTCGACCTCGGGCATGCCGTTGAATTTCGTTCGCAATTGGAATTCGCCTACCGCTTCGACGACCGCTCAAGGTTAGGGTTATCCATTTCGCACTACTCCAATGCCAGCCTTGGCGACGACAACCCGGGCACGGAATCCTTGATGCTCAACTATTCCGTTCCCCTGAAGAAGATCACCGGCCTGTTCGACTGAACCGTCGCGCCCCGACGGCCCGCCAAGCCAGAGACGGCGGTTTACTTCACATCCCCCATCGGCTACATGCTTGGCAATCGGGTCAAGGCCCCGTAGCTCAGCCGGATAGAGCATCAGATTCCTAATCTGAGGGTCGCAGGTTCGAGTCCTGCCGGGGTCGCCACCCGCCCATTTTCGCCCCTGGAAATTGATCCAAGTAAAGCCTGTGACGAAGTCACGGCACGAAAGGGCCTTGGCCGCTATGGTCGGATCAATCAGTCGTCCGTAATTCGGGCGGGCGCGACGCCCCACGTATGGTCGTCGGGTGCCCCGTTCGACGCGGAGGGGGTCGGAGCATGTATAGAAGAATAAATCACAGCCGCTATATCGTTCTGGGCATAGCCGGCATGGTCGTGGTGATGAGTACCTTCACCTGGGTCATGTGGGGCGTCGCCAAGGAAATCCGTACCATGAGCGAGATCATGGTGCAGATGGGCAACGACGTTCACACAATGACCAACATCCAGCGCAACATGCGCGCGGACATCAATGGTATGCAGGTGTCGATGGACAAGATCGACAAGAAGATGACCCGCATGACCGACGACATGACCCGGATGACACGGAACAGCTTGAACATGAACGCCAACATGGCGCGTATGTCGCACGACGTCGGGCGTTCGTCACATATGTTCACGTCGCCCATGGCCTATTTCTGGAACATGGGGCGGTAGTTAGGGCTCCAAGCGGCGCACCCGGGTTGCGCCTTGGGTCAAGAGGCCCGCAACCACGCGAACAGGCGATCCTTCGCACTTGGGGGCGGCGGGCGCGGGATGAACTTCTCGATCTCCGCCTCGATATCATCGCCGGCGATTTCCGCCTCTCCCGCCGTTTCCCGGTCGTAGAGGATCTGGGCCACGGGAAGAATGGCTTCGCGATAGGCTTCATCGGCAAAGATCTCGGTGGCGCTGTCCTCTAGACGGAAGAAAATGTCGTCATGGTCTTCGGCCTCGTAGAGCCCGCCCAGGATCCGGCAGATTTCATCGATCCTTGGGATGTCGCCCTCGCAGCACGTCGGTGTCTTGCAGACGATTTGTTCGGCGATCTGACCACCGAACAGTTCCATGGCCCGCGCCTCGAGGACTTCGGCGAAAGACCCCCAGTTGTTGCCGACGAAGGCCTTGTCGGTGACCGTCGTGCAAGGCCTCGGCAGCATGCGTACGTGGTGAATCTTGTGGCCCAGGTACCAGGCGACCAGGGCGTGCCCGGCCTCATAGATCGACAGCCTCATCAGATAGTTGTCGCAGGGGGCTTTTTCGGCGGCGCTCATCCTTGCACTCCGTTTGTTGCATCTTGGCTGATCCCGGTATCGCAACCTCCGGCAACGGAAGTCCCCCTGCAGCCAGGTCTCAGCAGGGCGGACTCTAGGGCCGGTGCACGCGATTGCGCAATAGGAAAACATCGCTTCCGGGGTTTCGAAGTCCGACGAATTGTCTTAGGCCTATGGGTATGGGGAAACGCTGGAAACCGGACTCACAACGAGGACCCGAAGAAAACGGAGGGATCATCAAATGGAACGTAATGTCGATGTTGCCGTGATCGGAGCCGGTTCCGCCGGGAACTTCTCCCTGAGCCAGATCGTCCCCGCCCGGAAGAGCTTCGTCATCATCAACGGCGGCCCCACCGGCACAACCTGCGCCCGGGTCGGCTGCATGCCGTCGAAAGCCGCCATCCATGTGGCCGACGATTTCGCCTCCCGGGAGCGATTTCCCAAGGAAGGCATCCAAAACGGGGGCGCGCTCGATATCGACGGCGCCGGCGCCATGGGCCGGGTCCGCCAGTTGCGCGACGGGTTCGTCAAACGGGTTCTCGGCAAAACCATCGACAAGATGGGCCCCGAGCGGTTCATCGACGGTCATGCCCGCTTCATCGAACCGACCCTGCTCGCCGTCGGCGACGAGCGGGTCCGCGCCGAGAAGGTGATCATAGCGACCGGATCGAGCCCGGTCGTTCCGGCGCCCTGGAAGGATTTCGGCGATCGCATCCTGACCACGGACAGTGTTTTCGAGATGGAAACGCTACCTGAATCCCTTGCCGTTATCGGCCTCGGCGCTATCGGTATCGAACTGGGCCAGGCGCTGGCGCGCCTCGGCGTCGAAGTCGTCGGCATCGATGTTCTCGAGACGGTGGCAGGCATCGGCGATCCGGCGGTCCGCGAAAAGGCCATCGAGACCTTCGGTGCGGAGTTTCCCCTGTGGCTCGGGCATCCGGCCGAAATCGAGGACAGCGGCGACGGCCTTGTTGTCCGCGCCGGCGGTGAAAGCAAGACCGTCGACAAGGTTCTCGCCGCCATGGGCCGCCGGCCGAACCTCGGCGACCTCGGCCTGAAAGCGCTCGGTGTCGAGCTCGACGACAACGGCATGCCGCCGTTCGACCCCGAAACCATGCAGGTCGCCGATCTTCCGGTGTTCGTCGCCGGCGACGTCACCGGAGATCGCGCCGTCCTGCATGAGGCCGCCGACGAGGGGCGGATCGCCGGGTTCAACGCGGCCCGCGACGCGGTCACCCGGTTCCGCCGGAAGACGCCTCTGGCCATTACTTTCTGCGACCCGCAGGTCGCCGTCGTCGGAACACCGTGGGAGGAGTTGGATCCGGATACCACTGCCGTTGGGTCTTTTGACATGGCCATGAACGGGCGCACCATAATCATGGACAACACCCGCGGTCTCCTGCGCGTCTACGGGGACAAGCGGGATGGCCGTCTTTTGGGCGCGACGTTGTTCGGTTCCGGTGCCGAGCATCTGGGCCATCAGTTCGCCTGGGCCCTTGAACGGAGCCTCAGCGTGTTCGATATGATCGCCATGCCCTATTACCACCCGGTCATCGAGGAAGCCTTCCAGAACGCCCTGGTCAGCCTCGCCGAACAGGTCGAGAATGCGCCGCCGAGGCCTTGGGAACTACAACGGATCTAACGGCAACGAAAACCGGATCGGGGAGACAGTGGCGACCGTTCTGAAAACCTCTTGGATCGCGCTTCTCTGCGTTCTCCTCGAGCTTGCCGGTCCGGCACGGGCCTTCGAGTCGGGAATCCTCGATTCCGTGGTCGCTGTCATTCCCGATTGGCCGGGCTATCCGAGAGCGTCCCAGGCGCCGGGGGCGCCGGAACACCCGGAGGGAACGGCCACGGCGGTCTTCCCGAGTGGTTACGTGGTGACCAACGCCCATGTGCTGGGTGCGGCCGAGCGCGTCCGGGTCCGATTGACCGACGGCACGGTTCTCGACGCCGAGATCGTCGGACGCGACGTCCCCACCGACCTCGCCCTGTTGCGGGTCCCCGTCGACGTACCGATGCTGACAACGGCAGAAGCCCCCGGCCTCGGCGGCAGAGTCTGCGCCATTGGCAACCAGTTCGGCATGGGGCCGTCCGTTACCTGTGGCGTCGTGTCGGCGCTCGGTGTTTCCGGGGCCGGGTTCAATCCCATCGAGGATTTCATCCAGACCGACGCCGCCGTCAATCCGGGCGGGTCCGGCGGCGCCCTCGTCGATGGTGAGGGTCATCTGGTCGGCGTCGTGTCGGCCATATTCACCAAGACCAGCGATGCCAACATCGGTATCAATTTCGCCGCTTCGATACAACTCGTCCACCGCGTTGCCGAGGACCTGCGCGACTACGGGCGCGTTATTCGTGGGAAACAAGGTTTCGGTGTTCTCCCAACTCGAGCACCCGGAACGCCAGGGCCGGGCGGCGCAATCGTCGCCTGGGTCGAACCCGGCTCGTCGGCCGAAAAGGTGGGATTGAAAAAAGGCGAGCGCATCCTTCGCATCGGCGCCCGGAAAATCCGCAAAGCCACGGACGTCATCGCGGCGGTTCACATGTTTCGGCCGGGCGAAACGTTTGACGTCGAAGTGACCGACGGCACATCCCAAAGGGTCATCGCCATCGAACTCGCCAGGTGACGCGTCCCAAATTCACGCGCTCGTTATTTGGCGCGTTCCGACGGCGGCGATAGGTTTCATCTGATTTCGAAGGAACTGATCGGGCGCCGAATGCCGACTTCGATCCATCCCGTTACCGCCTTTCGCATGCAGACGCCTTTCGTAGCCGGTGCCCTGATCGCGATCGCGGCTCTGGCCTGGCTCGTTTCCAGCCACGGACCCAAACGATTGGCCCTCTATTTCGTCGGCATCGGTATCGGTCTGACGCTCTACCACGCCGCTTTCGGCTTCACCACGGCCTACCGCCAGGCCATTCGCGATAAGGACCTTACCGGTGTCGCCGCCCAGTTCATCATGCTGGTCGTCGCCATGGTGTTGTTCGCCCCCGTCCTCGACGAGGGTGAGGTTTTCGGTCACCGGGTCGGCGGGGCCGTCGCGCCGGTCGGTGTGTCGATGGCCTTCGGCGCCTTCATTTTCGGCCTCGGCATGCAACTCGCCGGCGGTTGCGGATCGGGCACCCTTTATACGGCTGGCGGCGGCAGTATCAGGATGGTCCTGGTTCTTATCTTTTTCTGCGTCGGCGGTTTCTGGGGCAGTCTCGACCTCGGCGCCTGGCAGACCCTTCCCGGTATCGGCTCCGTTTCTCTAGGCGAACGGCTCGGTTGGCCGCAAGCGATTATCCTGCAGGTCGCCGTATTTGCTTTCATCTACTGGGGCTTGCGCCGCCTTGGCGGGCGCATCCAGCGGCCGCTCGGATGGCACGGCGAATTCACCCGGGTCCGGCTTCTTCGCGGGCCCTGGCCGTTGCTGCTGAGTGCCGGTCTTCTGGCTCTTTTCAACTGGTTGACCCTGCTCATCGCCGGGCACCCCTGGTCGATCACCTGGGCTTTTGCCCTGTGGACGGCGAAAGCAGCCATGGCTTTCGGCTGGGATCCGCATACCAGCGCCTTTTGGACCGGCGGCTTTCAGGAACACGCTTTGCGGGGACCGCTTCTCGCCGATGTCACCTCGGTCATGAACTTCGGCATCATGCTGGGCGCCTTTCTCGCTGCCGCTCTCGCCGGCAAGATCGCACCGGTCGCCAGGATCGGATTGCGGCCGGCCCTCGCGGCCATCCTCGGCGGACTGCTGCTCGGCTACGGTGCGCGGCTGGCCTACGGATGCAACATCGGCGCCTTTTTCAGCGGCATCGCCTCGACCAGCCTGCACGCCTGGGTATGGATCATTTGCGCGGTGATCGGAAATTGGTTGGCGATCCGAATGCGGCCGCTGTTTCGTCTGAGCGATTGAACACGCCTTCACGCCAAGGTGATTTGTGCGGATCACCGGATAACGGCATCATCCGCGCTCTGGAACGATTCTAATTTTCTAATGTTTGTACATCTGTGATGACGTTGGGAGTCTATTCGATGTTTCGATTTTCTGGGTTTTCGGTAGTTACCCCGGTCGCGGCGACCACGGTCCTCATGCTCGCCGGTGTCGCGACGGCGAACGCCGCCGAAGTCGTTGAGTTGACGCAAACCGGTTGCCAGTTCGTCGAGCCGGAAGGGAAGGACCACGGCTACAAGACCAGCAAAAAAGCGGATTGCGAGAAGATCAACGGCGAGTCGGAAAAGGGCCGGTTGGCCAAATCCGAAGTCATGAAACTGAAGGCCGGAGACTATGTCTTCCGGGTCACCAACAAGAACGTTCCCTACCCCCTCGGTTTCTGGATCCGCGAGAAGGACTACAACTGGGCCAATCCGATCCACAAGGCGACCAAGATCAGCGTGTCCGGCGGCGGATTGACGACCGGCAAATCACGGGACTATTCGGTCAAGCTGAAACCCGGTGAATACCTGTTCTCCTGCCCGCTCAACACCACCCCCAATTATCGGGTGGTCGTGACCGAATAGATCTCAAACTCGTCAGGGTTCGGAAACCAAACGAAAGCCGATTAAAATGTGCTTGATGCCCTGCGGCCGGGAATGCCTGGCCGCAGGGCGGCAGACGCCGCAACCCTTGTCATCCCATGAGCCTCCTTTGACGATGTAGCGCCCCGTTCCTTTCGGAGTCGCCGTCCATTCGAAAACCTGTCCGGCCGCATCGACCAGACCATAGGGACTGATCCCAGCTGGATAGGATCCGACGCTGACCGTATCGAAGGGCCCACGGTCGTGGCTGTTCAGCAAATCCGCGCCGTATTCGCCACCCCAGGGGAAACGCCGGCCATCGGGCCCGCGGGCCGCCTTCTCCCATTCGGCCTCACTGGGCAGGCGCCACTTGCGGCCGGTCTTTTCCGAGAGCCATGCGGCGTAGGCACGGGCATCGGCATGGGGCACCATCACCACCGGATGATTGCCGCGGCCCGATGGCGGGTTCCCGTTTTTCCAAGCATGGCGGCGGGTGCGCTGGTAAGGATGGATGAGTCCGTAGCCTTTCCAAGTCACCCGATCGACGTCGGGGACCGGGTGACCGGTGTCGCTGACAAAAGCGAGGTACTGGACGTTGGTGATGGGCGTGCGGGTCATCCGATAGGCGCCGGTTTCGACTTCGCGGCGCTCGCCTTCGTCCTCGTACCACTTCCACTCCCGGGTCCGACTGTGTCCGTATGCCCGCTCGTCGAGCCGGTAGGCGGCTTCTCGCTCGGCACGGTCCGAACCCATGATGAACGTGCCGGATGGGATGGCGACGGATTCCGGAACGGCTTCGCCTCCGGCGTCTACCGCGCCATTGGCGACGGCGATCGCCAGTAGGGAATACAGAACGATTGCGGTTTGCCTCATGGCGGCCGGTCTCTCCAAACCTGTGTTCCGCCCATCTTGACGGTAGGGCGGCACGGAAAGAACCAAGTCTCACAGACATGTGAATACGCTTGATTGGCTCGGCTTTCGCGCTTCTGCGAGTTTACTCCCGATCGAACCGCCTTCGTTTTAGTCCAATACTCAAGCTCTCAAAGAAGGAGACAGCGCGTGAAATCATTCAGGGACCGTTTGCTTTCAACGACGGTGATCCCGGCCGTGTTCGGCGCCGGCATCGCCATCGTCGGGGGGACCTTTGTCGTTTGTGGTGCGCGGGCCGGTAGACCGGCCACCGAGAACCCCGCCGCCTTGCCCAAGGCGCAACCCAAGTCGGAAATCATCGAATTGGCCGCATGCAACCCGTGCGCCGCCAAAAAGGCCTGCAACCCGTGCAATCCTTGTGCGGCGAAAAAGGCTTGCAGCCCGTGCAATCCATGCGCCGCCAAAGGTGCTTGTGGTGCCTGCAACCCATGTGCAGCCAAGAAGGCCTGCGGCGCCTGCAACCCATGCGCAGCCAAAAACCCCTGCGGGGCGTGCAATCCCTGTGCAGCCAAGAAGGCTTGTGGTGCGTGCAACCCCTGCGCGGCCAAAAACCCCTGCAACCCATGCAATCCCTGCGCGGCCAAGAACCCCTGCGGGGCTTGCGGGGCCTGCAATCCTTGCAACCCATGCAATCCTTGTGGTGCGGCAAGTGCGGCCGTTTCTCAAAAGTGTGTCGTCCCAAGGCTGACGGCAGCCTGGGCGAAAAGCCCGTGCAACCCTTGTAATCCGTGTGCGGCCAAGAATCCCTGCGCTGCCGAGAACCCGTGTGGTGCGTGCAACCCCTGCGCCGCTAAAAAGGCCTGCGGGGCGTGCAATCCGTGTGCGGCGAAAAAAGCCTGTGGCGCCTGCAATCCCTGCGCAGCCAAGAACCCATGCGGTGCCTGCAATCCCTGTGCGGCGAAAAAGGCCTGTGGCGCCTGCAATCCTTGCGCCGCCAAGAAGGCTTGCAGCCCGTGCAATCCTTGCGCCGCCAAGAACCCCTGCGGGCCGTGTAATCCCTGCAACCCATGCAATCCGTGCGGCGCATCAGCGGGCGCCGAAATCACGCCGGCCGAAGCCGTTGCCGTCTACGACTGCCTGAAGCCGGAGATGACGGCCGCCTACGCGAAAGCCGGTGTGGCTCAAGTCGCCGGATTCACGGGCTGGGTCAACGTGGCGACGTCGCCCTACCAATCGGGGACCCACGGCGGACGCTACGTCAACAACTACGCCGACCCGCATGGCGACTATCGCTACAAGATGTACGAAAAAGCCGGGACCTTCCCGCTGGGGACTGTGCTCGCCAAGGACAGCTTCGTCGTCCGGCCGGACGGCAAGGTGGCCGTCGGTCCGCTGTTCGTCATGGAAAAGATGGGCGATGACTTCAGCAAGGCCACCGGCAATTGGCGCTATTCCATGATCATGCCGAACGGGCAGGTCGCCGGGCGCACCGGCGCCAAGGGCATGAGCATGCAGTTCTGTGCCGACTGCCATTCCAGCGTGGCGCCGGATCAGGACCACGTCATGTTCCTGCCGGAAGAGTTCCGCAAGAATTATTAACACGGGTCTCACTCGTCTCTCTGACGGCGGCGGTCTGTAAGGGCCGCCGTTTTTTTCTCTTCACAGCGGTTTCACACGGATTTGAAACGACGTGACCCCCGGCGCCAATCAAAGAGCGCTAAGGTCCGTCATCGGGTTTCCAATGATCGAACACAGGAGAGAGAGTTATGAAATTTAAGAAAACCCTGACCGCCGTCGGCGTCGCCGCCATTGCCGGTGCTGGTGCCATGAGTGTGCTTCCCGAAGCGCAAGCCGCGAGCCCGAAGAGCAGCCAGGAGATCATCCAACTGGCGGCGTGTAACCCCTGCGCGGCGAAGAAAGCCTGCGGTGCCTGCAATCCGTGTGCGGCCAAGAAGAAAGCCTGTGGCGCCTGCAATCCCTGCGCCGCCAAGAAGGCCTGCAACCCCTGCAATCCCTGCGCTGCCAAGAAGACCAACTGATCAGCGATCGAACACCATCGCTTCCACCTTCGTGGTGGGGAATGAACCGCGGCCCGGTGCTGGGCCGCGGTTTATTCTTCGGCCGCAACCACGGCGCCTGACGCGATCAGGTCTTCGACATCATCATCTTTTAAGCCAAATTCCGACAGGATGGCCCGTGTGTGCTCGCCATAGACCGGCGCGCCGCTATCGATGGCCGAGGGCGTTTCCGAAAACTTGACCGGGCAACCGATGGTCTTTACCGGCCCGAGGCGACTATGGTTCGTTTCGACGACCATCTCCCGCGCCAAGGCGTGCGGGTCCTGGTGCATCTCGGTGACATCGAGGACCGGACCAGCCGGCACCCCCGCGGTCTCGAGGATACCCAGCCACTCCGATTGCCGGCGCGTGCGAAAGATCTCGGACAGGGTTTCGCCGAGGGCCTCCAGGTTGGCCATACGCCCGGCGTTGTCCAGGAAGCGCTCATCTTCAGCCAGGTCCGGTCGGCCGACCGCTTCCGTCAGGCGTAGCCAATTGGCGTGGTTGGCGGCGCCGACAGTGATCCAGCCATCCGCCGTCTCGAACGCCTGATAGGGGCCGTTCAACGGGTGGGCCGAACCCATCGGCACCGGCGCTTGGCCGGTCGCCAATGCGATCGCCGACTGCCAGTAAGTATGGGTGATGCCAGCTTCGAATAGAGATGTGTCGACCAGTTGTCCCTCGCCGGTTTTCAGTTTGTGGGCATAGGCCGCCGACACCGCCATGGCGGCCAGGATACCGGCGGTGATGTCGGTCACCGGCGCGCCGACCTTGCAGGGCGGCCGGCCCGGACCCTCGCCTGTGATCGACATCAGCCCGGACATACCCTGGGCGATCAGATCGAAACCGCCGCGGCCGGCATAAGGGCCGGAGCGGCCGAAGCCGGATATGGCGCAATAGATGAGGCCGGGGTTGCTCCTTTTCAGGTCGTCGTATCCCAGGCCCAGCCGTTCCATGGTGCCGGCCCGGAAATTCTCGATGACGACGTCGGCCGTCTCGAGCATGCGTAACAACAGGGCTTTGCCCGCATCCGTCTTCAGGTCGATGGCCATGCCGCGCTTGTTGCGGTTCATCATCAGGAACGCCGCCGACTCGCCGTCAATCTCGGGCGGAGTCATACGCCGCGTGTCGTCACCACCCGGAACCTTCTCCACTTTGATGACGTCAGCCCCCATATCGGCGAGCATCAATCCGCAGACCGGACCGGCCATGACGTGGGCCAGTTCGATGACTTTCATGCCACTGAGCGGGCCGTTTCCTTCGGTCACGTCAACGCCCCTTGAACACCGGTGTTTCCTTGGCAAGGAAGGCCTTGTATCCGGTCTTGAAATCCTCGGTATCGTAACAGGCGAACCCCTCCGCCTCCTCCTCCGCCGTCAACGGTGCTGGGTCTTGCAGGCGCTTCAGAAACTTCTTGTGCCAGCGGTGGACGAGCGGCGCACCGGAAGCAATTCGGTCGGCCGTTTCCAGAACCTCGGTTTCGACCGCATCGTCATCGACGACGCGGCTGACGATACTGAGCCGCAGGGCCTCGTCGGCGTCGATGATCCGGCCTTCGAGAAGGATCTCCAGCGCTGCCGACGGTCCGATCAACTCGTTCAGGCAGGACAGCTCGGGATAGGCCATGACCAAGCCGAGTTTCGCGATGGGCGCTCCGAAACGGCTCGAACGCCCGGCGATCCGGACGTTCATGAGGCCGGCGATTTCGAGCCCCCCGCCGACACAGATTCCGTGGATCATGGCCACCGTCGGATGGCGGCAGGCGCGGATGGCGGCGATGGTCCCGTGCATTAAACGACCGTAGGCGGCGGCCTGTTCGGCGTTCGACCGGTCGGTCTCGAACTCGCCGATGTCGTTACCCGGGCTGAACGACCGCTCCCCGGCTCCGCGTACGACGATGACCCTGACGTCGTCATCAGTATCGAGTTCACGGAAGACTTCGCCCAAGCGGCGCCACATGGGCTTGGTCATGGCGTTCAACTTGTCGGGACGATTGAGGGTGACGGTGACGATGCCGTCGCGCTTCTCAACGAGTATGGTGTCGTCCATAAATACCGCCTCAGGCCGATGCCTGGTCGATCAAGTAGGTCATGGCCCGGTCGACGCCGCCGCGCTGATGCGGAACACCGGCCAGTCCGAGCCCCATCTCGACACCGGACAGCGTGCCCATCAGCGTCAGGTCGTTGAAGTCGCCGAGATGACCGATGCGGAAGACCTTACCCTTGACCTTGCCGAGACCGGTCCCGAGCGACATGTCGAAATTATCGAGGATGACGTTGCGGACATGATCCGCATCGTGGCCGTCGGGGACCATGACCGCGGTCAGTACGCTCGAATACTCGTCCGCATTGAGGCACAGATTCTCCAGTCCCCAACCGGCGACGGCGCGCCGCGCCGCCTCGGCCCAGCGGTCGTGGCGGGCGAAGACGTTGTCGAGGCCCTCCTCGATCAACATGTCGAGCGCTTCGCGCAGCCCGTAAAGGAGATTGGTTGCCGGCGTATAGGGGAAGAAACCGTTGGCATTGTTGGCCAGCATGGCGCTCCAGTCCCAATAGGACCGCTTGAGGCCGTTCGCCTTCGACGCCACCAGGGCCTTGTCGCTGATCGCATTGAAACTGAGGCCGGGTGGCAGCATCAGGCCCTTTTGCGAACCGTTGACGGTCACGTCGACTCCCCATTCTTCATGGCGGTAGTCGATGGAACCGAGCGAAGAGATGGTGTCGACCAGAAGCAGGGCCGGATGACCGGCGGCATCGATGGCGGCTCGCACGGCCGGGATATTGGAGGTCACGCCGGTGAACGTCTCGTTGTGCACCACGCAAACGGCCTTGATGGCATGGTCCGCATCCTGGCGCAGCCGGTCCTCGACAGCGCCGGCGTCGACGCCGTGGCGCCAATCACCGGAAACGTATTCCGGCTCGATCCCGATCTTGGTCGCCAACTCGCACCACAAGGTGGCGAATTGGCCGGTCTCGTACATCAAAACGCGATCGCCGGGCGACAGGGTATTCACCAACGCCGCCTCCCAGGCGCCAGTACCAGAGGCTGGATAGATGATCACGGGCGAGGACGTCTTGAACACCTTCTTGATGTCTTCCAGCACACCCGACGTCATTTCACCGAACGCCGGCCCGCGATGGTCCATGGTCGGCCGGTCGATGGCGCGCAGGATACGGTCGGGAACATTGCTCGGTCCCGGGATTTGCAGGAAATGGCGGCCGCTCTTGATGGTCATGTCTAAACTCCCCTCGCCGTATCCGGCGCAACGAAAACTGGCCGGGCAAACCCGACATCACCATTATGAATTCATTTTTGATTCAGGGCAACGACAAAGCCGAAATCGATATAGAAGGATAATTATTTTATAAAACAATATGTTAATGGATATTCCATATTGATGTATACGGAACAAGTCCTGAGCTGAAATCTCATAATTGCATTTTGCATTCATTTTGTTATGGTTTTAAGTGAAACAGACGGATTTGCTCCATGGCTACACCCGACCACGTCCGCGGCAGAAACCGGCATCGCATCGGCGACAGCGCCCTCGCAGCGCGTCTGACCCGCGAAATCGAAGGCGAGGTCTTGTTCGATCCGTTCAGCCGCGGCCGCTATTCGACGGACGCATCGCATTATCAGATCGAACCGATCGGTATCGCCGTTCCGAAGTCTGCCGCCGATATCGAGCGGATCATTGGTATCGCGCGCGACGAGAGCGTGGCGGTCCTGCCACGCGGCGGCGGAACCTCGCAGTGCGGTCAGACGGTCGGCGAGGCGCTCGTCGTCGACCTGTCCAAGTACATGAACCGGATCCTCGATTTCGACGCAGCCGGCCATGTCGCCCGTGTCGAGCCGGGCATCGTGCTCGACCAGCTCAACGCCTATCTGAAACCGCATGGCCTCTGGTTCCCGGTCGACGTGTCCACATCAAGCCGTGCCACTATCGGCGGCATGGCCGGCAACAACAGTTGTGGGGCGCGGTCGATCCGCTATGGAACCATGCGCGACAACGTGTCGGCCATCGATGCAGTGCTGTTCGGTGGATCGAGCATGCGGTTCGGCGCACTCTCCGGTAATGAGAGCTTGGCCTCACTCGACGATGATCAGATTGCCCTGGTCGACCGTCTGCTCGACCTGGGGCGCAATGGTGAAGACGTCATTCGCACCGCCTTCCCCGACCTGATGCGCCGCGTCGGCGGTTACAACATCGACGCCCTGATGCCGGAAGGACCGCCGCGCGGCAGTTGGGACGATGCCACCGTCCATCGCACCCCGGCCCATCCCAACCTGGCGCATCTGCTGGTCGGTTCCGAGGGAACCTTGGCGTTTTCGACGGCCCTCGATCTGAACCTACAGCCGCTGCCTGAAAACAAGGTCCTCGGCGTCTGCCATTTTCCGACCTTCTTCGATGCCATGGACTCCGCCCAGCACATCGTCAAGCTGGGGCCGCTGGCGGTCGAGTTGGTCGATCGAACGATGATCGAGTTGTCGCGCGATATCCCTCTGTTCCGCCCGACCGTCGAGCGTTTCGTGAAAGGCGCACCGGAGGCCATCCTGTTGGTCGAGTTCGCCGGACCCGATGCGGGTGAGCAGCGGAAACGTTTGGCGGATTTGGTCGAAATGATGGGCGACCTCGGCTTCCCCGACGCCGTCATCGAGGCAACCGACCCGGAGTTCCAGAAGGCCGTGTGGGAGGTGCGCAAATCCGGCCTCAACATCATGATGTCCATGAAGGGTGACGGCAAACCGATCTCGTTTATCGAGGACTGCGCCGTCCGCCTGGAGGATCTCGCCGAATACACGGCCCGGCTGACCGACGTTTTCCACAAACATGGCACCGAAGGCACCTGGTACGCCCATGCCTCCGTCGGTTGCCTGCACGTACGCCCGGTGATCAACCTCAAATCCGAGGTCGGCGCGCAAAAGATGCGGGCGATCGCCGAAGAAGCCTTCGAGATGGTCCGCGAATACAAGGGGTCGCACTCCGGCGAACACGGTGACGGCCTAGTGCGATCCGAATTCCATCGGGACATGTTTGGCGACGATGCGATCGAACTCATGGGCGAGGTGAAGTCCGCCTTCGATCCGGACCGGTTGATGAACCCGGGCAAGATCGTCGATCCGCCGAATATGGACGATCGGGAGCTCTTCCGCTTCAAGCCGGGATACGAGACGAAGGTTTTCGACACAGCGCTTGACTGGTCGGAATGGGGAGGCTTCGCCGGCGCCGTCGAGATGTGCAACAACAACGGCGCCTGCCGCAAACGGGACGCCGGCGTCATGTGCCCCTCCTATCGGGCGACCGGCGACGAAAAGGACCTGACCCGCGGCCGCGCCAATACGCTGCGGCTGGCCTTGTCCGGCCAGGTGGGGGCGGATGCCTTTACGTCAGACGCGATGGCCGAGACCATGGAGCTTTGCGTTGGCTGTAAAGGCTGCAAGCGCGAATGCCCGACCGGTGTCGACATGACGCGCATGAAAACGGAGTTCCTGTATCACCGCAACAAACGCCACGGGCTCAAACTGTTCGACCGTCTGGTCGCCTATCTCCCGCGCTACGCTCCTTGGGCTTCAAAACTGGGGCCGCTCCTCAACCTGCGCAACCGCTCCCGCGGGCTGGCCGCGGTGGGCCAGTGGATGGCCGGGTTTTCGAAGGACCGCAAGTTGCCGGAATGGGCGGCCCAGCCGTTCCTGGACAGGGCGCTTCCGCGACCCACCGGCGGGACCGCCGGCCGGGACGTGGTTCTGATCACCGACACCTTCAACCGCTATTTCGAGCCACAAAACCTGCGCGACGCAGCGACCGTGTTGCAGGCAGCCGGTTATCGCCTTCATCTGCCGGTGCCTGAGGAAGGTACCCGGCCGCTATGCTGCGGGCGTACGTTTCTCGCCGCCGGACTGGTCGACGAGGCGAAAGCCGAAGCCAGACGGACGATCGTTGCCCTCAAGCCCTACGTCGACGCCGGTGTTCCCATCGTCGGGCTGGAGCCATCGTGCCTGTTCACGCTGCGCGACGAGTACCTGGCCCTGCACCCGGGCGACGACAGCCGGGACCTCGCCGGCCAAGCCTTCCTGTTCGAGGAATTCGTCGCCAGGGAGGCCGATGACGGGCGATTTGACATCGACCTCAAGGACATGAGCGGCACAAGGGCGCTGCTCCATGGCCACTGCCACCAGAAAGCGTTCGCCGCGATGAACGCCGTCGAAAAGACTCTCTCGCTGATCCCGGGACTCGACGTGGAGACGGTCGAGAGCAGTTGTTGCGGTATGGCCGGCGCTTTCGGTTACAACGCCAAGACCGTCGATGTTTCGAAAGCGATGGCCGAGATGGATCTGCTTCCGGCCGTCCGCGAGGCGTCGGAAAAGACGTGGATCGTTGCCGACGGCACCAGTTGCCGCCACCAGATTGCCGAAGGCGCGGATCGCACGGCGCAACACGTGGTCCGCCTTTTGGCGGCAGCGCTTAGCGGAGACTCCGAGGAAACGGAGCCCGGGCAATGACGGACCGCGCCGCCATCCGGTATGTCGCGACAGAAAAGGACGAAGCCGGCAACACCGGCGAAGCGGAACAACGCCGCCGGTCCCTTCACGAGGAAACGGCCGATGCCGTGCGTGAGATGATTTTCCGGGGCGAGTTGCCCGGCGGCAGCCGAATTCCGGAGAAAGCGCTCTGTGAACGGTTCGGAATTTCCCGCACCCCTTTGAGGGAAGCCCTCAAGGTGGTTGCCGTCGAGGGTTTGATCACGCTCCTGCCCAACCGGGGAGCCCGGGTAACACCGCTGACGCCGGAGATCGTTGACGAGGTTTTTCCGGTCCTCGCCCAACTCGAGGCGTTAGCGGGGCGACTGGCCTGCGCGCGCATATCGGATGAGGAAATCGCCGAGATCCGGGCCTTGCACTACCAGATGGCCCTGCACCACACACGCCGCGAGCGACCCGATTACTTCCGCCTCAACCAAGCCATTCACGAGAAGATCGTCGAGGCGGCGGCCAACCCCACATTGACCGTCGTCTTCCGGAACCTCTCGGGCCGGGTCCGGCGGGCACGATACATTGCCAACATGACCAACCGGCGTTGGGACCAGGCGATGGCCGAACACGAGGCGATCCTGGAGGCAGTCGAGGGACGCGACGGGGAGAAACTTGAAGACCTTCTCGCCAGCCACCTCCCCAACACCATCGAAGCGGTCAAAGCCGCGATCGGCGCCGAACTGGGGAACAAAGAGCCGGATTAATTCGGCAATTCGGCTTTTCCCGGTGACGGTCGTCACAGTGGCGCCACAATCACCGTGCAATAACGGCGCCTGACGTCAACAACGCCACGACAAGACCACGACCATGAGACACACGATCCACTTTCTCCGGGGCGTCGCCCGATTGCTTCGCGTTCCCGGAAGCCGCCGCCAAGAAGTCGCCTTTCGAATTCCGCCCTCGGCTCGCTGAATTGCCATCCCGCCAAGACCGACCGCCTCTCACCGGCCCGATCAAAAAAACTTGAGCGTTACCGCTATTTTGCTCGCGTCAAAGTTAACCTAAACGCCGGGAAGATGGTCTAGAATCCGGTCCACGAAAGGACCAAGGCTGATGATCGATACGGTGCTGCGTTTCATATTCGGCGACAAGCCGCCGGCCGAACTGCCGGAACGGGTACGCGACGACATCACCCGCCAGCAATGCGAAAGCGAAATGCTGATCGGTTGGGTGCAACTCGGCCTTGTCCTGACCTTCGCGACCCTTTACGCCGTGGCGCCGAAAACCGGCGCGCATGCCATGTTCCAGCCGGTGCCCTGGGCCATCGGCGCCTACCTTCTGTTCACCCTGCTGCGTCTGGTCAGCGCCCACAAAGGATTTCTTCCGCAATGGCTGCTCGTGTCCTCTGTAATCATGGACATGGGGCTCCTCATGTTCCTGATCTGGAGCTTTCACATACAATACGAACAGCCGGCATCTTTTTACCTGAAGGCGCCAACGGTGATGTATGTCTTCATCTTCATCGCCCTTCGCGCACTCAGATTCGAGCCGCGTTACATATTGTTCACGGGTATCGCCGCGGTCTTCGGGTGGGTCGCCATGGTCGCCTACGTGATTTTCGCCGATCCGGAGAATCCGATGATCACGCGGAATTACGTCGATTACCTGACCTCGAATGCGGTTCTCATCGGCGCTGAGATCGACAAGATCCTTTCCATCGCCGTCGTCACCGGCGTCCTCACCGTTGCCGTGTTGCGGGCTCAGCGGGTCATGAACCGGGCCGTCCTCGACGCCACGGCGGCCGACGACCTGTCCCGGTTCGTGTCGCGCGAGGTCGCCGAACGCATCACCACGGCCGACCGGGCCGTCGAACCGGGTGATGGCGAATCGCGGGTCGGCACTGTCGTTTTCACCGATATCGAAGGGTTCTCGACTGTATCCGAAAAGCTCAGCCCGCAGGAGTTGGCCAGCCTATTGAACGAGTATTTCACGGCCACATCCGAAATCATCGATCGGCACGGTGGTGTCATCACTCAGTTTCAGGGCGACCTGATGCTGATCACCTTCAATGCCGTGACGCCGGACGAAGACCACGCCCGCAACGCCATGCGGACGGCCATCGGCATTCGCGCCTTGAACGACGGCCGGATCTATTGCCACGGTTCGGGATTGAAGACGCGCTGCGGCGTCAACACCGGTGACATCGTCATCGGCGCCATCGGGTCGCGGGAACGCCTGACCTTCACGGTACATGGCGACCAGGTCAATGTCGCGGCCCGCCTTGAACAGCTCAACAAGGAATACGGCAGCTATATCCTGGCCGGTGAAAACACCGTCACCGCCTGTGGCGGCGATTTCGATTTCCAAGAGGTCGGCGAGGTCACTGTCCGTGGACGCGGCACCCCGACGCGCGTGTATACGGTCGGTTGACAGGCCGGCTGCCGCGCCCGCAAGGGCCGTTATTCTGTCAATGGGAACGGGCGCGGATAATATGGCCGACCAGTTCGGCGAACCCACTCCCGGAATCGTGGCTCGTTACGTAGGTCGGTCGGTGATCGAGACGGTCGTCGAAGTTCTTCAGATTGGCGACCCCGACGGTGTTCGGGAAATACTCGAACATGGGCTGGTCGTTGGGTGAATCGCCAACGAAGACAAACCGGTCCTTCTCGGCCTCAAGGTCGATGCCGAAACACTCTTCCATCATGGTTCTTGTCATCGTCAGCTTATCGTAGGAACCAAACCACCCGTTGACGTGAATGGAGCTGATCTTCGCCGTCATGCCGCCGCGGGTCATCAAGGCGACGATGGCGTCGAGCGCTTCCGGACCCAGGGGGCCCGTGTCCTCGGCATAGTCGATCGCAAGGTCCGTCTCCCGGTACATCTGATCGGAAGCGAGGTCCGCACCGGGGACCGAGGCCAGGACCTTTTCGGCCACCGCGGCCATGCGTTCGCGGTTGGCTGCGCGTTCCATCTCCGAATAGTGATAACGCTTGGTGAACTTGCGGTTTTCGTGATCGTAACGGAAATAGAAGGCGCCGTTCTCGCCGACGATGCCGTCGACCGGCCACATGCGTGCAATGTGATCGCACCAGCCGGCCGGCCGGCCGGTAATGGGAATGACCAGAAGCCCGGTCGCCTGCAGACGGGCCAGCGCCGCGTAGGCGTCGGGCGTCATGTAGCCGTTGGTGGTCAGGGTGTCGTCGATATCGGCGAACACGCCTTTCAGGTCGTGCGCCGTTTCACTGGGCAATTCCTTTAGCGGCCGCATGCCATTCTCCCTATCCGATGCGGACTCACGCCCGGAGCGTGCCGCCCGTCCGTTTCTCCACATTGGCGACGATGCGCGCCGCGACTTCCTCGATCTCGGCGTCGGTCATTGTCCTCTCGCGCGGCTGCAGGACGACGTTGACGGCAACGGACTTCTTGCCGTCCCCCAACTGCCCGCCGGCGAATACATCGAACACCTGGATATCCGTGATCAGAGTCTTGTCGGTTCCGCGGGCCGCCGCGACGATGTGATCGGCATGCGTGTCCGCATCGACGACGAAGGCGAAGTCCCTCTCGACCGTATGAAACTGAGGAAGGTCCAGATGCGCCTTGGCGGCATCTTTCTTGGCCTTCGGCTTCGGCAGCGCATCGACGAACACCTCAAAAGCGGCGACGGGTCCTTTGGCGTCGAGCTTGCGCAACACGCCCGGATGCAGTTCGCCAAAATAGGCAAGCACGTTCTTCGGGCCCAACCGGAGCACGCCCGAGCGCCCCGGGTGATACCACGCCGGCGCTTCCGGTGCTGCCTGCAGCTTGTCGACAGGGGCGCCCAGATCCTCGAGAACCGCCAGGGCATCGGCCTTGGCGTCAAAGACATCGGCCGGGCGGGGTCCTTGCGACCAATGGCGCTGGCCAATGTTTCCGGAGCGAATTCCGGCGGCGACGATGGCCTCGTCTTCCGGATTGTCGCCCGCGTATTGCGGTCCCACTTCAAAGACCGCTGCGTCCTCGGTGCCGCGGGCCGCGTTGCGTTTGGCTGCGTTGATCAGGTTCGGCAGGATCGACGGGCGCATGACGTCGAGGTCGGCACTGATCGGATTGACCAGCTTGATCTCGTGTTGGCCGCCGCCAAACAGGGTCGCGTCGGCTTCCGAAAGGAACGAATAGGTGACGGCTTCGACCATGCCGCGCGCCGCCAGCACGCGGCGGGCCTGCGAATGGCGCCGTTGCTCGGCGCCAAGAGCCACGGCCGGCAAGGCGCCGTCCGGCTTGACCGGCACCGGCTCGATACGGTCGTAGCCGTAAATCCGGACGACCTCTTCGACGAGGCAGGCCGGCCCGACGATGTCGCCCCGCCACGACGGTACCGAGACCTTGAAGGTCCCATCGACGTTTTCGACACCGAAGCCGAGGACCATGAGGATACGATTGATCTCGTCCAAAGGAATGTCGATGCCGCCAAGGGTGCGGATCCGAGACGGGTCTAGGTCGATGGAGCGTTTCCATTCGGGCTCTGAGCCGGCGATGACCAGCTCTGACGGTTCACCGCCGCAGAGATCGAGTACCAGCTGCGTCGCGATTTCCATGCCGTCGACCAGGAACGCCGGGTCGACGCCGCGTTCGAAACGGTATCGCGCATCCGACATCAGGTTGAGTTTGCGGCCCGTCGATGCGGTGCGGACGTCATCGAAGTAGGCGGCCTCGATGAAGACGTCGGTCGTCGTTTCGGTGCAGCCCGTCTCTTCGCCGCCCATGATGCCGCCCAAGGCCTCGGCCTTGGCCTCGTCGGCGATGACGCACATCTCCTCATCGATCTCATATTCCTTGCCATCGAGCGCCAGCAGCGTCTCGCCCTTACGTCCGAGCCGCGGGCGGATGTCGCCGGTCACCTTGGCCGCGTCGAAAACGTGAAGCGGCCGCCCGTGGTCCATGGTGATCAGATTGGTGATGTCGACGAGGGCCGAGATCGGCCTGAGGCCGATGGCCAGAAGCTTGTCCTTCAGCCACTGCGGGCTCTCGCCGTTCTGCACGCCGCGCACATAGCGGCCGACGAAGTAGGGGCAGGCGCTGATGGTATCGTCGTCGAAATCGAGGTGGACCTTGATCGGACTCTCGAAGGTGCCGGGGACCGGGCCGTTGGCCAGCGCCTTCAGGGAACCGAGGCCGGCGGCGGCAAGGTCGCGGGCGATGCCCCGCACACCCAGGCAATCGCCGCGGTTCGGCGTGATGGCGATTTCGATGATCGGATCGTCGAGGCCCATCACGGCGACGGCAGGCGTTCCAATCTTGGCGTCTTCCGGAAGGTCGACAATACCCTCGTGCTCGTCGCTGATCCCCATTTCCCGTTCCGACAGCAGCATGCCGTTCGACAGCACGCCCCGAATCTCCGTTGGCTTTAGGGTCAGGTCGGTGCCCGGGATATAGGATCCCGACGGTGCGAACACGCCTTTCATACCGGTCCGGGCATTGGGGGCGCCGCAAACCAGTTCCACCGTCTCCGTGCCGTTGTCGACCGTGCAGACACGAAGCCGGTCGGCGTTGGGATGCTGCTTGGCCTCGATAACGTGGCCAACGACGAATGTCTCGAGACCCTTGGCGCGGTCGGTGACCTTTTCGACCTCGAGGCCGACCATGGTCAGCTTGTCGACGATCTCGTCGAGGGGCGCTTGCGTATCCAGATGTTCCTTGAGCCAACTCAGCGTGAACTTCATCGGTTGAGCCCTCCGGTGACGGATGGCACATCCAAGGCACTGAACCCGTAGTGACGGAGCCAGCGCAGGTCCGACTCATAGAACGTGCGGAGGTCGGGAATGCCGTACTTGAGCATAGCCAAGCGTTCGACCCCCATGCCGAAGGCGAAACCCTGGTAGCGGTTGGAGTCGATGCCGCAGTTGTCCAGCACCTTCGGGTTGACCATGCCGCAGCCGAGAATCTCCAGCCAGTCGTCGCCGTGGCCGATGCGGAACTGGCCGCCCTCGCGGGTACAGCCGATATCGACCTCGGCGGATGGCTCGGTGAACGGGAAGTAACTCGGCCGGAAACGAACCGGCAAATCGTCGACACCGAAGAAGGCCCGGCAGAACTCGATCAGGCAGCCTTTCAGATGGCCCATATGGGTGGTCTCGTCGACCCAAAGGCCCTCGACCTGATGGAACATGGGTGAATGGGTGGCGTCGTAGTCGCAGCGGTAAGTGCGCCCCGGCGCAATGATGCGGAACGGCGGCTCCGAATCGGTCATCGTACGGATCTGCACGGGACTGGTATGGGTGCGCAGCACGCGGCGCTCGGCGTGATCACCGGCGAAGTAGAAGGTGTCGTGTTCCTGTCGGGCCGGGTGGTCGGGCGGAATGTTCAGGGCCGTGAAGTTGTGCCAGTCGTCCTCGATATCCGGCCCCTCGGCGACCTGCATACCCATGGCGCCGAGGATGGCGACAACCTCGTCCATGGTCTGGCTGATCGGGTGAACCCGGCCGTCGGTTTCGGGCCGCGCGGGCAGGGTGATATCGACCTGCTCGTCCGCCAACTTGGCCTCCAGCTCAACGTCGGCCAGGGCGCCCTTGCGCGCCTCGATGGCCTCGGCAACCTCGCCCTTGAGCGTGTTCAACGCCTGGCCCATGGCCTTACGTTCCTCGGCGTCGAGGCCGCCCAGGCCCTTCATCATCGCCGTGATTCGGCCCTTCTTGCCGAGCGCCGCGACGCGGGCATCCTCAAGGGAGGCTAAATCGGCCGCACGGCCGACGGCGTCCATCAGTTCCGATCGCAGGTCTTCCAGATTATCCATTGTTCCGACACACTCTTTATATAAACGACGAACGGGAGCCTTCCGGCGTGGCCGGCTCCCGTCCCTAATTGGAATTCCTAAGCGAAAAAGGCTTAAGACTTGGCGAGAGCGGCCTGGGCCTGTTCCACCAATGCCTTAAACGCGTCCGGCTCGCGAACGGCGAGGTCGGACAGGATCTTGCGGTCGAGCTCGATGCCGGCCTTGGTCAGTCCGTTCATGAACTGCGAATAGTTGAGGCCGTGCAGGCGCGCGCCGGCGTTGATGCGCTGAATCCACAGGCTGCGGAAGGCGCGCTTGCGGGTGCGGCGGTCGCGGTAGGCGTATTGCCCGGCCTTCTCGACGCGCTCGATGGCGGCGCGGAAGGTGTTCTTCGAACGGCCCTGGTAGCCGCGCGCCTTCTTGATGACTTTTTTATGCCGGGCGTGGGTGGTGACGCCCCGTTTTACTCGTGCCATGGGTCCGGTTCCCTTATGTCGATATGATCAAGCCCAGGCCGTCAGGCGTAGGGCATGTAGGACTTGACGATGCGCGCGTCCTGATCCGACAGGATTACCGTGCCGCGCGCCTTGCGCTTCATCTTCTGGGTGCGCTTGCGCAGGTTGTGGCGCTTGAAGGCGACGCCGCTGCGCACCTTGCCGGAAGCCGTCAGGCGGAACCGTTTCTTGGCGCTGGATTTGGTCTTCAGCTTGGGCATTTCGTTTTCCTTCTCCAATTGGCCCCCAGGCATAGCCGGGACCGAGGTCAACAGTTGAGCGGCTGGGCATGCCCCGCCGGACCGCTCGGAAGCGCGGGTTATAGCCTCGGCAGGGGGGGATGGCAAGGGGGATGGGAGATGGTAACCGCACTTGGCGGGCGGCAAATGTTATTCCAGTCGGCGCAAGGCTTCCGCCGTTTCGCCGGCCAGTCCGTGCAGCCCGTCGAAGGCGTACCCGCGCCATTTCGGTCCTCGACCCAAAAGCTCCTGCCAAGCGTCGCGAATCTCGCCCCGCCGGTCGGCCAGCAGCACCGGGAACAGGGCGTCGGCCTGGGCGAGGTCCTTGCGCGCCTTGGTTCTATCGCCGGCACGGGTTTCCAGACGGCGCTGCGATACGACCAATTTGTGACAGGCGAAGCGGGACGGCGTCGGCACGCGGACCAGAACGCCGGTTTCATAGAGGACCGCCGCGTCTTCCGTCTCGTAAATCAGGTAATCGAGGAAGCGCAGCGGTTTCCCCTTGCCCCTGAGCGCCGGAAGTTCCTGCAACCGATCGTCGTCGGGCCCGACCAAGGGACACAGCAGTTCGAACCCAAGCTCGCCGCCGGGGATGCGCCATTCGGCGTGCCCGTCGCGCGGATCGAGGCGGGGCACGGCGTCGAAGCGGCCGTCGATCTCTTCCAGCAGCCCGTCGATCGGTTCCTCGATCCAGTCGCCGACGGCGATGGATACCGTCCTGAACTGGGCGACGTCGACATCCGCCGTGACGCCGGCCGCCTCTGGAAGGCGGACGCCGAGCAAACCGTCGTAGCAACGAAACGCATGGGTGCCGACGAGAACGGCGCGCAGCCGGAAGGCGCCGGCGGCGGCGAGGCGGGCCAGCAGGCGGCCGGTTACCGGGTCGGGGCGCGCGTATCCGGCGCGGCTCAGGATACCGACCATCTCCCGGGTCCGCTTGCGGATGTCGCGGACCTCCGCCACTGACACGCGTTCGGCTTCGATCCGCTGCCTCAACTCTTCGCTATCCGGTCCCAGGTAGCGGTGGCGCAGCTGACCGCCGACCTTCTCGGCGTGATACCAATAGGCGCGGCCGCGTTGTTTTTTGGTGACGAAGGATCCGCCGTAGCGGAACGGGTTCATGTCGAGGGCGCGCAGCTGGTTGACCAACTCGCTGTAGGTCGCTTGGGCGGTAACCGAGTGGCGGTCCATGCTGGTATCCCGATTATGCGATCGGGATACTAATAAATGGTACACCGATTGTCAAATCGGGATACCAACAGGAATCCGGCCCGCAACCAGCCGATGAACGCGGCTCAGTCGTGCAGCACGAAGCCGTCGCCGACGCGGTCGGCCTGACCCAAGAGAACGAGGGTGTTCAGCGCCTCGCCGACCGTCTTCTCGGCCCGCTTGCCCTGCGAGAAGGTCCGCGCCAGGTCGATGGGCGTCAAGGGGTCGGCGGCCTCGGCAAGGACCGCACGGACGGCGGCGACCCGTTCGGGCAGAGCCTTCGGCAAAGAGGGTTTTTTCGCCTTGCCGGCGTCGACGACCAGATCAGCCTCGATCTGCGCCGCCTTCGGCGCGGCCTTCATTTCGTCCGGCGCCTGGAATTCTTGCCGCAGCCAGCGGACCTTGCCTTCCGCTTCCTCGCGACGTCGTTCCTTGTTGAGCGCCACGAGGCGTTCGAGGATTTCCGCATCATTGAGGTCGGCCGGCCAGCCATAGGCCTCGGCGACTGCGGCGTCCAGGTCATCGTGGATCTGCTTCAACACCCCGACAAGTCCGGCCTCGTAGACATCCCGCTCGGCGTCGGTCAGCACCCCGCCGGTGCGAACTTTTTCCAGCACGTTGTAGAGCCCGGTCATGGTCAGGTGGTCGTGTTTCTCCAGCACGCCCTTGCGGTGGCCGTCCAAGGCCTCGCCCAGACCGCGGATACGGGTCTTCAGTGACTCATCCGGGTCGGAGAAGGGGAATGGGTCGAAACAGCGAGATTTATTGTAACGTGGATCGTTTCCCACACCTAGGCGCCCACCAGCTGCCAGCGCCCAAGTCACGTGGAAACGTGACGACAAGACGCCAAGGTAATAGGAGTCATCTAGAGCGCATTTGAGGAACGTTGAATCAAAATTAACGGTTTTCTGATTCCCTGACCT
>Ga0066187_1000177_pt1 | contig 26357 bp, 19 predicted proteins | sample WorMetexBAHAMAS1_FD_58706 | JGI IMG/M metagenome (GOLD analysis project Ga0066187, IMG submission 58706) | Marine gutless worms symbiont microbial communities from Max Planck institute for Marine Microbiology, Germany - Inanidrilus exumae... | ecosystem: Host-associated > Annelida > Digestive...
GCAATCGCAAGGCAAATGCTTGCTCAGGGAATAGCCTGCTATTTTGAGGATTGAAAACGAACGAGGCCGCCGCCAGAGGCCGAAAGATGCCGTTTCCGGATGGACACTAAGAATTGGATTGAACATGGCTCACATCTGCTTTGTCTGCACGGCCAATGTCTGCCGCAGCCCTATGGCTGAGGGGATATTCAAACATAAAATCATGCAGTCGGGCCGCACCGATCTGACCGCCTCCTCCATGGGCGTCCGGGGCCTTTACAATGAACCGGCATCGGAGCATGCCCAGATCGTATGCCAGGAACACGGCATCGATATCTCCGCACACCGTTCGCAAACCATTACCGGCGACGCGATGCAGGAGGCGGACCTGGTCCTTTGCATGGAAAAGGGGCATCGTAAATTTATGCAGACCTTTTTTCCCTGGCACCGCAAGCGGATATACCTGCTGGGTGCCTGGCCGGGAAGGGAAACCCGAAAGAGTATCATCAAGGATCCCATGGGAGGTCCGATCAAGGGATATCGGGTGACTTTCGACCTTCTGGTGAAACATATTGATCGCATATGGGAAGAGATGTAGCCCTATCGGACCGGATGCGGTTCGATAACACCTTTTTGCCACCCCTGTGGACCCTTGCGGCCTTTAATGAAAAAGCCGGCTAAGATCCGGCCTCATCCCCTGAGCATAGACAGGGTCCGATATCCCAGTTCCTTAGCTGCCCCGGAAATGGCGGATTTTATGTTTCCATCCATGAGTGCCGGGTCGATAACGGCACCTGAGGCCGCCATACGAATATGCGTGCCGGTGTTTTGTTCTATCATTGCGGACGCCTTTTCTATCTCGTGGCAAACCTGGCATATCTTTTCATCCGAAACATCACGGATCTCCAATACCAGTTCAACATGGCCCGGTACGACATTCGCCGCTGGTGACTGGATATCAAGCACCCCGATGGTGGCGACCTGATTTCCTTTAAGCCTACGGGCAATCTCATTTACTTCTATGACGAAATGAGACGCGGCCACCAGGGCGTCTTTCCGCAGGTCCATGGGGGTGGTGCCGGCATGGTTTTTAACCCCCTCAATGTAGACATCCCAATGACGGATCCCGACAATCCCCTCCACCACACCAATATCGATACGGTTTTTTTCCAGTATGGCGCCCTGTTCGACGTGAAGCTCCATCATTCCCCCATCTATCACCGTATCGATATGGGAACCCAGTGCAATGGCGGGGAGGCTTTTGACCCGGCCTTCTTTTCTTCCGATCATATTGCCGGCGGTATCGGTTTCAACCGAAAGCGCCGCTTTTTTCATCAACCCCCGGATATACTGTCTTCCCGCTATATCCGCATCGCTAAAGGCGGGCCTGGAAATGCCGCCGGCCGCATTTTCACCAAATCGGGAAAGTGCGTTCAGTCTGTTTTCGATTCTCGTTCCCTTGACGGTCAACATTGGGTTTTCCAATCGATTGGTTTGAAATGTGAGCCAATTTTAAACGGTTTGATGAATTGCCTATCATAACGATGCGGGACCTGCAAAACTCCTTGACAGCAAATTCGTAAACTATTAGTTCGTATACTAATAGATTTTTAGAACACCATCTCCCCTTCTATTTGCTGTCGAATCTCGTCTGGTTGTGTTTTCACGCGATCCTGACAAAAGTTTCTATGCCGGGACGACCTAATTACAGGGGACCCAAAGGAGAATGATACATGCCGAAAATTCCAGAAGATTCACCCGATTGCATGGTTTTTCTGCTGGGCAAGGCCTATCAGAAGGCGCATGGTGATTTTAAAAAGCGCCTGAAACCATACGGTTTGACGAATATGCAGCACCTGGTTCTTGAAGGACTATGGTATCGTGAAGGTGTCACAGCCTCGGAACTGGGAAGAAGCCTCATACTGGACAAAGCCACGTTGTCGGGTGTTCTGGATCGAATGGTGGATGCCGGCTGGATCATAAAGAAACAGGATGACAATGATCTGAGGGTATACCGGATTTACCCATCAGCAAAGGCAGATGAAATGAAAGCCCGTCTTGTCGAGGAGCGTAAAATCGCCAATGAGGATCTTCTTGCAGACTTCACGCTGGAGGAGCAGGTGTTGTTGAAGCGCCTGTTGAGAGATCTACTGTAAGCCATGGGAAAATGTTGTAAGTGCCCTGATTTGAGAATCATCGGCAACGACATGAATACATGGAATATTTCGAGGATTAAAATTTGAGCCAGACAAAGAGATTTATCCGCCTCTGGAGAATTTATCCGTCTTTTGCGGATGGTTCGAAATGGGACGTTTTGAACTTGGATCGATGGTTTATAATTCCATCACGGATCGGCTCTCAGCTTTCGAAGGCGGATTAAGAAGATTGAGTTAGCATACTAACTAGTACCCATCCGTGAAATGTGAATCGAATATTGGAACGGCTGGCCGTTCAGATCATTTTTTCCACATCAACAAAGGAGATATTACATGCTGCTAAACCCCAAAAAGAACCAGTACGAGCACCTTGATGCGCGATCACGGGAAATAATGCTGAAAACCATCGCGTTTTTTGAAAAGAAAGGTAAGGAAAATCTAAAAAGAGACTACAATGAGCGTGTCTGGTATTCTGATTTTCTTGACTTTGTCAAAGAAAACAAAATTTTTGCCACGTTGCTCACACCTTCGCAGTACAGTGACGATCCCGATACCAGATGGGATACGGCCCGGATATGTGATTTCAATGAAATTCTGGGTTTTTACGGTCTTGCTTACTGGTACACATGGCAGGTGACCATCCTCGGACTTGGCCCGATCTGGATGGGGAACAATGAGGGCGTGAAAAAGAAAACAGCCAAATTGCTTGAAGAGGGAGGCATTTTCGCCTTTGGTCTTTCCGAAAAGGCTCACGGGGCGGATCTCTACTCATCGGAGATGGCCCTGACGCCACTCTCAGAGGGAAGATTTGTAGCGGACGGGGGTAAATATTATATCGGCAATGCCAATGAAGCGGCCCTGGTTTCCACTTTCGGGAAAAACTCGGAAACCGATGAATATGTTTTTTTCGTGGTGGATCCCAGGCACGAAAATTACGACCTGGTTAAAAACGTTGTAGACTGGCAAAGCTATGTCGCAGAGTATGCCCTGAACAGTTATCCCATCACCGAGGCCGAGATTCTGTCGACCGGGCGGGATGCGTGGGACTCCTCTTTGAACACCATTAATGTCGGAAAGTTCAACCTGGGTTGGGCTTCGATCGGGATCTGCACGCATGCATTTTACGAAGCCATCACCCATGCCGCCCACAGAAATCTTTACGGCAAATATGTCACCGATTTTCCCCATATTCAGCAACTGTTCACGGATGCCTATACCCGCCTTACGGCCATGAAACTATTTGCATCCCGCGCCGTTGACTACATGCGGTCGGCTTCAGAAGAGGATCGGCGCTATCTTCTATTCAATCCCATGGTCAAAATGAAAGTCACGACACAGGGCGAGGAAGTGATCAACTTGCTTTGGGACGTCATCGCAGCTAGAGGGTTTGAAAAGGATATGTATTTTGAAAACGCCGCCAAAGATATCCGTGCCCTTCCCAAACTCGAGGGAACCGTTCATGTGAATATGGCGCTGATTATAAAATTCATGGCCAATTATTTCTTTAATCCCGATGAATTTCCCGAGATTCCCAGACGCAATGATCCCGCAGATGACAATTTCCTCTTTAGCCAGGGCGCGACGAAGGGTCTCGGAAAAATAAGGTTTCATGATTTTACCAAGGCATACGACAGTGTGGACCTCCCCAACATCCATGTGTTCAAGGAGCAGATTGAGACGCTAAAGGAATTTCTTATGACCGCGACACCCAGCAAGGAACAGGCGGCCAATATCGATTTCCTCCTGAGCCTTGGAGAATTGTTTACCCTGGTGGCGTATGGCCAGCTAATTATTGAAAAATCGATCATGGAAAATATAGAGGTTGACCTCATGGACCAGATATTCGATTTTATGGTCAGGGACTTTTCCAAATATGCCCTCCAGATATATTCCAAGACCAGCAGCACCGAAAAGCAGATGGCCTTATGCTTGAAGATGATAAAAAAACCGGTTGTCAACGAGGCACGGTTTCAGAGGATATGGCGAAATCATGTGGATACCTTGAAAGACAGCTATGAGATGAACCCCTAACTAAGCCGTGGAGGAAAGGATGCACATCTTTGAAAAGCCCGACAATTTGGTTGATTTGATAGAAGAGAGCGTTGAGAAATATCCCGACAACACGATGTTCGGAACCAAGAACAGGGAGGGGGTATATGAATGGACGACATACCGCGAGGTTGGCACACGAATTGACAACCTCCGCGGCGGACTGAGTGAGGCAGGCATCGAAAAAGGGGATGCCGTCGGTATTATTGCGAACAATCGGACGGAATGGGCCATCGCCGCATTCGCAACCTTCGGCCTTTGTGGACGCTACATCCCCATGTATGAAAAAGAACTCGTCAAAGTCTGGAAACACATCATCAACGACGGCGGTATCAAATTGCTGCTGGTGGCCACCCGGGAAATCTATGATCAGATCCGTGCAATGCGCGATGAACTGCCGGGTCTCGAGAAGATCTACATGATAGAAGGTGAAGGGGAAAATACCATGTCCGGCCTTGAAAAAACGGGTGCCGCCAGCCCGATCCCTTCCGTACGTCCCAAACCCGAAGAGATCGCCGTATTGATCTATACCTCGGGTACGACCGGAGACCCCAAGGGCGTTCTGCTTTCACACGGAAACTTCACCAGCAATGTCATTGCCGGAAACAAGGTTTTTCCGGAATTGAATGAAAATGATCGCAGCCTCTCCATCCTTCCCTGGGCCCACTCCTTCGGACAAACCGGCGAGCTATACATGTTTACCCGGATTGGCGGTTCCGTGGGGTTCATGGGGGATGTCACCACCCTGGCCGATGATATGGGAAAAGTTCAGCCCACCTTTCTTATTGCCGTGCCAAGGGTTTTCAACAAGATTTATGCGGGTCTGTGGAGCAAGATGGAGGAACAGGGGGGACTCGCCAAGAAATTGTTTGAAATGGGGGTTGCTTCGGCCCAAAAGAGGCGCGAACTGTCGGAACAGGGACGCTCCGATTTCTTCACGAATCTTAAATTCAAGATCGCAGATGCGGTCGTTTTCAGCAAAATCCGGGAACGATTCGGAGGCCGCTTAAAAGCCGCCCTGAGTGGAAGTGCGACCATGAATGTCGAAATCGGACACTTTTTCTCCGGCCTGGGCATACCGGTTTTTGATTGTTACGGACTGACGGAAACCTCTCCGGCGGCGACCATGAACGGGCCCCATGCCAATAAACCCGGAACCGTGGGAAAACCCATTGAACATGTGAAGGTAGAGATCGACAAGCAGTTTGCCGACGACGATGAAGATGGAGAAATAATCATTCACGGTCCGAATGTTATGCAGGGATATCACAACAAACCCGAAGCCACGAAAGAAGTTATGACCGAAAATGGCGGTTTCCGGACGGGGGACCGGGGACGGCTGGATCAAGACGGATATCTCTTCATCACCGGCAGGATCAAGGAGCAGTACAAGCTGGAAAACGGGAAATATGTTTTCCCGGCCGCTATTGAAGAGGAGATAAAATTACTTTCTCTTGTTGAAAATGCGATGATTTACGGCGAAGGGCGTGTGTTTAATGTCTGCTTGGTTGTCCCCGACTTTGTTGCGCTCGAAAAGCACCTAAACGAATATGGTCTGCCGTCTGATCCGGAAGAGATCGTTAAAAGCGAAGATATTCAAGATCGGATCACCGGTGACATCGCCCGGTTTTTGAAGGGTAAATTCGGCGGATATGAAATCCCCAAAAAGTTTATTTTTCTGAGTGAAAACTTCACCGTCGACAACGGCACGCTCACACAGACCATGAAAGTGAAACGCCGGGTCGTTCTGGCGCAGCATAAAGATCGGATAGACGCATTGTATGGATAATTCAGCTTAGCGGGGAAAAAGATTCTTGCTTGTCAAAATCGCCTTGCTGACAGATACACGCAAAAGGGTTCTCGATGTCATTACCTAAAGACCCTCTGAGTTGTGAATAACTACCAAATAGCTTGTTTGAATTTCCAATTTCGAACATGGAATGTCGAATATCCAAGGAAGGAATCACCTCGCTCTGCTGTTTTCCATCCAGGAGAATTAACTGCTATTTCAGATTTATGGTTGTAATTTTTTAGACATCTTATATTTTGGAGCCGGACACGGTCCATTGAAGCTCAAAATGAAAATCTTCTTGTTTGGTTAGAACGGATACATCCATACCCAGAAGGAGAGGTGCGATGGTCGAGCGAATGAATCATGCGGACAATTTCTGGTATTGCATGGACGAACCCACCAATCTGATGGTGATCACCGCATTCATGGAGTTCAAGGAACCTCTCGATTATAATCGGCTCTACGCCACCATCGAAAGTCGTCTGGCATCTTTCCCACGGTTTCAGAAAAAGGTCGTACGTCCCAGCTCCGGTGTTGGCTGGCCCGTTTGGAAGACGGATCCGAACTATGACCTACGGTCCCAGCTTCTGCGCGTGGCACTGCCCGCTCCGGGAGGCAAGGCGGAACTCCGCGAAATGATTGCCAACCTAATGATCACCCCGTTGGATCCGAACCGGCCGCTGTGGCAGGTGCACCTCATCGAAAACTACGGAAAGGGGTGCGTGCTGTTTTTCAGGATTCACCATTGCATCGGCGACGGCATTGCCCTGACCCACGTCCTGCTGTCCACGGCGGATACCGATCCCGATGCCCCTTGGCCCAAAAGCCAGAAGACCAAGACAACGTCCCGCTCGTTCGGTTCACCCTTCCAGATCCAATCAGCGATCCGCAGTATTCAGGAAACGGTCAATTTGACCCAGGATCTCGGCAAAAAGCTGAAAAAGGAGTTCGAGAAGGCCGTAACGGATCCAGCCCACCTGAAGCAGCTGGCCAAAGCCTCCAGCTGTCTGCCGACCGATTTCGCTTCCGTGCTTTCCAAACACACCATCATGAGTTCAGACCCGAACACCGCTTTCAAAGGAAAGCTAGGTGTCCGGAAAAAGGTGGCCTGGACGGAGCCCATGCCCCTGGATCGAATCAAGAAGGTCGGTAGGGCCATCAACACCGCGACGCTCAACGATGTGCTCATCGCAACGGTCACCGGTGCGATGCGCCGATATCTGAAAACCAGAAACACACCGGTCAACGAACTCGACCTTCGGGTGACGGTGCCGGTGAATATCCGCAAACCCGGAACCGAGTTTGAATTGGGAAATAAGTTCAGCCTGGTCTTTTTGCCCCTACCGGTCCATCTCGAGGATCCCATCCTGCGTTTAAAAGAGGTCAAGCGGCGCATGGACCAGCTTAAAAAATCCCCGGATCCGTATATCAACTTCGGGTTGCTCAGTTCCATCGGCTACCTGCCGCCCGGTCTTGCCAAAAAAGCCGCCGCTCTTTTCGGCAACAAGGCTTCCGGGGTTTTGACCAATGTGCCGGGCCCGCGGCAACCGCTCTATTTTGCCGGGAAGGAAATCGAGAAATTCATGTTTTGGGTTCCGCGCTCCGGTCGCATCGGTTTGGGGGTCAGTATTCTCAGCTACAACGGGAATGTGATCGTCGGCATCGCGTCCGACGAGAAATTGATGCCGGACCCGGAGGTGCTGCTGGAAGGATTCGAAGATGAATTCAACCATCTGCTGGAATTGGTCCAATCCGGTAAAATTGATGATGAACCGCTCGTTTTGCATGACCGCTATGAAGAGGCCCAGGCAGCTGCAGAGGCGGAAGAATCGGAACCGGAACAAGAGGCAGCGCACGTAATTGTGTGCAAAGCCAAAACCAAAAGAGGCAAACAGTGCAAAAACCGCGCAAGGGCCGGAACTGAATTTTGCAGTGTGCACCGGCATCCGTCAGAAAAGGATCATCGCCTGAAAGACGTGGCCGAGATCGTCAAAGAATTATCCGGTTGATGACCATGTGTTGAAAAACCAATGGAAGGAGCTGTCATGCTGCCTGAATATTTCGAGTTTTCACTTCCAACCAAGCTGATTTACGGCATGGGGATTATCGGAAACATCGGTGATGCGGTAAAGCCTTTCGGTAAACGAAGGGCCATCTTGGTCACCGATGAGGTATTGGCAAAGGCCGGTCCGGTCGACACCGTGAAGGCCGGGTTCAAAAAGACCCCCGTCAAAATATGCTGCACCTACAGCAAGGTGCCCCCGAACTCTACCATAAAGACCGTTGAAAGGTGTGCCGCTCTCGCAAAGAAGCATGACTGCGATCTGTTTATCGCAGTCGGTGGCGGCAGTGTGATCGACACTGCAAAGGTGGCCAATCTTCTGGTTGTTAAAGGGGGAAAACTTGAAGATCATATGGGGGCCTACCTGCTTGACAGCACCGAAAAACTGCTGCCGTCGATCTGCATTCCCACCACGGCCGGAACGGGCTCGGAAGTCACCAAAGTGGCTGTGATCGCCGATCCGGACAACGATGTCAAACTGCCATTTGCCGAAGACCAGTTTTTGCCGCAGATGGCCATACTCGATCCTGAAATGACGGTTTCCCTACCGGGCAAGCTGACCGCCGCCACCGGTATGGACGCACTGACGCATGCCATTGAAGCTTATGTTGACAAAGAATGGTCACCGGCATCCGATGCACTGGCCCTGCATGCCATCAAACTGATTTCCGGCAATATCCTTCAGGCTTGTGCCAAGCCGGATGACCTGCAGGCACGCGGCAGCATGTTGGTGGGCAGTTTTCTGGCAGGCGTCGCGTTTTCCCACTCGATGGTGGGCATGGTCCACGGGATATCCCATGCATTAGGTGGCGTTTATCATATCCCGCACGGACTGGCCAATGCGCTGGTCCTGCCGGAAGTGATGGCGTACAACCTTGAGGCCAGGATCGACCGATACGCGGATATCGCCGCTGCACTCGGTATTTCATTCCCGCTATTCATCGATCAGGGCAGGAGCATGCTGAAATCGAATCGCCTGGACCTGGCCATGAAACTGGCCAACCTATCTGACGTAGATTCTCTGAAGGAACTGGTCGGATCGGGTTCCTACCGCGCGCGCGGGATGTTTTCCAGGTTGATCGGCAATTTCGAATTCGTTGACGAATGGGTACGGAAGCAGGCGGCCCTGACGGCGATTGAAAAAATACACACGCTGAACCGTCAGCTGGCCCAGCTGACCGGAATGCCGCTCAACCTCAAGGATGCCGGTATTACCGACAACCTGGCAAAACTCGAGCAGGTCGCCACCACGGCCATGGAAGACGGCTCCATGCTGTACAACCCGATCGAACCGGATCGCGATGCGGTCATCGACATCGTCAAAAAGGTGTATGATGCCGATACGAAACCCCTGCCGGTTTCGGATGAGGATCTGCGGCCGTTGGCAGCGGGGCGCCGGAGCCGGGAGCCCGTCAATGTGTTCAAGAATACCAAGATGCTCTATGACATCCTGATTGAATTTTATGAGCAATTGAAAGACGACCCCGAGATCGGACCGGCTCTGGCGAAAACCAACCTGCGCATCCAATTCCGGTATCGAAACCCGGCCGCGGTCATCACCATCAATGCCGCCGGGGATGATATCGAAATCCTGAAGGGCGAATATAAAGGCGACCTGGATGTCACCATGACCATGGACGCCGATTTCGCGCATAAGTTCTGGCACGGTAAGGCCAACCTGGTTTCCGCGCTGACCCGTCGACAGGTGGTTGCCAAGGGCAATGTTCCCAAAACCATCAAACTGCTGCCGATCTTGAAACCCGCCTATGATCTATATCCCAAATACCTGAGAAACAAGGGGCTTGGGGAATTGGTGATGTCCTAACCCGGCGTCGCCGGAAGGGTTTAGCTTTTTGCGTGCACCCAACAGCTGACGGCTTGACCATTTGATTGGAATCAACCGTTATGCACCTGAATTGTTTCGTCTATACCCGCTCTGATGGGTTCGGTTAATGCATCTGCTCTAATTCTGCGAATCTCTTACGCCCCCTAAATATTGAAATTTGACCCTCTTTGAAATCATGCTATATTGAACTTGAGCCGAGCGATTTTTCGCTCGATCTGCACCGATCTCTTGCGCATTGAGTGTTTGCAAAAATCCTCGACAGACCTACGGGTATGCCTGCGGTTTTTGCAAACGGTTCTGCATCAGGATCTCGGAACATCTCTTTGTGAAAAATCGTCCAGCTCAGGTAAAATTTAATCATAGAAAAAGCTTTCATAATGTCTGTAATTGCATGACCTATCTTAACAATCTGAATTAATTTTATATCATGTATTTTTTCGTATCAACGCTTCAACTATAATGCCGCGCAGTCGCAACTCATAGTTATCGAGAATACACAGGTAATACTCATGAATGAAAAACCAACCTATGTAGAAATTGAACAAAGATTAGAGGAACTGAATAATATCTTTAATTTATCTCTCGATATGATCGGTTCGGGAAATCTGGATGGGTATTTCACGAAAATAAATCCGTCTTTTAAGCAAATACTTGGCTATTCCGAAGAAGAGTTGCTCCAAAGACCGTTCATTTCATTTGTTCATGAGAAAGATGTTGAAAAAACAAAAGAGGCTTTAGCCGATGCGGTAAGAGGAGAGAAGAATATCTATATTATTAATCGATATAAGTGCAAAGATGGCTCGTACAAATGGATCGAATGGAAGGTTTTGTCCATACTGAAAGAAAATCGATTTATCGCCGTTGGCAGGAATATCACTGAACGCATTCAGACAGAAGAGGCATTGCGGGAAAGTGAGAGACAGCTTTCTGCCATTTATAATACGACGGGAGATGTCATTTTTCAGCTTGATGTGGTAGAGGGTGACGAATATCGATTCAATACTGTCAATCCGGCATTTCTCTCCGCAACCGGACTAAAGGCAGGATCCGTGATCGGTAAGAGTGTCAAGGATGTTATCCCAGCAGAATCATTGGACCTGGTGTTAAGTAAATATCGGCAAGCGATAGAGGAAAAAGCATCTGTCCGTTGGGAAGAAACTTCCAGCTATCCAACCGGAAAACGCACGGCCTTGGTCACGATTGACCCCATCTTTGATGCTGATGGAATATGTCAGCATTTGGTCGGCAATGTACACGACATCACCGACAGAAAACAGGCCGAGAACGCATTGAAAGAAAGTGTGCGTGAATACAGATTGTTAGCCGAAAATGTAACCGATGTCATCTGGTCAATGGATATGGACTTCAAGTTTACCTATATCAGTCCATCGGTGGAAAAGCTTCGGGGATACACACCTGGAGAAGCAGTACAAATCCCATTGGAACAAGCATTTACCCCGGAATCGTATCACAAAGCAATCCAAACCTTTTCCAAGGAGATGAAACTGGACGGCAGGCCGGGAGTTTCCCTGGACCGTTCAGTTGTCCTTGAGCTGGATACGACATGTAAAAACGGCACTGTCATCCCAGTGGAGGTCAACGCGTCTTTTTTGCGGGATAGGACGGGTTTACCCATCGGCATCATTGGTATCACCCGTGATATCACGGACCGAAAACGCACGGAAAAAGCGCTACAGGAAAGCGAGGAAAAATATCGTGCGTTAATTGAAACGACAGAAACGGGTTATTTGATTCTCAATAGCGACGGCAACGTAATTGATGCGAATCCAGAGTATGTGCGCTTGTCTGGGCACCAAACACTCGATGAGATTATTGGCAGGAGTGTTCTTGAATGGACAGCACCGTATGACTATGAAAGGAATGCACAAGAAATAGGGAAGTGCATGGAAAAGGGTTATGTCAGAACGCTAGAAATAGACTATCTTGATAAAGGTGGCCGAATTATTCCTATTGAAGTAAATGCAAAGGTTGTCAAAACAGATGATGGGCAATGCATTCTATCCCTTTGCCGTGATATCACAGAGCGTAAGCAAGCGGAAGAAGAGCGCCAGAAATTGCAGATCCAGTTATACCAAGCTCAAAAGATAGAAGCCATTGGTACTCTGGCCGGAGGCATAGCACATAACTTTAACAACGTTCTTATGGGTATTCAGGGGCGCGCTTCCCTAATGATGGCAGACAAGGATGCATCGCATCCAGATGTTGATCACCTAAAGGGAATTGAGGAGTATGTTCGGAACGCGGCTGAGTTGACCAAAGACCTCCTGGGTTTTGCAAGGGGTGGAAAATATGAGGTCAGGCCAACGGATCTTAGTTCGCTTATCAAGCGAGAGAACCGGATGTTTGGTCGGACTAAAAAAGAGATTAATATAAGCGGGAAATATGAGGAGAAACTATGGGTCGTCGAAGTGGATCGAGGCCAGATTCAGCAGGCCTTGTTGAATTTGTACGTAAACGCATGGCAAGCCATGCCGGGCGGGGGCGATCTGTATATTCAGACAGAGAACGTAACGCTTGATGAAGAGTACGTGAAGCCCTATGGGGTTAGGCCGGGGAGATACGTTAAGGTACAAGTGACTGACGCGGGTCAGGGAATGGATGAGATGACCCGACAACGGATTTTCGATCCCTTCTTTTCCACGAAAGGCATAGGTCAAGGCACCGGTCTGGGATTGGCGTCGGTCTATGGCATTGTCAAGAACCACGGTGGTTTTATCAACGTTTACAGTGAAAAGGGAGAAGGAACCACTTTCAATATCTATTTTCCCGTTTCTGAAAAAGAGATTGTTAAAAAGACTCCGGATCCCGACCGACATAAGGTTCAGTATGGGCATGGGACGATCTTGCTTGTCGACGATGAGGGTATGATCCTTGACGTCGGTCGGGGGATGTTGGAAAGATTGGGCTACCGCGTCTTGGTTGCACAAAGTGGCAAAGAGGCTTTGGATATTTTTGGAAGGCAAGGAGATGAAATCGATCTTGTTATCCTGGATATGATCATGCCGGGTATGGGCGGTGGAGAGGTCTATGACCGAATGAAAGGTGTTGAAGAAGAGGTGAAGGTGCTTCTTTCAAGCGGGTACAGCATTAGAGGTGATGCAAAAGAGATATTGGACCGTGGGTGTAAGGGATTTATCCAAAAGCCGTTTACCTTGAACGATCTCTCAATCAAGATAAAAAAGACATTGGATAAGGTATAGATATATATACCATTGCTGACACCGGTAGCGGTGCCATTGGGCGGGATCCGCGCAAAAAGGGGGCATTCCGGATAAAGGGTCTGATGATCACCGGGTCAGACAATGCCTCCCAGTTGAGAACGGGCATTTCGATACCCTTCGTCGATCAGGGAGCGGGCCTGGCGGACGGAAAAGTTGAGCAGCGACCGGAACCCGAGCATCCGGGAGGGGGCCACCGTTTTGATGGCCGGGCGGTGTTCGCTATTCCCTTGCGCCGCACGAGCCAACAGCGGGTCCGCTGCGGCGGTTCCCGTCGCCGGCCACCCCCTGCCGGCCAGGGTTGTCTGGCAGGAGCCGATCAGCAGGTGCTCGAAAGCCAGTTCCAATCCATTCTTCAGCGAGACCGGGAATTCAGGGGGAGCATTTCCTACCGGCGACAGCAGCACGAGGATAATCTCGTCTGCTCCGCTCTCAAGGGCCGGGAACAGGGGGGTGTTGGCCATGACCCCACCATCCCAATACGGTTCGCCATCGATATGCTGCCAGGGAAACAGGATGGGCATCGCGCTGGAAGCCATCACGTGGTCGACATCGATCACATGCTGGTTGAAAAGATGTAGGCGTGACGTCATCAGGTTGGCGGCGGTGATGATCACATCGGTCGGGCTTTTTCTAAGCGCCTCGATATCGAGGTGGCGGGTGACCATTTTTCTCAAAGGACCGGTGTCCATGACCGGTTTAAGCGGTCGACCGAAAAGGAGGGCGGCGATAAACCGCAACACCCTGAAACGATATATCATTCCGCGGTGATAGGAGGTCCAGATTTCGAATAGCTGTTCCAGGGGCATGCCGGCTCCGATGGCCACGGCATTGATGGCCCCGACCGATGTGCCGCAGATCAGGTCGGGTGTCCAGTTTCGCTCCCTAAGATATTTCCACACCCCGATTTGAAATGCCCCCCGGGCCCCTCCTCCCGATAGAATCAGTGCTCTTTTCATGAGGGCTCCGGTGCCGTTCCGTACCAGATTTCGTCATGCCAGGCCGTCTCCCGCTGTTCGACGGTCTCCACGAAGTAATCAATTTTTTTAATGGTGCGAAAACCATCGTATCCCTCGTAGATAAAGTCGATAATCTTCCCCATGCCGATGAGGTGCGCCGCTGACCGGACGGTTTTCAAGGAAAGGGCCACCACCCATTTTTTGCTCAGCCTGTGGAATGCCCGCGTCACTTCCGTGCTGAGGTGTATCTGGTATATCCTTTGATCATAGTTGTCGAGGCTCCGGTAGACCGCCTGATATTGATCCATTTCCATATCTTCCCCCACACCGGTCGCCATCATCCGCTCCACCATGCGATCGTCGAGCATATCGGACAGTTCGTGCAATTCGATGACCTTCGTAACGGCGGTGATCATCCCCTTGTACACTTTTCCCTTGAGCAGACTGTGCAGCTTTTTGATGCTGGCATCCCGAAATGAGAAATCCTCGGGTGCATAGAGCTTTTCGAAAAAAAAATGACCGATTTTCTTGTATTCCGGGTCATTTTTTAAATCCGAATAGGTGGCGTTCAACCGCGCGGACTGAAAAGTCTGCAGGGCATGCTTGAGACGTTGAAAATCCTCTTGATTTGCCGGTTCTGTCATCCATCTGCTCCTTATTCTACGATCCGTTCGACCTTCATACTATAAGGCGAAACCTTTCAATATAAAGGTCACCGGCACCATTTTTCCCATGGCAGGCTTGTTTTAATAACGGCCGACCTGGAAAGTCTCGCCCGAACGGTTTCGTATTTGAACCGCGGCAGGCATTGTCAGAAAATGACGCGATGCGTTATACATTGACCTGCTAACCGGTGTCAAGTATATTCTGTCTGCACCCAATGCCCTCATGGCCGCCAGGGGGCAAATTGGACGGCAGGGCACATTACAAAGATGTACGCTTCATGGCCCCGCGGAGGGGAATGAAAACCCCATCGCTTTTCAACCCGTGGGAAATAAACAATGCGATAATGATGGTATGGAGGCGTTATGGCCACTAGAAAAGAGCAGGAGTGGTTTCGTAAATTTTATGACGGTACCTTCCTTGTCAAAGGCTGGAAGGCCCGGATGGACGAGTTGCTCGATGCCGTTCCGGAATCGGACAAAGCCTCAATGAGAACCCTTCTTGCCGATCTGGGAGAGAAAATCGGTTGGGAATGGGCCAAAGACAACCGCGTTCGCCGTGTGGACACGCCGATGCTTCAGCAGTGGGGTGAAAACCTTCGCACAGCCAAAGGCCGGGGGGCGGATGCCCTGGTCCGGGAGATCCGAAACATCGATGAGGAACTGGACGCGCTTCTCGCTTAATCCTCAGGAGTTTTAATTTCACGCCGATTATGGTTAATTTAGCCGGTTTTCTTTGTGGGTGATCTTTTTTTGGGTTTCTTCCGAACGACCTTTTTCTTTGAGGCTTCCAGTTTTTCTATCCGTTCCGTCAGGGCTTCGACTTTGGCAGCCAGTTCGTTCACCCTGTCTTTTGTCGACAGGTTCATGGCGTCCAGGGTTTCGCCAACCCTTTTGTCGATACTGTCACCGATCCAGTTTTTCAATGAATCCGTATAGCCGATGATCTCTTTTTTCAGCCGACTGCCTTCGGATTTGGAAAGCTCCTTGTCTCTGACCAGGCGGTTTACCAGCTTGTCGACTTCGTCCTCCGCCATGGTAAAAGCACTTTGCCACAGAGACGTATATTTTTTTGCATAATCACTCAGGGTTCCACCACCTTTGCGCAGGAGCTGCATCAGCACGCGCGGCGAAACCCCCCTGTCCCTATCTTTTTTTTCCCTGCCGATCAGCTGGGAAACGATAGCAGCCGTCAAGTCCTCTCCGGTGTTGTTGTCCACGATCGACACCTCTTCTCCCGACTTGATGAGCTCCGCAAGCTGGGCCATGGTGATGTATCGCTTATCGGTCCTGTCGTACATTTTCCGGTTTGCGTATTTTTTGATCTTGTGCATCGGATCCTCCTGCCGCTATTTTCAAACGCTTTGGACGCATCGGTTTTTGCCAAGGCAGCGTCGACGGGTAAACCTTCCAATGGGAGTCCCTCTTTGTAAATGATGCCGGGTCAGTTCCCACGTTTTGGATTTTCCCAATATTCCAGCGCTTTGTCAATTCCTTTGCTTTATGGAAAACATGGCCGCTACCGGAAAATTTAAAAAAAAGAGAAAAAACACTTGACAATTATAACGCACTGCATCATGTTCTTCTCATAACGCAATGCGTTATATAGTTCAGTTGAGGCGCAAAAGAACAATAAACCGAAGCGACGATAAATAAACAGAACCAAAGGAGGCACCCGATGGCCCAGGCAAAATCCAAAAATCGAAGCAAGAAAAAAGGCGCATCCCGCTTTTACATTGTCAGGAGTTTTCAGGATGCGCGGAAAAGCGTGAAGGACCGTGTGGAAAACTATCATCAAGAATTTATCAAAGACCCCATTGAAAGCGGACGGGAGGTCGTGGAAGATTTCAAGGAGGATCCCCGTAAAACGCTGGACAATCTTGTCGATGACGGCCGTAAATATCTGGGAAACCTGAAAAAAGATGCCAGAAAGAAAGTTAACGGAGTGGTGAAGGATGGCCGGAAGCTCTATAAGAAGGCCAAAAAGAATCCAAACAAGACGTTCAAGGGCATCATGGATGACGGCAAGGACTTTGCCGAGGATCTGCTCGAAGACGGGAAGTCGTTCATGAAAGGGGTCGAAAAGGATGCCCGGATGGTTCTGGACGAGATGGTCGATAACGGGAAAAAAGCGGCGGACAATCTGCCGGGAAAAAAGAAGTTTCAGCAGAAAATAGAAAAGCGTATCAAGTCCGTGCCGCAGCAATTCAATATGCCAACCCGGAAAGATATTAATCTGCTGATGAACCGGCTGGAGGATCTGAACACCAAAATCGATATCCTGGGAAAAGAAATTGCGGCTTAATTGGATCAACAAATTCTGACGATTCCGACAATAGAGCGGAAGGGGTCATTACGATAAGGAGGGTTTCATGCTTACGATAAAAAAATATGCCAACGGCAGACTTTACGACACCGTTAACAAGAAGTACGTGACCAAAGATCAACTATCCAAGTTGGTCAAGAGAGAAGAAAAGATTAAGATCATTCTTGCCAAGACCGGCAAAAATATCACCAAATCGGTCGTTTCATCACTGCCGGAATCGAAAAAAACGAAAACCAATGGCAAAGACCGGCCCCTGTTGAAAAAATTGGCGAATAAAACGCGGATCGAAGCCCGCAAAAAATGGATTTCAAAGCAGATCGACAAAAGGATGGATAATATCCTGGAAATGATGAATTTTCCCAATAAACGGCAAGTCTTAAAGCTCAACACGGATGTGAGAAAGCTTTCAAAGAAGGTCGACGATCTGCAAGAACGGCAAGCCCAGAACCAGAAGAAGATGAAGCTGGAACACAAAAAGGAATTGGAAATGTTGGCAAAGCAGTATGATCAGCGTCTCCGACGGGTTGAGGCGGCGCCGGCAGCAGCCGCGAATGCATGATCTCTGCTAGAGCCGACCTCAAAACAATCTTATTGCCCGATCTCTTTGTTGGGCCCTTGTTTCAATTCCTCGAAATACTATAGTATTCCTGCGGGTTGAATCTTGGGCCCTCTGTGTCGCAGTCCGATGCATGAAATTTTCTGGCCAACCACCTTCTTTTAACCCGAGTTGAGCAATTTTTCGCGTAGAGATGTTTTGAGATATCGGTGTAGATCAAGTGAAAAATTGCTCAATTTGGGTTTAGCATTCCTGTATTCGCGTTTCCGTTTCGGTGCAGCTAAAAGCGGTCTTCCGGCACCGCGGTTCGCCCTTTTTTATCCGTGAGCCGGCATTCCGGGGTTGCATTTTATGGACCATATTATATGATCTCCAGGCTTGCTTGACCAAATGGAACCGTCTCCCCGAATTGCAAAAATCAAAGAGTTTGCCGCACCGAATGGATAGGAATAGAACAAGCACTTATGGCATCTATGAGGTGAACGATGATTGTATCGGTTGCGTCATCTGTTCTGAAATCGCGCCGGACAATTTCAGATTCAATCATGAAAAGGGGTGCGGCTACGTCTACAAACAGCCGGACAATGAAACAGAGGATCGCCATTGTGTCGAGGCCATGGATATCTGTCCGGTGAGCGCCATTGAAACGGCTGGAGAAACGCGAACATCCCATTCATCGCACGGGATGCGTTGAGTGAAACAATACATTGATGTCGCAGGCATCGCAGGAGGCCGCTGTGAAACAGGTAATCAGCATCAGTCTGGGTTCGAGTGAGAAGGATTATCAATTTGAAACCGAATTCCTGGGGCAAAATTTCACCGTCAAACGGTTCGGTACTGATGGTGATATGGAGAAGGCGGCCGGGCTGCTCTTGAAATGGGATAAGGATGCCGAAGCCATTGGTCTCGGGAACGTTAAATTCCCCTATGGTTTCGGTCCCAGATATCTGACCAAAAAACACCACCACAAGCTGCGAGAACTGGGAGCCCAGATTCAGACGCCCGTAACCATCGGAAGCGCCCTGCGCGATGTCTCGTTTGAATGGGCGCTTCGATATATCGAATATAAGTTCGGCAACTATTTCGACAACGCCCGGGTGCTGTTTCTCTCCGGCATGAGCAACTACCGCATCGCAAAGGTGATCTCCGAATTCACGGATAATCTGACATTCGCCGACCCAGTCCTCGAAAACGGAATTCCAAAATTCGTCAACTCGTTGAAAGGTCTTGAGTCCTATGCTCACGGGGCCCACGAAGTGTTGCAGTGGGTACCGAGCAAACGGCTCACGACGTCGGTCATGCCCCTTAAAGCCTGGAATGACTATATTCTGCGCAAGGCGATGCAGAAGGCGGATATCATCGTTGTACCTTATTACAACTTCTACGGGTATCTTAAAAATGCAGCCCTGGAGGAATTGGGGGGAAAAACGGTCATCACATCGACGGCCTATGACGACCGTGTGGCGTTTTTCAAAGAACGCGGGGTGGATGTCATTATCGACACGACCCCGAAAATCCTGCAACGGGTGGTGGCACCGAACGTTCTCGAAGCCCTGATTATCGCGGCACTCGGTAAAAAACGCGATCAGGTTCAACCGGATGACCTGCTTGAAATCATCAGCGAACAGAAAATGGACCCTCGCGTGGTGTACCCATCGGGCAGCCCCAAACGGGTCAACCGCTTTGCATTTGTTATTCATCCACTGTCAAAGGAGTTTTTAAAAAAGGATAAAGCGGTGGATATGCTGGCTAGCTTTTCCCCCCCGGCGTTTCTAGATGCCGTCGAAAAGGTGATCGCCTACGCACCACCATGGGTGTATTCGCGGGTGACCGGCATCAAGTCGCCAACCGGCGCCGAAGCCGAAGGGTGGCTCATAACGGTGGGCGGAACCCCCAAACAGATGCTGGCGCACAGCCCGGAGTTCACTTACACCCGGCTGCTCCAGGCCGCTCGGATGGCCAAACGAATGGGGGCGCAGATAATGGGATTGGGCGCCTTTACCAAGGTGGTCGGGGACGCGGGCGTGACGGTGGCCAAAAAGGCCGATATTCCCATTACGACGGGGAACAGCTACAGCGCTTCCGGTGCCTTGTGGGCAGCTGCCGAAGCGGTACGCCGCATGGGCCTGATCGAAATAAAAAAGGGAAAGCGAATCCAGGGAAAAACGATGGTGCTTGGGGCAACCGGCGCCATCGGTTCCGTCTGCTGCCGTCTATTGGCCAAAGCGTTTGATGAGGTCGTCATGGGGGGCCGCAATATGGCCAAATTGCTGGCGTTGAAAGAAGCGATCCTAAAGGAAGATCCACAGGTTAAAATCAAGGTGACCACCCGGCCCGACCGGTTTTTGGAAAAAATGGATGTCATCGTCACCGCCACTTCCGGCGCCGGTAAAAAAATACTCGACATCACAAAGGTCAAGCCGGGGTGCGTCATCACAGATGTGGCACGCCCGCTGGATCTTTCACCAGAGGATGTGGCAAAAAGGCCTGACGTCTTGGTGATCGAATCGGGAGAGATCGAATTGCCGGGCAACCCTGAAATGAAGAATATCGGCCTGCCACACAAAGTCGCTTATGCGTGCCTTGCTGAAACCATCGTGCTGGCATTGGAAGGACGATTTGAGGTATTTACCATCGGCAGGGATATCGAGTGGGAGAAAGTACGAGAGATTTACAAGCTCGGCCTTAAGCACGGCATGAAGCTGGCTGCCATATCCGGTGTGAACGGGGTCTTTACGGACGAAGATATTGCCCGTGTGAAGCAACTGGCGATGGAGGCTCGGAAGAAGGCTTCAGCAAAGCCCAAAAATTGAATACAGACCCAAGACCCTTAAAGGAGCGATCATCGTGAAACAGATCATCCAAATCAGCCTGGGCGCCAGCCGGGACGACTTTGAATTTGAAACTGAGTTTCACGGACGGAAATTTCATATCAAACGTTTCGGAACGGATGGCGACCTGGAGGAGGCTTCGGATCTGCTGCTGCGTTGGAACAAAAAAGCCGATGCCATCGGATTGGGGAGCGTGAAATTCGCCTATACGGGCAGACCCAGGGCCAAGTTCAACAAGGAGATCCGCAAGCTGCTCAAGCTGAGCGACCAGATGCACACACCGGTGACCACGGGGGATACCCTGCGGTCGGTTGGACACGAATGGTCCCTGCGGCATATCCAATTCAAATACGGAAACAATTATTTCACCAATGCAAGGGTCTTTTATTTCTCGGGTGTCGTAAGCCATTCCATTGCCAGGGTCATGGCCGAGTATACGGATAACCTGGTGTTCGCTGATTTGCTTTTAGAAAGCAACCTGCCCAAATTTATCCACACCCTAAAAGATCTGGAATGGTACGCGGGCAATGCTCGCAACGCCATGGGCTGGATCCCCGGCAGACGCTTTGTCTCAGAAGCAAAACCGTTTCGTTCCCTCACCGGTGCATTGATGCGAAAAGCGGTGAGAGAAGCGCAGATACTGGTGGTTCCCCATTACCATTTCTACGAGTATCTTGATCACTACACTACCGAGGAACTGAAAAATAAAACCGTGATCAGTTCAACGGTCTACGACGATCGCGTCGCGTACCTGAAGGACATGGGGGTTGACGTCATCATCGACACCACACCCCATATTTTGAAAAAGGTGGTCGGTGTCAGTGTGCTCGAGGCACTGCTGTTCGCGATCCTGGACATTGATCCGGACCAGGGCGGAGAAGACGATCTGCTTGAGGTGATCAGTGATTTGAAGATGCCGCCCCGAATCGTTTATCCCTCCGGTAAAACCCGGCGTGTCAATCGATTTGCTTACGTCGTCCACCCCCCCACACAGGAATTTTTGAAAAAACTCAAACCCATTGAGGTCGTTTTCGACATTGCGCCGGGGATGATGAATACGGTGGAAAAGGTGATGGCGTACAGCCCGCCCTTTGTTTATTCAAAAGTGAGCGGCATCGTGTCCGAAACCGGTATAGAGGCGGAAGGATGGCTCATCGCCCTGGGGGAAACATCGGAACAGATGCAGGCCCATCCACCTGAATTCACGACCAAACGAATATTGGAGGCCGCCAAAACTGCCAAGAAGCTGGGGGCCCAGGTGATGGGGCTCGGCTTGCTCCCGAAATCCATGGAGGGCACCGGGCGGGAGGTTGCCAAACATGCAGTGCTCCCGATTACAACCGGCAATAGCTACACGGCATCGGCGACCCTGTGGGCGGTTGCCGAAGTGGTCCGGCGGATGGGCCTGTGTCAATTGAAGGGTGGAAAAATACTGCAGGCCAAAGCGATGGTGATCGGTGCAACCGGCGGTGTGGGGACCATCTGCTCGCATCTGTTGGCCACCGCGTTTAAGGAAATTTATCTGGTGGGAAGGAATATGGCCAAATTGCTGGCACTCCAGGAGTCGATCCAGAAAGCCGCCCCGAAAGCAAAACTTCACGTTTCGACCCGTTCCGATACGGGCCTGGAAGATATGGACGTGGTGGTGGCGGCCAGTTCCGGCGCCAGGCATGCACTTGATATTATGCGGGTCAAGCCGGGTTGTGTGATTGCCGACATCACCATGCCGATGATTTTTTCAAAAGAGGACACGGCCAAACGACCGGATGTCGTGGTCATACGGAGCGGGGAAATCCGACTGCCGGGAGAAAATGTGGAGATGGAGGATATCGGCCTGCCGACCCAGATCGCATATGCCGGTTTGGCCGAAACCATCATTCTGGCGCTGGAGGGACAGTTTGAAGTTTTCAACACGGGAGGCCCGCCCCAGTGGGACAAGGTGAGAGAGATCTACCGGCTGGGTCTGAAACATGGGATGAAGCTGGCGGCCGTTTCAGGCGTGGAGGGAATACTCAGTGACGAAGATATTGCAAGGATACGGGATTTGGCTTTAAAGGAGTTAAACAAAGGATGATCTTTAAAAAGCTGCGGGATCTTGGTGGTACTGCGGTGCGCCTTACGGTGAACGATATGCCGGCGCGCCTCATTAACAGCAGCTATAATGCCTACAGTATGATCTACCGCGGGCAAATCAGCCTGGGCCTTCCGGTTTCGAGGGAGTTGATCGTCACCCAGACGGAAATCAGGAACGAGGCCATCGGCAAACTGGCCCTGGCGCTTTATCATGTATTTCTGAACACCACCCGGTCACAGATTTCCAGAGAAGATATCAAGCAGGTGATTGACGATGAGCTGGGAAACAGACGATTCAAGTTGACCGAAAAGGTCATTCTGCTTTCCGAATCGGACCTGAGCTATCTCTGTGTCGAACGCTTAAACATACCCGGAAAATACCTGACGGCCATCCTCAAAATGGCGCGGCGACGCCGGATTCTCAAAGAATCTCTGCCGGTGGACCCCATACCGATATACTTTGAAAGCGATATCGAGGAAAAAGAACAAAACGGCCGCGGCGACTATGAAACCGTTTATTACCGTGACTTTACCGAAGAGGGAAAGGAGATCGCATTCCGCCGAATCGTGAGCATGGAGGCGGTAACGGCCGGAGACAACCACCCAGCGGTGGCGCTGATCCCGGGATTTGCCAACAACAGCAACTGCTTCAACATCAGCAACCGCTATTCCATGGCCAAAGACATGGCGGACAAAGGATTCTGGGTATACCTTTTCGATCCCAGGGGGGTCGGCGTCAACAAAGGGCGGTTCGATCCCTATTACACGGTGGACTCCATGTGCGATTTTGACCTGCCAACGGTCACCCGTTTCATCTATTCGCGCAGTCGCGGCAAACCCGTGATCCTGACCGGGCACAGTCTGGGGGGACTTGTCGCTGAAAACATGGTGATCAACTGGTCGCTGCGCCGCCATTTAAATGAGATCGACATTTTGGAACCGGAGCAGAAAGCCATTCTCAATGAGGTGCTGCCGGACCCGGAAGAGGCCGAAAAAAATTTAAAAATGGTCCGCGGGATCATATCGCTGGCATCTCCGAAGGCATTCAAGAAAAAATCGCACATTCTTTTCCCCACAGCCCTCTGGCTGAATCACCTGTCCAGAATATTTCAGTTCCGGCATGTTCCGGTGGAAGAAATCTCGAAAGCCATCACCGAGGTCCCGGGGTTTAGACAGTTGACCCGATTCCTTCTGAACTATAATGTCGGGGACCTGAATTTTTTAATCTCCCCGGAAAACCACAAGGAAGACCGATATTTTGTGGAACGCTACCTGAAAGTGGCCATGGAATCGATTCCGCTCGGACTCGGATTTCAATGTCTAAAAGCAATATACAGCGGAGACGGATTCAAACGGATGGATGACAGCCAGCTGAACTACGCGACCAGCGTCCGCTGGTTTCCAGACGACATCCCCGTATTTCACTTCTGGGGAACCCGGGACAGCTTGGCGTCGACCAAGATCAACCACCATCACGATCTGTATCCACACCGGGTTAAAAAGACCTATCACCTCAAATCCCACAGGGACTTGAAAAACGTACAAATCACCTCGGAGCGGAGCCAGCACATCGATTTTATCATCGAAGGAGCCAATCATCTGGATCTGTTATACGGCAAAGTGGCCGACCAGATGGTAACACCGCTTATCATGCAGATCATTGAAAAAGTTTGGGGTGATTGGGCGTACCCACCCTCCGGCAAGAGACCCAAATAGACGCCCATCATCTGCGGCAAGTCCGGTCGTAAACGGTATATGTCGGATCCGGTTTTACCGCCAAAGAACGATCTCCCGTTTTCCTCTTGGAGAAAGTCCATACACACCATAGGACACACGTTCAAACCACCCATAGACGTCATTGTATAAGATTTGCCGGCTTTTGGGTTCCTTTAGGACCTGGGAGATGTGCGAAGCCTTGGCAGGTCCATTTTTATGAAGAAACCCGGCAATGGCAAGGGCCCTTTGCCGGTATGCGGTCATGATACCTTTTCTCTTTTCGGTTCCGCCGAGGTTTGGGTCACCGACACGTTTTATGAACTCACCCAGCAACCGCTCCTGCCGGTGTTTGGATATGCGGGGTTTATACGCCCCAGGATCTATCAGGATCTTGACGCCGTTGCTTTTCCTACCCGGATCGATGACAACAAGCCCCAACCCCAGCATCCTCAGCAGTTTGACAATCGCCTTCCGCCGCCGGGTCAAACATTTGCTATTGCTGGGGATGCCGATGTACACTTTCGGCGTCAGAGAAAGTCTTTCCACCGCCTGAAGAATGAGATCGAGCGTAATCGAGCGCTTGAGTTCGATCACCACAGGCGCCTCTTTGCCCCGGACCGCCAGAACATCGCAGTCCTGGACCTCTCCCTTCACCTCGTATCTCTGGAATTCTAAAAACCGTTTTAAGGGCAGATAAAGATCGGATTCTTTCATGGTAAATCTACAGGTTCTTAAATTGGGGGCCTATAATCGCTGAATCAGGTAAATAAAGACCGGCAGCTTGCTCTCCTCCTTTACCTTGTAAAACCGGGGCAGCAGTTCTCTTTTTTTAGGGCTGTCCTTTAGGGGGGACAAATATATCGCACCTTTTGATTTCCCTTTTACAACGGCATGTTTTAAAAGGTCTGCAAGGGAATGGTCATGATCGGGTGACAAGTCATCGCCCGCAATAAAATTGCCGGTAATTTCAACCCGGTCATACGCGGTATTGATCTCGATCATTTTTTCAAAAGCCGCTTTTACCTGTTGGGCGGTAATCGGCTTTCCGATTTCAGCTAGGGTCTTAGGATCAGCGGATTCAAACCCCACATTGATATAGGTGTAAAAGGGCAGATCGTTCAATTCTTCGAACAGCGCCGGGTTCGATTTCATTAAAGAGCTCACACTGCCGAAAAGGTACAAAAAGGGTCTCTGGTCGGCACGCTGCCTGAATCCAAATGTGCCATAAGCCGCTTTTGCGGCAAAACAGATTAAATCCCTTCCGGCGGCCAGGGCATCATGATTCCCAAGAAAAAGTGCATGGTAATTGACGATGTTGGAGCTGAAATGGTTTTTCAGGGCTGAAATCTGTTCCTCAATGCTGCTTTTGGATCGTTTTTTGAAGTTCTGTTCCGACTGTACGCAGCAGAATTTGCAATGGTAAAGGCAGCCATCGGCAATGGTCAGCGGTATGATGTCATAATCCACATGCCGGGTGTCAGGGGGGAGTACGGAAATCCTTTCCCCGATAATCCGATTCAATCCCTTTGCGCGTTCATGAAGTACCTGGTCATTATTGGCAAGGATCCGTTCGATGAAATCCTTTGCACGGGGGTACAATCCCTTGGCGTGCGCCATGTACAGATTGGCAAACAATTGACTCCATTCTGCCAGGGCGTTCATAATGACAGGGTTTGAAAAGTAGTTGATTTCCCAAACCGGGTTGCTGGTATAGGGCAGACATGGCAGGTAATACTCCCCCATCCAGGAGATAATACCGTCATCACCGCTTTTATCGCCCACAGTGTAGTAGACCCAGTCGTTTCCTGCCGTTCGTTTCAGCTGCTCGGCGGGATGGGGCCAGTCCGGCGTCAGTCCGCGAATCGACTTGATCTCCCCGTTCAGGTTAAAGCAGAACTCAAATCCAGGCGTGCGAATCTCCGAATATCTCCCATACCGCAACGGAAAACTCTGCTTGAGAAGCCTGTCGGGCCCCTTTTTATCAATAATGATTCGTAACGGAGGCAATTCCAATCTGGGGTCAAACCTTGATTTGTGATTTTAGTGTTTTGTAGGAACTGAACCGCTTCGCGGATTGCCTTATCCCTGCCAATAAGGTCTTGCCGACCAAA
>Ga0066187_1000178_pt1 | contig 26246 bp, 22 predicted proteins | sample WorMetexBAHAMAS1_FD_58706 | JGI IMG/M metagenome (GOLD analysis project Ga0066187, IMG submission 58706) | Marine gutless worms symbiont microbial communities from Max Planck institute for Marine Microbiology, Germany - Inanidrilus exumae... | ecosystem: Host-associated > Annelida > Digestive...
TGCCGGATATCCGGCACCTGGTCGGGCTGGATGTCCAGCAGCACCAGGTCCGGTATGCGGTCGGGCAGTTCCGCGCGCAGCGCCTTTTCCAGCGACGTCTGTGACGCCACCACGGCGGTGATCCCGGCAATCCCGATGCCGATGGCAAGCGCCTTCGTCGCCGTCGCCCCGGGCAGCGCGAGCCCCTGGACCGCGACGAAACCGACGAAGCCTTGCGGTTCTTGGCGCGCCGCAAAACGCGCCAGCATCCAGCCGCCCAGCCCGAGCAGGCCGGCCGTTATCGCCAGGCCCGCGGCGGCGACGGCGGCGAGCGTCGGCACGGGAAGGCTGAGCGCGGCGACGGCGATCGCCAGGGCGACCATGCCGAGGCCCGCGGAGACATGGCGGGCATGGGGCTCGATGACGGCGTCGCCGCTGCGCATGGCCGCGCCGGGGGCGATCCGGCTTGCCGCCGACAATGCGGCGGTCGCGGCCCCCGCCAGACCCAGGGCAAGCGTTGCGGCAACCGCGGCTGCCGGCGGTACAAGGGCCTGGGCCTGCCATGCGAGGTGCAGGCTTGCTGCGAGGATCTCCATCAGGAAGAACGCCGCCGGAAAGGCGACGGCGAGGCTTGCCGCGATGCCCAGCGATCCTGCTATGGCGATGATCGCGCCGTGCAACGCAATCACCAGGGCCGGCGTGGCGCCCGAAAGGCGATAAAGCGCAACGGTCCTGGCGCGCCGCGCGATCCACACGCTTGCCCCGGCCCACGCACCTGCAAGACCGACCGCCAAAGCGACGATCCCGGCCGCGCCGAGAAAGGTCGTGGTGCGTTCCACCGTGCGCCGCACCCGGTCGCCGGCGTCGGCCGGCGTCTGCAGTTCCCACCCGCGTTCAGGTTCAAGGGCGTTCAGTGCCGCAACCGCCCCGGCACGGTCCGTGCCCTGCGGCAGGCGCAGCCGGTATCGATACTCCGCAAGGGCGCCGAACGCGGTCAGGCCGGTGGCTTGCAGGTCCGCGCTGTCGATGATCACGCGGGGCCCGACCAGGAAGCGCCCTGACGACAGGCGGTCGGGTTCGGTCATCAGGACGCCGCGGATCTCGAACGCGCTTTCGCCCAGCCTGACCAGGGCGCCGGGTTCGATACCGAACCGGGCCAGAAGGGCCGGCTCGGCCACCGCGCCCGGGACCCCGTCCCGGACGGCCAGCGCGTCGCGCAGCGATCCGCCGTCGGCAAGCCGGACGACCCCGTAGAGGGGATAGTCCCGGTCGACGGCTTTCAGCTCAACCGGCGCGCGCGTCTCGGCCGAGCGTGCAGAGGTTCTGAGCTCGACGGTGCGCGACAGCGTTCCAAACGTCTCCAGCCTGTCCGTCAGATCCGCGTCGAGCGGCGTCCCCTGTACCTCCAGCGCCACGTCGCCGCCCAGAATGCGCAACCCGTTCCGTTCCAGCGCGCCCGAGAGCGCGTCGCCCAGAAGCCAGACGACGCCGAGCATGAGGGTCGCAACCGCGACGCATGCGATAAACAGGCGCAATCCGAAGATGCCGGCTGCCAGTTCGGCCTTGAGCAGACCGCCGAGCGTGCGGGTGTTGAGGTCGCTGGAGACTTCAGGCATCCGACGCCATGATCCGGCCCTGATCGATGGCGAGGACCCGGTCGCAGCGGCTGGCAAGTGCGGCGTCGTGGGTCACCAGCAGCATCGCAGCCCCCGCGTTACGGGTCAGCTCGAACATCATCTCCGCGACCGCGTTTCCGGTCTTCTGGTCGAGATTGCCCGTCGGTTCGTCGGCGAGGACGAGGGCGGGTTGCGCAATGAAGGCACGGGCGACGGCAACGCGCTGCTGCTCGCCGCCGGACAGGGCCGACGGCCGATGGGTCAGGCGATGGCCAAGCCCGACGCGCCGCAGCATCTCCGCGGCTGCGCTGGCGGCGTTGCGTTCTCCTGCCAGCATAAGCGGCAGGGCGACGTTCTGAACGGCCGTCATTGCCGGGACGAGATGATAGGATTGGAAGACGACGCCGATGTCCCGGCGGCGCAGCTGGGTGCGCTCGCGCTCGCCGATGCTTGCCATGTCGAGGCCCAGCACTTCGGTCCGGCCGCCGGTCGGGCGTTCCAGCCCGCCGATGACCGCGATCATCGACGACTTCCCGGATCCGGATGGACCGGTCAGTGCGACGATCTCGCCAGGGGCTACCGAAAGATCGACGCCGTTCAGGACCTCAACGTCGCCTTCGGCCGACGGGTAGGACAGCCGGGTCCCGGCGAGCGAGACGAGCGGGGCGGCCTGCATTGCGGGCATTGCAGGAATCGTGCGCTCCATCATGGTTACGGCAGCCCAGGCGCTGCCTAGCCCTTAGATATTGCGTCCGCTCGCGCGGTCAACGGGGAGGTGCGGGCCGCAGCCCCGTCGAGGTTCGATCCCGCGCCTTAGAGGGCGATCTCGTCCAGGTCTTCGGCAATGCCGGCCTCGCCGGAAAAACCGGCCGCCAGTTCGGCAAGCACGTTCTGGTGCACGCCGTCGGCGTCCATCTGCACGCGAAAATGCGTGAGCACGAGGCGTTTCACATCCGCCCGTTCCGCCAGCCCTGCGATCTCCACCGGTGTCGGCGTCAGTGGAACCAATTCCGGGTATCGTTCGTCGCCTGTCAGGCGATAGCACCAGTGCAGCAGCAGGTCCGCCCCGCCGCAGAGTTTCTCGAAGGCCGCATTGTGTCCGGCGTCGCCCGAATAGACGACGGACTTGCCGCCGGCATCGATGCGCAAGGCCATGCAGGTCAGGATCGGCTGGGCATGGGGGACGGGGCAGCAGGTCAGTCGCCAGCCGTCGCCTTCGACGGTCTGCCGCGGCGCGATTTCGGTCACGTCGGGCGCCGGCCACGGGCGCGGCAGGCTGCCGCCGCGCGCCTGCCAGACGGCCTGGCTGGGCGGCAGTTCCGTGCGGGCGCGCAGATCGTGGGAAAAGACCCCGTCGGGGCCGAACAACTTCTCGCTGATCTCGGCAATGGGGGATGGGCCGAACACCTTGATCGGCCTGCCGCCTTCGTCCCAGGCGGCGTGGACCAGCCGGGCATAATCCATCATGTGGTCGGAATGCAGGTGCGAGAAAAAGATGTGGGTGATGTCCGACGGAAGCCGTCCCGCCTGCAACAGCCGGTCCACCACACCGCCGCCGCAGTCGAGCAGGATGCGGTCCGCGCCGGCTTCGACCAGAAAGCCGGCCGATGCGCGCCGCGCGTAGGCCTCGGGCGAACCGGTGCCCAGCAGCGTCACCTTCATCGTTTGAGTTCCGGCGGCGGGGTCGCGCCGCGGGCGCCCAGCTTCAGCGCGGCGTCGCGCCCGCCATACCCTTCGATCATCGCAGCCTGATCCCGCATTGCCAGGTCGTTCATGGCATCCGGGTCGCAGATGGCCTCTAATGCGCCTTCGAGTTCGGTCCGGACCGGTGCATAGGCGGGGTCACCGGCCAGATTGACGGTCTCCTCCGGGTCGGCCGCCAGATCGAACAGCTCCGGCTCGAACCCAACATAGTGCACGTACTTGTGGCGGCCCTTGCGGATCATGTAGGCGGCCGAGACCGCGCCAGCGGCGTGGTACTCGCTGAACACGACCCGGTCGGGATCGACCGGTTCTGCGCCGATGTCGTAGAGCGACCAGCCGGGCCGCCGGCCGGGAAGGTCCGCCCCGAAATGATCGGTCACGGTTTCGGAGAGGTCGACCAGGCTGACGGCGGTGTCGCAGGTCCCCGGTTCCGCGCGCGGGCCCCGGATCATCAGGGGGACGGCGGCGGCTTCTTCGTACATGTTGGATTTGCCCCACAGGCCACGCGCGCCGGCATTGTCGCCGTGGTCGCTGGTGTAGACGACGGTCGTGTCCCCGGACATACCGCTGGCCTCCAGCGCCGAGAGGATCTCGCCCAGATTGCTGTCCAGCCACGAACACAGGCCATAATAGGCGGCGATCGCCGTCAACCGTTCGAGTTCGTCCCGGAACTTCGATTCGCTGTCCATGAAGGCGTTCTGCTTCTCCACCCAGGGGTGGCGGGGATGGCCGTCGCGCGGATGCAGTTTGACCGGCGGCAACGCGTCCAGCGGATAGAGATCGAAAAACCGCTGGGGCACGACCAGGGGAAAATGGGGCGCGACCAGACCGATGAACAGGCACCAGGGTCGGCCGTCGCCGCTGGCGGCCCGGTCGGCGAACCATTGCTTCGTCCGTTTGACGACTGCGGCGTCGTAGTCGGTGTATTTGCTGTCGCCCGGGCCGATATAGTCGCCCAGCATGCGGGTGTCGGGGGTTATGCGCTCGTCCTCCTTGCGGATCGACGCCCAGACCATGCCGACGCCGCCGACCACGTTCATCGGGATGTGTTCCACATCGAAGCCGGCGGGGTCGTCGGCCTTGCGGTAGTGGAGCTTGCCGATCGATTCGACGGGGATGTCCTTTGCCTGCAAGGCATGGCCCCAGCCGGGCGGGTCGCCGATATAAGGCATGGCGTTGTCCCACAGCCGGATCTGGTGCACGTATCGGCCCGCGGCGAAGGCCGCGCGGGCCGGCACGCAGATCGGGGACGGCGTGTAGGCGTTCGTGAAGCGCAAGCTGTCCGTGGCCAGTCGGTCGAAATTGGGCGTTTGCACGAAGGGATGGCCGGCGCAGCCCATGGCGCGCGCCTGGTGCTCGTCGGACATGATGATCAGCAGGTTGCCCGTCATCGGCTCAGAACTCCCGCCGTTCGGCGGCGGACGCGATCTTTTCCAGGGCCGTGAACAGGGCACGCTCCTCCTGGTCGGTAAGGGTGTCAAGAAGGTGGGCCTGGCGCTGGCGCATGGTCGGCAGCATCTCTTCGAAGATCGCGCGTCCCGACTCGCTCAGCGAGATCACCTGCTGTCGGTGGTCGGACGGGTCCCGGCGCGCAACGACCAGACCGTCGTCGATCAGCCCCCGGAGCTTCCGGCTCAACAGGCCCTTGTCGATGGCGCCCGTGCGGCTGATGGCGACCGGCGTCGTCTCGCCCGCAATCGCGATCAACGCGATGATGCGCCATTGCGCCAGGCTGAGGCCTGCCTTGGACAAAAGGTGCGTCGCCTGGGCGTTCAGCTTGGCGTGGACCCGACTGATCCGATAGGTCACGAACTGCTGCACCGGCAGGTTTTCGACCGACGTCGCCCGGATCCGTTTCGCCTCTGTCGTCACGTCCTCGCTCCCTGTCACCCTGAGCATCCACGAAACTAGTTGACAGGTCAACTATCTTGTGGCCTCCTGACTAAAAGCACCTGCTGGGAGGAGAGAATGAAGACGCTGTTCAAGGCCGTGGCCTTTGCATTGGCGGCCGCTGCGGCGACCGCGGGCGGTGCCGTTGCGGCCGACTGGACGCCGCCCGGTCCTATCAAACTGATGATCGGATTCCGTGCCGGCGGCGGGGCGGACACCCAGGCCCGGCTGATTGCCGAAGAGCTGGAGGCCCGGCACGGCTGGAAGCTGATCCCGGAACAGGTGACGGGCAAGGGCGGCGCGACGTTGGCGGCGGCGTTGAAGGACGAACCCAACGACGGCACGGCGATCGGCATGCTGGTGACCGAAAGCCTGGGCTACAACATGGTTTCGGCCAGGAACCCCGGATACACCGAAAAGGACTTCACGCCGATTACCACGACGGCCGGCTTCCAGATGGGCGTGGTCGCGCTGACCTCGAAGGGCTGGAAGACCATGGCCGACGTGTTCGAGGCGGCCAAGGGCGGCCAAGCCATCCGGTTCGGCGTCATGAGTCCCAAGCTGGCGGATCTCGCCTACCTGATGGGCAAGGCGAACGGCGTGGAGTTCAACATCGTCATGGTCCGGGGCGGCAAGGCCGTCATGGACGGGCTCAATGGCGGCGATCTCGATGTGGGCTGGGGTGCGGGCATCCAGACCAAGGCCGTGCAGGCGGGTGACATGGTGAACCTGGCTTCTGGCCTGTCGGTGCGGTTGGACGCAACGCCGGACGCGCCGTTGATGTCCGACCTTGGCGTCGAATTCACGGCGGACGGGTATTTCCTGTTCGTCGCTCCGGCGGGGCTTTCCGCCGAGGCGCGCGCGGCGATGGCATCGGCGATCGGCGAAATCATCACCGACAAGAATTCCAAGGCGGCGAGTTTCATCGACAAGGGGTTCGGCGGCGCGAAAGTGATCCAGGGCGCCGAGCTCGACGCCTTGATGGCGGCTGAAGTGAGCGGAGCGAAAGGGCTGCTTGCTGCGGCGTCCGAATAGGGCCGACCGTCGCCCGGACGGCCAGGCCGGCCGGGCGTACCTTTCCTGTTGCAGCGGAACTGCGGCCATGAAACGCGGTATCAATGCGGAGGTTCTGCTGGGCGTCGGGATCGTCGCCCTCGGCCTCTTCGCGATGCTGGTCTGGGTCCCGCTGGATACGGAAACCGGCATCATTGAAAAGGTTCGTTCCCGGCGCGAGGTGGGCGATGCCATGGCGCCGACGATCGCGGCCGCGCTGTTCGCCTTCGCCGGGCTGCTGTTGTGCCTGTCGGCCTGGCGGCGCGAGCCGGAACTTGCGTTCGGGCCGCGCGCGGTGGTCCACCTCCTGGCAATCCTGGCCATTATCGCCGTTTCCTTCGCCTGCATGCGATGGACCGGCCCGGCGATCGTTGCCCTGGCAGGCCTGTTCGACCCCGATCTGCCCACCTATCGCAATCACAGGGACACGGTGCCCTGGAAATACCTGGGCTACCTGGTCGGTGGGACCCTACTGGTCTTTGGCCTGATCAGCTATGTCGAGCATCGGTTCCGGTGGCGGAACTTCCTGATCGCGCTTGCCGCCGCCGTTGCTCTGGCATTGCTCTACGACCTGCCATTCGACGACCTCCTTTTGCCGCCGAACGGCGACGTCTGATGGACGCGCTGGATTATATCTGGCTCGGCGTTCTCGCGATTTCTCAGGGTCCGGCCCTGTTCGACATTTTCGGCCTGCCGATCTCTGTCAGCCTGGTGATGATCGCGGCCGGGTTTTTCGGCGGCATCATGGTCGGTGCCACACCCGGTCTTGCCGGGCCCATGGCGATGGCGATCTCGCTGCCGATCCTGATTTCAGCCTTCGGCTATTCCGAGGACGCGCTGTTGCCGGTCATGGGTTTTCTGATCGGCATCATGAAGGGGGCGACGGTGGGCGGCGCGGTCCCGGCGATCCTGTTCAACACGCCGGGCACGCCGGACGCGCTGATGACGACCTTGGACGGCCACCCCATGACCAACAACGGCCAGTCGGGAAAGGCGCTGCGGGTCGCACACTTTTCGTCCGTGTCGGGCGATACGATTTCGGACATCGTGCTGTTCGTCTGCGCGCCCTTCCTGGCGGTGCTGGTCCAAGCCTATCTGGACCTGCCGGAAAAGACCGGCCTGCTGATCCTTTCGCTGTCCTTCATCGCGGCCATCGTCGGCGGTTCCGCCGCGAAGGGCCTGATCTCCGCCGGGCTTGGCCTTCTCATCGCCTATGTGGGAACCGGCGAGGACTTCTATCCGCGCCTGACGCTGGGCTGGAAACCGCTGGCGTCGGGCTTTCCCATCGTGACCGCGATCCTGGGCGTGCTGATCCTGGGCGAGGTGTTCAAGAGCCTGGAGGACATGCGGCGGCAGCGCCTCGCCGAAGGCGCCATCCGCCAGGTTGCCGAGAGCGGCGACAACAAGCTGCACGGGCGCGACATCGCGCGGATTATCCCGTTTATCGCCAGGTCCGCCGCAATCGGGACGATGGTTGGTGCGCTGCCCGGCGTGGGTTCGACGCTGGCCGCCACGCTGGGCTATGCATCCGGGCGCCGGCGCCACCAGAAGCGCAAGGCGCCCGACGAGCCCGGCTTCGGCGACGGCGCGCCGGAAGGCGTGGCCGCGACCGAGGCGGCCAATTCCGCCGTTTCGGGTGCGAACCTGAATCCGGTCCTCTCCCTGGGCATCCCCGGCAACGCCGCGGCCGTCTTTTTGATTTTGGCGGCGGACAGCATCGGCGGCTTCAATCCCGGGCCATCGGTCTTCAAGTTCACGACCGACAGCGTGAACCCGGAACTCGTTGCCGCCTTCGGCATCTTCACAGCCATGGCGATCGCCAATCTCTTCAATTGGACCGTGGGCGGCGTCTTCATGCGGGCGATGGGATTCATGATCCGGATCCCCAAGCAAATCCTGCTGCCGGCGGTGCTTCTGGTGACCCTGACGGCGATTTACGTCCAGGAGACAAGTTTTGCCGCCGTCTGGTTCGCCGTCGGATTTGGTCTTCTTGGTTATGTGATGCGGCGGCTCGACATCTCGGTCCTGCCCTTCGTCATCGCCTTCATTCTCGCCAACGACCTGGAACAGACGGCCCGGCAGGCCTATTCGGCGACGGGCAACGACCCGCTGTTCCTGTTCAAGAGCCCGCTGTCGCTGGCCTTCCTGGCGCTTTCGGTTCTTGTGATCGCCCGATACTCCCGAGACAGAAAGGCCAACGCCACATGAGCCGCCCCAACTTCCTCCTGATCTCCGCCGACCAGCAGCGCGCCGACTGCTTCGGCTTCGAAGGCCGCGCGATCAAGACGCCGCATCTGGACGAGCTGGCGCGCAACGGCACCCGGTTTTCCGCCTCCATCACCCCCTGCGTCGTCTGCCAGCCTGCACGGGCCTCGATCCTGACCGGTCTGTTGCCGCGCAGCCACGGCGTGCACGACAACGGCATCGACCTGGATCCGGAAATCGGGTCCAAGGGCTTTGCCGGGGCGCTGGGGGCGGCCGGCTACGACACGGCTTTTTTCGGCAAGGCGCACTTTGCGACCTATCACACATTCGAGCCGACCGGCACGCCCGAGTGCCTGCGCTCCTCGGCCAACTACGGCGACGACTGGTACGGGCCATACATGGGTTTCGATCATGTGGAAATGATGCTGGTGGGGCACAATTGGTTCCTGCCGGAAAAGCCGCCGGCGGGCCAGCACTACGAACGCTGGTTCTATGCTGACGGGCGCGGCGACGAGAAGAACGCGCTTTACCGAGAGAATGCCGGCGACACCAAGGACGCGCCCCAGACCTGGCATTCCCGGCTGCCGGTCGCCTGGCACAACTCGACCTGGACGGCCGACCGGGCGATCGATTGGCTGAAACAGGGGCGGCACGACACGCCGTTTTGCGCCTGGGTCAGCTTTCCCGATCCGCACCACCCCTTCGATTGCCCGGAACCCTGGTCGCGCCTGCACGATCCGGCCACGGTGGATCTGCCCGAACACCGCAGGCGCACCTATGAAGGCCGGCCCTGGTGGCACGAAGCGGTGATGACCCGCGACCCGACGGGCAACAAGAAGGGCGCGGAGATCCGAAAGAGCTACAGCCGCATCCCCGCGCAGGAGGATGCGCAGCTTCGCGAGATCATCGCCAACACCTACGGCCAGATTGCCCTTGTCGACCACAATGTGGGGCGGGTGCTGATCGCGCTGGCCGAGGCCGGCCTCGCGGACAACACCTATGTCATCTATTTCACCGACCACGGCGACTGGCTGGGCGACCATGGCCTGATCCTGAAGGGGCCGATGCATTTCGAGGGTCTCTTGCGCGTGCCGATGATCGTGCGGGGGCCGGGGGTGCCGGCCGGCGCAGCCCGCGGGGCGCCGGTCTCGTCGTTGGACATTGCCCCGACCCTGTTCGACTATTCCGGTGCCGCGCCGCTGCGGGCCCCGCACGGCGCCAGCCTCAGGCCCCTGATCGAGGATCCGAACGCGGACCGGGCGTTCGCGCTCAACGAGTGGGACCTGCATCCGCAGCGCACCGGCGTGGGCCTGTCGCTCAGGACGGTGCGGACCCGCACCCACAAGCTGACCGTCGATCTGGAAAGCGGCGCGGGCGAGCTCTACGACCTGGCGGGCGATCCGCTTGAGATAAAGAACCTGTTCGACGATCCGGCGACGTCGGGAATCCGCGCGCAACTGATGGCGTATCTCCAGACGCGCCCCGACGACATGTTGCCGTTGCGCCAGCCGGTGGGGATGGCCTGAACGCTTCGGGGATTTGCCGCTTGCGGCCACGCCCTTCGAGACGGGCCTTCGGTCCTCCTCAAGGTGAGGGGTGTTTAAATGCCCTCATGCTGAGGAGACCGCAAAGCGGTCGTCACGAAGCATCTGGCTGCAACCGGCACGCCCTTTGGGTCTCACTCGGCCAGCCCCAGTTCCCGCTGTTTCTTCTTCGACAGCCCTGACGCCACGATCCGGTGGGACTGGTGCAGATAGGCTTTCAGGTCGTCGTCGGAAAGCCCCGGTTCCGCGTAGTGCTGGATCCACTTCATCCCGCGCGAGGCGAGATAGGGCGCGGGGCGAAGGCCCGGCTCGTCTTTCAGCATCTCGTAGGCGATGTCCGACACCTTGAAGGTGAAGCGCGCATCCCCGTCGCCCCAGCCGCCGATCGCAAACACCTTGCCCCCCACCTTCCAAACGTCCGAACCGCCCCACTGCACCACATGGCTGGTGGCAGGCAGCGCACGGCAGAAGGCGTTGAACTCCTCAGTGGTCATGGGGGCGGGTCTTCATCCGCTAACTTGCCAGCACCCCTGCCGCCGCTTCCACCAGCGCGGTTGCCAGCCGGTCCTTGCGTTCCTCGGCGCGGGCGCAGTCGCCGGTGTTGCTGCCGAAGAACGGCTCGATCAGGACCGAGGGGACCTCGAGCTGGGTGAGCGAGCCGTGGCCGCGGCCCTGCCACGGTTCCTTGACGCCGCGGTCGCGCAGGTCCAGGGCCTCGACCATGGCCTCCTGGACGGCGCGGGCCAGGGGCTTGCTGACCTCGGTCACCACGATCGTCTCCGTGCCCGACGCCGCCGGGGTTGCGGCGTTGAAGTGGAGCTCGATGGCACCGTCGGCGCCCCAGTCCCTTGCGCGGGAATAGGCGCCAGCGACGCCGCCGTTGTCGCGGAAGAACACCTCCAGCGAAAGGCCGTGCGCCGGTCCCTGATCCTTCATGCGCGCCGCGAGGTCGCTGTTCCAGTAGTACTCGTTCCGGCCGACCGGTTCCTGGCCGTAGGCCCCGGGCGAGCGTTTGGTGTGGCCGACCACCACGGCCAGCTTCGGGCCGTCCGCCGGTGCCGGTGCGGGCGCGTCGTCCGCCTCCATCTCGTCGAGGATGTCTTCGATCTCGCGTTTGACCGCGTAAAGGCGGGTCTTGATGTCGGCATCGGGCATGGTTCTGGTCCTCCGATGGTCTTCTAGGGGGCGGGCGCGAGTTGCGCCCAGAGGGTTCGGCGAGGTTGCGGTGGCTTATTGTCGGTCGCGTGCCTTCAGGATCGTCACGAGGCCCTGGTCGCGCTCGCGCACCAGGGCCTCGACGGTGCGGCCGGACGCCTCGGCGTCGCAGCCTGTGACCAGGGCCGCGCGCAGCGCCTCGGTCAGTTCGGGGGCGGCAAGCCGGGTCCACGGCGCCTCCAGCGACGGGCCGAAATGGTCCAGCATGTAGGCCATGCCGCCTGCGCCGCCGGCCAGGTGGAACGTCAGGCACGGGCCCATCAGGGCCCAGCGCAGGCCGGGGCCTTCGCGGATTGCGGCATCGATTTCCTCCACGCTGGCCTCGCCCGCGGCAAGCATGTGCAAGGCCTCGCGCCACAGGGCCTCCTGCAGGCGGTTGCCGACGAAGCCGGGGACCTCGCGTTCCAGCGGGAGCACGAATTTGCCGGCCCGGCGATAGAACGCCTCGGCCCATGCAAGCGGTTCCGGGGCCGTCCGCGTGCCGCCGGCGATCTCCACCAGGGGGATCAGATAGGGCGGGTTGAAGGGGTGGCCGACGATCATCCGTTCCGGCGTCTGTTCCACCTCGGTTTCCATCTCGCTGACGCCATAGCCGGAGGTCGACGAGGCGATGACCACCCCCGGCGGCGTCGCCCGGTCGAGGTCGGCGAGAACCCGGCGCTTGAGGTCAAGGCGTTCGGGCGCGCTTTCCTGGACGAAATGCGTGTCCGCCACCGCCTCTTCCAGTGTCGGCGCGAAGCTCAGCCGGTCGCGCGCGGCACCCTCGGCCAGGCCCAGCGCGCTCAAGGGTTCCCAGGCGAGATCGATCAGCCGGCGTACTTTCGTTTCGGCCTCGTCGGTCGGGTCGTAGACCGTAACGTCGAACCCGCGGGCCAGGAACAGGGCGGTCCAGCCGCCGCCGATCACGCCGGCGCCGACACAGGTCACGCGTCGGGCGTCTTCCGGCGATACCGAAGGGTGCCAGGACATCGTTCAGGCCCTGGGCTGCAGAGCGAGGGTCTGCCGTGCCTCGTCGGGGGTTTGCACCCGGCCGCCCAGGGCCTCGACGATGCTGACGGCGCGTTCCACAAGCTGGCCGTTCGATGCGAACACGCCCTTGTCCAGGTAGAGGTTGTCCTCAAGGCCGACCCGCACGTGGCCGCCCAGCAGCATGGCCTGCGCCACCATGGGAAACTGCATGCGGCCGATGCCGAACCCGGCCCAGACGCTGCCGGCCGGCAGCATGTTGACCATCGATTGCATCAGCGCGATGTCGGGCGGCGCGCCATAAGGGATGCCCATGCACAACTGGAACATCGCTGGCGCCTCGATCAGTCCTTCCTCCACCAGCCGGGTGGCGAACCACAGGTTGCCGGTGTCGAAGACCTCCAGTTCCGGCTTCACGCCCAGTTCCCTGATGCGTTGCGCGCCGGTGCGCAGCATGTCCGGCGTGCTCACATAGACCGCGTTCCCCTCGCCGAAATTGAGGGTGCCGCAATCCAGCGTGCAGATCTCCGGCCGCAGCTCCTCGATGTGGGCCAGCCGCTCCAGCGCGCCAACCAGGTCGGTGCCGTCTTCGAAGTCAAGCGGACGGTCCGCGCCGATCATCAGGTCGCCGCCCATGCCCGCGGTCAGGTTGATCACCACGTCCACGTCGCTGGCCCGCACCCGTCACCGCACAGGTGATGATCACGTTCCTGTTCATGGCGCACCCCCCTGTTCGCGGGTTTTCCCGTCCGCACAGGCAGCGTACTGTCCCAGGTGCGACCACGACAAGGATGCATGGAGGCGGAGCTGTCCGGAACGCACACCGACACGCGCGTGATCGTGACCGCCGGCGCAAGCGGGATCGGCAGGGCGATCGCCGAAGGGTTTGCGGAGGCCGGTGCGCGGGTGCATGTGTGCGACATCGACCTTGCGGCACTGGATTCACTGATCCGTGCCAATCCGCGCATCGGCACGACGGTCGCAGACGTCTCCAGCCCGGACCAGGTCGACGGCCTGTTCGACGAGGCGGTGGAGTGGCTGCGCGGCCTGGACGTGCTGATCAACAATGCCGGCATCGCCGGGCCGACGGCGCCGGTCGAAGACGTGACGCCGGAGGAATGGCGCCGGACGATGGCGGTCAATATCGACGGCCAGTTCCTGTGCGCTCGGCGCGCGGTCCCGTTTTTGAAGGCGGCGGGCGGCGGAACGATCGTCAACATCGCCTCGACGGCGGGGCTGATGGGATATCCATTGCGGGCGCCCTATGCCGCGTCCAAATGGGCGGTTGTCGGTTTCACCAAGACGCTGGCGATGGAGCTGGGCCCGGACGGCATTCGCGTCAACGCCATCTGTCCCGGCCCGGTCTCGGGCGAACGCATGGCGAAGGTCGCCGCCGCCGAGGCCGAGGCCAAGGGCGTCTCCGAAGGCGAGGTGCGGGCCGGCTATGTCAAGCAGGTCTCGATGCAGAAGTTCATCGACGCGCGCGAGATTGCCGAAGCCGTGCTGTTCCTGGCCGGGCCGTCGGGGGGCTCCATCTCCGGCCAGGCACTGGGTGTGGACGGACACACCGAGACCCTGAGGACCTGAAAAACGCACCGCCTTGGGGCCTATTCGGACGCGTGCAATTCGGTCGCAGGAAGGCTAGGGTTTTTCCCGCATATTGGCATGCAGATCGATCGCCTTTGCACATGATCGGCTTGGAGGTGGGAGATGGGTTTGCGTATCACCGGTTTGGATATCGGTCGGGACTCGGCAAGGCTCGTCTGGGAGGATGGAAGTCGCGGCGAGTACCACTTCATCTGGCTCAGGGACAATTGCGGATGTCCCGAATGCCGGCACCCCATAACTTTGGAGCGGACGTTCGATCTCCTCGGCGTGCCCGAGGAGATCAGGCCGGACAGCGCGGAGATTACCGACGAGGGAGACCTGCGGCTCACCTGGCCCGGCGGTCATGTCAGCGCTTATCCGTCGCCCTGGCTGCGCGAGACCTGTTATTCCGGCGATATCGCCGTGGAACACCCGCCGCGCCACCTCTGGGACGCCGGGCTGACGGAACACGTCCCGGAGGCCTTCCATGACCGTATGGCTTCGGACGACCGGGCCTTCCTGGACTGGCTGACGGCCTTGCAGGCCTGGGGCATCACCCTGGTTCGAAACATGCCCGACGACCCGCACGCCGCCTCGACGGTTGCCGAGCGGATCGGCTTCTTGCGGCAGACGAATTTCGGTACCGAATGGAATGTCGTTTCCATGCCGAACCCCAACAGCAACGCCTACACGGCCCTGCCGCTCAACTGCCACACGGACCTGCCCTATTGGGAGGTGCCGCCCGGCTACCAGTTCCTGCATTGCCTGACCAACGAGGCCGAAGGGGGCGAGTCGGTGCTGGTGGACGGGTTCCGCGTGGCCGAGGAACTGCGGAAGACGGATCCCGCGGCCTTCGACCTGTTGATGCAGGTGCCGCTGGATTATCACTTCCGGGACGACGACCACGACACCCGCTACCGGGTTCCCGCCATCCGGCTGGGCCCCGACGGCGCGGTGAGCGAAGTGCGGTTCAGCATCGCGGTGATGGGAACGCTGAACGTGCCGGGGCACCTGATGACCGCCGTCTACGGCGCCCACCGCAGATTCGCGGCACTGCTCAGAGACCCGCGCTTCGAGGTGCGTTTCAGGCTCAACCCAGGCGACATGATGGTGTTCGACAACCGGCGGGTGCTGCACGGACGCACGGCGTTCGACGCCGCGACCGGCCACCGCCGCCTGCGCGGTATCTATGTGGACCACGACATCCTGGACAGCCGGATCCGCGTGCTGCGCCAGGCGCTGGAGGGCGAGCGCCTGCGGGCCTGAGACCGAGCGCATCTCTGCGCCACCGGGAGCCGGTTTCGATGGCCGGGCCGTCCGGGGCAGCGCCTACATGCTGGCGCGGCGCTTCTCCAGGAGATTGTCGAGCCAGTCGGGATCCATCTCGGGCACCGACGACAGCAACAGTTCCGTGTATTCGTGATGGGGCGGCGTCAGGATTTCCGTCTTCCTGCCCTGCTCGACGATCTTGCCCTGCAGCATGACGACGACCCGGTCGGAGATCGCCTTGACGGTCGCCAGGTCGTGGGTGATGAACATGTAGGTGATCCGCAGGTCGTCCTGCAGGCGTTGCAGCAGCTTGAGGATCTCTTCTGCAACCAGCTGGTCCAATGCCGAGGTGACCTCGTCGCAGATGATCAGCTCCGGCTCCGCGGCGAGTGCCCGGGCGATGCAGATGCGCTGCTTCTGGCCGCCCGACAGCTCGCCGGGATAACGGTCGATGAAATCGTCGGGCGCCAGCTCGATCATCGACAACAGCTCCCGGATCCGCTCGTCCTTTTCGTCGCCGCGCAGACCCAGATAGAACTCCAGCGGCCGACCGACGATCTCGCGGACGCGCTGACGCGGGTTCAGCGCGGTGTCCGGCATCTGGTAGATCATCTGCAGGCGGCGCAGCTGGTCCTTGCTGCGCTGGGCCAGCGCCGGCGGCAGGGTCTCCCGGCCGTAATAGACGTGCCCATCGATCGGTTGCAGCAGGCCGGTGATCGCCCGGGCCAGCGTGCTTTTGCCGCTGCCCGATTCGCCGACCACGGCGACCGTGGTTCCCTTGTAGATCTCCAGGTTGATGTCATCCAGGACCTTGACCCCGCCGCCATAGGACGCCGAAAGGTGTTCGACCTTGAGCAGCGGCCGGTCCTCGTCGGCGTCGTCGGCTTCCTCCTTGCGGAAGCTGCGCACCGCCAGCAACTGGCGCGTATAGTCCTCCTTGGGTTTCGCAAGCATCTCCCGCGCATTGCCTTCTTCGACCAGATAGCCGTGCCGCAGGACCATGATCCGGTCTGCCATCTGCGCCACCACCGCCAGGTCGTGGGTGATGTAGATGGCCGCGGTGTTGAACTGGTCGACGATGTTCTTGATCGCCGCCAGGACCTCGATCTGGGTGGTGACGTCCAGCGCGGTTGTCGGCTCGTCGAAGATGATCAGATCGGGCCGGCAGGACATGGCCATGGCGGTCATGGCCCGCTGCAGCTGGCCGCCGGAAACCTGGTGCGGGTAACGGAAGCCGATCTCGTCGGGGTTGGGCAACTGCAGGCGCCGGTACAGATCCGTCGCATCCTGTTGGGCCTCCGCGCGCCCCATGACGCCGTGCTGCACCGGCGTCTCGCAGTACTGGTCGATCAGCTTGTGCGCGGGGTTGAAGGATGCCGCCGCGCTCTGCGCCACATAGGCGATGCGGGAACCGCGCAGCCTGCGTTTCTCTTCCTCCGAGGCTGCCCGGAGGTCGATCCCGTCGAACAGGATCGAGCCGCCGCTGATCCGGCAGCCGGGTCGCGCAAACCCCATGCTGGCGATGCCGATGGTCGACTTGCCGGCACCGGACTCGCCGATCAGGCCAAGCACCTCGCCGCGTTTCAGCTCCACGTCGATGCCGTGCACGATCTCGTGCCACTGATCGTCCGCCTGGCCTTCGATGCGCAACTCGCGCATTTCCAGAAGCACATCGTCGGAGTTCTGTATGCCGTCGCCCGTCTCAGTGCTCATCGCGAAGTCCGCTCGTAATCTGAAGGAACCAGTCGACAACGAAGTTGACGCCCACCGTCAACAGCGCGATCGCCGCCGCCGGCAACAGCGGCGTGATGTCGCCGAAGGTGATCAGCGTCGCGTTGTCGCGCACCATGCTGCCCCAGTCGGCCGTTGGCGGCTGGATGCCGAGGCCGAGGAAACTGAGCGCGCTGATGAACAGGAACACGAAGCAGAAGCGCAGGCCGAACTCCGCCACCAGCGGCGCGGTGGCGTTGGGCAGCACCTCGCGGCTGATCACCCACCACAGGCCTTCGCCACGCAGCCGGGCGGCCTCGACGAAATCCATCACGACGATGTTCATGGCAACCGCGCGGGCGAGGCGGAACACGCGGGTCGAGTCGAGCACCGCGATGACGATGACCAGCGCCGGGATGGACGTGCCGACGATCGTCAGGATCAACAAGGCGAAGATCAGGCTGGGGATCGCCATCAGAACGTCGACGACGCGTCCCAGCGCCTGGTCGGTCCAGCCGCCGAGCGCGGCGGCGAGGAAGCCGCCAAGGGCGCCGATCAGGAAGGCGAGGCAGGTGGTGACGAACGCGATCAGGATGGTGTTCCGGGCCCCGTAGATCAGCCGGGTCAGCCAGTCGCGCCCGAGGTTGTCGGTGCCCAGCAGGAACTGCTCGCTCCAGGGCTCGTACTCGGCCCCCACGACCTCGGTCTCGCCGAAGGGCGCGATGATCGGCGCTGTGGCGGCGACCATCACGTAAACCAGGATGACAACGAGGCCGAACCAGGCGGTCGGCGGCGCGTTGCGCAGGCCGCGCCAGAATCGCACGCCGGCAAAGGCGCAAAGCTGGACCAGGATGAGGCCGAAGAAGGTGGACCAGGGCCAGAGACTGAACCGGTCCCAAAACAAGATCGCGATCAGCACGTATTCCAGCGTGAAGGTGACGATCACCGTATCGCCCGCCGTCGTCCGGTGCATGGAACTCCAATAACGAAGGGCCAGCACGCTGTAGACGTGAATGAACAGGAAACCGAGGATCGCCCCCCAGGTGTCGGCCTGGACGTTCTGCAGGAACAGCACCAGGACGAAGAAATGGACCGCCGTCACGGCGATCCGGCTGGCCCATGGCGAGGGACGGGAAGAACTGCCTTCGAATGCGGTTATCGCCACCTGACCAAGCTCCTCAGCGCGGGTGCATCAGCCGCGGATTGGTGACGATCGACAGCACATCCGCGGTCAGGTTGAGGAGAATGTAGGTGGCGGCAAAGATCAGACAGCTTGCCTGCACCACCGGGATGTCCCGGGTGCGCACGGAGTCGACCAGAAGCTGGCCCAGGCCCGGATAGACGAAGACCACTTCGACGACCACCACGCCGACGATGAGGTAGGCCAGGTTGATGACGATCACGTTGATGATCGGCGCCAGCGCGTTGGGCAGCGCGTGGCGCACGATGATCCGCGTCCGCGTCAGTCCCTTGAGATTGGCCATCTCGATATAGGGGCTGGCCAGCAGGTTGATGATGGCCGCCCGGGTCATGCGCATCATGTGCGCCACGACGACAAGGGTCAGGGTGAAGGCCGGCAGGGCGGTCCTGAAGGTCCGTTCCCAGAAGCCCAGGCCTTCGCTGACATTGGAGATCGACGGGAACCATCCCAGCTGGACCGCGAGGAAGAAGACCAGGATGTAGGCGACGAAGAACTCGGGAAACGAGATCGAGCTCAGCGTCACCACGTTGACGCATCGGTCGTAAAACGTGTTGCGGTAGAGTGCCGCGAGCGCGCCCAGCGTGACCGCGAGGGGCACGGAAATGATCGCCGCCAGGGCGGCCAGGAACAGCGTGTTGCCCAGCCGGCCGCTGATCAGTTCGGAGATCTCGCGTTTGTTGGCGAGCGAGCGGCCCATGTCGCCCTGGAGCATGCCGCCCAGCCAGTTCAGGTACCTTTCGTGGGCAGGCAGGTCCAGCATCAGCTCGCGCCGGAAGGCCGCAACCGTCTCGGGCGTTGCGGCCTGACCCAGGATCGCCTCGGCCAGGTCTCCCGGAAGAAGCTCCACACCCAGAAAGATGATGAGCGAAACGACGAAAAGCGTCAGGAGGCCCAGCCCAAGGCGCTGGGCCACCATTTTGACGATCTTACCCATCGGCTAGAGACCTACCACACGGTCGCTCCACCCGCAGCCTTTTGACATCAGCCGTCGAACCACCAGCGCTCCATGCCCTTCAGGCCGTCCAGGGCCCAGTTGGCACCCATCTCGTTGTGCTGGACCTTCTTGTTCATGGCGAAGACGTAGTTGTTGAACATGGGCACGACCACACCGCCCTCGTCGCTGACGATGCGCTGCATTTCCACGTACATGTCGCGGCGCTTGGCCTCGTCCAGTTCGGACCGGGCTGCGACCAGCATCTGGTTGAACTTCTCATGCTCCCAGAAGCTGTCGTTCCAGGCCGCGCCCTTCGCATAGGCGGTGGAGAACATCCAGTCCTCGGTCGGGCGGCCGCCCCAATAGACCGCGCACCAGCCCTTCTTCATCCAGACGTTGGACCAGTAGCCGTCGTTGGGCTCGCGGACCACGTTGATCTCGATGCCCGCCGGTGCTGCGTGCTCCTTGTAGAGCACGGCCGCGTCGACCGCCCCAGCGAAGGCCGCGTCTGCCGCGCTGAGATCCACGGTCAGACTGGTGAGGCCCGCCTTCTTCATATGGAACTTGGCCTTGTCGAGGTCGTAGGTCCGTTGCGGCAGGTCGTCGGCATGATACCGGTTCGAGCGACCGATCGGATGGTCGTTGCCAAGCACGCCATGCCCGCGCAGGACCGCCTGCAGCAGCGCCTCGCGATCCAGGCCGTATTTCAGGGCCAGGCGCACGTCGTTGTTCTTGAACGGCTCCTGATTGCAGCGCATGGCGAACGTGAAATGGGCCGTGCCGCTGGTCTCTTCGACCCTGACATCCGGGCGCCGCTTCAAGAGGTGCACCGTTTTGATGTCGACGCGGTCCATGGCGTCGATCTCGCCGGTGGTCAGCGCATTGGTCCGCGCCGCGGCGTCGATGATGGCCAGCGATTCGCAGGAATCGAAATGCCCGAAGTTAGGCTTGTAGAAGTTCGCGAACTTCTTGAGCTCCATGCGCACGCCGGGCTCGAAGTGTTCCATGGTGAAAGCACCGGTCCCGACACCGGACTGCCAGTCCACGCCGCCGTCCTTCGCCGGCATGATGGCGATGTGGTAGTCGCTCATCAGGAACGGGAAGTCGGCGTTGCCTTCGCGCAGCGTGAAGGTCACCGTGTCCTTTCCGTCGGTCTTGATGTCCGTGATCGGCTCCAGGATGGCCTTCGCCGCCGACTTGGAGTCTTCGCCGCGATGGTGGTTGACCGAAGCGACGACGTCGTCGGCGTCCATCGTCTTGCCGTTGTGGAATTCGACGCCCTGGCGCAATTTGAACGTCCAGGTGGCGGCGTCGGGCGTCGCGTCCCAGAACTCGCACAGGTCGGGCACGATTTCGCCGGACGCGGCGACCTCGGTCAGGTGACCGCGGAAACCCATGCCGGTGAACTGGGTGAAGGCGTTTTCGAACGTCGCCGGGTCGAGCGAATCCGTCGTCGAGCCGTGGCCGATGCCGATGCGGAAATGACCGCCTTTCTTCGGCGTCGCGGCCTGTCCCGCCTTGCTCAAGAGCGACGTCGCCATCGCGGTGGTCGCGCCGAGCGCTGCCGCTCGGGACAGGAAGGTACGGCGGTCGATTCGCCCCGTATGCAAGAGGGTCGTCAGTTCGTCGAAGTTTTTCATTGGTCTGCTCGCTTTCTTGTTTTCCCAACGGCACGGTACCGAAAGCGATCGGGACCATTGCCTCCCTGAAGTCGGGTCTTGCCGAAGGCCAAGCGTCGCACGCTGTCGACGAACGGGAACCGGCCGGTGAGGTTCGGCCGGTGCGCGCCGGAGCTTCTTGCAGTGCAGGCATCGCCTCGTTGCGCGCCTGTCAAACGGCCACCCTGTTCTTGTTTTCGATCCGAATGCTACGTGCCGGGGCGGGACGTGGCAAGGTCTGTCAGGAGGCCGGCCGCGGTCGAGGGCCGCGTTTCGGTGTGCCTTCATCGCGTCGAACCCATTGCAATCCGGGGCTTTTGGGCGTTCACTCGACTGCGGTGAAGGCATGGAGTTGACGCATGAATCCGGACCGTCTGGAATTCGACACGCTGATCCGCGGCGGCACGGTCATCGACGGCACGGGGGCGAAGGGGCGGCCCGGGGATGTGGCCATTCGCGGCGACAGGATCGTCGAGGTCGCACCGCCGGGTGTGCTGGATTCCGCGGCGCCCGCCAACCTGGTCGACGCCACCGGACGCGTCGTTGCGCCGGGCTTCATCGACGTCCACACCCATGACGATCGCGCGGTCCTTGTGACGCCCGAGATGACGCCCAAGGTCTGCCAGGGCGTCACGTCGGTCGTGATCGGCAACTGCGGCGTCAGCCTGTCGCCACTCAGGCTGGAGGCGCCCCCGCCGCCGCCGTTGAACCTGTTGGGCGAGCGGGAGGATTTCCGCTTCGCGACGGTGGCGGACTATGTGGGCGCCGTGTCCGACGCCCGGCCCAGCACCAACGTCGCCATCCTGATCGGCCACAGCACGCTGAGGGTCGGGACCATGCCGGACACCGACCGCAAGGCGGCCTCGGGCGAGATCGACCGGATGCGCGCGCTTCTGGCTGAAGGCCTGGCCGCCGGCGCTGTGGGGTTCAGCACCGGTCTGTTCTACCGGCCCAACGCGGCGGCCGACATGGACGAGGTGGTCGCCCTGGCGGAAGTGGTCGCCGATGCGGGCGGCGTCTACACCACCCATATGCGCGACGAGCATGACGGGGTTCTGGAGTCCCTGGCCGAGACGTTCGAGACCGGACGCCGGGCGCGGGTCCCGGTCGTCATCTCGCACCACAAATGCGCCAGTCCGCGGAACTGGGGACGAAGCCGCGAAACCCTGCCCCGGATCGATGCGGCCAGCCGGCACCAGCGCGTGGGGTTGGATGCCTATCCCTACGCGGCGGGCTCCACCGTGCTTGCGCCGGACATGGTGGAGGAGGAGATCCGAATCCTGGTGACCTGGTCGAAGGCGGTGCCCGAGGCCGCCGGCCGGGACCTTGCCGACATCGCAGGCGAGTGGGGATGTTCCCAGCGGCAGGCTGCCGAACGACTGGACCCGGCGGGCGCCATCTATTTCTCCATGGACGAGGCCGACGTGCGGCGAATCCTCGCGTTTCCGCTGACCATGATCGGCTCGGACGGGCTGCCGCACGACGAGCACCCGCGCCTGTGGGGGACCTTTCCCCGGGTCATCGGGCATTACGGTCGCGACGAGGGCCTGTTCCCGATCGAACAGGCGGTGCACAAGATGACCGGCCTGCCGGCGCAGACTTTCGGTCTGGATGGCCGGGGCTTGGTCCGGCCGGGCGCCTATGCGGACCTGATCGTCTTCGACCCCGAAACGATCCTCGACCGCGCCACCTTCGCGGATCCCTGTCGGACGCCGGCGGGGATCGACCGGGTCTATGTCAATGGTTCCCTTGTCTGGAAAGACGGCGCCGCCACGGGCGCGGGCGGCGGGCGGGTGCTTCGCCACAGCAAGCGGGTCGCGACCGCGCCCTGATTGTCCGCGTAGGGCGCCGAGAACCGTGTCGGCCGCCTAGTGGCCGTGGTATTCGAACATCTCGTTATCAGGATTGTAAACCAAATCGTAGATGTCCCATTTGGTCCCGCTCGTTCGCGGCTTTTCCAGTTTCTGCGCTATGATCACATGATCGCCCAGGGCTCTGAGCGTGATCATTCCATAGACGACAACGTTGTGATCGCGCTTCTTTTCCATGTCGCGTTCGATGGCTCTGCGTTCCCGCTCCGATTCGGCTTCATCGCGGCGACTCAGAAAGTCTTGCAGTGCTTTGAAATGCTCCATGATCGGCGTGAACTCCTTCGTGCTCCGCGCCAATTCGGTTGAGAAGATCAGGGGCCGGCTGCCGCGCGCATGTTTGCCGAACGCGCCAATGGCGTCCGGACGCGGATGGGAGTGGCTCTCCTCGTCGCCACTGGAGATCACGGTCGCGACGGGGTTGAGGACCTTTAGGAAAGTGTCTGTGAAGTGACTGCTTCCGTGATGGCAGGCCTTGGTGACATCGCACTCAAAGACGGGGCGGGCCTCGTCGACGATCTTCGTCACCTTCTTGCGCGTCGTGGCTAATAATCTCTTCTGACGGTTCGAGGCGGCTTCGCCCTTGGCTTCAAGTTTGGCGATTCGCTTTTCCAGCGTCGAGGATTTGTCCGCTTCGGACGTGTAGTGCTGAAGCAGAAAATCCTGCGCCTGGGTGTTCAAGTCGCCGCCCAGCATCACAGCGAGTTTGTTGTAGCGCAGCTTCAGGATGACGGAATGCCCGTTCTTGGTAACCCCTTCGTCGCCAAGCTTGCGCAGGCAATGGCGGGTCTCTCCGTTGTGCGTGATCCGCTCAGTGATTGGGCCAAGCACCTGCAGCGATAGATCGCCGTTGTCGTCGAAGGGCCCCATGAATTGCGCGCTACCGGCGGCCTGCATTTTGATTGACAGCGCCTTGAAGGTGACACCCCTGCGCCCATCGAGGCAGGCCCGAAGGGTCGACAAGTACTGTTTGCGGGTCCTTCGATGTTTCTCGATGATCGCCTTCATCTTGGGGCTGGTGTCGATTATACCCCAGACATATTTCTCGCCGTTGGCGGGGGCGTAGCCGCCCAGATCGTCGTCATCGGGATAAGTCAGCGTCGGGTCTTGCTGTTCCGGCGGACGTTCGACGATGCCGTTGTGGTAAACGGTCCCGAAAGTCAGTTTCGGATTTGCGAACACGTGCGACAGGCCGAGATAGTGGTCGTTGTCGGGATGCGAGATGACCACGTGCTCGATCTTCCAGGGCCGTTGCACGTCTTCGTCTTCTGGGTCGAAATCCGGTGCCCCCTCGACATTTCGGTTGCGCAGGTTGTAGCGCCAGGAAAGGAACCGGTTCATGTTCGTCCCGACGCCGGCATCGATAAGGATGATGTCGTCGTCGGGCGTCACGATGTGACAACCGTCGCCCTGGCCGATATCGACGAAATTGATCTCCAATGCGCGCTTCTCGCCGAATTCTTCGATCTTCAGCCAGCCGGTGTCGCCCCGGCATTTGACTCTCGCCCACCCGTTCTTGGTTTCGCCCAGATAGGACAGCCAGTCCCCCAGCAGCAGGTGATTGATCTTGCTTCGACCGCCCGCTGTCTTGCGCAAGTAGACGTGCGATTTGGAAACGAAATAGCTCCTATTCTCACTGAGTGGCATCCTCTTACTCCCCCCTAGATTAGGGCACCATTATGGTTCTGCCGTTGTCCGTCCGCAACGGACGCGGCCGGCCGGATGCCGGCACTGCCCGGGGATGCCGCAGGTTTCCGGTTCGGGCTTGCCGGAACCGGCCAAGTCTTCTTCAATATCCTGACCCGACCGGCGGTTCGCGGCGGCGCCGATTGGCCGCCGCTTGTGGGCAGCCGTGCGATGCGAATGGTCGCTCCATCGGAGGTGTATGATGGCCAGTATGGACGTTGCCCCGGTCACACTGCGGCAACACGGCCTGGAGGCGATGCTGGCCGACGGAACCGTGGGCTATTTCAACTACTACTGGCTGCGCGACAACTGCCCGACCTCGTTCGACCCACAAACGCGGGAACGTGTTTTCGACATCTTCGCTGCGGACCGCGCGCCGGAGGCCGATGCTGCGCACATCGTCGACGGCGTCCTGGAAATCGTCTGGAAGGGCGACGGGCATGTCACCCGGCATGACCTGGGCTGGCTTGCCCAGTATGCGCGGGGCACGCCGCGCCCGGATCCGGCAGTGCTGCCCCGGCGCCCTTGGTATGCCGATCACTATCCCGCTATCGCGCGGTTCTCCCAGCCCGCCCTGAAGCAGGACGCGCGACAGGTCCGGCAATGGATCGTGGCGTTGCTGGTCGAAGGCATCGCCATCGTCACGGACATGCCCGACAGCGACGGCGGCTTGACGGAAACCGCGGAACTGATCGGCGCCGTCCGCCCGACCTTCTTCGGCGCCTATTACGAGGTGAGGACCCACATCGACCCCACCAACCTGGCCTACACCGCCGGCGCCCTGGAACTGCATACCGACACCCCGGCCGAGGAGCCGGCCCCCGGGGTTCAGTTCCTGCATTGCCGTGCCAATTCGGTGGAGGGCGGCAACAGCCTCTTCCTGGATGGGGTGGCGGTGGCCAACGACCTGCGTGAAAGCCACCCGGAGGATTTCGCGCTGCTGGCGGAAACGTCGATTCCCTATTATTGCGAGCACGAAACCTACGACATGCGATCCCGCCAGCGGGTGATCGAGCTGGACGCGGATGGGGCGGTTTCCGGCGTGACCATCAGTCAGCACATGGCCGACGTGTTCGACCTGCCGCAGCGCTTCCTCGACCGCTACTACCCCGCCTTCTGCCGGTTCGGGCGCATGCTGCAGGGGGAGAAATACGTGATGCGGTTCCGGCTGAATGCCGGCGAGTGCATCGTTTTCGACAACCATCGGGTCGTGCATGGACGCGAAGCCTATGCTGCGACCAGCGGCGATCGGTATCTGCACGGCTGCTACACCGACCGGGGCGAACTGCGCAGCACTTACCGGGCGCTGACCACCGAAGGGAGGTTTAAGTGACGCTGACTGTGGCAACGGAAGACAGTGCTGCCGATGCGGCCGAGCGGCAGTTGCGGGTCGATCTTGCGGCCGCCTTTCGCCTAGCCGTTCGTTTCGGCTGGCACGAGTCGGTGGGCAACCATTTCAGCGCGGCGGTTTCCGAGGACGGTGCCCGCTTTCTGATGAACCCGAAATGGTCCCATTTCTCGGCCATCCGGGCGCGCGACCTGCAGCTCTTGGACGCCCGGGACGAAACCACGATGGCGCGGCCCGATGCCCCCGATGCGACGGCGTGGTGCGTGCACGGCTGGATCCACCGGGCCTGTCCGGCCGCGCGGGTGGTGCTGCACTGTCACCCGGAATACGCGACAGCGCTGGCCTCGCTGAAGGACCCGACGATGCTGCCGATCGACCAGAACACGGCGCGTTTCTATGGCCAGGTGGGTGTCGACCTGGGGTTCGGCGGCATGGCCGACAACGACGCGGAAGGCGAACGCATTGCCGCGGCCTTCGGCAATCACACGGTCCTGATGATGGGCAACCACGGCGTCACGGTGACCGGGAACACGGTCGCCGAGGCGTTCGAGAACCTCTATTTCTTCGAGCGGGCGGCCAAGACCTTGATGCTGGCCTATGCCAGCGGCCAGCCGCTCAACGTCATGCCGCGCGAAACAGCGGAAAAGACCGCCGAGGACTGGAAGGCCTATGCCGGCATGGCCGACGCCCATTTCGAGCATTTGAAGTCGATGTTGGACCAGACTGATCCGTCCTATCGGGAGTAAGTGGGCACCGAACCCCCTTGTGTCTTGGGAATCCTGTAGATGAAGAGGTACCGCCCGGGTGGTGCAT
>Ga0066187_1000179_pt1 | contig 26167 bp, 18 predicted proteins | sample WorMetexBAHAMAS1_FD_58706 | JGI IMG/M metagenome (GOLD analysis project Ga0066187, IMG submission 58706) | Marine gutless worms symbiont microbial communities from Max Planck institute for Marine Microbiology, Germany - Inanidrilus exumae... | ecosystem: Host-associated > Annelida > Digestive...
GGCGTCGGTCTCCGACGATTTCCGGCCGCGGGTCCATGACAGTGACCTCCTTGTGATCGAGAACGGCGCGGGCGAGCGCCTGTGGCGCCCGATTTCGAACCCTGCCCGGGTCGAGACCTCGGCCTTTCTCGACAACGGCCCCGCCGGTTTCGGCCTGTTCCAAAGCGTCCGGAACTTCACCGATTACGAGGACACCGAGGCGCGGTATCACGACCGGCCCAATGCGGTCGTGCGCCCTCGGGGCAATTGGGGGCGTGGTGCCGTGATGCTGGTGGAGATACCGGCGGGCGACGAGTTCATGGACAACATCGTCGCGTTCTGGCGGCCCGAAGAAGCGCTTGCGCCCGGGAGCGAGCATCGCTTCGCCTACAGCCTGGTCTGGACGCTTGCGCCGCCGGACGCAGGCGGCAGGCACACCATCCTGCAAAGCCGCAGCGGGCGCGAGCATGACCGCCCAGGAACGCGACGCTACGTCATCGACATCGCGGGCGATGCGGCACGGCTGCGGCCCGAGATCACGTCCCAAGGCCAGGCCGAGATCACAGGCCTCAGCCTTTTTCCCCTCCCCGATGGCCGGGGCGCGCGGCTGACATTCCTGCTGGCGCCCGGTGATGCAAATGCGGTCGAGCTGCGCCTTGTCTTTCGGGATGGCGGCGGGCGGGTGGCGGCGCCGATCTGGCTCCACCGCTGGACGCGGGCCCGCGACGGGGGCGTCTAGGTCGCGGCCTTATTTGGCCTTGGATTCCTACCGTCCGTTAACCCTTTTAGAGTAAGACACAGCCCACACTTGTGGGTCTGCAACCGGCGGGCGCGGGCCCGGTCGGATGCCCCGGAGGACGAATGCCATGCACAAGAACGTCGTGATCGCGGGCTATGCCCGTTCGCCCTTTCAGGCCGCCGCGAAGGGCGCGCTGGTCAAGGCCCGGCCCGACGAGATGGCCGCGCAGGTGGTGCGCGGTCTGTTGGACCGGACCGGGGTCGACCCTGCCGAAATCGAGGACCTGATCGTCGGCTGCGCCTTTCCCGAGGCCGAGCAGGGCCTGAACATGGCGCGCCTGGTGGGCTTCCTGGCTGACCTGCCGATCTCGGTTTCCGGGGCCACCGTGAACCGGTTCTGCGGCTCGTCCATGCAGGCGGTGCACTTCGCCGCCGGTGCGATCCAGCTGGATGCCGGCGAGGCCTTCCTGTGCGCCGGCGTGGAGTCCATGAGCCGGGTCCCGATCCCGGGCTTCAATCCCATGCCGCACCCGCGCCTGGCGAAGGACTATCCCGCGGCCTACATGGGAATGGGCGAGACCGCAGAGAACGTGGCTGCCAAGTACCAGATCCCGCGCGCGCGCCAGGAGGAACTGGCGGTGGAAAGCCACCGCAAGGCGGCGGCGGCGCAGGCCGCCGGCAAGCTGTCCGACGAGCTGGTGCCGATCCAGGTGAACGGCAGTGCGGTGGATACCGACGGCTGCATCCGGCCCGATACCGACGCCGCCGCGCTGGTCGACCTGAAACCCGCTTTCCGGAGCGACGGCTCGGTCACCGCCGGCACCTCCTCGCCGCTGACCGACGGCGCGGCCGCGGTGCTGGTGACATCCGAGGACTATGCCAAGGCGCACGGGCTGAAGCCGCTGGCGCGGCTGAAGGCGGTCGCGGTTGCCGGCTGCGAGCCTGAAGTGATGGGGATCGGGCCCGTCGTGGCGACCAACAAGGCGCTGAAGCGCGCCGGTCTTGCCATGCAGGACATCGACGTGATCGAGCTGAACGAGGCCTTCGCCAGCCAGTCGCTGGCCTGCGTCGACCAGCTGGGCATCGACATGGACCGGATGAACATCGACGGCGGCGCCATCGCGCTGGGCCATCCCCTGGGGGCCACGGGCGCGCGCATCACCGGCAAGGCCGCCCAGATCATGGCGCGCGACGGCAAGGGCCTGGCGCTTGCCACCCAGTGCATCGGCGGCGGCCAGGGCATCGCCACGATCCTGGAAGCGGCCCAATGACCATCGAACATGTCACGGTCATCGGCGCCGGCGTGATGGGCGGCGGTATCGCAGCCCAGATCGCCAATGCCGGCATTCCGGTGCTGCTGTTGGACGTCGTGCCCGAGGGGGCCGGCAACCGTAATACTGTGGCCGAGCAGGCGGTCGCGCGCATGGCGAAGGCGGACCCCGCGCCCTTCATGTCCAAGCGCGCCGTCAAGCGCGTGACGGCCGGCAATATCGAGGATCACCTGGACCAGGCGGCCGCCAGCGACTGGATCGTCGAGGCGGTGGTCGAGCGGCCGGACGTGAAGCAGGCGCTCTACAAGAAGATCGACGCCGTCCGCAAGAAGGGCTCGATCGTTTCCTCCAACACCTCGACCCTGCCGCGGGCGAAGCTGGTGGAAGGCATGCCCCAGTCCTTTGCGGCGGACTTCCTGATCACCCATTTCTTCAACCCGCCGCGCTACATGCGGTTGTTGGAGGTGGTCTCCGGTGCGGAGAATGCCGCGGAAACCGTGGCCGCGTTCGAGGACTTCGCCGACCGGCGCCTGGGCAAGGGCGTCGTCGAGGCCCATGACACGCCCGGCTTCATCGCCAACCGGATCGGCACCTTCTGGATTCAATGCGCCATCGTCGAAGCCATCGACCGCGGCCTTTCGATCGAAGAGGCGGACGCCTGCCTGGGCCGCCCGCTGGGCATTCCCAAGACCGGCGTCTTCGCGCTGATGGACCTGGTGGGCATCGATCTGATGCCCTATGTGGACCAGAGCCTGGCCGGGGCCCTGCCGGCGGACGACGCCTACATGAAGATCCGCCGCGAGGTCCCGTTGATCGGCAAGATGATTGCCGACGGCTATACGGGCCGCAAGGGCAAGGGCGGGTTCTACCGGTTGAACACCGAAGGCGGCGGGCGGGTGAAAGAGGCGATCGACCTTGCGTCGGGCGCCTATGCACCGGCGGCGAAACCGTCCCTGGAAAGCCTGCGCGCCGCGCGCCGAGGCGGCGCCAAGGCGCTGGTCTCGCACGCCGATAAGGGCGGCCAGTACGCCTGGGCCGTGATGTCGAAGACGCTGGCCTATGCGGCGTCTCTGGTGCCGGAGATCGCAAATGACGTGGATGCGGTCGATCAGGCCATGCGGCTCGGCTACAACTGGAAGAAGGGCCCGTTCGAGCTGATCGATGCGATCGGTCCGGCCGACATGGCGGCGCGCCTGGCCGAGGACGGCGCGGCGGTGCCCGCGTTCTTGAAGACGGCGGCCAAGGCCGAGGGCTTCTACCGGACCGGGGAGGGGCGGCGGCAGATGCTCACCTTGGACGGCGGCTACGAGGACATCGTCCGGCCCGAAGGGGTCACGCTGCTGGCGGACATCAAGCTGGCCGCCAAGCCGGTCGCCCGCAACGGGTCAGACAGCCTGTGGGACGTGGGCGACGGCGTTGCCTGCTTCGAAATCCACACCAAGCTGAACAGCATCGACCAGGAGGTGATGAGCCTCTTGCGCAAGTCGGTCGGCATCGTGGCCAAGGACTTCAAGGCGCTGGTCATCTACAACGAAGGCAGCCACTTCTCCGCCGGCGCCAATATCGGCCTGGCGCTGTTCGCCGCCAACACGGCGATGTGGCCGATGATCGAGGACCTGGTCGCCCAGGGGCAGAAGATCTACGCCGACCTGAAACGGGCACCGTTCCCGGTGGTCGCCGCGCCGTCTGGCCTGGCGCTGGGCGGCGGCTGCGAGATCCTGCTGCATTCCGATGCCGTTCAGGCGCACGCCGAAAGCTATATCGGCCTGGTAGAGACCGGCATCGGCCTGGTGCCTGCCTGGGGCGGCTGCAAAGAGATGCTGACGCGGCTGGCCGCGGACCCCAAACGCCCGCACGGGCCGATGGCGCCCGTGGCCCAGGCGTTCCAGACCATCGGCCTGGCCGACGTCGCCAAGTCGGCCTTCGAGGCCCAGGAGAAGGGTTTCCTGAAAGCGACCGATGGCGTGACCTTCAACCGCGACCGCCTGCTGGCCGACGCGAAGGCGAAGGCGCTGGACATGGTGGAGGGCTACGCCCCGCCCGAGCCGGTGGAGATCGCGCTGCCCGGTCCCGCCGGCAAGGCGGCGATCGGCCTTGCCCTGGACGAGTTCAGGGCCAAGGGCCTGCTGACACCCCACGACGAGACGGTTGCCGATGTGCTGGGAGACGTGCTGACCGGCGGTCCCGGCGCCGACCACACGGAACCGATGGACGAGGACGCGGTCCTGAAGCTGGAGCGGGCCGCCTTCATGCGCCTGGTGCGCACCGAGCCGACGCTGGCGCGCATGGAACACACGCTCGAAACCGGCAAGCCGCTGAGGAACTGACACCATGGTGACCTACGCTGCGCCCCTCGACGATATCCGGTTCGTTCTCTACGAGCTGTGGGACTACGAGAACCAGATCCCCGGCCTGCCGGGCTGCGAGGACGCGACCCGCGACGTGGTCGACGCCGTCCTGGAAGAGGGCGCCAAGTTCTGTGTCAATGAGCTCCTGCCGCTGAACCGGTCGGGCGACGAGGAAGGCTGCACGTTCGAGAACGGCGTCGTGCGCACGCCCAAGGGGTTCAAGGAGGCCTACGACGCCTTCGTCGCGGCAGGCTGGACCGGGCTTGCCTGCGCGCCCGAATATGGCGGGCAGGGACTGCCCAACACGCTGCAGTTCATCATGGATGAACTGGTCTGTTCCACCAATCTCAGCTTCGGGACCTATCCCGGCCTCAGCCATGGCGCCTATCGCGCGCTGGAACTGCACGGAACCGACGATCAGAAGGCGGCCTTCCTGCCGAAGCTGACCGACGGAACCTGGTCGGGCACCATGTGCCTGACCGAGCCACACTGCGGCACCGACTTGGGCCTGATCCGCACCAAGGCCGTGCCCAACGGCAACGGCAGCTACAAGATATCCGGCACCAAGATCTTCATTTCCGCCGGCGAACACGATTTGACCGAAAACATCGTGCACCTGGTCCTGGCCAAGCTGCCCGACGCGCCGCCGGGGATCAAGGGCATCTCGCTGTTCGTCGTGCCCAAGTTCCAGGTCAAGGAGGACGGCAGCTTGGGCCCGCGCAACGGCGTCGCCTGCGGGTCGATCGAGCACAAGATGGGCATCAAGGCCTCGTCCACCTGCGTGATGAATTTCGACGAGGCCGAAGGCGAGCTGGTTGGCCTGCCCCATTCGGGCATGCGTGCCATGTTCACGATGATGAACGCCGCGCGGCTGGCGGTCGGCGTCCAAGGTCTCGGGCTGGCCGAGACCGCCTACCAGTCGGCCGCGGCCTACGCCAGGGAACGCCTGCAGGGCCGGTCGTTGACCGGGACAAAGGCGCCGGACAAGCCCGCCGACCCGATCATCGTGCATCCGGACGTGCGCAAGAACCTGCTGACCATGCGGGCCCTCAACGAGGGCGCGCGGGCCTGTGCGCTGTGGATCGGCATGACGCTGGACGTCGCCGAGAAGCACCCCGACCCGGCCCGGCGCCAGGAGGCCGATGACCTGGTGGCCCTGATGACGCCGATCATCAAGGCCTTCTTCACCGACTATGGCTTCGAGGCGACCAACCTGGGCGTCCAGGTGTTCGGCGGCCACGGCTATATCCGCGAATGGGGCATGGAACAGCTGGTGCGCGATCCGCGCATCGCCCAGCTCTACGAAGGCGCCAACGGCATTCAGGCGCTGGACCTGGTCGGGCGCAAGCTAGGCCAGAACATCGGCCGGCCCCTGCGCCGGTTCTTCCATCCCCTGCATGCCTTCCTGGAGGAGAACCAGGAAGATGCGGCCATGGTCGAGATCGTCGTGCCGCTTGCCAAGGCCTTCGGGCGGCTGCAGCAGGCGACCGCCTGGATTGCGCAGCAGGGGCTGAAGAACCCGAAAGAGGCGGGTGCTGCCGCCAGCGACTACCTGCGTCTCTTTGCGCTGGTGACGATGGGATACATGTGGGCGCGGATGATGAAGGTGGCCCTGGAGCGCCAGGACGGCGACAACGCCGACTTCTACAAGGCGAAACTCGCCACCGGCCGCTTCTTCATGGCCCGTATCCTGCCCCAGACCTCGGGTCTGTTCTCCGCCATCATGGCCGGCGGCGACACGATCATGGCGCCCGAGGAGGCCTGGTTCTAGAACCGCTCCCAGACGGGCGTCGGGCCGAAACGGTCGGCGAGGAAATCGACGAAGCTGCGCACCTTGGGCGCGAGATAGCGGTTGTGGGGATAGACCGCGTGGACCGCGACGTCCATGGCACAGAACTCCCCAAGGATCACGGTCAGCCGACCTGCCCCGACGTCCGGACCCACTGCGTAGGCGGGACACAGGCCGACACCCACCCCCTCCAGCACCAGGTCGCGCACGGCGCGCGAACTGTTGACGTGGAACCGGCCTTCGACGGGGATCATCTGGCGGGCGCCGTCGACCCGAAACGGCCAGCGGGTGGGGGATCTGACATTGGTGTCGATGATGCAGGCGTGGTCCTTAAGGTCTTCCGGCCGGGCCGGCTTTCCGGCGCGTGCCAAGTAGGCGGGCGCCGCGCAGGCGACGATCCGGTTGTCGGCCAGGCGCCGGGCGATCAGGCTTGAATCCTCCAGCACGCCGATCCTGATGGCCAGGTCGAACCCCTCGTCCACCAGGTCCACGAACCGGTCGGTCAGCGTCAGGTCGACGCTGAGACCCGGCTGTTCCTCCAGGAAGGCCGCGATGAGCCCGGTCAGGTACATCTCGCCGAAGGTCTGGGGCGCGGTGACGGTCAAGGTGCCGCGCGGGGCCGTCTGGACGTGCTGCACGGCGGATTCAAGGTCTTCAAGATCGTCGAGAAGCTGCTGGCAGCGGGCAAAATAGGCCTGACCGACCTCCGTCAGGCTGAGGCTGCGGGTGGTCCGGTTCATCAGGCGCACGCCCAGGCGGTCCTCGAGCCGGGCCACATACTTGCTGGCCAGATTGGTGGAAATGCCAAGCTTTTTGGCCGCTGCCGTGAAGCTGCCCGCGGTCGCCACCGCGGCGAAGGTGCGCATGCCGTCGATCGTATCCATTTTTTATCTCTATATCATGGATAATCATTGCACGAACAGGCTATTTGTCTACGGCATGGCCCCACCCATGTTCCCGGTATGCCGATACCGGCCAACTCTGCCGAAGGGAAACCGAGACATGACTGACGCGAAATCCGCCGCCTACGCGGCCCTCCTGCTGCGCGTGACCATGGGCGTTCTTTTCATCGCCCACGGCCTTTTGAAGGTGCTGGTGTTCACGCCTGCCGGAACCGTGGGCTTTTTCGAATCGCTGGGCCTTCCCGGCTTTCTCGCTTACCTCACCATCATCGCCGAAATCGGCGGCGGCTTCGCGCTGATCGCCGGTGTGCTCACCCGCTGGGTCTCGCTCGCCTTGCTGCCGATCATGCTGGGCGCGGTGGCGGTCCATTGGGGCGCCGGCTGGGTCTTCTCCAGCGAAGGCGGCGGATGGGAATTCCCGGCCTTCTGGGCGGTCGCCCTTGTGGTCCAGGCGCTGCTGGGCGATGGCGCCCACGCGCTGAAGCTGCCGATCGGGTCCTTGGCCAGGGCCTCTGCGAACGCTTGATCGAACGGCGCGCCGGCTCCACGCCGGCGCGCCGACCTTCCAGCCAGTCCGGAGCTCTTAAATGACCGGAAACGCCCCCGCACTCCCCAGCCTGTACATTCCTCACGGCGGTGGACCGTGTTTCTTTATGGACTGGACGATGGGTCCCGCCGACACGTGGGACCCCATGCGTGACTGGCTGGGTGGGCTGTTGGCAACCCTGCCCGCACGGCCCAAAAAGTTGCTGGTGGTCTCGGCCCACTGGGAATGTCCGGTACCGACCGTCGGCACGGCCGCTGCGCCAAATCTGATCTACGACTATTACAATTTCCCCGAACACACCTACCGGCTGTCCTGGCCGGCGCCCGGCGCCCCGGAGCTTGCAGCCCGTGTCGGCGGGCTGTTGGCGGATGCCGGCCTGCCGCATGCGACCGACCCGGATCGCGGATTCGACCACGGGGTCTTCGTGCCGCTGAAGGTGGCGTTGCCCGAGGCGGACATCCCGACTGTGGCGCTGTCGCTGTCCGAAGACCTGGACCCCGCAATGCATCTGGCGGTGGGCCGGGCGCTGGCGCCTCTCAGAAGTGAGGGCGTCCTGATTATTGGATCGGGCATGAGCTACCACAATCTTCGGCAGCTCTTTTCCGGACAGGATATCGCAGAATCCGACATTTTCGACGCGTGGCTGACCGCAACCATGGAGGCCGAGCCCGCGGAACGCGGGAGGCGCCTCGTCGAGTGGGCCAACGCTCCTGCTGCTCGCACGGCGCATCCGCGCGAGGAGCACCTGGCACCGGTTTTCGTCGCTGCGGGCGCGGCGGCCGACGCCCCGGCGCGGCGCATCTTCACCGACCGGGTGATGGGGGCGCAGGTCTCGGCGTTTGCGTTCGGGTGACAGACCCCGGTTCCCCGCGGGCGGCAGGTGGGCATCGGTCGCGACCCGCGCCGCCGTCACGGATCAGCGCACGCGAAAGATCGGCTCGATCGCGGGGATGCCCAGGTCTTCCTCGAGGCGGCCTCCGGCCAACCGGTTCGCGACGCGTGGCAATACGTCCTCGTAGGCGGCGACCACCTGCGCGACGTCTGCGCTGTCATGGGCATAGCACAGGTTATGGCTGGCGATGATCAGGATCCCGCGTGCCAGCATTTCCTTGAGGAACAGCGTCCGGATCGCTTCCTTGCGTGCCTGCGGATGATCGTTGAAGACAAGGACCTTCCAGGAAGGATGGCCGGAGAGTTGGAGAACGTCATCCAGTCCTGCCTGTTCGATCAGGGCGGAGACTTCGTCGGCCAGACGTTCGCCGTTTCGATGGATCGTTTCCAGGACCGGTTCGGTCCTGATCTTTTCGAGGACGGCAATCGCACCCGCAAGTGAAAGTGCTTCGCCGCCGGCGGTAAAAGAGAAGAAGACCTCTTCCATCTCCCGCATCACGTCCGCCCGCCCGGCAACCGCGGAGATCGGCAGGCCATTGCCCAGGCCCTTGCCCAGGGCGGTCAGGTCGGGCGTCACACCGAAGAGCTCCTGCGCGCCGCCGGGTGCAAAGCGGAATCCGGTAATGATCTCGTCGAAGATCAAGAGGGCTCCGTGCCGGTGGGCACAATCCCGGACGGCAGCGAGATAGCCGGGTGCAGGGTCGGTGACGTTCATGGGCTCCATGATGACCGCGGCGAACTCCGACGGATGGGATGCCAGCGTTGCTTCCAGTGCGTCGAGGTCGCCGTACGGAATGCCGTGCGTCAACGCGCTGGTGGCGGCCGGCACGCCGCGATTCCGGCTGGTGGTGCCGATGAACCAATCCTGCCAGCCGTGATAGCCGCAGGCGACGATCCGGTCGCGGCCCGTAAAGGCGCGCGCGACGCGGACCGCGCCGCTGGTTGCGTCCGAACCGTTCTTGCCGAAACGCACGGCCTCGGCCGACGGGACCATCGCGCAGATCATTTCTGCGAGTTGGCATTCCAACTCTGTTGCCAGGCTGAAAGTGATCCCGCGGACCAGCTGCCGTCGAACCGCCGTGTCCACATCGGGATCCTGGTACCCCAACACCATCGGCAACAGGCCCATGACGAGATCAACATACTCGCGCCCGTCCACGTCCCAGACACGTCCGCCCAGGCCGTGGGTCAGAAACAGCGGCGCGGCGCCCTGGGGAAACTGGAAGGCGGCCTTGCTGAATGTCTGCGAACCCAGAGGGACCGTTTTCTCCGCGCGCGTCAGCAACGCCGCGGACGCCGCGAAGCTGACGTCCTCTGCCGGAGGCGGGAAAAGGGCATTGGAGCTGGTCGGAACGGGCGGTCTGGTGCTCCTGTCGGCGAGCGCCGGGTCCCGCCGCAGCAGGCCGAGGATGTCGAGATGGGAGGGGCGGTTGTTCGATGGCGAGGCCCGCAAGGCAGCAGCGACGGCGCTCGCGAAGTCCAGGTCGTCCGGCGAGTCGATCGTCCAGCGATGGCCGCCCAATCCCGGAATCGGGCAAACCAGCGTTTCGACAGCGAACCGGTGCCGGTTGTTTCGGATGAAGGGCGTGACGTGCTCGCGGTCGTAGGCCCGCACGGCCTCGCGGTCCGCCGCATAAAGCGCATCGACCGTGAAGATCTCGCAGTCCAGCCCGTCCGGATACGTCCTGGGAAAGACGTTGGAAGCATAGTCGGCACCGGTCTGCTGCCGAAGAGCGATGGTTTGACCGCAGATGACCGGGTCGATGAAGGGACAGTCCGCGGTAAGCCTCATGACGTGCGTCGCCTCGACCGACCGCGCCGCTTCGGCGAACCTGCTCAAGACGTCCGATTCCGAGCCCCGAACGCAATGCACGCCGTTCTCGGCACACCAGGCCGAAATGCGATCGTCGGCATCCTCGCGGGATGTTGCGACGACGACCTGATCGATGCCGGGAATTGCCCGGGCGCCGGCCACCAACCATTCCAAGACCGGAGCGTCCGCCAGCGGCTCAAGCACCTTGCCGGGTAGGCGCGTCGATCCCATACGGGCCTGGATGATGGCGACGACGTTCATGCGTGCGGCAGCCCACAGATCCGCCGGGCCGCCAGGGCGGCCTTCAGGGTCGCGAGACCCGCGCCGGCATCGGCCAGCGGGGTTTCGCACCCTTGCAGCGCGTGAAGAAACGCCTCCATCTCTTCCACATAGTCGTCATCGAAACCGCCACCAAAAGTCTCCGTTTCGATGACCTGTCCATCCGAACCGAGGTGATCCAGTCGCCGTGCCAGAACGTCCACCGTCAGCCGGCCCTCCGTACCGGCAATCTCGAACCGGCGTTGGCCCGGGCGGGACACGTAGTCCATGTGCAGGCTGCTCACCGCGCCTTCTCCATGACGCAGGACGATGACCGCCAGATCCTCGGAGTCGATCTGCAGGAGATTGCTGTTGGATGCCACCGCCGCCTCCACCTCACCGGCGCCAATCAGGTGCAGGGCGAGGTCGATGTCGTGCGTATAGTCGAAGATCGCGCCGCCCGACCGGGCCGATGCCGCATAGCCGGTCCGGTGGTCTTGGTGCGGACGCCAGTCGGGCAGATAGCTCGACGCAATGAAACGTCCCCACAGGACACGTCCGACCGCGCCGGCTTTCAGTAACGCCTTTGCCCGTTTGATGGCGGGATGGAATCGAAAGATGTAGCCGGTCGCGACCGTCAAGCCCTGGGATCGGGCGAGCCCGAGCATTTCCTCGAGCCCGTCGAGGCGGTCCGCCAGAGGTTTTTCCACGAACACGGATTTGCCGGCGGACAGGGCGGTCTTCAGGTCGTCGAGGTGCTGAGCGCTGGGGGTGCAGACGAGAATGGCATCGGCCTGCGCCAGGCTGTCGTTCCTGTGTTCCGCCACTTCGCCGCCCCGGGCTGTCAGGAGGTCACGACGGTCGGCCGAAGGGTCATATCCGATGACGCGGACACCGCATGCCAACCCATTCGTGGCATGGCGCAGTCCTATGGAGCCGAGCCCCCATACCGCAAGCGTCGTTCCAGTCATGGTCTGCGGCGCTTCCACGCTAGGCGGCGTTGCGCGCGGTCTGAATGGCGTCGGCCAACGCGCCGACGACCCGCTCAATGTCCGAATCCCGCATTGCCGGAAACATCGGCAGCGAAAGGACCTGTTTGTAGACCGCCTCCGCATTCGGGCAGAGGCCTTCTGCGAACCCAAATCGCCGGCGATAGAAGGGGTGAAGGTGAACAGGCGGATAGTGAACGTTGACCCCGATGTTTCGGGCCCGCATGGCAGCGAACACCTGGTCGCGGTCTACCGCCACGTCCGCGCCGCCGAGGCGCACGACGTAAAGATGGTGGGCGTGCTCCACGCCTTCGGCATCGCGAAGCGGCCGAACCCCTTCGATGCCGTTCAACAGGCTATCATACCGCGCGGCGATCTCGCGCCGACGGGAAACCCATGCATCGATGTGTTTGAGCTGACTGATCCCCAACGCGCACTGAAAATCGGTCAGACGGTAATTGAATCCGAGATCCACCATTTCGTAGGCGTGGGTGCCCTTGTCCGAACGTTGACGATGGTCGGTCTCGATTCCGTGATTGCGAAACCGGCGCATGCGATCGGCCAAATCGGGGCGATCGGTGGTGACCATGCCCCCTTCGCCGGTGGTTATGTGTTTGACCGGATGGAAACTGAACGTGCTCAACGTTGCCAGGGTGCCGACGGCGCGACCCCGATAGGAACCGCCGAGAGCGTGGCATGCGTCGGAAACAATCGAAAGGCCGTGTCGATCGGCTATGGCGTCGAGCGCGCCGTAGTCGCAGGGCTGGCCGGCATAGTCGACGGAGACAATCGCCTTGGTGCGCCCAGAGATCCGGCCTTCGACCGATTCCGGGTCGATCAAAAGGCTGTCTTTCTGGACGTCGGCGAAGACAGGTGTGCCGCCCTGATAGACCACGACGTTGGCACTGGCCACGAACGTAATTGCCGGGACGATCACCTCGTCCTGAGGACCGATGTCAAGCGCGTGCACCGCCGCGTGCAATGCGGCGGTCCCGCTGTTCACGGCAACCGCGTGACTGCTTCCGACATACGACGCTAACGCCTTCTCGAATGCCTCGACGTTGGGGCCCGTCGTCAGCCAGTCGCCGCGGAGCGTCTCGTCGACCGCGGCAATGTCATCCTCGTCGATGGACTGCCGGCCATAAGGCAGAAAGGCGTCCGCGGCCACTGCTATGCTCTCGCTTTCTCGAGCATTTCAAGCAGGCTGTCCCTCTCCAGCCACTCCGTGTTGTTGTCGCTGGCATAGCGGAACCCGGCAGGAACCGCGGTCGCGCCCAGTTCCAGGAAGGACCGGCGTGGCCAATCCGCGAATGCCGGTTCGATGGCGTATCGATCACTCAACTCGACCGTCGTGCGGGCATCGTCTTCCGGCACCATGACCTCATGGAGTTTCTCGCCGGGTCGGATGCCGACCACATGCTGAGGCATGTCTGGCGCCATCGCGTGCGCCAGATCCACAATCTTCATGCTGGGGATTTTCGGAACCATGATCTCGCCGCCGTGCATGATCAGCAACGTCGACAACACGAAATCGACGCCTTCCCCCAGTGTGATCCAGAACCGGGTCATCCGTTCGTCGGTGATTGGCAGGCTTTCCGCGCCGTTCTCGATCAGGCTTCGGAAGAACGGCACGACACTGCCCCGGGATCCCAGGACGTTTCCGTATCGCACGACCGAACAGCGCAATGCCGCCTGTCCCGCCAAATGGTTCGCGGCAATGAAACTCTTGTCGGAGGCCAGTTTGGTCGCGCCGTAAAGATTGATGGGATTGGCCGCCTTGTCGGTCGACAGGGCCACCACGCGCTTCACGTCGTTTCGCAGCGACGCCAGGATTACGTTTTCGGCGCCGATGATGTTGGTGTGGATGCACTCGAAGGGGTTGTATTCCGCGGCGGGAACCTGTTTCAGCGCGGCGGCGTGGATAACATAGTCCACATCGCGCATGGCCATCTCCAGGCGGTTCAAGTCCCGCACATCGCCGATGAAATAGCGCAGTGTGCTCTCGGCCGCGTCACCCCGAAATAGCGGATCCTGCTGCATTTCGAACTGTTTGAGCTCGTCGCGCGAATAGATGATCAAGCGCCGCGGCCGGCAGATCTCCAGAACACGGGCAACGAACGCCTTCCCGAACGATCCCGTGCCTCCCGTCACGAGGATATTCGAGCCATCCAGCAGGGCGCTGAGCTCTTCAAACGTGGTCTGAGACTGTACAAAACGAGTGGTCTGGAATGTCATAACGCGGTGCCTTTTTCGCCCCGTCCCGTTCCCAAGGCCCGGCGTCCGTTCCCTGATCCAACCCTCGAGGCATCGACATGAGCGTTTAATCGATCCATGACCGTCTGGCAAATGATCCATAGGCCGAGCCGCGAGGCGGAAATACCCGTTAAAAGAGATATTTCGAAGGCAAGTTTCATCTTTAATGGTGTCATGGCGTCGGCGTTGGCCGGCCCTGCCCCGGAGTCCGCGGCAACCGATCCACCCTCGAGGCCAAAAATGCAATGAAAAGAGAAAGATCAGATCGGCAGTCGCGCACGGGCGACGGGGAAAGTCCAGTCGCATTGGCAATGCGCGAGCAACCCGCTAGTGTGCGGCGTCCGATTCCGAGAACATCGTCCGCTACTTGACCGATTGGGGGCGCACTCATTAGAACCCGGCACCGTCTGGCGTTCCGTCCGAAGCAGATGCCCGAGAAAGTCATTTGCCGTCGAATTGAACGTGACAAGTGAGTTCAGATACCGACGAGACGAGAAATAGTATGCTTATTTATTTGCCGGTTGAAACTGCGCGCCGGGAAATGGTCGCCAAGGTTTTCACCGCAACGATACTTGCCAGCAAGGGTTACCCTGTCGCTCTTTTCAAGAGTAGCTTCTTTGATTTCAACGGATGGCCGTCACCCGGCGTTTATGTCGGGAAGAACTGCTTTCGAAGTCTCGGCTTCTCGGAAGAGAAGTACTACAAGAAGATGAAAGAGGAAGGGATCAGGGTCTGGCACTTTGATGAGGAGGGCGGGATCTATACTGGTTCTTCCGAAGATGATTGGAGGAAGGTCCTACTCAAGCACCTCAACCCTGATGTTCTCCGCGAAGACGACAAGATCCTGACGTGGGGTGAGTGGCAAAAGCAGGCCTATCTTGAGTTGAACCCCAAATGCCCGGTTCGCGTAACCGGGGCGCCCAATTTCGATATCTTCAGTCCCGCTTATGCCGATGCGCTTTCCGAGTTCGACCGAGTCGAAACAGATGGGCGGGAGAACTTCATTCTGGTGAACACCAGGTTTTCGTTGAGTAACGGGCTGATCTCCATAAAGGAGCACCTTGATGAGGAAAGCGTGGTGTCGCAGGTTTTTGACCGGCGCTCGCTTCGCCACCTGATCGCCGAGAGCGGCGTTCTCCAGTACTCGTTCATCTCTCTTGTCCAAGAACTTGCAGAGGCGCTGCCGAACGACGAAATCGTCCTGCGCCCGCATCCAGCCGAAGATCCCGGCGTCTACCAGGATCTCTTGGCGGGCTTTTCCAACATTTCCGTCGAGTGGCGCGGCGACGTTCGTTCCTGGATCCGGCGCTGTCGCGCCCTCATTCACAACGGATGCACCACGGCGATCCAGGCCCAAATCGCGAAGAAACCTGTGATCACCTATCTTCCCGTCAACGAAATCGAGGAGTTCTCGCCGGGACTTCCGAATCTTGTCGGAGACAAATGCCAAACGACCGAAGCGGTTTTGCAGGCGCTGGAAAGGAACAGCGTATCCCCGGACCCGGAAAGCCTGACCAGGACGATTTCCAACGCCGGTGCGATCGATCGAATCGTCGGAATGATCGAAGAGGAATGCCCGCCGCCGGCCGGCCGTGAGGACCTCGACAGGATCGTCGGGCAGGTGATGAAGTCGGCGCGACACGGAAAGCTGAGAGATTCACGCAAACGGCTGACAAAGCAAATTCTTCCGAAGCGGAACAAGGCAAACAAGAACCGGGGCAGGAAGTTCGACGCAACCTTTTTCCGGCGTGTGCCCGAAGTGAGCGCCGCCGCGAACGAGCACTTCAAATGCGACGTGGAGCTTTTGGCACCTCACGCCAACTGTTACCTGCTGGTGCCGCGCAGTCGGGGTTAGCTGCGTCGACCGGATTTCTCCGTGTCTGGCACGTCACGGTGAGGGGCGTTTTCTAGTCGTCCAGCATCGCCGCCAGTTTCATCGCCACGCCCATGGAGCCGTCGATCTTGAGCTTGCCCATGGTATAGGCCAGCGTCGGATTGAGGTCGCCGGCCAGCAGCTTCTCCAGGTTCTCGCGGCTGAGGCGGATCGTCACGTCGGCCTCGTCGGCGCCTTCGGAAACCGCCGGCGGCATGGCGGTGGCGTCGACCGTGACCGCGCCGTCGTCGCCCAGGTCGAACACGACGCGCGCGTTCAGCCCGGTGAGGTCCATGGCGCGGCTCTTGATGGTCTGGGAAATCGTATCCAGGCTCATGCGGCGTCCTTTCCTTGTGTCTTCTGGCGCTTGCCCCGCCACCGCTTTTTCTCGCGACGGACAAGCTCCCGGCGCAGGGGCTTGCCGACGATGGTCTTGGGGATCGCGTCGATGAACTCCACCCGCCTGGGCACCTCGAACGGGGCGAGTTTCTCCTTCAGGAACCGACGCAATTCGCCGGCGCTCAGCGTTTCGCCCTGTCTCAGCGTGACGAAGGCCTTGACCATCTCGCCGTGGTGGGCATGCGGGACGCCGCAGACCGCGGTTTCCGCCACCGCCGGGTGCAGATAGATCGCCTCTTCGACCATGCGCGGATAGACGTTGTAGCCGCCGGTGATGATCAGGTCCTTGATCCGGTCGATCAGGAACAGATAGCCGTCTTCGTCCAGGTAGCCGACGTCACCGGTCCTGAGCAGTCCCTCGGCCAGCACGGAGTGAGTGTCCTCGTCGTTGTTCCAGTAACCGGCCATCACCTGGGGGCCGCGCACGCAGACCTCGCCGGTCTCGCCGATGGGAAGGGGCCGGGTCGGGTCGTCCAATGAGACGATGCTGACCACGGTGCCCGGAATCGGCAGGCCCGCCGAACCCGGCTTGTTGAGGCCGCCGATCGGATTGATGCTGACCACGGGACCCGCCTCGGTCAGGCCGTAGCCTTCCACCAGGCTGCATCCCGTCGCCTCCTCGAAGACCCGCTTGACCTCCTTCGGCAACGGCGCGCCGCCGGAAATGCAGAACTTGAGGCTGGAGAGGTCGTATTTGTCCCGGTCCTTGGCCCCGTTTATTGCCGAGAAGATCGTCGGCACGCCGAAGAACAGCGTGGGTTTCTCCTTGTCGATGACGCTGAGGACTTCGGCCAGCCGGAAATGCGGCAGCAGGATAAGCTCCGCACCGATCGCAAGGCCGGCGTTCATCACGCCGGTCATGCCGAACACGTGGAACAGCGGCAGCACGCCCAGGATCTTCTCCGCACCCGGCACCATCGCCGGTGCCCAGGCATCGGTCTGGCGGGTGTTGGCGTAGAGGTTGGCGTGGGTCAGCTTGGCGCCCTTGGGCACGCCTGTGGTGCCGCCGGTGTATTGCAGAACCGCCAGATCGCGTTCCGGGTCGATCGCGACCGGGGCCGGATCGCCGTCGTTGTTGATGAAGGCATCGAACTTCAGGTGCCGGTCGTCGGCGGGCAACTTCTGGATTTCGCGCCGTTTCAGCACGGCGAAGACCGCCTTCTTCGGCAGGAGCAGCGCCGCGCTCATGCTGCAGACGATCAACCGGTCCAGGGTTTCGTCATCGAGCCGGTGCGAGACCTTCCGGTACAGCGTCTTCAGGTTCAGCGTGACGACCGTCTTGACGCCGGAATCGCGGATCTGGCGTTCGATCTCGCGCTCGGCATAAAGCGGATTGAAATTCACCACCGTGCCGCCGGCTTTTAGGATGGCGTGGTAGCAGATTACGAAATAGTGCGAGTTGGGCAGGAACAGCCCGACCCGCACACCGGGGCCGACGCCGATGTCCTGAAACGCCCTGGCGGTCCGATCGACCGCGGCGCCGATATCGGCGTAGCTGTAGCGTTTGCCCAGGAAGCTGATGCAGGGCTTGTTGCCATGTGCACGGACCGAGTCCTCCAGGACTGCATGGACCGGCCGTGGGGCGACGTCGATGTCCCAGGTGACGCCGTCCGGATAGGCCTTTTCCCAGGGATAGGGACGAAGCAACGCGTCATCGCCGGCGCCGGGGAGACGCAACCGGTCCCAGACCTCCCGGATCGAGAAGCCCACCCGCCTGATTGCCGTTAGAACGCTGCTCATGTCTCGTATCGCGCGTCTAGGCCGACGCCGTTCTTTCGAACAGCATCAGCGCATCGCGGATTTCCGCCTCGGCCTGATAGACCGCAGTCGCCCCGGCCTCGATCGCCTCTTCGGCCTTGTAGAAATCCAACAGCCCGATATGGCCGACCTTCGGTGTGATGATCACATTGGGTGGCTCGGCGGCCAACCGGCTGCGCGTCATGCGATCCTGCACGATATTCATCGTCGAGGCCAGGACGTTGAGCAGCCGGGGCGTGTCCACGCTGACCTCCGTCTGGTCGGTTGGAGGCTGTTTCTCGGCGGCGCCCTTGCGCCTGAGGATCGTGCTGGGCCAGCGGGAGATGATCTCGAAGCCGGGCTTCGGCGTGGGCTTGTGCCACTGATTGCCGTTCCTCCCTGGCGCCGGCATGTTCAGGTTGATGGCAACGGTGATCTCCGCCCCCATCGCATGGCAGACCGAGATGGGGATCGGGTTGACGATGGCACCGTCGACGATCCAGCGGCCGTTCAGATGCACCGGCTCGAACAGGCCGGGCAGCGAAAACGACGCCCGGATCGCCTCGATCAGCGAACCCCGGTTCAGCCAGACCTCGTGCCCCGTGAACAGATCGGTGGCGACTGTGGCGAAGGGGCAGGACAGGTCCTCGATCTGGGTGTCTCCGATCGCGCGCTGCATCTCGGCGAACAGGCGGTTTCCGGCGATCAGGCCGTTCTTGCTCCGCCCAAAATCCATGAACCGAACGATCTTCAGGCGGTTCAGGCGGCGCGCCCAGGCGTCCAGGTCGGGCAGTTGGCCGGTGAGGTAGAACCCGCCGGCAAGGGCCCCGATCGAGGTCCCGCAGACCACGTCGAACTTGATGCCCAGTTCCGACAGTGCTCTGAGCGCGCCGAGATGCGCCCATCCGCGCGCCCCGCCGCTGCCAAGGGCCAGTCCGATGCCCGGTTTAAGCAACTCCGTCATGACGGTCTAATTGTCTGTTAATTCAATAAAAGATTGGTTACAGCGCACCGGCTTCCGCGGCCGCGGCCCTTTTTGGGAAACTGAGAGAATTCAGACCCTTGCGGGCTCGGCGCCGGTCAGGGCGTGGGCGAAATCCGCTCCAAGAGGGGGGCAGGATCGATTCCTGGCGGCAGGCCGCCATAGGCCAGGGACGGCGAGGCGCCCAGGCGCGCCTGGATGAAGGCCTCGGCCACCGCCGGATTGCCGTCGCGCACCAGGATGGTGCCCTGGAGCACCAGCGCGGCCTGTTCAGCCAGGCGGCGCGCGTCCGCCTCGGTGACGGATCCGCCCGTCAGCGCGGCCTTGACCGCTGCGGCAGCCCTGTCCAGCGCGGCATCGGCGCCCTTGACGCTGTCGAGTTCGGCCGCTAGGGCGGCGCCGGATCCGGGGTCCTTGGCCAGGGCCCGCAGGATATCCAGGCACATGACGTTGCCGCAGCCCTCCCAGATGGAATTGACGGGCGCCTCGCGGTAGAGCCGCGGCATGATCGATTCCTCCACGTAGCCGCTGCCGCCATGGCACTCCAGCGCCTCGTAGAACATGCCGGGGGCCCGCTTGCAGACCCAGTATTTGGCGATCGCGGTGGCGATCCGGGCAAAGGCCCGCGCGGCCGGATCGCCGGCGCCCGCGTCAAATGCCCGGGCCAGCCGCATCACCAGCGTGGTCGCCGCCTCGCATTCAAGCGCCAGGTCGGCCAGGACCTGCCGCATCAATGGCTGGTCGACCAGGCGCTTCTGGAAGGCGCTGCGGTGGCGGGCGTGGAAGGCGGCCTGGGCCAGCGCCTGGCGCATGATGCCGGCGGCCGAGACGGCGGCGTCCAGGCGGGTGTGGTGGACCATCTCGATGATCGTGGCCACGCCGCGGCCTTCTTCCCCGATCAGCATCGCTGTGGCGCCGTGGTATTCGATCTCGCTGGAGGCGTTGGACCGGTTGCCCAGTTTGTCCTTCAGCCGCTGGATCAGGATGGCGTTGCGGCTGCCGTCGGGGCGCCAGCGCGGCACCAGGAAGCAGCTGAGGCCGCCCTTGGCATAGGCCAGGGTCAGGAATGCGTCGGACATCGGCGCCGAGCAGAACCACTTGTGCCCGGTCAACCGGTACTCCGCGCCGGGACCGCCCGGCCCTGCCGGCTCGGCCCGGGTTGCGTTGGCCCGCACGTCCGAGCCGCCCTGCTTTTCGGTCATCGCCATGCCGATGGTGGCCGCGGTCTTGCCCGCCGCCGGCGCGTAGCGCGGATCATAGGCTGCCTGCGTGATCCTGGGTTCCCATTCCGCCGCCACGTCCGGCTGGTGGCGTAGCGCCGGCAGGCTCGCGAAGGTCATGGCCATCGGGCAGCAGACGCCGCTTTCGGCCTGGTTCAGCATGAAGGCGAGGGCCGCACGCGCAACATGGCTGCCGGGCCGTTCCTCCCTCCAGGGAAGGCAGTGGACCTGGTGCTCCATGGCCAGTGCCATCAGCGCGTGCCAGGCCGGGTGGAACTCGACCTCGTCGATCCGGTGCCCGAAGCGGTCGTGGGTATGGAGGATTGGCGCGAACCGGTTGGCGTCACGGCCCAGGGCGATCACTCGCTCGCTGCCCAAAAGTGCGCCGAAGGCCCTGAGGGCGTCTTCATGCCAGTCAGCCCCGCCTCGGGCAACCGCGTCCATAAGACAGCGGTCGGTCTCGTAGAGATTGGTGTCGACAAGCGGCGGCGGCTGGTTCTCGACCTCGTGGGTGACGTGACGCAGCGCCTGTTTGGGTTCCATGGTCTCCGCTCCTTCGGCGGCGGCCGGCCAAGGCCAATTCTACCCTAGGCACAAGGAATAGCGGCATATTGTGTGCGTAAGTTTAAGGAATTCCGGGGCTGCGCGGCCCCGGCGCGTGAATGGGGACGGATTTGTCTCAACTTCGGGCCGCCGATTGTGTATTAGGCTGACGCTGCCCGCCGACAGGATCCCGCCGGATCCCGCCCGCGGCGGGCCCGGAGGCAGAAGACCGCGTCATGGCTTCAGAGAGTTTTCGTCAGCGTTTGGGGCTTTTGGACGTCGCCTGCCCGCGATCATTCTGGATCGTCGCCGACACGCCAGAGCAGGTTCAGGCCGCGGATGCCATGATCGCCGGCCTGCGCCGGGATTATCCCCGGGTGCGGCTGGCCTTCGCCAGCCAACACGAGACCACGCGGACCTGGCTGGCCGGCCGGTTCCCCGACGATGTCGTCGTGCCGCTGCCGTTCGACATCGGCCCCGCCGTGCGCGCGCACATGGACCGACTGAAGCCGCGCATGATGATCCTGCTGGAAGGCGCGGACGGCGTCGGCATGCGTCTCCTGAAACAGCTTCGATGGTGGCGGATTCCGGTTGTCTGGCTGGGCATGGCCGACCGTAGCCTGGCGTCCGTGAATGCGGCCGCGCTCGACCTCATCGAACGGTTCTTCGTGTCCGACCATGCGGTTCGCGAGGCTCTGGCGCGCCTCGGGGTGCCGCCCTCGAAGGTGGTCGTTCCGGCGGGCACTGCCGCGGTGATGCAGGAACTGGGTCATTTGGTCCGGCAGGACCTCAAGATCAAACGCAGCGAGGGCCGGCGCATTCGCAGCGCGATCGAGGGTCTGTTGCTGGGCGCCCTGGCGCGCCCCCTGGGTCGTCGGCTGTTGTCGCCTTGGGCGCAGCGGCTGGATGATCTGGACACCGTGGCGGCGGCTCTGGGCCATCCCAGGTCGATCATGTGCCTGGGCAACGGACCGTCGTCGGAGGATCCGGCACTGCGCGCGATGGGCCACGACTGCATCTTCCGGGTCAATGACATGTGGCTGGATCGGGGGATCCTGACGGACGCGGCCATGGTCTTCACGGGCGACAAGCGGGCCGTTCGGCGGTTGCCGAACGCCATTTTTGCCTTTCAGACGGCGCGGGCGGAAGGCCGCCTGATGCGCGCGCATATCCTGTCGGGACGGCTGCGGCGGGTCCGATACACGGTAATGGAGCGGCTCCGCATCCTGTTTGACGGCACGGACTGGGGCGCGAAACCGACCAACGGGATGGCAATGATTGCCCTTGCCGTCGCGCTGAAGCCGCAGCGGATCATCATCGGTGGGATCGATCTGTTTGCCCACCCGGCCGGCAGCTACCCGGGCCATTCGGCCACCGCCAACGCCTATACGCCGCTGCACGAGAAGGACGTCGAACTGCAAATCATCAAGCACTACCTGGGGCAGTACAATGGGGAAGTCGTGGTGGTCGGAGACGTGCTACGCGGCCATTTGGGGCTGGAGGCCAAGCCGGAAGCTGCCGCGGGGGCGGGATGACGTTGCAGCAGGTTGAGCTTGTTCTGGATCAACCTCGGGTCCGGACGCAGCGGATATTGTCTTGCGCCGGTGGGGGTCCCTATAGTCGGCCCCGCTCGGGAGTAGGCAACAGAGAGGACGGCTGAAGGCCGCAGTAGAGCACGTGACAGTCATCGAGCATGATTTCAAGACCCGGACCCGGCACAAGAAGCTGAGCTATCTGGTGCGGCCGGACAAGGACCGTCCGGAGGGGCGCCGGCATATCTCCGAATGCATCCGGCTGGACCCTGTACCGGATTTGACGCCCAGCGACAGGCCGGTGGTGCGTATCTATGTTGGCACCGAGCCGGCCCAGTTCCGGGCCGAGCGGGTGCTCGTCTGGTCGGTCATGCAGGTGCGCGACCCATCCCGCGCCTACGAGATCTATCTCATGAAGGACCTGGAGGGTTACGACCGCACGCGCTGGAAGACCGGCTTCACCAACTACCGTTTTGCGATCCCGGCAATGGCTGGAGATGCCGGCCGGGCGATCTACAACGACGTGGACCAGATTTATCTGGGTGACCCGGCCGAGCTGTTCGACATGGACATGGACGGCCATGGCCAGATGTGCATCACCCGGCGCGAGACCTCGGTGATGCTGATGGACTGCGAAAAGCTGAGTCGGATCTGGGACGCGAACGAGGCCAAGAACGGCGTGCAGCACAAGGTGTTCCGGGCAAAGGTGACCGCGATCGACGACATGTGGGGCGAATTGCCGGGCATATGGAATGCCCGCGACGCGGAGTTTAAGGAAGGCGAGTCAAAGCTGTTGCACTACACGACGCTGCAGACACAGCCTTGGCGCCCGTTTCCGGAACAGCTGAAATACCGCGACAACCCCCAAGGTTACATCTGGCATCGGCTGGAGGAGAGCGCCGACGAGGCCGGTTTCACCCTGTTCACCGAGGAGCGTCCCAGCGCCCGGTTCAACGAGATGCTGGCCAACTACCGCGCGGTCGCCGAGCACAATGACGAAACCGTCGGCCCTGGATTGCGGCGCTGGCTGGAAGGCGGATCCGCAGCCGGGCTTGCCAGTCGCGTGGGATCGCTGGTGCGTCAGACAGGGACGGGGTCGCTGTTGCATCTGTGGTCGGGCGGCGACGGCGGGACGCTGTGGCCTGGCGTTGCGGTGACCCGGCACGATCCGGTTCATGGGGCGCCGGTCGCTGCGCCGGACGGCCGATTCGATGCCGCGATCTCCATTGACACGCTGCAGCGGATACCGGACGAGGACATTCCCTGGATGCTGGATGCCTTGTTCCGCCGTGCAAACAAGTTCGTGTTCGTGGCGGTGTCCTGCTTCCCGGCGGAAGAGCGCCTCTCGACGGGCGAAGACGCCCATCTCACCGTAATGCCGCCGCATTGGTGGGAGGCGCAGCTGAAGGCGGCAGCCCGGCGCAACCAGGGCATCAGCTGGCATTTGCGGGCGGAATCTAGCGTCTTTTCGATGCGCCGGGTCCAGGACTATAAGGGCTGAGTCGCCGCAGGGCTGCGGCTTGTCCACGTCGAACGATCGAAGGCGATCGATGACCACCCTTTCTCTCTCGATCCTCACGCCGACCTATAACTGTGCGCACACATTGCCGCGCGTTTGGGAAAGTTTGAAAAGGCAGAAGATCGGGTCCTTCGAATGGGTCGTGATCGACGACGGATCCAAAGATGACACGCGTGCCCTGGTCGAGCGCTGGGCAAAGGAGGCGCCGTTCCCCGTGCGTTATTTTCACAAGGCGAACGGTGGCAAGCATTCAGCGGTGAATTACGGCAAACGGCTGTTGGCCGGCGACTATTCGCTCATTTTCGATAGCGACGATGCTTTGCTGGATGGCGCGGTCGAAACGATCGACCACTACGTTTCATCGACTGGTGTCGGCAATCTGGCGGGGGTCGCCGGATTGGCATTCATGTGCACTGACGACGAAGGACGCCCAAGGTATCCGGAGCTGCCGTCTGAGACTCTGCAATGCTCCATGTCGGAAGCGAAGTACAGGTACAAGCTGCGCGGTGAATGGGCTGTCCTCTACAAGACCGAGGTCCTGAAAGCCACCGACTTCCCGGAACTCCCTAACGGTGAGTATGTGCCGGAAAGCGTCACCTATGCAGAGCTGTCCAAGAAGTACGAGGTTATCTGGGTAAACCGGGCGATTCGTCGCTATTTCACCAACGATGGCGAGGAACGCATTACGGATCGGCGCGGCAAGTCGGAAGGGAATTTCAAATGGCCGCGGGGCAAGTACCTGCGCCGGCTATCGATCTTTAATGACGAAATCCGCTGGTTCAAAGAGGATCCGGCCTCGTTCTTCCACAACGCTGCCAATCTCAGCCGCTTTGGATTTCACATCGGACGCTCGCCGCGCCAGCAGTTGGCCGACCTGTCAAATCTGCCGGCGAGACTGCTGTGGGCGATCGGTCTGTTGCCCGGCGTTTACAGATACCTCAGGGACAAGCGCCGCCAGTCATTGGCAAAGCTATCCGACGCCTGTTTAGAGCGCGGCGACTGAAGCTTCTTCGTCTTCGTCTTCGTAGCCGTCGGTTTCGCCGCCCAGTTCGTAGACGGTGTCAGCGATATTGATCCAGGCCGGCCTGTGCGAGATTGCAAGCACGGTGACGGATTTCGAGATCTCTTTGATGTTCTCGCAGATCGCGCGCTCGGAGTTCTTGTCCAACGCGCTGGTCACTTCGTCCAGGATCAAAAGCTTCGGCGAGTGGACCAGGCCGCGGGCAATGGCGATGCGCTGGCGCTGCCCGCCGGACAGCGTTGCCCCCCGTTCGCCCACGATCGTCTGCATCCCTTCAGGCAGCCTGGAAACGAAATCCCACGCGCCCGCCGCCTTCAGCGCGGCCTCGGCCATCTCGGGCGTCAGCGTTTGATCGCGCAGCGTGATGTTGGCAAGGATGGTGTCGTGAAACAGGATCAGGTCCTGGGGCACGTAGCCGATCATGCCCCGCCAGGCCTCAAGATCGATCTCTCCGAGCGGCACGCCATCGACCAGAACCTCTCCGGATTCGGGCCGGTAAAGCCCGAGGAGCAAATCCGTCAGAGTCGTCTTGCCGGTGCCAGAGTGGCCGATCACCAAAGTCAAATGGTTGGCGGGTATGTCGAGCGAGAGATCATCGAGCACCTGGTTCTCGCCAAAGGCAAATGACACATTCTGCAGGGAGCAGCCTCTTTCGAGCGTCGGATTCCGGCGGCCGCCGCTGACCTCCCTGTGGCGGGCCGATTCCTCGATCATGTGATGCACATTCCAATAGGCGGCTTCGACGATAACGGCGTCTTGGAAGCGCCGTTGCATCTTGCGGATCCGGCTTACGGTACGCTCCAGCAGGATCGCCATCACCAGGACCTCGGAGACAAGCTGGCTGAAGACCTCGACCAGAAGATAGAAACCGGAAGCCAGCACCAGAACGAGGATCGGTTCCGGCACGTGCTTGAGGAGCTGTTTGGAGATGACCTCGCGCCGCAGGGCGACACGCACATCCGCGATCTTCTGGTTGAAGAGGGCGGCGAACTGGCCGTGCCGTGCCATCGCTTTCAGCGGCTTGATGCTGATCAGCGCGTCCGTCAGGTGGGTGACCAAGTCACGCGCCCGCTTGTATTGGCGCTTGCCGGCTTTGCGCGCCATCCTGACAAACGACCACAGAGAACCGCCGATCACGAGCCCGATCAGAACCGAGCCGACGGCAAGCTGCCAGGAGACGAAGGTGGCGACAATCACATAAACCAGCATCTGGGTGCCGCTCGCCAAAACCTGGGCCACGACCAGATAGGCATCGCCGCAGCGTTGCGCCTCAAGGCTGATGGCATTGGCGATCCGGCCGACGGGCTGGCGCGCGAAATACGCCCAGTTTGCTTGCAGGATATTGTCGATCAGGCTGGTGCGCCGCTCGGTTGTGACCTCCGCCACGGCATTTCCCACATATCGCATGGCGAGCAGGACGAGGGCCGATTTGAAGGTAAATGCGACAATCAAGCAGATGAAAAGGACCGCCAGGTCCGGTGCCAGCCCGATTGCCGAGAAAGCTTGGAGAACCGCCCGGTTCATGGTCGAATCCGGCGTAATCTCGCCGCTGCCGACAAGCGA
>Ga0066187_1000180_pt1 | contig 26139 bp, 24 predicted proteins | sample WorMetexBAHAMAS1_FD_58706 | JGI IMG/M metagenome (GOLD analysis project Ga0066187, IMG submission 58706) | Marine gutless worms symbiont microbial communities from Max Planck institute for Marine Microbiology, Germany - Inanidrilus exumae... | ecosystem: Host-associated > Annelida > Digestive...
TTTTCCGCTGAGCGGCGTCCTCCGCGGGTTATCCGGCTGCGACGTACAGCAGTACGTCTCGCCGGAAACCCTTGTGTGTCCTTGCCCAGCGAAAAAATTGCTCATTTCTGGCTTGGACACTTATAGTGCGCTTTAAGTTGCCGTGGATGGGCACTAGTTGGTGTTCATCCAGAAATGGCCCTTTTCATCTCCTGCTTCACTCGTCGGTCACGCACCCTTCGGAGGCCGATTTAACGGTTCGAATATACCGGTACAAAGCGCCCCGGGTTGTTTTGAAAGGCGGCGCCGTCCAGTTTCTCCGTCGATTCGCCATCTCCTTTTCACTGATTTGCACCGTAATCAAATCGTTCCCGGCATCGATGGTGATGAGATCCCCGTCGACAATGAGCGCAATGGGGCCGCCCTCCTGTGCTTCGGGCGTAATATGTCCGACAATAAAGCCGTGGGATCCCCCTGAAAAGCGGCCGTCCGTGAGCAGGGCCACATCTTTTCCAAGACCGGCCCCCATGATGGCCGATGTCGGTGTCAGCATCTCCGGCATACCCGGCCCTCCCTTGGGGCCTTCGTATCGAATGACAATCACATCCCCTTTGCGGATCCGCTGGTGCCGCAGAGCTTCCAGCATCTCCTCTTCGGAATCAAAGACATGGGCCGGTCCTGTAAAGGAAAGGCCCTCTTTACCGGTAATTTTTGCCACCGCTCCTTCCGGTGCCAGATTTCCACGCAGGATCCGGATGTGCCCGGTGGGATGGATTGGCGCGTCCAGGGTGCGGATAACCGTTTGTCCCATGTCAAGGTCCGGCAGATCCGCCAGGTTTTCGGCCAATGTCCTGCCGGTAACCGTGAGGCAGTCGCCGTGCAAAAGATCTTGTTCCAGCAGATATTTCATGACTGCCGGAATACCCCCGACCCGGTCCAGGTCCTCCTGAACGAATCGGCCGCTGGGTTTCATGTCCGCTAAAAGCGGAACCCGCCGTCCCACCTGCCGGAAGTCGTCGATCCCAAGGGGCACACGGGCCGCACGGGCCATGGCGATCAGATGCAAAACCGCGTTGGTGGACCCCCCCAGAGCAGTGACCACCACCAGCGCATTTTCAAATGCCCGGCGGGTCATGATGTCCCTGGGTTTGATGTCCGCCTCCAAAAGCCGCCGGATCGCATTGCCCACCGCGACCGCTTCCGCCTGTTTTTCAGGAGATTCCGCAGGCCGGCTGGCGCTGTACGGCAGGGACATTCCCATGGCCTCTATGGCCGATGCCATGGTGTTGGCGGTATACATGCCCCCGCAGGCACCGGCGCCTGGGCAGCTGTGCTTGACGATGGCCTGGCGGCGCTTTTCGTCGATGGCGCCCGCAAGGTACTCCCCGTAGCTCTGGAAAGCGGATACGATGTCTAGCTTTTCATCATCCAGAGTGCCGGCCCGTATGGTGCCGCCGTAGACCATCAGGGCGGGCCGGTTGAGACGGGCCATTGCAATGAGGCACCCCGGCATGTTTTTGTCGCATCCCGGCAGGGAGACATTGGCATCGTACCATTGGGCCCGCATCACCGTTTCGATGCTGTCTGCGATGAGATCACGGGACGGCAGGGAGTAACTCATCCCCTCGGTGCCCATGGAGATGCCGTCGCTGACGCCGATGGTATTGAATCGAAGCCCCACCAAACCGGCGCCTTCAACGCCTTTTTTCACCTGCGCGGCCAGTTGGTTCAGGTGCATGTTGCAGGTATTGCCCTCATACCACATACTCCCAATCCCCACCTGGGCTTTTTCCATATCCGCATCTGTGAGTCCGACACCATACAGCATCGCCTGGGAAGCGCCCTGGGATTTGGGGCCGGTGATACGAGAACTGGTTTTGTTGAGCCGATTCGTCATAAGACACCTCGTTACAGGTTCTGTCAGTTATCGGTACGATACCCCTTGACATTGGGATTCACAACCCGTAGTGTAAGAAAAATTATTGGTGTTCCTGGTTGTAACTAAAAATCACGTAAGCCCCGGAATCGGTCCGGGGCTTTTTTTATTGGGACCCAGAAAGAAGGTGTTATTTGAATTTCAAGTCTTTTAGTTTCCACCCCAAAGTTGCGGCAGGCGTCGCAACTGCGGGCTTCGTCACCCCCACACCCATTCAGGATCGGGCCATTCCGAAGATACTCAAAAATCGGGATGTAATGGGTATGGCACAAACCGGCACCGGCAAAACAGCGGCCTTTGCCCTTCCTATACTGAATCGTTTGATCGGAAAAAACAACGGCCCTGTTCGCGCTTTGATCATCGCCCCGACCCGGGAGCTGGCGGAGCAGATTCATCAGGCCTTTGAAACGCTGGGCCGCAAAACCGGCCTGAAAAGCACTCCCGTTTACGGCGGTGTGGGCATTCAACCTCAAATCCAAAAACTGAAGCGTGCCGATATTGTGGTGGCATGCCCCGGCCGGCTTTTGGATCATATCAACCGCCATACCGTCAATCTCTCACGGCTGGAAATGCTGGTGGTCGATGAAGCCGACCAGATGTTCGATATGGGTTTTTTGCCCGATATCCATCGTATTTTAAAACATTTACCCCCCAAGCGCCAAACCCTGCTTTTCTCGGCAACCATGCCCGCTGAAATCCGGCGCCTGGCAGGTGAAATACTGAGTGATCCGGCTATCGTCCAGATCGGGGTCACGGCACCGGCAGATACGGTCCGTCATGCCCTCTATCCTGTGGAGCCCCATTTAAAAACCCCACTCCTCATGAAACTTCTGGAAAATACCGCTGCCAATTCGGTATTGGTTTTCACCCGAACCAAACACCGCGCCAAAAGCCTGGGGAAAAAACTGACGGGTGCCGGCTACCGGTCGACATCACTACAGGGCAACCTTTCCCAGAACCGCCGTCAGGCGGCATTGGAAGGCTTCCGCAGCGGGACATTTCAAATCCTGGTGGCCACTGATATCGCCGCCAGGGGTATCGATGTCACGCGGGTTTCCCATGTCATCAACTACGATGTGCCCTCCACTCCCGAGGCCTACATCCACCGAATCGGGCGCACCGGCCGGGCCACCCGCAGCGGTGAAGCGTTTACCCTCATTACCGGGGAGGATAAAAATATGGTTCGCGCCATCAACCGGATCATTGGCGCTTCCATCGAACGGCGGACCCTGGCGGATTTCGACTATGGCGCAGCGCCCATTCGGCAGGCTTCAAAGGGCTCAAATCGCCCTCCTCGCCATTATGGGCAAAAGCGTAAGTCCGCCCGGAGTTCAAAGGGACGTCATCGAAAAGGAATAGGTGTCGCCTGAAACTAATAATATCGGTATGTTCAGCGAATGCGGTAAGTTAACTCTTCGGTCGAATTTTCTCCACCGGCTCGGTCATCCGGAATTCACCTTTGAGCAGCAGCGCTTTCATCTCCGAAGCGGCCACCCGGGCTTTGGCCCGATCGGACAATCGCTGCATGAAGGGCACCTGCGTCCCATGGACGGTGATACCACCCAGATCCCCGCTGAAGCAACCGCCGTGACAGGAGAAGGCGCAGATGCCGCAATGGCAGCAGATCCGGCCCTCGATCCCGTCTCTTTTTTCGGTAAAAGCCCCGGAAGGACACAAGGCGGCCGGGGGGCAGTCCGGGCATCCCTCCCGGTATGACATACAGGCATCGGCGTCAAAGGTAAAATGCAGGTCTGTATCCACCCACAGGTCCCCATAAGTGGCCTCAACCAGAGGCGTCCGCCCTTTCACATCGGTGATGATCAAAGGGATCTCTTCATCCAGGATTTTTGCGGTGTGCAGCACGGTTTCATCCAAAATGGGAATGGATGCCGCCCAAGTCTGAATCACCTCTGGACCGGCGGAGGTTTGGAACCCGCCCATATATTCGGGGCTCATGGTATGCATGTCCGCCATCGCCGTGAGGCAGGGGCGTTCTGGGCTGGACCGGGTTCCCAGACCCGTCACATAACCGGTCCCACCGTTGAGCATCACCCGGGTCCCGACTCCGATGGTACGCAGCCCTGGGTCCTTCTGAACCGGATTGATCTCCCCGCACCCGCAAGCAGTGGCGCCGCCAAGCTTCGGTGGAAGGGGGAGGGAGCTGAATATGGTGGATAGGGGCTCATCTCCGGGATTGACGAATCCCACGTAATTTCTGAAGGCATGACGGCTGCCGTGGAGGACGGCATGGGGAATCCGGTCCAGGTCGATCTCTCCTGCAAGGGTCTCTCCCGACTCGGTCACGACCTCAACGTCGATCCGCCGTCCGGCCACCAGATCCCGGAACAGGTGACCGCCTCCGTACCGGGGATTGCTTTTGCTGTGCCGGGTACCGTAGACAATGGCGTCGATGAGCCCGATTCGCTCGTTGGGACAAGGACCCGGATAGGCCTCGATGCCGTTTAGAAACAGGCGGGAAGCCTTGACAAACCGATTGGGATCGGTGAACTGAAAGGACAGGACCGCATAGGTTCCCGACATCAGCCCGCAAGTTGCGGCGGTCACCACGTCCACATCCTTAAATTCGATGTTCCGTCCCGCCCGCGTGGCCTCACAGATCTCGCTGGCGGTCATCACCACCGCCTCTCCAGCAGCGAGTTTGTCGTTGATCTGGTTGATGGTCCGGCTGTTTTCTATTGGATCCGTCTTTTCCATGATTCCCTGTCTTCGATAGGGTGTTAGGATCTTCGAAAGTGTCTAATTCACCGTGAGAACCGGGCAAGGTGCATTCAAAATCACGTGCTGGGCAGTGGAGCCGAAAAACAGCTTTCCCACCCGCGATTTTTTGACAATGCCGATGATGATCAGGTTCATTTTTCGATCCGCTGCAAACTGCACCAGGTCTTCCCCTCTGTCCAGGCCGTGTATCAGCAGATCGTTCCGGCACGAAATGCCCCGGGACCTAATCAGATGTTCGGCCTCCTCCAGGTTTTTCTTGGCTGCATTGATCTGGTCCTGCTGATCGGGGGTGCCCTTTTCCATCGTCGTCACCAGGGTGACCTCTCCTTTGAACGCCTCCGCCTGCTCACAGGCCAGTTGAATCGCCCGTTGGGATTGTTCCGTTTGATCGTAACAGACCATGATATTCATAATGCGACCCCCTTATATTTATATTTTGATCACCCCGTCATATGGGCGTGGTCAGAGTGATCGGGCTTTTTCGATACAATTTGAACTAAAATTAGAAATACGAAAACCGAAACAAACTCTATCCATCAAAATTTGAATGTTCCAAACAAATTCTCAGTTATGCAGTGAAACCTATCCCTAAACGGAAATCCCCACAAGTTTGGTTTCAAGGTATTCCAAAATGCCTTCCCGTCCCCCTTCCCTTCCGAATCCGCTCTCTTTCATGCCCCCAAATGGCGCGGCAGCGGCTGTCGGGTTGATATCGTTGATGCCGACGATGCCAAACCTCAGCCCTTCCATCATCCGCATGGCGCGTGACAGATCTTTTGTATACACGTAGGAGGCCAGGCCGTAATGGGTGTCGTTTGCCATCTCTAATACTTCTGTCTCGTTATCGAAGGGGATGATGGCGGCAACAGGACCGAAGGTTTCTTCTCTGTAGATCTGCATTTCTGAAGTGACCTCCCCCAACACGGTGGGTGCGTAGAAAAAACCCCGTTCCAGACCACCTTCCGTGAGCCGGCTGCCGCCGCAAAGAAGTCTGGCGCCCTTTTCAACGGCATCGGACACCTGACGATCCACTTTGCTGATTGCGGCATCGTTCACAAGCGGTCCGATGCGCACCCCGTCATCGAATCCACTTCCGGGTTTCATGGCCTGCGTCCTTTTAACGAATTCCTCGATAAAAGCGTCGTAGCTGGCCTGCTGCACGTAGATCCGGTTGGGAGAGATGCAGGCCTGCCCGGTATTGAGGAATTTCACCAGCAGGGCGCCCTTGGCGGCGTGGATCGGATCGGCGTCCTCAAAAACGATAAAGGGGGCATGCCCGCCCAATTCAAGGGATATCCGTTTCATTCGAGCGGCGGCCTCTTGTGCCAGCATTTTTCCCACCGCCGTTGAACCGGTGAAGGTCAGTTTTTTCACCATTGGGTTTTCCACCATCTCCTTACCGATGGGAGCGGGATCCATGGCTGTGACCAGGTTCGCCACACCGGCGGGAAGGCCGGCTTCATGGAGGATCTTGAAGATTTCAACCGCACACAGCGGTGTGGACTCGGCGGGTTTCAGGACGATGGTACACCCGGCCGCCAGTGCTGGGGCGACTTTACGGGTCACCATGGAGATGGGGTAGTTCCATGGTGTAACAGCACCCACCACCCCCACCGGCTGGTGCAGCACCATAAACCGCTGGTCCGGTCGCGGCGCCGGAATCGTCTCCCCGTATACGCGTTTGGCCTCTTCTGCAAACCAGAGAAGGAAATCAGCGCCATATTGCACTTCTGCCATGGCGGCTTTGAGAGGTTTTCCCTGCTCTCTTGTCATGGCGGCGGCCAGATCCGGTTTTCGATCCATCATGATCCCATGGGCGGTGTAAAGAAAATGGGAACGTTGGTGGGCGGTTCGGCACGACCATTCCGGCAGCGCCGCTTCTGCTGCGGCAATCGCCCTTTTGATATCGGAACCACCGCCATCCGGCACCTCGCCGATCTTCTCTCCATCCGCCGGGTTGAAGACATCGAAACTGCCGCCGCCTGCCGCATCACACCATTTCCCGTCGATATACATCCTATCATTCTCCTTGTTTTTCGATCTGGTCGCGAACGATTTTCGCACCGCAGAATCTGCCGGTCTGGCGGTTTCTAAAACCCTTGTCTGCTATCAGAATCGGTGAGCGGAGTCAATCGCCGGAGCGCCCAATTTGCAGGTGTGCCAGTGCTGGCACCTGGTGGGATCCTGGTGTATCGTCCTTTAGACGAAAACGCCGGGCATACCGGATGAAAACCGCGGAGGTCCTATTTTTCATTTGACACTGTAAGCTAAATCAAATAGTCACGAACCTGTCAAAGGTGCCGTTACGGCTTAAAAGGGAATCCCGTTCAATTCGGGAGCGGTCCCGCCGCTGTGATCGGGGACGAGCCCTGCAATATCCACTGTTTTGCCACCAAGCGAAATGGGAAGGTGCAGGGGGTAGGAGGATCCGAAAGTCAGAAGACCTGCCTAGACGATAATCCGGTTTCGAGGAAACCAAAGGAAATACGGAAAAGGGTAAAGTAAACTGGGTGCAACCCTTCAAGCCGATCTGCTTGAAGGGTTTTCTATTTCCAGGAATGGAGCTCCGGTTGCGGGACCGCATGATGTTTCCAGGAAAGGGGGTGATCTCACTATCGCCTCGTTGAGTCGTCCCTTCTAGGACGCCGTCAAGGGGAAACCAACATGTCGGTCAACGGATCGTCGAGCAGAATCCACCACTCGACATTCGATACGGAATTTTTCATCAACGCAACCAATGAAGGAGGAGTTCAACAATGAAAAAACGTTTGTCATGTTATGTGTCCATCTGTCTGATTGTCCTGCTGGCGGCTACCGCCACGGCCGTATGGGCCGGCAGCGGCCATGGTCACGGTCATGGTGAAAAAGCTGAAAAAAAGGTTGGTATCCTGCTGGTGGCCTTCGGCTCCAGTGAAGAAAGCGCCCAGGTTTCCTTTGCCAACATCGACAAGGCCACCAAGGCCGCCTATCCCAAGATCCCGGTTCGCTGGGCCTACACCAGCCACATCATCAGGGAAAAACTGGCCAAAGCGGGAAAGCATCTGGATTCCCCGGAAGTGGCCCTGGCCAAAATGATGGACGAGGGTTTCACCCACGTGGCGGTACAAAGCCTCCACACCATAGGGGGGGAAGAGTACCATGATGTGCGCAGAACCGTGGGCTCCTTCAAAATGATGGGGGGTTTCCAGCGCATCATCCTCGGTTACCCGCTGCTGGCCACCCAGGAAGATATGGAAAAGACGGTGGACGCCATAATGGCCATCCTCCCCAAAGAACGCAAAAAGGGCGAGGCGGTGGTGCTGATGGGCCATGGAACCCATCACCCCTCCAACGCCTTTTACGCGGCCCTGATGTTTCAGCTGCAGGTCAAGGATCCCAACATTTTCGTGGGGAATGTGGAGGGATATCCCGAGATCGATGAAATCAAAGAGTGGCTGCTGGCCAGAAAGATCAAAAAGGCATTCTTACTACCCTTTATGTCGGTGGCCGGGGACCACGCTAAGAACGACATGGCGGGTCCGGACGAAGATTCCTGGAATTCAATATTAACCAAGGCCGGAATCCAGTGTGTTCCGGTGCTGAAAGGAACGGCGGAATACGCCCAATTCGTAGACATCTGGGTGGATCATCTCGGAGGCCCGCTCTCGCATTTCGAATAGACGCATAGAGAGTAAGGACTGCAATCAGAAATTTCGGTAACGTGCAGCTCCGATCCTACTGAAAACCGTTGCCGGACGCGATCACAGTGATCGTGTCCGGCAGCGGTCCTCCGCATAGATCCCCCCTTCTGTCCCGTAAAATGGATGACCGGCACGATCCTTCGTTTCTATCGTAAAAGAAGATGATAGCGTCTATCACCAACTGGATCAAACGGCTGCAGCGGGCTTTCGGTTTTCAAATGCTGCTGCTGACCGCCCTATTCGCCGTCGGTGTGGTCATTTCCGCCGGACTGGGGTATATCCGCCTGCCCTATACCGATGTGGCCCGCATCATAGCCGGAAAACTGGCCTCCCAGGCCTCCTGGTTTGGCGGCATGGATGACCTGTATCCGGTGGTGGTCTTCGATGTGCGCTTGCCGCGGATCCTGACGGCGGCCATCGTGGGCGGCGGTCTGGCCGTTTCCGGGGTGGTGTTTCAGGGCATCCTGCTCAACCCGCTGGCGGATCCCTACACCCTGGGGGTTTCGGCCGGGGCGGCCTTCGGGGCATCCCTGGCCCTGCTGTTGAATGTGGGCTTTCTGGGGCATTATTCCGTTCCGGTGGCCGCTTTTCTGGGCGCAGCCCTGACACTGCTCTTTGTCATGTACCTGTCGGCATCCACCGGGGGATTTTCCTCCAACAACCTGATTTTATCCGGCATCATCGTGGCGGCCATCCTGTCGGCGGGTATCAGCCTGTTGAAGTATATCGCCGATGAGCAGGTGGCGGTGATCATCTTCTGGCTGATGGGAAGTTTTGCATCCAAAACCTGGGGTGATGTGGCAGTGACCCTGCTTTTCGTCACCCTGGGTCTTCTGGTCAGCATCTATTACGCCAGGGATCTCAACCTGCTCTCGCTGGGGGACCGCACCGCCGCATCCCTCGGTGTGGAAACCCGCCGGGTCACCCTGATTCTGCTGGTGACCGCCTCCATGATTGCCGCGGCCTGCGTGGCGGTGTCGGGCATCATCGGTTTCGTGGGCCTGCTGGTGCCCCACATGATGCGGGGATTGTCTGGCCCGGACAACCGCCGGCTCATTCCCGTGTCTCTCATGGCGGGAGCCATACTGCTGCTGTGCGCGGACACGGTCACCCGTGCGCTCCTGCCCACCGAGATTCCCATCGGTGTGCTGACCGCCCTGATCGGGGGACCCTTTTTCTGCTATATTTTCAGGAAACGCCAGATGCTGAGGAGTGGTGGATGAACCGGGGATTCGACATAACGGAAATCCGATTTGCCTACGGCGATAAAACCGTGATCGAACATATGGATCTTCGGTTGGACATGGGCCGGTTCATCGGCATCATCGGCCCCAACGGGTGCGGAAAATCCACTTTTCTGGATCTCTTGGCCGGGAATCTGGCACCGGGCGAAGGCGCCATCCGGCTCAATGACAAAAAACTTTCGGCCTACTCCCGCAGGCAGATGGCCCTTGAGGTGGCCCTGGTCCCACAGAACTTCTATATCAATTTTCCCTTTACCGCCGATGAGATCGTCATGATGGGGCGTTATCCCCACATGCCGCGATTTTCGCGACCCTCGGCCGCGGATCTGGCCACCGTGGAAGAAACCATGGCCATGACCGCCACCGACGGATTCACCGGCCGGTATGTCACCGAACTATCCGGCGGCGAGCGGCAGCGAGTGGTGTTCGCCCGTGCCCTGGTGCAGGAGACGCCCATACTGATGCTGGATGAGGCCACCTCCAACCTGGATGTCAACCATGCCATCAGCCTGCTGAACATCGCAGCCCGCAAGGTGGCCAAAGGAATGACAGTGATCGCGGTGATGCAGGACATCAACCTGGCGGCCGCTTTCTGTGACCACCTCCTGTTCATGAAAAAGGGGCGGGCGGCCGCATTTGGGAAAACCGAAAAGGTATTGAACCGCGACATCATAAAAGAGGTGTTCGATATTGACTGTAAAGTGTCTTTCGAGCCTTATGCCGGGGCACTGCAGGTGGTGTTTAAAAGATAGGCCGGTTGGTTATTGGATGTTGAGGGATGTGTACAATGGGTGATGGCATGAAAAAAGGAACTGGACATTGCGGTGTCGATGGATTGACATAGCGCTCCTGTGTTTGGGAATTATCACCGCTTGCGTCACTGTCGCCGGTGCGCAGCCTCCGCAAATCCTCGGTGGGCAGGCGTTGGTGGATCAGGGGGGCCGGACGATACCGGTACCCGGGCCGTACCACCGGATCATCTCCCTGTATGGCGCACACACGGAAAACCTGTTCGCCTTGGGGCTGGATGGCCAGATCATCGGGGTATCCCGGAACGATACCTTTCCCCCGGAGGTGTTGGACAAACCACGATTTTCATATCACGACGATCCGGAAAAGTTTCTGGCGGCGCGCCCCGATCTGGTGTTGATACGGCCCATGATCGACCGGGGTTATCCCCAATGGGTCGCCCGGCTGGAACAGAGCGGCATCCGAATCGTCTCACTGCAACCGGCCAGCATCGACAGCATGTACACCTACTGGGAAATCTTGGGAATACTGACCGGAAAAAGAGCCAGGGCCGTGGAAATGGGGCTTCACTTTCAACGGGCGGTGGACGCTTTCCGGGGGCTCACCCGTCATGTAACGGCTAAAAAGCAGGTATACTTCGAAGCGATCCACAACAAAATGAAGACCTTCACCCCCGGCGCCATGGCGATCTTCGCCCTGGAAACCGCAGGCGGCGTGAATATCGCGGCAGATGCCCGTCAGGTGCGCACCACCAACATCGCTTTTTACGGCAAGGAGCGCATACTGGCCAAAGCCGACAAGATCGATGTATACCTGGCCCAATACGGTGCCATGAACCGCCCCAGCAAAGAGATGATCCGGAATGAATCCGGATTTCATCTCATCAAAGCCGTTCAAAAGGATGAGGTTCACATTATCGACGAAATGATCATCTCCCGTCCGACCTTCCGGTTGCTGGAGGGCATCCGCCGGATCGGCGGTATCCTCTATCCGGATATCTTCGATCAATGGTCCGATGGGATCATCCAGGAGGCAAAAAGATCAAAGGAATCGTCATAGCAGGTGCAAAAAGCGGCAGCGGTAAAACCACCCTGACCCTTGGCATGCTGGCCGCTCTGGTAAAGCGCGGGTTGAAGGTGGCCTCGTTCAAGGTGGGGCCGGATTTCATCGACCCCGGGCACCATAAACGCATCACATCCCGCATCAGCCGGAACCTGGATGGCTGGATGCTACCGCGCACCTACAACTGGGAGATTTTCCACCGGTATGCTGCCGGTGCCGATGTCGTTGTGGTGGAAGGGGTCATGGGGCTTTACGACGGATACGACGGCAGGAGTGAAGCCGGTTCCACCGCCCAGATGGCCAAATGGCTGGGGCTGCCCGTTATCCTGGTGGTGGACGCCAAAAGCATGGCCCGCAGTGCCGCCGCCCTGGTGCAGGGTTTTGAAGGATTCGACCCGGATCTATCCTTCGCCGGTGTCCTTTTCAACAATGTGGCCAGCGACCGCCACCACGCTTATCTTACAGAGGCACTGGAGGGGCATGTCCGCATGCCCCTGCTGGGAAGCATCCTCCGTCGTTCCGAAATCACCATTCCCGAGCGCCATCTGGGACTGGTGACCACTGAAGATCACCCCCTCACGGAGGACACGACCGCGGCGCTGGCGGAACTAGTCGAGTCAGGAATCGATCTGGACAATCTTCTGGAAAAAATCGTGGATCTCCACCTGCCGCCTCCGCATATTCCGGATGGAGCCCAACCCCCCGGCGACCCGGTTCGCATCGGCGTGGCCATGGATAACGCCTTTTGCTTCTACTACCAGGACAACCTGGATCTGCTGGCCTCCTTCGGTGCCGAAATCACTCCCTTCTCACCGATAACAGATCCGCACCTGCCGGAAAATGTGGACGGGCTCTATTTCGGGGGAGGGTATCCGGAATTGTTCGCCCGGCAGCTTTCGGCCAACGATTCCCTGCACCGTGAAATCCGGCAGGCGGTGGATGGGGGCTTGCCGGTGTACGGCGAATGCGGCGGTTTCATGTTTCTAGGGGAATCGATCCGGGACCTTAAAGGGCATCGCTATCCCATGGTGGGATGTTTCCCGCTGCAGTTTCTCATGCAGCCCCGGCTCAAATCCCTGGGATACCGGGAAATCACCTTTACTACCGATACGATTCTGGGCAGAGCCGGGCAAACCTTGCGGGGGCACGAGTTCCATTACTCGGAAATGACCGGCAAACCCGTATCCGCCAAAGATGTTTACCGTGTCACCACCCGGACCGGTCTGGAAAGACGGGTGCCGGGTTTTCAAAAGGCCAACTGCCTGGGCAGTTATGTACACATGCATTTTGGAAGCAATCCTTCGGCAGCGCCCCATTGGGTGGCCGCTTGCCGTGAATATCGCCTGGAAAGGAAAAAACCGCATGAAACCCCATGAAATCGAAGCATTGAGCTTCCAAATTATCGACAATGAAGCCGGCCCCCACGATTATTCGGACCGCGAATGGGAAGTGGTTCGGCGCATGATCCACACCTCGGCGGATTTCGAATTCAAAAATTCGGTCCGTTTCCACCGCCGGGCCATCGATGCCGGCCTGGCTGCCATCCGCAGCGGCTGCGCCCTGTTCACCGATACCAACATGGCCCGGGTGGGCATCCGCCAGATGGAAATCCGCCGTTTTGGTATGGAAACCAACTGCCTGATCGCCGACGGCGAAGTCGCTAAAATTGCCCAAAGAGATGGCATCACCCGTGCCCAGGCATCCGTGGATGTCGTGGTGCCGCGTCTGGAAGGATGTATCTATGCGGTGGGCAATGCGCCTACGGCCCTGCTGCGTCTAATCGAAATCATCAAGGCCGGCAAGGCATCTCCGGCTTTGGTGATCGGCCTGCCGGTGGGCTTTGTCAATGCCGCCGAATCCAAGGAAGCCCTGATGGAGCTGGATACGCCCTATATCTCCAACGTCGGTCGGAAAGGTGGGTCGAATCTGGCGGCGGCCGTGGTCAACGCCCTGCTCAAAATGGCGGTCAAAGGCGAAGAATCCTTAAGGTAATTTATCATCATAAAGGGGATAACATGTCTAAAAAAAGAGGAATATTATATGGACTCGGTGTCGGTCCCGGAGATCCCGAGCTGGTTACCCTGAAAGCCGCCCGGGTGCTCAACAGCGCGGATGTCGTGTTTGCCGCCGCCTCCACCAAAAACAGCTACAGCATGGCGGTCAGCATTGCCAAACCGCACATTCCGGACCTGACGGCCGTGCGGATGCTCCGGTTTCCCATGACCCGGGACAAGGAAGCCCTGAAAAAGGCCTGGATTGAGCACGCCGAAACCATCATCAAAGAATGCGAGGCGGGTAAAAATGTGGCGTTTTTGACCCTGGGTGATTCGATGACCTATTCCACCTACGGATATATCATGCAGAACGTCAAGGAGCTGGCCCCGGATCTGCCCATCATCAGCGTGCCGGGCATCACCTCTTACCAGGCGGCGGCCGCCGCCACCAACACCCCCCTGGTGGAGGGAGAGGAGTCCCTTCTGGTCACTTCCGGCGCCAAAGGCGGGGATCGGATCCGGGATCTGGAGTGCCATCCCGACACTGTGGCGATATTAAAAGCCTACCGCAATGTCGATGACATCTGCCAGGCCCTGGACGAGGCCGGCATGAAAGGCAGCAGCGTGGCGGTTTCAAACTGCAGCCTGCCCGAGCAGAAGATCCACTGGGACATCCAGGCGCTCTGCGACCAGAAGCCGGAATACTGGACATTGGTGATTGCCAAAAAGAACGGGAAACATGACGGAACGCACCAGTAAGGGACAATATGGGCGACTGGCGATTTCCCTTTCGATTTCGATGGCGGCGATCATCGGCAGTCTCGCGCTGCTGGACACCCTCACCGTGGATCTGGTGCTCGGAAAGCTGCTATGGCCGCTGTTTCGTCTGATGATTTTCATCAGCATCGGCCTGATGGCCGGCCAGGTCATCGAAGCTTCCGGGTGGACGCGCACCCTTGCCTCCGCTGCAGCACCGATTTTCAGGTATGGAAACCTGAGCCCCCAGTCCAGTGCCGCATTTACCGCTGCCTTTATTTCAGGAATTACGGCCAACGCCATGCTGCTGGAATTTTTCAAAGAGGGCAAAATCGACCGGCATGAGCTGTTTCTGGCCAATTTCATCAACCAGTTCCCGGCCTTTTTCCTGCATCTTCCCACGACGTTTTTCATCGTGATCCCGTTGACCGGATGGGCCGGAGGACTCTATTTCTTGCTCACGTTTGCCGCCCTTTTGCTGCGTTCGGTTCTCCTGCTGTTTTACAGCCATCTGAAACGACAGGATCGGTCCGGCCACGAATGGAAAACCGCTACCGACAACGGGCACCGTGATGGAGAGATGAAAACCACGATCATAGAAGCGATCCGGAAACGATTTCCACGGCGGATGACCAGTGTGGCGACTTTCGTGGTCCCCATCTACGTTATGATTTTTGTTTTGCACCATATGGGTGGATTCGATGCAGCTCGCAGCTGGCTGGCCGGTTTTTTCGTTTCCACCTTCATGCCGGTGGAAGCGCTGTCACTGGTGATCCTCAGTTTCGCGGCGGAATTCACCTCGGGATTTGCCGCCGCCGGGGCCCTGCTCGAAGCAGGGGTGCTGACCGTCAAGCAGACCACCATGGCACTTCTCATGGGAAATATCATCGCCTTTCCCATCCGTGCGATCCGGCATCAACTGCCCCGCTACATGGGCATCTTCTCCCCCAAAATGGGGCTGCAGCTCCTTGTGTTGGGCCAGGGATTCAGGGTATTGAGTTTGGTGGCGGTGGGAGTTGTTTACTATGTTGTCGGATGATGGGGTGAACCACTGCAGAATGGAGTCTCGATACTCGATACTGGATGTTGACATTGATTTACATCGTGTCGTCCATTTGATTCTCAATGTTTAATTCAATTGTTGGATTGATAAACGCGACCCAGGTGCTATGAAGAAAAAACGACTCAGGGCGGGTTTCACCACGGGCGCGGCGGCGGCGGCCGCTGCCAAGGCCGGAGCGATCCTTCTGGCGAAGGGGCAGTCGGTGGGCAGCGTCGAGATCCGACTGCTCACCGATCCCACTGTCCGTAAGACCATTTCCATTGAGGATTGCCGGCGTGAGGGAAATCGTGCGATTTGCCTCGTCATAAAAGACGCCGGTGATGATCCGGATGTCACCCACAAGGCCGAAATCGGCGCCATGGTATCGTTACGGCCGTCGCCTGAAACTGGACCGGAAAGGATGGATACGGTCATCGAGGGAGGTACCGGGGTGGGCAGGGTCACCAAACCCGGTCTTGAAGTTTCCCCGGGCCAGCCGGCCATCAACCCGGGCCCCTGTCGGATGATTCGGGAGGCCGTTGAAGAGATTTTGGTTCCACTAGGGTTTTCGGGAACCGTTACCGTGGAAGTGTTCGTACCGAAAGGGGAACGGCTGGCGGAAAAGACCCTCAACGCCCGGCTGGGCATCATCGGAGGACTTTCGATCCTTGGCACCACCGGCTTGGTCAAGCCATTGTCCCATGGCGCTTATACCGCCACCATTCGGTCGGCCATGAATGTGGCACACGCCTCCGGCAGCCGCCACCTGGTCCTGACCACCGGTCGCCGAAGCGAACGGTTCGCACAGGATCGCTGGCCCGGTCTGCCGGAGGAGGCGTTCATTCAGGTTGGCGACTACTTCCAGACTTCGTTGGCGGGAGCCGCGGAACTGCAGTTCGAAGCCGTCACCCTTGCGGTGTTTTTCGGCAAAGCGGTCAAGATGGCCCAGGGTGTGCCCCATACCCATGCGGCAAAATCGAGACAGACCCTCCATCGCATCGGTAGATGGGCCGCCGACATCACCGGAAAACCCGAACTGCTGGCACATGTGCAATCGGCCAACACCGCACGCCATTCTCTTATGACGCTCAGGGAATACCCAGAGGTTATCGCCCGCGTTGGGGAGGAAATGATCCGTTGGGCACGCCGGTTCGCACGGGACCGTATCGACGTGAAAGGCATCATTTTCGACTACGATGCAACCCTGCTGTTCGACAGCGAAGAGAGGTGAACATGGCACACGTGGATATCATCGGCATGGGTATGACCCGCGAAGACCTGACCCCGGCACACCTGGACATGATCCGATCGGCCGATGCGCTGGCAGGCGGCAAGCGTCATCTGTCCTACTTCCCGGAATATAAGGGACCGACCCATGAAATCACCGGCGACCTGAAAGCCCTTCTCCGCTTCATTCGGGACCGGTTCGACGCCCGGAAGTTGGTCGTACTGGCCTCGGGAGATCCCCTGTTCTTCGGTATCGGCGGGTACCTGACCGATAACTTGGGAAAGGAAAATGTTCGGATCCACCCCAACGTCACCTCTGTGGCGGCGGCATTCGCACGCCTCAAACTCCCTTGGCAGGATGCAACGGTACTCAGCCTCCACGGCAAAACAGATACCCATAGATTGTGGGAAGCCATGGCTGCCGAAACCAAAATCGCCCTTTTCACGGACCGGACCCATACGCCGGGCTGGCTGGCAGCTGCCCTGATAGAACGTGGCATCACCGATGTTAGGATGTGGGTTCTGGAGAAAATGGGATCGGATAATGAACAAATCGCCTCATTTCGTCTGGAAGATGCGGAACGAACCGAGTTCGACGACCTCAATATGGTGGTACTGACCCGCCAGGAGGCAGATGCTGTGGAAAAAACCCATAACTTTGGCCCGGGAATCCCCGATGATCGTTTCGAGCATTGCAAGGGCCTGATCACCAAGGCCGAAGTGCGGGCCGTCACCCTATCAAAACTACGCCTGGCCCCGGGGATGGTGCTCTGGGATTTGGGGGCGGGCAGTGGATCGGTTTCCGTAGAGGCCGCCCTGCTGATGGGAAAAGGGCGGGTGGTGGCGGTGGAAAAAAATCGAGACCGCATCGGTCAGATCGAAACCAACCGCAAACGGTTCGGTATTCCCCACTTGCAGGTGATAAACGCCCGACTGCCGGAAGGACTGGCCGGCCTGCCGGCTCCGGACAGGGTGTTCGTCGGCGGTGGCGGAAAGGATCTTCAGGAGATCATCAAGGTCTCGGCCGGGCGACTGGCCCCGGCGGGGATCATTGTCGCCAATACCGTGCTGCTTTCCAATGTGACAACCGCAATGGACACCCTCAACCAACTGGGATTCGAAACCGAGATGGTCCAGATCCAGGTCAGCCGCTCAAGCCGAATGCCGTGGAGTGAACGGCTGCAGGCGGAAAACCCGGTGTTCATCATCTCTGGATACAAGAAAACATAACAAAGGACGTCATATGACAACGCGCCCAACACCCTCGGCTCCCCTGGAAAGGCAAACGGTTCTGTTTGTTGGTGCCGGACCCGGAGACCCGGAACTGATCACCGTAAAGGGGCAAAAAGCCCTGGAATCGGCCGACCTTGTCATCTATGCGGGATCCCTTGTTCCCGAGGCTGTTTTGAAATGGGCCCCCTCCGGCGCCGAGTGTATCAACAGCGCCCCTTTGGATTTGGAGGAAATCGTGGATCGAATTAAAACGGCCCACGAACTCGGGAAAAAAGTGGTCCGGCTGCATACCGGAGACCCCAGCCTTTACGGGGCCATTTACGAACAGATGGCGGCCCTGGACACCCACGACATTCCCTACCGGGTGATTCCCGGCGTTTCCGCGGCCTTTGCCGCGGCTGCCGCCATGGGGATAGAATATACTCTGCCGGAGGTTTCCCAAACCCTGATTCTCACCCGAATGGCAGGCCGCACGCCGGTGCCCGAGCAAGAAGCCCTGGCATCTATGGCCGCCCACCAGTCTTCCATGGCCATTTATCTGAGCATCACCCTCGTGGATGAGGTGGCCGACACACTGGTTAAGGCATACGGACCCGATTCCAGGTGCGCCGTGGCGTTTCGGGTGAGCCAACCCGAGGAAAAAATTTTTCACACACGCCTTTCCGATCTAAAGGCGTTGGTAAAGCGGGAAAACATCACTCACCAGGCACTGATTATCGTGGGTAAGGTGCTGAACGTGAGGAAAAGTGAGCTGACCCACAAATCGAAGCTGTATGACCGCGATTTCAAACACGGGTATCGGGGATGAGCGAAATGATCACACCGGATAACGGCCCGCAATTGGCTGTCTGGGCCATCACCCACCGGGGTGCAGAACTGGGTGGACGGCTCGTCCGCGCCCTGCCCGGCGCCGTGCTTCATCTGTCAGAGCGGATGGAGATCCAGGGCGGGCTTCAGTTCAAACGCCTGGCCCCGGCGGTGGAAAAACAATTTAATCGGTTCAAAGGACATGTTTTCATCATGTCCACCGGCATCGTGGTTCGAATGGTGGCGCCCCTTCTTCGGCACAAAACCCAGGACCCGGCGGTGGTGGTGGCGGATGAACGTGGACGTCACGCCATCAGTCTGCTTTCCGGTCATCTGGGCGGTGCCAATGATTTGGCCAGGCAGGTGGCGGGCATCCTTGGCGGCGACCCGGTCATCACCACGGCCACCGATGTCAATGACCTGCCGGCCATCGATATCCTGGCCCAGAAGGCGGGTTTGTCCATTGAAAATGCCGATGCCATCAAACACGTCAACGCGGCCATATTGGAGGGAAAACCGGTTTTTCTCCACGACCCTTTCGATTTTTCAGGGCAGCGGTTCGGCGATGATGGACGGATCCAATGGCGTCCATGGACCGACGCACCGGAAGATGACACCGGCACCGCTGCCGGTGTCTTGATCGATGATACCATCGTCCGGATTCCAAAAGGCACGCTTCTGTTGCGTCCCCCTACCCTCATCGCAGGCATGGGCTGCAACCGGGGAACGGACATGGCGGAAATGCTGGGATTGCTCACCGAAACCCTCGACGATCACGGGTTGAACATCCTGAGCCTCGCGGCACTGGCTTCGGTGGACATCAAGCAGGACGAAGACGGACTGCTCTCTCTTGCCGAAAAGCTGGGAGTGCCGTTAAATTTTTACAGCAGAAATGAGCTGAAGCAGGTTGAGAACATCGAAAACCCATCGAAAATGGTGGAAAAACACATAGGAGTCAAAAGCGTATGCGAAGCAGCGGCCATACTGGCAACCCGGGGGGGGCGCCTGATCGTTCCCAAAAAGAACACGAAAAACGTAACGGTGGCCATCGCCCGGGTAACCTCTTTATCGTAGGTATCGGTCCCGGGGGACCGGAGCACATGTCTCAGCGGGCCCACGAAGTCTTAAAGCAGGCGGAGGCCATCGTGGGCTACACCACCTATATCGACCTGATCCGGCCCCTCATCCGGGACAAGAAAATCGTCAGCACCGGCATGAAAAAGGAAGTGGACCGCATCGAGGCCGCCATCGAACTGGCCTGCTGCGGTACGGCATGCGCCATCATCTCCAGCGGTGATGCCGGTGTTTATGCCATGGCGGGACTGACCCTTGAGATGTGCCAGAAAAAATCGGTGGCCATCTCCGCCTCATGGCGACCTTTCCGGAAGGCAACGGAGGATGACGCGCTAACCGTGGAAGTGGTGCCGGGGATTCCCGCCCTCTGTTCCGGGGCCGCATTGCTGGGAGCGCCACTGACCCATGACTTTGCCGCCATCAGCCTGAGCGATCTGCTCACGCCCTGGGAAAAGATCGAAACCCGCCTTAAAGCGGCGGCCCGGGCGGATTTTGTGATCGTACTGTACAATCCCAAGAGTAAAAAACGGCACTGGCAGCTTGAAAAAGCACAGCAGATCGTAATGGCCCACCGATCCGGCGATACACCGGTGGGGATCGTGACCCGTGCCATGCGTGACGGACAGAGCGCCAGGATCGTCCGGCTGAAGGATCTCGACAGCGCTCCGGTCGATATGCTAACGACGGTGTTTATCGGCAACGAAAACACATTCACCTATAACGATTTCCTCATTACCCCAAGGGGTTATGCGGAGAAATATTCTCTCGACAAAAAAGCGGCCTGTTCAACCGCGGGAGGTCGATCTTGATCACAGGACACGGCGGAAACATTATCGAAATCGCTCGTCAGATTGGCTGCAATCCGGCCGATATTCACGATATGAGCAGTAACATGAACCCCCTGGGGCCCTTCCCGGGACTGATGGGGCACCTGAAAAATCGGATGGATGCCATTTTATCCCTGCCCCAGGCCGACGCATCCGGCTGCATCAACCGTTTCGCCAAACGGTATGGCGTGGATCCCCGGCGGGTTTTGGCGGGCAATGGAACCACCCAGCTGATCTATCTCATTCCCAAGGCGCTTGGGTCGAAAAAGGCGCTCATCCTCGGCCCGACCTACGCCGATTATGCCGACGCCTGCCGGATGCACCGGGTCCCCCATGGGTTTTACCTGGCCGATGAGGAAGACGAATTCAGGCCGGACCTGGACAAATTCGCCGCCGCCATCCGGGATGCGGATACGATCTTCATATGCAATCCCAACAATCCCACCGGGACGCTCATCTCTAAAACAGACGTCGCGATACTCTGTCGCCGGTATCCTGAAAAACAGTTCGTGATCGATGAGGCATATATGCCATTCGTCGGACCGGACCACCAGTTCTCCATGATCGGATCGGAATTACCCAATCTTTTGGTGCTCAATTCCATGTCCAAGATCTTTCGTGTTCCCGGTTTACGCATCGGGTTTTTGGTGGCACCGACCGCCATCGCGGACCGCTTCCGCCGGTTTGCGATGCCCTGGAGCCTCAACAGCCTGGCACAAGAGGCCATATTGTACCTGATGAGCCAAAGGGAATCCATCGAAGAATTTGTACAAAAAACACAGCAATTCATGATAGATGAGATAAAATATCTCAACCGTAAGTTAAATAAAAAAGAAGGGGGGCGGCTCTTTCCCAGCCACACCTCTTTTATTCTGATGAAACTACCGAAAGGCCTTACCGCCGAATCTGTTGTCGCGTCTCTTCTCACCCGTCGCATACTGGTACGGAATTGTACCAATTTCTTCGGCTTGTCCCATCGGTTTATCCGGATTTCATTGAAAACATCCGATATCAACGTTTTGATGGCGGATGCGCTGATCGAAATACTTCGACGTCGCGGAATGGAATCCGCCAGAAAAGTCGCCTGAACAGCAGGAGGAACCAATGACCGAAAAGATAAAATCCATTGCTTCAATTATCGAGAAAATAGAGCCGGTTGATCCTTCCTGGATCGATAAAGCAAAAGAACGCACCGCCCAACTGGTCATGCCCACCCGTGCCCTGGGCCGGCTCCACAATATGGCCGAAAGACTGTGCGCCATCCGCAAAACCCTGCGCCCAAACCTGAAACAAAAAGAGATCCTCATCATGGCCGGTGATCACGGTGTGGTTGCCGAAGGGGTCAGTGCCTATCCCCAGGAGGTCACGCCTGCCATGGTGCAGACCTTTCTGGCGGACGGAGCGGGCATCAGCGCCATTTCAAAACACGTCGGGGCCCGGGTGACCGTGGTGGACATGGGAATCATACCGGAACTCGACCCGGCTGCCCTGCCCCACGGTGATCGCCTTGTCATCCGAAAAATCGCCGCCGGCACTGCCAACCTGGCGGCGGGTCCAGCCATGACCCGGGACCAAGCGAAACAGGCGGTGATGACCGGGTTCAGTCTGGCTTCGGAACGCATCGAAAAAGGCGTAGATATCATTGGCACCGGGGACATGGGCATCGGCAACACCACCCCCTCTTCTGCCATCGGGGCTGTGATAACCGGTTCAGACCTTTCTGTCATGGTGGGCCGGGGCACCGGTGTGGATGATGATGGCCTTGCCGTGAAGAAAGCTGCGGTGGAAAAAGGGATCGCCGTCAACCGGCCTGAAGTGGAGGACGGACTGGACGTGCTTTCAAAAGTGGGCGGTTTTGAGATTGGGGGGATTGCCGGAACGATCCTCGCGGCTGCCTTTCACCGCCGTCCCGTGATGATCGACGGATTCATCTCCACGGCCGGAGCACTCATCGCCCATACGCTCTGCCCGGCTGTACGGGATTACATGTTCGCCGGGCATCGGTCGGAGGAACCGGGCCACCGGGCCATGCTGGACCATCTCGGCCTGAAGCCCATCCTGGATCTGGGCATGCGGCTTGGGGAAGGCTCCGGCGGGGCCATGGCCATGGGCATCATAGAAGGTGCCGTCCGGGTATTTACGGAGGTGATGACCTTTGAAGAGGCGGCAGTTCCGGACAAGGAGGCGTAGCTCCTACTCAAAAACGAAGCCAATAACAGACACATCGTCCCGCCGTTTTTGGACGCCCTGGTACTCCTGGAGGGCCTTATAGATGTGGTCTCCCTTTTGGGACATGGGTACGTCTTGAATTTCCAATAGCAATTTTGTGAACCTTTTCTTCCCAAAGCCACGTCGCTTCGGCCCACCGATCTGATCCAATAAACCATCGCTGGTCATGAAAAAACTTCGCCCCGGTTTGATATCCACCTCATGGTTGGTGAATGAAAAATCCTTCGGGATCCCTCGATATCCCAACCCTTTCTTGTCTCCCCTGACCTCGTACACTTTACCATCATCCAAATAGAACAACGAAAAGCGGGCGCCAGCATACATCAGCTTGTTGCTGTCCGGCAATTTATAGCACACGCCCATCTCCAGGCCATCGTCCGAATCACCGTCATCCTGATCCTGGCGCAAACCTGCTTGTATCCAGGCATGGGTGTTGGTGAGCAGGGCGGCGGCGTCACCGGGCGGAGTCTCCAACAAGACAATATCCAGAGCGCCGTTTGCGATGAGGGTCATAAAAGCCCCGGGCACCCCGTGTCCGGTGCAATCGCCCAGCGCCACCATCCTGCCCGGAACCCAGGGCTTACAGAAATACACATCGCCGCCCACGCCGTCCCGCGGTTTCCAGAGTACGAACCGATTCGGAATGATTTCGTCCAAACTTTCCCGGGGAGGCAGTATAGAGCGCTGGATGTTGGTGGCGTAGTGAATGCTGCTGGTGATCACCTTGTAGGCTTCTTCGGTGGCCGCCTTGGCAATGGAAAGGTCCTCCAGTATATTCAGTGTGGCCCTTCTTGAATTATCCAGCTCTTTAACTTGTTCTTTCAGGGCCTCACTTGCTTTTTCGGCCGCTTCCCTGGCTTTTTGAGTCTCCTTGGAAGAGACGATCAACTCCCGGGTCTTATTCTGCAGGTCTTCGAACATCTCCTCTCTGGTAAGTTTAGCCAGAATCTGCCTCTGATTTTCAATCAGCGTTTGTGTAAACTCGGTTTCCGCATCATCCAGGAATTTGAAAACACGAACGCATGTGCTGGTATTATCGGTTGCGTCCACATGGTAATGATCAAAAAAATTTAAGGCATGCGCACCTGGGCGGGCATGTTGGGGGAACGTAATATCCAGATGCAGCCCCTTTTTTCCGGAGCGTCTTTTCAGACCCACGTTGATGTTGATGTCCAGTTTGGTGCTGTATCCATTGTGAATCAGCTCCGAGAAAACAGTGGCCAGCCTTGTCGAGTGGAATGCATTGAACTCCAATGCTTTGGCCAAGTTCAGGATTTTTCGCCTTGCCTCCTTCATGGATTGCGGCGAGTTTATGCGCAGTTGCCCAAGTTCAGTCATGCAAATACCTCGCCACCATACAAGAGGCGTCATCGTTGCCTTTGCTGAATTCATCCATGAATTTGAAACAGATTTCCCTGGCGGATCCTTTCAGGATGCCCGGATAAAGATCAATGTCAAAATGCTCCCGCACCCCGTCTGATGTCAGTATCAGGACATCGCCATCATTTAAATATACCTTGTACTCTTTGGGTGTTGATATGTTGTAACCGATGATTCCGTCCCGGGAAACGAACCGAGTGCCCTTGGTCCCATATACCCGGGTGCTGATATTCCCTATGCCCACAAAACGCAGTTCGCCGTTACTCAAATCGAAACGACATAAGGACGCCACGGCGCCCCGGGTGCCCCTGAGGTGGGCATGCAGTCCATTCATGAGGTCTATCAAATGTTGTGAGTGATGGTCCTGTAAAAAATCTTCTGCCATATTGGCGACCTGGTGCGCTTCTTTGCCATGCCCCAAAACATCAATGAGGCAAAGGAAGCAATCGTTTTCGGTTTGCACGATTACGCCGGCGTCTCCACAGGCATCTTCCGGCCCTTCCAAAGAACGCTTTTGCAGGTGAACATCCAAACTTGGCATCAATTCCTCCATTTCCGCGCAACAACGGTAGTGCCTGAGCCAGGCTCTGACTGGATGTCAAACTCGTCCATGATTCTTTTCACACTGGGTAGCCCGAGCCCCAATCCATTACCGCCACTGACATTCTCCTTCATGGCTTCATCAATATCTTTTATCCCCGGGCCGCTATCCCGGGCCAGTATTTCAAAGCCTTTGACATGATCGCCACGGACGATTCTAAGGATCACTTGACCCTGTCCGGCGTATCGTATGATGTTGGTGGCCAACTCAGAAGCGGCAGAGGCAATCAGAAACTGCATCTCCTGGTCAAACCCGATTTCTCCTGTCAAGTGTCGGGTATAGCTCACGACCTGAGTGTTGTCCGAAGGCTCACCCAAGTCGATCAGAGTTTCGTCCAGGACTTCAACATACGTATTCACTATTCTATCCCTATATCTCTATCTTCTTCCGCCGGGGCTTCTGCAATTTCCTGGACATCGGCTTCCGCTTCAGCATCAGCCTCGCTTGAATCCAGCGACGGCGCCAGCTTGGCCAAAGCGTCATTCATGTTCACTGCCGTATCGATATCGTCCAACGCCACATCCAGATCCACCAGGGCCGCGGCAACCTCGGCCTGAAAACCAACAAAGACGACCTTTCCGCCCAAAAGGTTCACCGCTTTCTGGGTTTGGGTCAAAACTTCGAAAGATGCCGAATCTATGATGCTCACCTGGGATACGTCTATTAATACACCCCTTATGCGTGAGGACTCCATCCTCTTTAGAATTTGCTTTTGTCCCTGCCGGATTTCATCTTCATCCGGGTCACCTTTGAAGGAGACAATCAGGTTTTCATCAACCAAGTGCATTCCGACTCCGGAATAAGCGGATCTATCTGGCATCTCAATGACGTCCTTTTCCAGGGCGAGTTGACGGTGCATTCACGCTCTGCTTGCGGGGCCTATTTAGTGTCCGTCCTAACTTCATACTTCAAAACCTTAAAAGCTTCCTGCAGGGCGTCCTCCAACGTGGAATTGGTAACGACGTCTCCCAAGTCGATGCCCAGTTGAACCAAGGTCTGGGCAACAGCGGAGGATATGCCGGAGATGATACACTCGCAACCCATGAGCTTTGTGGCCTTGGTGATCTTGATCAAATGGTTTGCCACAGCCGTATCGACTGCCGCCACACCTTGAATGTCGAGGATGATAATCTTGGAAGATGTCTCGGTAATTTTGCTGAGCATTGCGGTCATAATTTGTTGGGCCCGCATGGAATCAATCACGCCAACCACAGGCAACACCACGATTCTATCCCAGAGCTTGATGGCGGGAGTGGAGATTTCCCTGATGGTTCGGCTTTGCTCTCGTATCTTTTTTTCGTCTAAAACACGCTGGGTGATGTCGGTCGCATATTTGACGACTTTGAAGGGCTTTTTATTGAGGTCCAGGATGGGGTTATAGGAGGCCTGAATCCAGACTTCCCGGCCACCCTTGCCGATACGTTTGTATTCCGCGGCCCGATATTCTCCCCGGTTAAGGGCTTCCCAGAACTCCTTGTATTCATCGCTATCCCGATCGGAGGGTTCCACAAACATGCGATGGTGCTGACCCTGGATCTCGTCCAAGCCGTAGCCCATTGCCTCTAAAAAGTTATCGTTG
>Ga0066187_1000181_pt1 | contig 26082 bp, 24 predicted proteins | sample WorMetexBAHAMAS1_FD_58706 | JGI IMG/M metagenome (GOLD analysis project Ga0066187, IMG submission 58706) | Marine gutless worms symbiont microbial communities from Max Planck institute for Marine Microbiology, Germany - Inanidrilus exumae... | ecosystem: Host-associated > Annelida > Digestive...
ATGATCCCGCCATTAATGATATGCAATGATGATAAAACGCTATTCAATGTATCCTTGATTTTCTAACCGTTCCAATTCTCAAACTCCGGATAATCATTCATGAAAACTGTTGAGAGAATTTGAAGACAGTTCCATCTTTATTAGAAGATTTAAAACTCACATGGCCTCCTAATATATTTTCACCAAAAAGTTTCATGGAATACGTACCGATCCCTCTCCCTGCTTGTGATTTTGTGCTGAAATTACGTTGAAATATTCTGATAGATACCTCAGGTGGTATGGCTCCGGCGTTCCAAACACAGAAATTGAGGAGGTCGCGCTTTTGTTCAGCCCAAACTCTTACGGTTCCGCCATTTTCAGTCGCTTCTAGCGCATTGATGATCATATTGTTGAGCACTCTAAGAAGTAGGCAAATATCTGTTTTGATGGATATATTGGGAACTATATCTGAAAATTCGATTTTTCTGTCATTTGCGGATGGATGGTTATTAAAAAAGGTTTTTAGCTCTTTAAAGATGATCTTTAAGGTGAAATCATTCCACATCGGTTGATAGCTACTAGTTGAACCATCAGACAAGGATTGCTGGATGGACACTTCCTTTGAGAGCCGAAATGCAACTTGGCAGATAGATGTGGCGAGCTCTGAAGGTTCTTCTTCGACGAGTAGTTCGCTGGCTTGCAAGAGCACGTGAAGCATATTATTGACGTCATGAAAAAAAGTCCTTTCGAGCGCAGCTCTTTGTTCATGCCTTGTAATGTCCTGAATAAATAATAAAATTAGCCGCTTGCGCTCGATGTTGATCGGTTGAGACCGAACTAGCAGGGCGATCTCGCCTGAAGCGTCACCTTTTTCACTTGTTAGTGCACACAGTCTCTCAAGGGGAATATCCTGTTCAATGCTGGAGACTACCGCTATAGCCGCGCCACAACTAGAGCAATATTCTGTTGTACCGCAACCGGCAGGTTCGTCTTTGGCATGTATGCACTGCAACACTTCACCATAGCGCAATCCCAAGGCTTCTTCCGGGTCATCAATGCCGAGCATTTTTAAGAAGGAATCATTAATTGCGACGACCTGGCGATGCTCATTTAGAATTGCCAGAAGCCCTCCGGTTGAGTGGAGAAGGCCCGATACCACAGGACTGATACTTACAGCCATAATTTCAGCAGATAGCGCTTCTGGGTCAGCTTTTTCCGGCTGTGCAAAATAGGTTTCCATTGATACTCCTCAGTTGAATGCTTGCCTCGATCAAAACAATTATTGCCGGACTGCAATATTGTCCATTTTACCGGTATCCGAAACTTTCAGATCTTCCGAAGTTTAAAGGATCGGATGATGTAATTTCCAAAATAGGATATCTCTTATTTTTTTACCGCGCGGACCACATACTCAGCCTGCCGATAGTGTAGTTTTAGATGAAAAGAAAACATACAATTCCATTTGTGCGCATCGAAATCGCCGAAAACTGGGTGGAGAGAAGTCTTGGTCCCTCTGAGTTTTCCAAGAGTTTTTAACACTTGTATATGATTGCTTATGGAGTCATGAAACCTGGATAATTGTTCTTCACCTGCAAAAGCGGATGGCATGACATCCGTTTTTGGATCGATCGTGGCGAGACCGTGTAAGGATTCATCCCGTGACAGCTGCACAACAATGGCGGATATGCTTCGGTTGACAATCTCGTTGTGTTCCATAATCATATAAAAAGACCACATACTCATATCTTGGTCCACACCCGGCATGGGGGGCACCTCCACAGATCGACACCCTTGCTCACTGCTCAATCCTTTTGAAAGATTAATATAATCCTGAAGAACATCCTTTGCCTGTCGCATTGCCCGATTGCGACTGGTCAAAACAAAGAGAGATCTTATCACAGCTTTAATCAGCAGGTTGCCCATTTTTCAATATGCGAGAGCTGGTTTGGCAGGGTTTTTTAAAAACGGTATTATCGCGTTATTTTATAAAAATCTGTTGATGTAAAAATTCTGGCAAATAATCGTCTTACTATTTTGAGGCTTGGATATTCAGGGGTTACTTGCAATAAGCATGACACAATCGAATATTCAGCATATTAAAGTTGTCTGAAACTATTAAAAGCAAAAGATCTTGATGGAAATGTAGAACTCTATAAATCAATAGCCCTAATGGAACGGTACCAGCTTGTGGGGATTAAGCTACTATAAACCGTTTTGGGATGAAATCGCAAGAAATTGTATCCCGATGAGATTCGAATTTAACCGGGTCTCATACCAATTAAACAAAAATAAATATCTTGACATCAAGATTATATGGATTAGTTTGATCTTATGAAATCAGGAACCCACATACGATTGATTTTAGGAAAAGCGACCAAAGCGGTGGAACGAATAGATCGAGAAAGTATCGCTGATACCGGCTTAAATCCAAGCGATTTTATGATTATGGAGGCGTTGCTGCACAAAGGGCCACTTCCTATCAATACAATTGGGAAAAAGGTTCTTTTAACCAGCGGTTCGATGACCGCTGCTGTAAATCGTCTGGGAAAAAAGGGGTATATAAAAAGAATTCAAGATCCTGGAGATGGACGGCGTTTTTATATCCATCTCACCAGACCCGGCCTTACAGTGATCAAACGGGCATATGAGGTCCACAAAACCAACCTTGAGAAAATCACCGAAATACTGTCTTCTGAAGAGGCTGACGAACTTGTCCGGCTGCTGAAAAAGGTCGGCTACCAAGCCGAAAGCATTCAGCGGACTTAATTTTTTTTGGTTAATTATCTTGATATGAAGATAATAATACGAGGTGTAAAATGATATATGAAAATAAAATAACTTCCGTACACCACATTACGGCAGTTGCATCCTCTGCGGCGGAGAATCTGTCCTTTTACGAAAACATTTTGGGGCTTCGGCTGGTCAAACAGACCGTCAATTTCGATGACCCCTATACCTACCATCTCTACTATGGGGATGCCCAAGGCTCACCGGGAACCATTTTGACCTTTTTTCCTTGGGAGAATCTTCCACAGGGAAGACCCGGAGCCGGTATGGTGACGGCCGCTAGCTTTGCCGTTCCCCAGCAGTCAATGAACTTTTGGATCAGGCGATTCGAAGCAAAGGGAATTTTGGTCCATACAACAGAAAGATTCGGGGATCCTGTCATTCAACTGACCGATCCCCATGGTTTGCCTATAGAGCTGATCGGCACAACGAACCGGCAAAAGACGAACTATTGGAGAGATGCCAACATACCGGAAACACATGCGATAAGCGGATTTCATTCGGCAACCGCCACCCTAAGAACGCTGGAGGAGAGCAGAGCCCTCATTACGGATGTGATGGGCATGTCCCTTTATGACCAGGAAGATAACCGCTACCGATTCAGTATGAACGATCCTGCATCCCCGGGCCATTTTTACGACATCATCCTAGACCCGCAAGCACCAGCCGGAAGAACGGGCGCTGGAACCGTACATCACATCGCCTTTCGCACCCATGATGACGATACCCAAACCACCTGGCAATCAGTGCTGAGAACATCGGGCGTTGGTGTTACGGATGTTCGCGACCGAAAATATTTTCGGTCTATTTATTTTCACGCTCCGGAAGGCGTACTTTTTGAGATCGCAACCGACCCCCCGGGTTTTACCGCCGATGAGACAGAAAACGAACTGGGTACAACCCTGATGCTGCCGGACCAGTATGAACAGATCCGTACCGAAATAATGCATCGCCTGCCAGTATTGCGCACCGAACCCTTTCATCATGTATTCAAGGGTCCCCAGGGCCAAACAGATGACGGTCATACACTGGTGCTGCTGCATGGAACCGGTGGTGACGAGCATGACCTTGTCGACGTCTTTTCACCCGTCAGCAGCTCTTCAGCCATACTCAGCCCAAGGGGCAAAGTTCTGGAAAACGGGATGCCGCGTTTCTTCAAACGGCTCGCCAACAATATTTTTGACGAAACGGACGTCGTCCAAAAATCTCATGAGCTGGCGGATTTTATCGTGTCCGCCGCCGCCGGATACGGCCGCGATCTGGACCGTATTACGGCACTGGGGTACTCCAACGGCGCCAATATTGCCTCTGCGGCCCTGGTTTTGCGGCCGGAGCTATTTTCAAGGGCGGTATTGCTGCGGCCGATGATGCCGCTGGAAAACCCGGATCTTCCGGATCTGCGAGACAAGAAAATACTGATTCTAAGAGGTGAATATGACGGGGTCATTCCCGCGGAAAGCACTGCCCGGCTCGAGGCATTTTTATCAAAAGCTGGCGCCGATGTGACCGTTCAACATATCGGTGCAGGCCATGAAATGACACCTTTGGATATCGAAACGGTTTCAAGGTGGCTTGCTGAATTGGCTGACCCCGTTCGGCAGACGGTTTGAAATTACTGGATTGAAGCGACAGACCCACCTTAAAGGAGAACACGACCATGACCCATATACTTCAAAATACCGATGGCGGTCTCATTACCGCCGAGAACGCTGCGGTTGTTTTTATAGATCATCAACCCCAAATGGCATTTGGTGTGGCAAATATCGAACGGCAGCAACTCGTCAACAATGTCCTGATGCTGGCGAAAGGTGCCAAAGAGTTTCGCTTACCTGCGATTCTGACCGCTGTCGAAACCGAATCATTCAGCGGATACATCTGGCCGCAGCTGATGGATGTTTTTCCCGGCCAGCAGCCCATCGAACGGACAAGCATGAACTCCTGGGACGACCCGGCTTTCCGTGAAGCGATTGAGGCGACCGGCAAGAAAAACATCATCGTGGCCGGTCTGTGGACTGAAGTGTGTGTCACCTGGCCGGCACTCAACATGCTAAACGAAGGCTACAACGTCTACATCGTTGAAGATGCCTGCGGCGCAACGTCCCCTGTTGCTCATGATGCTGCCATGCGCCGCGTCTCGCAGGCCGGGGCCGTTCCCATGACCACGATTGCGACCGTTCTCGAATTTCAGCGCGACTGGGCCAACCGGGAGCACTATGACCCCTTGCTGAATATCTTCCGGGAGCATGCCGGAGCCTACGGTGATGGAATCGATTATGCCTACACCATGGTTCACAAAGCACCACAAGCCGCTCATAATCCACATGTTGTCAGCAAATCGTAATCGTGTGACTGCGCATTCGAAACCGCCGACGGTTTTTTTGGCCGTTGGCGGTTTGAGATGCGTGTGAATGGGGTCCTACGCCCCTTCCTCTTTTTGTATTTTGACGATGACCAGGGTGATATCATCTTCAGGTTTTCTCCCTTTACTGAATTCACCCAGTTCCGCAAAGATGACACCCAGTATTTCGGCTGCGGAGAAGTGCGCATATTTTTTGAGAAGCGTTTTGAATCGATCCCTTCCAAACCTTTCATCGTTTTTGTTGTATGATTCCCAGATGCCGTCTGTTCCGATGGCTATGATCTGGCCGTTTTTCAGTCCGGTTTTCCGGTTGGGCTCATATGTAAACTGTTCATCGATTCCCAATGCGATTCCAGGGCCTTTCAGCTCCTCATAGGCGTCTGTCGCCGGGTCATACAGAATCGCAGGGTCATGGCCGGCCCGAATCCACTCGATGCCATTTAAATCAGCATCGATGGTAAGGTAGAAAAGGGTCATAAAACGGCCGGTGTCCAACACGTCTTGGGCAAGATGCTGGTTTGTAGCGCTGAGTATTTCAGAGATCGTTTCTTCCCTCGAGGCATGCAGGCGCAAGAAAGCCCTTGCCGATGTCATCAGCAGGGCCGCGTCCACACCATGACCGGTGATGTCCCCCACCGCAACACTGAAGGGGCTTTTGGAAAGCTGCCGACGCCAGAAGAAATCATAGTAATCCCCCCCGACTTCATCGCATGATATATTTCTGCCGGCGACATCAAGACCGGGTACCCGGGGGTTTTCCTGAGGAAGGAGGCTCCTCTGGACCTCACCGGCAAGCTCCAATGCCTTTTTCTGTTCCGTCATATCGGAGATGAACGCCATATGGCCGATCACTTCCCCTCGATCGTCCCGAAGGGTATTGCCATGAATCAGGACGGGAACATGGCTTCCATTTTTTGCAACCAGGGATCCCTCAAACTTCCGGTATTCCCCGGCAAGGAGCGCCCCCCGGTTTGATTCCAAGAATTGTCGGAATTCGTTTGTGGCAAGATCGACATTCGATTTGCCCAGGATATCGGCTCTTTGATAACCGACCAATTTACAATAAGCATCATTGGCATCTATGATGGTCAGGTTTTCGTCCATGAGAACGAATCCCTCTCCTGTAGTTTGAACGATCCTGCGATATTTTTCCTCGCTTTTGCGAAGTGCAGCCTCCTTTTGCTCGAGTTTGAGGCGTGCTTCATCGATTTCCGCCATGATTCTGCGATGCATCTGTGAGTTGAACCCTTTTATCGACTCCAAACGCTCCCGATAGCCCTCGGATTGGAGTAATTTTCGCTGTAAAAAGGTGTTTTGATACTCCAGGTCCTCGGGTCGGGACATCTCTGTCAACTCCTCCCGGTCCCCGGTGACCAGGAGAGGATGATCCGATTTGGGACCTACAAGAAGCGTGATTAGGGTTGCACCATGGGCGAGGCTTTCACCACCCCTCACCAGGGGCGCAATTTCACCAAAGCTGTAGAATCCCGAGATGGGAAGATGTGGCGGGAAATGCGCTTTTAATATTTCCAGCTCTTTTCCTGCTGCGGTACCTAAAATTTCTTTGCGAAATGCGCAGGAAAAGGCAAGGGCAAATGCAGGTTCCCAGCCTTGAACCTTATTGTTCAAGTGCTTTACCGTGGTGATGGTATCCTGAATCATGTCGTCCCGTACGGCCTCTGTCAACTGCACCTCCGCCCCCACGGGAATGGTTTCAGAAAAGGTTACACTGCCGTCCTCATGATATTCCACAGGCGCACGCATGTAGAATTCTTCGCGGCCTTTTTCATAAACCGCAAGGATGAATTCCCTTGCCGGTTCCTCATGATGGCCCAGGTAGTGCCGGTAGAAATCGACAGCAGAAAGGTCACCAATTTGATAGACGATGCGGCCGCTTGCCTCCCCCACCATGGCTTTTTTCCCCAGCGGCCGCCAGCTGTTGGTGATGGAAAAAGCATATTTCACCGGACCGGACAGCAGCAGTATGGGGATGGCATCGTCCAGCACCTCTTGGTTATGAAACTGAAAAATGTCAAAATCCTTTGACCATTGGGTACCGGCTGCTCCGCCGAATATCGGACAATCGGACCCCAGTTCGGCATTGAGCTTTTTCAAAATCGGCTCATAACGGATATCATAGCCTTGTGGAAAGGTCAGGCAAAGCGCAGGAGCCCCGTGAATTTTACCCGTTGCCGACTGTATGGCATCACGAACCGCGGTTTCGGAGTTTTGGGAAAGACCCTTTCCGACTCCCGTGGCGATCTCAATATCATCTGAAGACAACACCATCAGCGTAACGGCATCATCACTGAATCCAAAAGCAGAGGAGAAATCTCCTGCCGTGGTGCACCCTATCACATCCATTCCGGGAAAGGCGCCGCTGATCAGGTCCAGCATGAGTTGATGATTGAAATTGGGTCCCGCCAGGACAATACCGGCCTGGGGCGAAACACCCTGGATCTGGGTCGTGCACGCCTCGATCACTCGGTTGACGACCATTTCCGTATCGATACCCTCAGCCTGTCCAAGTCCGATTCTAAACATACGTCACCTTCCCGCCGTTAAACGCTATCGGTCTGCTATATCGGTTTGCACCATCATTCTTATCATAATTTCAATATGGCCTCAATTTTATCGCAGTCAATCAGCATCGGCTCGATATTTTCGGCCACCGATTTTTTATGTAAGCGTGATAGGTGGTTAAAGAAGGTTACAGTGGGTTCAATCCCGAAACAGGGGGTCGATATGGCTGGGATCGCGGTTGTGATCTGATTTCTAACCGCTATAGCGAAGAATTAGCACGCTTTTATCACAGTTGTATAAATATATTTTCTATCCAGTTCTTCAATAATTTACAAACGGATGTTCAAATTCAACAGGCGATCATTTTTGAGGGCCACCAGGTCATCTCTAAGCTGTGTCCAATATGGGTGCTCTTTCGAGAATATTGCCGGTTCAATCCGGTCAAGTAAATCCGGGAATTCACGGCTAAAAATTTTTTCCATATTCAACCAATTTTTATCCGAGCGATCCATAATGCTAAGCCCATATATCCAGATCACATCGGCACAGGGTGTCAGCATATCAATCAATTGAGTTGCATCCGTTATAAAAGGGATAACCGGACAGATCAATGCGCCAGTCCTTACCCCGGCCGCTTTCATTTGATGGAGGGCCTCAATTCTTTTCTCGGTGTCCATGGTATTGGCCTCGAACAGACCACGCGTTCGGTTATCATTGAAGGCCACTGAAACGCTGACATTCGCCGCATTCATTTTTTGTAGTATATCCGAGTCACGCAATACCAAATCGGACTTGGTCAGAATACTTGCTGAAAAACCTTTTTCCAGCATCAACTCAAGCACCTGACGGGTTTGTCGATATTCCAATTCGCATGGCTGATACGGATCTGTTGCCCAACCCATGTATAGGGTTTGGGGTGCAATTCCTTCCAGTTCAGATTCCAATTGGCCGGTAATGTCCCTGTGAATAAGGACTTCTTTGCGCCAATCCGTTTCAGCCCTGTTGAGCGCGTAGCAGTAATAGCAGTAGTGTTCGCATCCGATGTACGGATCTACTTGGTAATTCCGACCTTCCAAGGTGCATGGATTCAATACAGGGCGACAGGCGTGCGGTTTAATTTCCATCGTTAGATTCCTTTGCTCGCGGTGTTGTTTTTACGGGATCGTTTTACATGGGTCCAGAAAGATTTGTATAAAAAGCTGCTTTCGTCCAGTTGGCAAAGTTGTTCAAACATGGGTTTCGTGACCGTAAAAGCCAGCGTGTCACGGGGTAGAAAAGGCCGCATGGCGATATCGGTCCCACCGATGGTAGCCGCAGGTGTATCAAGATCAGCGAACATCGCAGCGAGTTGGCCACAGCCGGAGCCATATACTGCTGATATGGGATGCTGCCTGTTCGAGGCATTGCAATATTCCGCACCGGTAATCAACATGCTGAGCTGATCGGGATTAACATAGAAGGTTATCGTTTTCAGATATTGATCGTATTCCTTTCGCAGGGGCCCGATCACAATGTAGGCGTGTTCCCTCTTATAGGGTGGGTGATTTTCCAGCCACTGATACATCAAATTCGATGATGCCTTGAGCCCCTCCTCCACGGCAAGATAGTGGGCAACATGTTCGGTTGGAACAGTCGCCACATTGCAGTTCCAGTACCCGGCACCGGGGCACCCGACGGCGGCTACGTTTTCTTCGGACAGGCAGGTGCTTTCACCCTGCATCCAGCCCCGATAGCAAGAGAAGATACACTGACTGGCATTTATAAATGGTTCAAACGGATGCTCTTCCGGGGTGTCATAGAAGCCTATGAGAGGATTTGATATTTCTAAAATGGTTAGCAAATTCGTCGGATCTGGTTGCATGGTGCCTCCTTGTTATCATTATCTAGAGATTTCACTCCATATGGTATGGTTGACCAGGCCGACTTCCCTCAATTCGGCCGCCAGGTTCAGCCCCAGAAGACTTCCCCCGGTCCTCGTCTTTTTCCCGCTGTGAAACAAAACAATGCAAATATCTGAATCCAGTTTTTCATGACGAAATACCCTGATGACCTCATGTTCGGTTTCAATTGCCACAGATTTCATTAATTCCTTCAAGGTTGCATCCATGACACCTCCATTGCTGCCAGCCGAGCGTACCATTATCACCTCTGCCCACTTCATGCGCGGTTCCTTTCATTAACAATCGGCGCCTGGTTCGAAATGGGAATTTCCCTGTCTTTTAAAAATGAAGGCAATATATGGCGGATTCTGCAAATTTTGCGTTGCCATTCCACTTGCCAAGCCCGGGCCCCTCTGACTTCGGCTATAATTTGCTCATGCCGCTGCTGCATCAAGATTGTAAAAAAATAGTCATCCTCTGTGGAGAGCCCTGTTCTGTTGCAAGGCGAAACCGGTGTTGGCAAAGACGTTATCGCCAATTACATCCATTACGGTTCAGCACGATCGAAGGAATCTTTTATCACGGTCAACTGCGGGGCCATACCCAATGAATTGATTGACAGTGAATTGTTCGGACATGAAAAAGGTGCATTCACTGGAGCCTTGTCTCAAAAACGGGGGCGCTTCGAACGCGCGAATAAAGGGACCATTTTTCTGGATGAGATCGGTGAACTGCCACTTCCCGCCCAGGTGAGACTTTTGCGGGTTCTCCAGAACAGGGAAATCGAGCGTGTCGGCGGCACAAAAGTAATTTCTTTGGATATACGCATTATCGCTGCTACCAATCGAAACCTTGAAGAGATGGTTAAAAAACGTAAGTTTCGCGAGGATTTATGGTTTCGTCTGAACGTTTTTCCGATAATTATTCCGCCATTGCGCCTTCGAATCGAAGATATCCCGGCCCTGGTTCAGCATTTCATCGAGCGTAAAACAAAAGAACTCAAGCTTAAAGAGACACCGAATCTGGCCCCTGGTGCAATCGACTCCTTGAAGGCCTACAACTGGCCCGGCAATGTGAGGGAGCTTGAAAATATCATCGAGCGCGCCATGATACTTCACCGAAGCGGTCCGCTCCGATTCGACGATTTGGACCTCTCCCCCGATGAACCGGTTAATGCAACGGCCCATGCATTCAAGAACGAAACATTGGAACTCGACGCACTGGTCAAGGGCCATATCCAACACGTGCTCAAAATAACCGGGGGCAAGATCCACGGCCCCAGGGGTGCGGGCGAGGTTTTAGGGGTGAATCCCGACACATTGCGCTACAGAATGAAAAAACTGGGCATTCCATTTCGGAAGAAAAAGAAAACGGCTGAAGGAAAAATATTAAAGCACGTTCGGTGATAATAATCCCAGTATCAAACTCGGTATTTTTGGAACAAATAAATTCGGGTTGGGCATGTGCACATTTGGAGGGACCCAATTTGCTTTCTGTATGAGCATTCAAAAGTGGCTTTAGAATTTAGTATAAGACCGTGCTCACCAAAAGATTTGTCTACTTTACATGAGTAAACAGCACCACACCGGCCGGATGAAAGACATGAAAAATCGTAGAGGCATCTGGTCTCAAGGTAGATATGAGAAGGGACCTTAAATTTTCGAATCGCCATCAGTCAAATCATCCTAACCATTTGAATCTTAATCTCTCCTTAAAATTGTATTGTGTCATACGCTGATGACATATACCATATACTACAATCGGGTACTTTTCAAATACTCAGGAATGAAACCGTCTACGGTTTCGTCATCGAAGTGATAAACTTGGGGGCGGGTTTGATTAATGCCTGCTTTGAGCAAACCCAAAACTGATCCTGCGTAATCACTTTTTACTCATTTCTGGACAAGATCGAGGATAGCCTCTGCCTCCTCTACGGATCCTGCTTTCAGTCCTTCGTATCCAGCGATTTCCATACTTCTTTTTTTAAGTTCCTCATGGAATGGAAGCTGGCTTTCATTTAATACTCGAACCAGTTGGCCCATTCCCAATTGTTTCAAAAAGGACATTTGAGTTTCAAAAATATCTAATATTTCAGAGGTTAGCTCAAATTCTATATAGGATAGATTCGAGATGCATCCCCATCCAGCTTCTAATTGCTGAGCCTTTTTGAAAATTTCATCAGCGACGATCTCTTTTAGTCCGAGGTCAAAAACGTATATTTCAATAAATAATCTATTTTTCTTTTTATCGACCGAGACCAAATATTTATCGCTCATAGTATCTCCATTGTTTCGATCTGGATTAGAAATGAGAATGAATCCCCTATAATTATAGTGTTTTACCTTGTTTCACGCTTTTGAGAAAACAAAAATGTCATTTGTAAATTGAGGGATTTTCATTTTGGGACACTCCATGCAGATTGTTGAAGGAAAATCAGTTACGGTATTCTATGGCGCTCAATTTTACCGCACTTAGGGGACTTAAAAAGTTCCTCCCAACTATTTAACGCTTCTCCTGATGGATCTGAATACCTACTGTTAATCAAAAAAAGAAAGCCCATGAAATTCGTCTACGGTGGAGAATGAACATTTTCAGGGGCTTAAGACGGGGCATAGGAAGTGCCAATGGAGGCGGTTCCAAGGGGGTTTCCCGCCTAAGGACCTAATTCTATAGGATAAATTGGTAATGTCAATGCTGATTTATTAATCTATTTTACGGATAAAAAATACGTAATTCGTTTCATTTTAACATAATATCAGGTAGTTAAAGTTGTAGCGGGTATACGTAATACAAGAGGATCCGTTTAGAAAGTTGAATTCATAGATGCAATATTTAAATGATGTTGATATTGTAAAAACCCAAGATAGGCTGTCAAGAAAAACCTATACTTCTATACGGTTAATGGCAGCGTGCAGCATATTGGATAATGGACATAATGTCAATATTATCTCATAATTTATAGAGGTTAATGTCCCACGATGGATCGCATTTATCATTAAAAGGAGGTGGCTTTATGCTTGGTATGAAAGGCGAATACGCCAATATTTAATGTAGGCTGAAGATCTGTGATTTCGCTTCATATATCGTTCAACTTCTTGGAAGGGGGATAGTTACGTCATCTATGTTGTCACTTGGATATTATGGAGGATCTGTTTTAGCATCGGGATGAGACCTGAAAAAAGGAGGCGGAGCTAGTCAGCTCCGCCGATGTTCGAGTTAGGATTTCTCGTAGGCAACCAAACGAACGCACAATTTTTTTTCAAGGTTCTGGATTTTTGCTTTCTGTTCCGGAGTCAAGGCCGCCGGTTCAGGGGGAGTCGGATAAGCCATAACGCATTTTCCCAACTCTTTTTCCAGAGCCTGAAGTTCCGCCACGCCTTCATCATCAAGATAATCGGCATAATCTCGATCCCAATCCATAACGCCACCTCCTTTGAGTGATAAGGTTTACCCTCTTAAACAACTGATAAAAGATAGCTCACGATTGTTACTCAGTAAATAGCGACTGGTATGAAAAAGCATTCCCCAGCAGCCACAGGGCGAACCCTTTTCCGCAATGAAAGTCTCCTTCACCTCTTCCGGAATCGGTGTAATTGCAAATATTGCTGAAGAAAGTTTGATATCCAGGATTAGCTTGGCTATTTATCCTTTTGATCTTGTTATCGCCTATACTTTCTTTGCTTGACCACGCCAACCGGGAGAACCGGCTGAGCTATCTTTTTAGCCGGGCTTTAGATCCCGAGCATATCTTTGACCCGTTCGCCCAGAACCGGTTGACTATTGTCCTTATAACCATAGCGCACCCGCAGAGTGGGCTTTGCGATCTTCACCAGTCGAGTGAGGTCGATGGGCGTGGCCGAGACGACTATGTCGCAGGCGCAGGCGTTGATGGTCGCCTCCAGATCCTTGACCTGCTGCTCGCCGTATCCCATGGCCGGCAACACCTGGCCGATTTCAGGGTAGGTTTCAAAGGTGGTTTTGAGCGTTCCCACCAGGTAGGGTCGCGGATCGACGATTTCGGCGGCTCCATAGCGCTGGGCCGCGATGACACCGGCACCGAAAGTCATGTGGCCATGGGTGAGCGTCGGGCCGTCTTCTACGACCATGACGCGCTTACCCGCCATACTTTCTCCATTTTCAGCCGTCACCTCGGAATCAGCCAGCACGATGCGCGCCTTGGGGTTGTGTTTCGCAATGGTTTGCTTAAGGGTCTCCACGTTGTTGGGATCAGCACTGTCCACTTTGTTGATCACGGCGATATCTGCCATGAGCATATTGGTCTCTCCGGGATGAAAGGTGGTTTCGTGACCCACCCGGTGAGGATCGAAGACCACCACATGCACATCCGGCTTGTAAAAGGGTGTATCGTTGTTGCCGCCGTCCCAGACGATCACATCTGCCTCGTTCTCGGCCTGGCGAAGGATTTTTTCATAATCGATGCCGGCATAAATGACAGCGCCCATATCAACGACCGGCTCATACTCCTCTCGCTCCTCTATGGTGCAGGCATGTTTATCAAAGTCTTCATAGGCCGCAAAGCGCTGCACAACCTGCTGGGTCAGGTCGCCGTACGGCATGGGGTGGCGCACGGAAACCACCTTCTGCCCCGCTGCCTGAAGTACTCGCACTATCTGCCGGCTGGTCTGGGATTTGCCGCAACCAGTGCGTACGGCGCACACCGACACCACCTTTTTGGTGGATTCCAGCATTGTGTACGGGGCGCCGATGATAATAAAGTCAGCCCCGGCCGCCGTGACTTGAGAGGCTTTGTGCATCACCTCCGTATGGGGGATATCGCTGTAAGAAAAGGCGACCAGATCAACCTTGTTGGCCCGTATCAGCTCCACCAGCTTTTCGTCACTTTCGATGGGAATCCCATTGGGGTACATGGATCCGGCAATCTCAGCCGGGTACAATCGTCCATCGATTTCCGGAATCTGGGTGGCTGTAAAGCAAACAACATTGTAACGCTCGTTGTTTCTGAAATAGACATTGAAATTATGGAAGTCGCGGCCTGCGGCTCCCATGATAATGACATTCTCTACCATTTTTCGCTCCTCCATCGGTTCGTCCGGGCTTAAACTATTTTATAAGGTTGCAACCATCACGGCCTTGATCGTGTGCACTCTGTTTTCCGCTTCATCAAAAACCAGTGACATTGTGGATTCGAATACATCGTCGGTCACTTCCATAGCCTCCAGGCCGAATTCCTGGTAAATCTCTTCTCCGATTTTGGTTTCGCGGTTGTGAAAAGCCGGCAGGCAGTGCAGAAACTTCACAGCCGGATTGCCGGTCATCTCCATCACGTCGGCGTTGACCTGGTAGGGTTTAAGCTGCGCGATGCGCTCTTTCCAGACCTCTGCGGGCTCACCCATGGAAACCCAGACATCCGTGCAGAGAAAATCGCAGCTCTTTACACCACTTTCAATTTCATCCGTGATGGTAATCCGGGCGCTGGTCCCTGCGGCAATAGTCTGGGCCGTTTCCACCAGTTGGGGTTCGGGCTGGAGGCCTGCGGGCGATACGGCACGGAAATCGATCCCCATTTTAGCGGCCCCGACCATCAGGGAGTTGCCCATGTTGTTTCTTGCATCACCGAGATAGGCCAGGACCATCCGATCGAGCGGTTTGTCGGAATGTTCCTGCATGGTCAGAAAATCGGCAAGTATCTGGGTGGGATGAAATTCATTGGTGAGCCCATTCCAAACCGGCACACTGGCATACTTGGCCAATTCCTCCACCTTGGCCTGCTCGAATCCGCGGTATTCGATACCATCGTACATGCGGCCCAAAACCCGGGCCGTGTCCTTCAGGGATTCTTTTGTGCCCATTTGTGATCCGGTAGGTCCCAGATAGGTGACGTGGGCTCCCTGATCGTAGGCTGCGGTCTCGAAAGCACAACGGGTGCGGGTCGATGCCTTTTCAAAAATCAGCGCGATGTTTTTTCCATTTAAGCGAGGCTGCTCGAGGCCGGCATATTTGGCTCTTTTGAGGTCCGCCGCAAGCTGGAGTAGAAATCCAATCTCCTTGGGTGAAAAATCCAGTAACTTTAGAAAGCTTCTGTTTTTAAGGTTAAATCCCATTTCTTCTCCTTACCCTCTGAGGCACCGCTGGTGCCGGTTCAATTTAGTCTTTAAAGAATTGCGTCCCGGCTGATCCTGTTTCACTGGCGCAAATATATTCAATTGATGTAATCACCGCACGCTTGCCGCCGCCCTTGACGAATTGCAGGGCGGCTTCCACTTTGGGCGCCATGGAGCCCTTGCCATTTTGATCATGGTTTAGAAAACCGGCGGCCTCCGCCACCGACATGCGGGGGATCAGTCTCTGCTCGGGACGATTGAAGTTAGCGAAAACCCCTGCGACATCCGTGGCAATCACCAGCAGATCGGCTCCGATTTCGGCAGCCAGCAAAGCGCTGGCCAGATCCTTGTCGATCACCGCGTCCACACCGTTGAACGCCCGGCCGTTGCGCACCACGGGAATCCCCCCTCCACCGCAACAGATGACGATGAAGCCGGCTTCTATCAGACGCTTGATCTCCCTTTTCTCGATAATCGTGACCGGCCTGGGCGAGGCCACCACCCGCCGGAACCCATCGGGCGTTTCAGCGGTGGTAAAATCGAGTGTTTCCGCCTCGGCCGCCGTGAAGACCGGCCCGATCGGTTTGGTGGGCCTGGCGAAAGCGGGATCCTTTTCTTCCACCACCACATAGGTGATCAACGATACCAGGGGAATGAAATCACCCCCCTGCGCCATGAGCGCTTCATCCAGGGCCGATTCGAGCATATAGCCGATTTGACCCTGGGTTTGGGCCACCAGGATCTCCAGAGGGTGCTTAGGCACCTTGTCGCAGGACTCCTGCTGCAGCAGCAGATTGCCGACCTGTGGGCCGTTGCCGTGGGTGATGATGATCCGGTAGTCGCGGGCCAGGGTGGCAATCTGCCGGATGGGCGCCTTGAGGTTTTCGAACTGTTCAGGAATTGTACCCTTCTGGCCTTTACGGATCAGGGCATTGCCCCCCAAGGCGACGAGTAAAACCGGTTTTTGATCTTTTTTGTCGCTTTTTACCATGGCGTGCTCAATTTGTTCTACCGTAGAAATTTACGATGCGTGTCTAAAACGAGCTAAAGTTAGAATCTTCTGCCAATAAGATCATTTGCGCGAAGCGACTCGGTAACTTTAGCCACCTTTAATTTAACAATTTCGGATAGCCTTTTCAAATCGCTCGAAACTTGGCACTTTATGCCTGTGTTATTATTCCAATACAGCCGTAATCCTCTCAAGGGTCCAATCGACTTCGGTTCGGGTGATCACCAGCGGCGGTGCAAATCGGATGATGTGGTCGTGGGTCTCCTTGCAGAGCAGACCGTTTTCCATCAATTTTTCGCAGTACCGGCGGGCCCCGCCGGCTTCGGGCAACAGCTCAAGCCCAATCAGCAGACCCTTGCCCCGGACCTCTTTGATCAACGGATTGTCGATCTGCTGCAATCCTTCCAGAAAGTAGGTGCCCATCTCGGCTGCGTTGGCCACCATCCCCTCCTCGGTGAGCACCCTCAAGGCCGTTCGGCCGATGGCGCATGCCAAAGGATTGCCGCCGAAGGTGGAGCCGTGTTCACCCGGCTGCAGCACATCCATCACCTCCGTATTGGACAAGACAGCCGACACCGGGTAGAAACCGCCTGAAAGTGCCTTGCCGATCAGCGTCAGGTCGGCTTCGATACCGTCATGCTCCTCGGCGAGGATCTTGCCCGTGCGACCCAGGCCGGTCTGGATCTCATCGAGAATGAGGACGACGTTGTGCTTTTCACAGATTGCCTTGGCCTCCCTAAGGTAACCGGCCGGCGGAATGATCACGCCCGCTTCTCCCTGGATGGGCTCGGCCATGAAGCCCACCGTGTGGGGGGTAATCGCCGCCTCAAGGGCGGCCGCATCGCCAAAAGGGACGATCTTGAAACCAGGGGTAAAAGGCCCGAACCCGGCCCGGGAGTTTTCATCCGTGCTGAACCCCACGATGGTGATGGTCCGGCCGTGGAAGTTGTTGCTGCAGACGATGATTTCGGCCCGGTCCTCTGGCACCCCCTTGACCTTGTAACCCCATTTGCGGACCACTTTGATGACGGTCTCGACCGCCTCGGCGCCACTGTTCATGGGCAGGACTTTGTGGGAATTGGTCAGTTCGCACAGCTCGCGATAAAACAGGCCCAGCTGGTCGTTGCGAAAGGCCCGCGACGTCAAAGTCAACTCCCGGGCCTGGTCCATCATTGTCTGGAGAATTTTCGGGTGGCAGTGCCCCTGGTTCACGGCTGAATAGGAGGAGAGGCAGTCCAGGTATTTTTGACCCTCCGCGTCCCACACCCAAACACCTTCGCCGCGGTTCAACACGACATCCAGAGGTTTATAGTTCTGAGCCCCGTATTGGTTTTCCAATGCGATGTAATCTTCACTTTTCATGTTAATCTCTCCTCATGGCTGCCAGTGATGTTTAATTGGCCTCCCGTCTGATCGTACGGTATTGTCTTATGCTTGATTTACAACTCAATCGAAGGTATTATTTAAAATCTGCTTCTGATTGTTAAGCGCCACTTATTTTAAAGAAAAACCAATTTTAAAACTGTACAAAAAGTCACTCCAAAACACCAATTAATAGCATTCATTCACTGTATTAACCGCATGGATACAACCAACTTCGACCTCAATCTGCTTGTGGTGTTCAATGCCATCTACCAAGAGAAAAACCTCACCCGTGCCGGCCAGAAACTGCATCTTTCCCAATCGGCCGTCAGCCACTCATTGAACCGGCTCAGGTCCGCTTTTAACAATCAGCTCTTTGTCCGACATGGACACCAGATGGTGCCCACCCCGCTGGCAGAGAAAGTAAGACCGAATGTCCTGGAAATACTTGGGCTGACGGAGAAGATGCTGGAGGGCTGGGAGAGCTTCGACCCCCGTAAATCAAAACGGACTTTTTTAATCGGTATCCAGGATTATCCCCTGCTGGCGGTTCTTCCCCGACTCATAGAAGTTATTCATAAAGCGGCTCCTGGCATAAACATTAAAACCAGTCATTTAAGAAAAGAAGAACGCAAAATCGCCCTGGAAAAGAGTCGGCTGGATATGGTGATCGGCGTCCGGCAGGATTTCAGCAGCAATATCAGGCAGCAATATCTGTTCAGCGACCGGGAGGTCTGTATAATGCGTAACGATCACCCCTATCTTGGGTCGCCTCTTACCATGGAGCAATATCTAGAAGCTGAGTTCATCGACCTTTCGGTATCCGAGTACGAAGAGCAGGCCGTTGATGTAAAGTTAAAAGAGATGGGGAAAAAACGGAATATTCGTTTGGTTGTGGAAAATGAAGTGATTATCCCCCATCTGGTCGCCGGCTCTGATTTGCTGGCCAATGTGGTGCAGCTCATCGCCGAAGCATTTGCCGCCTGGCTGCCTATCGAGGTCAGGCCACTACCGGTGCCCATCACCGATATCAAATTCTATCAATACTGGCACACCCGCCACCAGAAAGATCCCGCCCACGCGTGGATGCGACAGACCATCAAAAACGTCTGCGAGACCATAAATCCGAATATCGCTGGATGATATCCTACTTGTGATTGGAAAGATTCTTCAAATCCATTGCCCTGATCATATTTTCTCTCAACAGGGTCATGATATTCCTTCTTTGTTTATGGCGAAAACAAACACGGAGTTATTTTACATGATCAGAACAATGGGAAACGAAGGTGGGGTACAACTAAAAATTAGTATTTTATATTTTGATTTGTGCAAAGGTCGTAACTGTTTGCGCATCAATACATGGCATCTATTTCCGATGCATACTTTTCGTATATTTTGCTGCGTCTGATTTTCATAGTAGCGGTGACCTCGTCATCATCGTGGTCCAGCTCTTTGGTCAACAGATGAAATTTTCTGACTTTTGCCACCCGAGACAAGCCTTGATTGGTGTTTTCGACTTCACCCTGTATCAGATCGAAAACAGCCGGGTTCTCAGCAAGGCTTTTAAACGTTGTGAAAGCGAGCTTTTTCTCCTCGGCCCAGGAGGCAACAGAATCGAAATCGATCATGATTAGAGCCGACACAAATTTTCTGCGATCGCCGATAATAATACATTCTTTTATGTAGTGGCTGGCCTTCATGGCATTTTCAATTTCAGAAGGCGATAAATTTTTCCCGCCAGCGGTGATGATGATATCCTTTATTCGGTCGACGATCTTTAGGTTGTTTTCGTCCACCCATTTGCCCACATCACCGGTGTGATACCAGGAATCGACGATCGATGCTTTGGTGGCGTTTTCGTTTTTGTAATAGCCTTTGAAAACGACCTCTCCCCTGACGAGGATCTCTCCTGCGTCGGACAGTTTTATCTCGGCAACCTCTACCGGTACCCCGACCGTACCGGGTATGACCCTGGACAGATGGTGGGCCGTGGTTAATCCTGAAAGTTCGGTGGCCCCGTAACCCTCAACTATCGGAATTCCCACTGTCCTGAAAAACTTGAAAACTTTGGGTGAGATGGGCGCTGCACCGGTCACAGCGATTTTCACCTGCCGCAAACCCATAAAATTCTGCAACGCCCTGAAAACCAACCAATAGAAAAAGGTTAGTTTGACCCTGTCTAAGAGGGACCACGTATCGGGCATTTTGGCACGAATAGGAGCGCATATCTTCATGGCCCATTTGTATATTTTCCTGCGCAGCCCGCCCGCCTCGTTGATTTTTATGAGAATCTCGGAATGCAGCTTTTCCCATATCCTGGGCACGCCTAAAAAATAGGTGGGTGCAACCTCCCGCAGATCCTGCTGAACCGTGCGGATCGATTCACCAAAGTTAACCACGGCGGCCGTATATATGGGACCAAAATTGGTCATAAACTGTTCAGCCACGTGGCATAGGGGCAGATAGGACAACTCGGAGGACTTTGCGTCCAGTTCCAGGCGTTCAATGGCGCCCCATGCCCCAGCCCGTATATTGCGGTAGGTAATGATCGCCCCTTTTGGCTTTCCGGTTGAACCGGAAGTGTAAACCATGAGGGCTTCCTCTTCCAGGCTTTGCCTATCCAGCATTTGGTCGACCCGTTCGGGATTTTCTTTTTCGAAGGCCCGGCCCAGCTCTTGAAACGCCTCAAATGAAATTAAAAGTTCGCTTTGATAATCTCGGAGGCCGCGGACATCGATGACGATGATCTTGCTCAGTTTCGGCAGCTGGTCCAGGGTTTCAAATATTTTATCTGCCTGTTCCTGGTCTTCACAGACAATGGCCTCAACATCTGCATGTCCGACGACATACGCCACTTCAGGACTGGGACTTGTAGAGTATACCCCCACACAAACGGCCGAAACCATACCGGCACCCATCTGTGAAATTACCCACTCCACCCTGTTTTCCGAAAGGACACCGACACGGCTCCCGGTTTTGAAACCGATGGAGAGCAGTGCCATACCAAACCGCTTGGACAGGTTGTAATATTCTTTCCAGGTGTAAGGATTCCAAATACCGAAATCTTTCTGGCGTATGGCAACCTTATCAGGCACTCGCTTTGCCTGTTCCCGCAGCATTTGCGGCAGGGTCAACTGCGGCAGTGGAATTTCAATGCTCATGACAGCCACCGTTTGCGACGTTTGTAATGCTTGATTTCTTTGTAGCTTTTATGCTTGCCATCCTCTCCCGTGGCACCGAGGTAGAACTCCTGCACATCATCATTTTCCGTGAGGCTGTCCGCTTTGCCATCTATGACCACTTTGCCGTTTTCCATTATATAGCCGTAGCTGGAGACAGCCAGAGCCAGGGCTGCGTTTTGCTCGACCAGCAGCATGGATGTTTCCTGTTCACGGTTGATTCTGACGATAATCTCAAAGATCTCTTCTACAAGCAGCGGTGCCAGTCCCAGCGAGGGCTCATCCAGCATAATCAGATCCGGCTCGGCAACCAGCGCTCTGCCGATAGCCAGCATCTGCTGCTCACCGCCGGAGAGGTACCCGGCAAGACGGTTGGCGCATGCTTTCAAGCGAGGGAAATAGGTATAAACCAGATCGAAAGCATTGCGGGTTACCTTCTTGCCGGGGCAGGCATAGGTTGCGGCAATCAGGTTCTCTTCCACGGTCAGGTCTTCAAAGACGTGACGTCCCTCCATCATATGAAAAAGACCGCGATGAACCAGGGTTTCCGGAGAGGCCATGGTGACTGAGCGGTCTTTGAAGGTGATCTCTCCGCTGGTAACCTCGCCGTCTTCCAAGTCCAGAAGACCGGAAACCGATTTTAAAACGGTAGACTTACCCGCACCATTGGAACCCAAAAGGGCCACGATGGCCCCCCTGGGGACCACAAGAGAAAGTCCGCGAAGAACCTGTACCGCTTTGTTGTAGACCACCTCTATGTTATTGACCTTAAGGATGTTATCCATATCGTGTGACCTGGCCATGAAGGGAAGTTACTTGATTTCAATAACGTCTGAAACCGGTTCATATTTGTTCATGGCGGCATTCACCTTGAAAATTCTGCCCACCGGAATGGAATTGTTTCTAATGGTTACGGGAACTGAAGCGATCCCGCCGGTATCCCAATTCTTGATGGATTTGAGCGTTTTTCTCAGATTTTCATGGGTCAGTTCCAGGCCGGCATCTAGGGTGCGCTCGATGATCTCGGCCCACAGCATGGTTTGAAACCACCCGAACATGTAAAAGTTGGGACGGGCCTTTTTATCCGGATGAATTTTGGCATTATAGGCTTTCATGTACATCAGTTCGCTGGAGGACCAGTAGGTCCCCATGAACCTGGTTTTCATTCCCAAATCTTTCATCTGGGACATGAACTCATTGATCGGGGTGAGAACATAGCCGTGAAAAATCACATAATCCGGTTTTTTTCGGCGAAGCTTGAGCACATCGGTGGAGACATCCACGTTGCCGGGTTTGGTTGTTATGGTTTCAACGAGATTCAGGCCAGCCTCCTTGATTTTTTCTTTGGCCGATGCAATTGGATCGCGTCCGAATCCGGTATCACTGTGAACAATGGCGACCTTCGCGCCCGGTTTATCTTTGGCAGCATATTTAATTAAAATCCCCATCTGGTCCGAATAACTGGGGCCGATAATAAACGATCGGGGATATTGTGTTTCATCGGTCAATTCAGAGGCGTAAGAGACGCCGCTCATCAGCATGTTTTTACTTTTTTTCAATTCCGGGGCGATCGCTTTCATAAACCCGGTGGAGTCCCCGCTGTAAAAAAGTGGATTGTGCTCAGCCGTCAGCTTTTTAAAAGTCGCAATGGAACAATCCACTTTATAGCCACAGTCTTCAAAGACATGCTTGATTTTATGCCCGCGGATGCCGCCGTTTTCGTTGCGGTAGTTGATATAGTCAACAATCCCTTCGTGGAGTTCACCGCCGGCAAACCCGAAGACCCCGGTAACCAGTGCCGTCTCTGCAAATACGATATCGTCCTTGGCTCCCGCCGGCGACACACTCAGTGAAAGCGCTATCAACAGTACCAAACAAGCCATTGTAAATTTTTGCATTTCATCTCTCCTTTGTTTGAATTTACGGGTTAAAATCAATCACGTTTTAAAGGGCCACAGTCGGAAAAAGCGTTGAATCCTTCTCCAGATCTCACACAGGCCGTGGGGCTCGAAAAGCAGAAAGCAGACGATTAACACGCCGAAAACAATTCCTTTGACGGGGGACAGGTGCACCTGGGCATTTGGGAGTATGGGTTCAACCCATTCGGTCAGCATCTTGAGCATCTCGGGTACCAGGGCCATGAAAGCGGCGCCCAAAATAGGCCCCAGTACGGTACCCATTCCCCCCACAATGATAGCGGCCAGGTAAAATATGGACGTATCCAGTGGAAAGCTTTCCGGGGTCACCACCTTGTAGAAATAGGCCCATAATGCCCCTGCGCAGCCGGCATAAAACGAGCTCAATCCGAAGCTCATCAGCTTGTATTTCAGTAGATCCACCCCGAGAACTTCGGCCGAGATATCTCGGTCGCGTATGGCAATGAAAGCCCTTCCAATGCGGGTGCGCAGCAAATTGCGCTGGCCCAGAACGGCTAAAAATGCCAGGGGAACGATAATGAAATATATTCGAAAATCGCTGTTCAGCTCGATGCCGAATACAGAATAATTCGTTAAATTAAATCCGGCATTGCCACCTGTAACCGATTCCCAGTGCACGAACACGAAATGCAGGATCACGCTGGCCGCCATGGTGGCAATGGCAAGATAGAGCCCTTTGACGCGCAATGAGGGAAGGCCGACGATCATCCCCACACCGGCGGTCGTTAAACCTGCGATGGGTATGGTGAGCAGAATTGGCAGGCCCAAATTGTCTGCAAACCATACCGCCGTATATGCTCCGACACCCATAAAACCGCCGTGGCCAAGAGATATCTGGCCCGTCAGTCCCACTAGAATGTTCAGTCCGGTGGCACTGATAACGGCGATGCCCACCATGCAGCCCAGGAAAAGCAGGTAGGGGCTGCTGATGAAGGGAAACAGCATCAGGCAACCGATCAGTATCCCCAACCAGAATTTCTGAGTCGGGGTTCGAAAAATGGCTTCATCCGCATCATATGTGGTGACGGCATCGCCGATTCTCATTTTACAACCTTTCTATCTCCTCGGTGCCAAAAAGACCGTGGGGTTTTAGCACGAGTACGAAAGTCAACAGTGTGAAGATGGCCATCATTTTATATTCCCCGCCCCAAAATGCGCCGGCCATTGTCTCCAGCCATCCCACCAGAAGCCCACCGATTAGAGCGCCGGCAATGGAATCCAGGCCCCCAAAAATAACCACTACCAGAACCGACAGGGCCATACCACCGGCATATGGACTCAAGCCGCCGCTGGCCGAAACAAGGATGCCGGCGATAGCTGCTGCGATACAACCGAATATCCAGGCATAATTGAACACTTTCGGCACGCTGATGCCCATCGAAAATGAGGCGGCTTGGTCCGAAGCGGTTGCCCTTAAGGCAACTCCACCCCTCGAGAAGCGAAAATAGACAAGATAACCGGCGAGTATGCAGACGGCGATCAATGCGGAGTACGCGATTTTGGATGATACATATAATTCGCCAATGAAAATCGGCTCCTTGGGAAGAAAGACAGGCAGAACCCTGGGGCCCCCGCCCCAGAAAATCTGGGCGATCCCAACGAGGATATTGGAAAGGCCGATAGTGATCATAATCACTGATATGGGCGACTCGCCAAGCATGGGTCTGATGATGGTCTTCTCAATGGCACCCCCCATGATACCGCCGCCCAGAACGGCTAGCAAAAAGGATAGAACAGGGTGCCAGCCAAGTATACCGGCAAAAGTAAAGAACAGATAGGCCGAGATCATCATAATTTCGCCGATGGCAAAATTGATGACCCGAGTGGCTTTATAGATAATGACGAAACCGAGTGCCACCAGAGAGTAAAGCGCCCCGGTGGCCAGTCCGGCAATGCTGCTTTCAATAAAGAATAACCAATCCATCCCTTACCCCTTAGCCGTTTTAACACCAAGTTTTTTCCGCAAATCGGTCACCTTGCCGCTGCCAAGATAGGCTTTTATAACTTCTGGATTTTTCTTGACTTCATCCGCTGTGCCTTTGGCAATGATCTGGCCAAAATTCAAAACCACAACTTTATCGGAAATATCCATAACCATGCCCATATCATGCTCAACCATTAGTATGGTCACGCCCCACTCCCGATTGAGATCCAGGATAAACCGGGCCATATCCTCTTTCTCTTCCCTGTTCATTCCAGCCACCGGTTCGTCGAGCATTAGGATTTGGGGTTCGTTGGCCAATGCTCTGGCGAGCTCAACCCTTTTCTGGAGGCCATAGGCCAGGCTGGCAACCGGAAGATTGCGGATGTGGTCAATTTCAAGGAAGTCAATAATTTGGGTTTCCACTCTCTTGCGGAGGGCCATCTCTTCCCGCTTTGCCCTGCCGAGATAGAAAAGTGCCGATAAAAGGCCTGTCTTGAGTTGGGAATGGGCGCCTAGCTTGATATTGTCAATCACCGTCATACCCCTAAAAAGGGCAATGTTCTGAAACGAGCGAGCCAATCCAAGCTTTGCCCGACTCGGCGGGTGAAGACGGCTGATGTTTTCTCCCTTGAAGTAAACTTCCCCGGACTCCGGTTTATAAAAACCGGATATGGCGTTGAACAGACTGGTTTTCCCGGCGCCGTTTGGCCCGACAATGGTGGTAATTTTTCCTTTGGGAACCTTGAAGCTGACGTCGGACAGGACCGACAGGCCACCAAAAGATAAAGTGATCCCTTTCAGTTCCAGAATCGCATCCGTCATTTTAAATATGTCCTTTGACGAATCGTTGTGGCGACTCCGATCTGTGAGAAACGGGTTTTTTTTCTATTCGCATCATTTGTCCTTTTTGGAGGGTTCTAACCAATTCGGGTCGGGTTGAATTAAATTTGAAATAAGGCAACATGGTTAGAAAATCTGCGAGAAATACAGACCTAAATAAAGTACCTGTTCACAGGGTAGAGTTAGTCAAATTCATCCGATCCATGCAAGATCGGGCTTT
>Ga0066187_1000182_pt1 | contig 26022 bp, 22 predicted proteins | sample WorMetexBAHAMAS1_FD_58706 | JGI IMG/M metagenome (GOLD analysis project Ga0066187, IMG submission 58706) | Marine gutless worms symbiont microbial communities from Max Planck institute for Marine Microbiology, Germany - Inanidrilus exumae... | ecosystem: Host-associated > Annelida > Digestive...
AAACCGGGGAATTTTAAGTTGCCGATTATGGGGAAATTTAAGTTGCCGTTGACACTCGCCATAGTCCTCTCGATGTGCGGTCGGATCTCCTGGAAAAAGACGTCGCCCAGGGTCTCCCGGATCGTCTTGTCGATTGCCTGCTGGCGCCCGACGCCGAACCAGATTTCGAACTCGTGATTGACCAGTTTGAAGCGTTGATAGCGGTCCACGTAGGCGAGCAGGATCGGAACCGCGTCGGTGACCGACCGCAGGTATTGTTCGCGTTGTTTGACATCCGTGACGTCGGTGGTCACCGTCACCGTGGTGCCGTCGGCCGAACGTCCTTCGCGGACCAGGTACCATCGCCCGTCGCGGAAGACCTCGAACGGTTGATCGGGATCCATGTGGTCCTCGATCCGCCGGAACAACCATTGGCGGCGGTCTTCCTCCTTGACGTCGGCGATGCCGTGATCGAGGAGGCTGACGAGATAGTCCTCGTACCTGTTCCCCCGAACCAAAGCCGTCGCCGCGGCACCCGACTGGGCGCGAAATACCCGGTTACACAGCACGAACCGGTCGTCCTCGTCCCAGAACGCGATGCCGTCGGACACGCTTTCAATGGCGTCCAGGAAGCGGATCGTCGTCTCCACCGCTTCCTCCCGGGCCCGTACCTCGGCCGTGATGTCGGTGCCGGTTCCCCGATAACCGACGAATGCCCCATCCGCCTGATGATTGGGCTGGCCGCTCAAACGCAACCAGCGTTTTGTTCCGTCGGGAAGATTGAGGGGATAGGTAATGTCCCGGAACGGCCGTTGCGCCATCAAGTCGTTGACGTGGTTGATCCATTCGGGATCATCGGGGTCGCCTTGATAGAGCGCCGTGAACAGGTTTCCGATGATCTCGTCGGGCTTTTTTGTGGACAGTTCGAAAAGGCGGTCGGAGGCATAGGTGTAGCGTAACTCGGAGTCCCATTCCCAGAACCAGTCCGACGCGGCCTCGGCGAAATCCTTGAGCCGGCCCTCGCTCTCGGCCAAGGCCCTATAACTCGCGTTCAGGTTCTCCTGCATCTTGCCGATGGCGGCGACCAGCCGGTCGAGTTCGTCTTGTCGTTCGGGGGGCGATAGCTGCCGGTCGAGGGCGAGCGGGGGTTGATTTCCTTCCGGAACGAAACCCTCGGCGTATTCGGCGATATTGCCCAAATGTCGGACCAGTGTCCGCTCGACCCAGAAAGTTAAGAAGACGGCGACGGAAAAGACGATGATTCCGTCTTCGAAGACGATGTGCCAGGATTCCACGGCGAGCCGATCGTGAATGCCGTTGTAGCTGGCAACGACCGTCAATTTGCCAAGGCTGCTGGCAATATCGGCTGTCGTTTTAACGATGGCATATTCACGAGCCTCTCGCGGACCATCGGGTGGATGACCGGCGGTGGTCTGACTGCCATCGGACAAGGTTACGGAAACGAAAGCGATATCCTGAAGGCTGAGGATTTCCTCCAGCACTTGCGCGAGCTGACGTTCGTCCTGGTCCCAGAGAGCTTCCCTGACGCCAATCAGGTGTGTCTTGCCGACTTGATCGAGCCGGCTTTCCATTCCCCCGATTTCTTCGCGATATTCGAAGTAGAGATGCGCGGCCGACGTCAAGACCGTCACCAAAGTGCCGAAGACGAGGGCGTGGACAAAAAGCCGCCGTCCCAGTCGCTGCCTCTTTTCGTCGCGTTTCGCCATCGTCACCTTCGATCGAGCATCCGCGGCCCCAGGGCCGTTCAGATGGCGGACGTGCGCTTTCCGCGCCTATCCACCGTCGGTCTTTTCCTCATTGGCCCGTGAAAATAATAGACGTTCCGGCCGTTTAACAAAATCGACCATATGTGAGTCGATGTTGCTGCGCCGCGGGCTTCCTGTTTTCCGTTGTTGCGTCAGAGGTGCCGAGTTTCCTAAAATTGGAACGATCGTACCATCTTGATCGGTGTACTGAGGGGGGCCGCAGGCGGCGATGACGGACGCGCCAAAGATACTCGTCGTTGATGACGAGCCCGACATCTGCGAGATCGTCGAGATCACGTTGGCCGACGCCGGTTTCGACGTCTCATCCCAAACGACGGGATCCGGCGTCGTCGAGAGAGTCCTGAACGATCGGTTCGACCTCGTCGTCCTCGACCTCGGTTTGCCGGGCACGGACGGATTGACCCTGACCCGCACTTTGAAGGAAAGGACGGAGGTCGGTGTCGTCATCCTTAGCGGCCGCGGCGAAACGACCGAGAAGATCATCGGCCTCGAGGTCGGTGCCGACGATTACGTGGCCAAACCCTTTGAACCCAGGGAACTCCTAGCCCGCGTCCGCAGCGTGCTCAGGCGTATCGACACGGGCGAGGGAGAGGCAACGCCCAACCTGACAGCCTACGAATTCGAGGGCTGGTCGCTCGATGTCCTGGTGCGCAGCCTGACGGGCAAGGACGGCAAGCCGGTCAACCTATCGAGCGGCGAGTTCAATCTGCTTCGCGCCCTGGTCGAACACCCGAACCGGGTGCTCAGCCGCGACCAGCTTCTCGACTTGACCCACTCCATCGACGCACCGGCTTTCGACCGCAGCGTCGACGTACAGATCGCGCGCCTCAGAAAGAAGGTCGAAGTCGACCCGCAGAACCCGTCGTTGATCAAGACGGTGCGGAACGCCGGCTACATCTTTACGGCCAAGGTCAATCCCGTCGGCTGAGGTGCCACGGGATTAGCCGCCGGCCCAGGGGCGGAACCACGAAATCGGGTAGTGTGCCATGCGCAAAGCGGTTGTCCTCGTCTGTGACGGTCTTCGTGGCGACATGATCCGGCCAGACTGGACGCCGAACCTGTGCCGGCTGGCCGCTCGTTCGCGCACCTTTTCCAACCATTCGACGGTTTTCCCGTCGACGACGCGGACCACGGCGGCCTCCATCGCCACCGGTTGCCGGCCGGGCCGCCACGGCCTCGAGGGAAACTGCGTCGCCCTCGATGAAGGAAACGGACTTGTCGCCGTATCCGCCGGCGCGCCTGAGTTCCGCGATCGCCTTGAGCGGGCGACCGGGCGGACCCTGGCAGTGCCGACCCTTTCAGAGCGGTTGGCCGGCAACGGCGCCACCGCTGCCGTCTATTCCAACGTATCGGCCGGCGCCGCGCGCTTTCATGACCCCGACGGTTTCGGATATCTGTATCACCGGCAAGGCTCCTTCGGGCCGGGCCGCCGGCCGATCACCGGAGACGGCCACCTCGACGTCGGCCACGACGGCGCCGGAGACACGGCGATGACCGAACGCTTCGTCGCCGAGGCGCTGGTCGAGGCGGGCCCGGATTACGCCGTTCTCTGGCAATGCGAGCCCGATCACACGCAACACGCCTGCCCCTTGGGTTCGCCGGAACACGTCGACGCCATCCGCACCGCCGATGACAACGTCGGACGGGTCTTCGAGCGGATCGAAGCCATGAGACGGGACGGCGACGACGTCCTGTTGCTCATCGGCTCCGACCACGGGCACGAGACGGTCGATGGCATCGTTCCCTTGGGCGACCTGCTGGTACAGGCCGGGCTCAAGGATGCGGACGAATCGTCGGACGTCGTCGTCGCCTCCAACGGCTTCAGCGCCAATCTCTATTTTTCCGGTGATGCCCTCGGGCGGGTCGCCGCTGTCGCTGAATTCGTCACCACGGTCGACGGCATCGAGCGCGTCTACCAGGGCGGCGAATTAGCGACCCTCGGCCACCGGACCGGCACGGCGCTGCGTCTGGCCGTGACCACCGAAGGGACCGACGCGCCCAACGAATACGGTGTCCCCGGGCGCCGTCTCGCCATCGCCGATCCCCTGCACGGCGATACCCGCATGGGCTGCGGCCAGCACGGCGGCCTCGGCCGCTTCGAACAGAGCCCGTTTCTGATCGTTAACGGCGACGAAGTCGCAAGCCAGTCGGAATGCGGCGAGGCCACGTCGACCATCGACATCGCGCCGACCGTTCTCGCCCACCTCGGCCACGCCGCCGAAGGCATGGACGGCACCCCTTTGCCGCTTGCCTGAAACGACGCGGGAAAGACGGAACGCCCCGATGACGACGCGGCCGCCACCCGATGACAATCCCTGGACGGCGCGGCTCGGCGTCCTGGTGCTGTCCCACGTCGCCGGTACGCTGAACATCGTCTCGGTGATGGCCATGGCGCCGGCAGTAACCGACGACCTCGGCCTGACGGCGACCGCCTTCGGCTTTTTCATTACCGCTTATTACTGCGCCCAGGCCCTATGGTCGCTGCCGGCCGGCGGTTTCGTCGACCGCTACGGCGTCGCCCGCGTGCTCGTCGCCTCGCACGGCGTCATGGCCGCGGCCGCCCTGATCGCCGCCACCGTGCGCGACTACAACGCGCTCCTGGCCGCCTTTTTCCTCATGGGCATCGGTTATTCCATGACCAACCCGGCGACGGCGCGCGGCGTCTTCGACTGGTTCCCGGAGGAGCGGCGCGGCACGGCCATGGGCATCAAACAGGTCGGCGTGCCGCTTGGTGGCGTCATTGCCGCCGGCAACGGCGCGCTCGCTGCCTATTTTCCGTGGCAGGACCTGATGCTTTGGGTCGCCGGCGCCATTCTTCTCAACGGCCTTCTCTGCCTCTACCTACTGCGTTATCCCCGGGGCTGCGGCGAAGCGACGCGGCCGATCGCCAACATCCGGGCCGTCATGCAGGATGCCAACGTCAACCTCTACACGCTGGTCAACGGCATGCTCAACTTCGGCCAGACCAACTTCTACGCCTTCCTGACGCTGTTCCTGAGGGAAGCCGCAGGGGCCAGCCAGCCGGTCGCCGGTTTCGCCATCGGCCTCGCCCAGGCGGCCAGTGCCGTCGCCCGAATCGGCTGGGGCATCGTCAGCGACACCGTGTTCGGCGGCCGGCGCAAGGCGCTGATGGTCCTGATCTGCCTGGCGGCGGCCCTGTTCTTCTGTGTCATGCCCATCGTCGGGCCGGGGCCGGGCCTGTGGATCGGCCTGGGGCTGACCCTGACCCTCGGCATCACCATCGCCTCCTTCGCGCCGGTGGCGCAGGCCATATCGGTGGAGATGGTGGAACCGCGCCTCGCCGGCTCCGCGCTCGGCTATAACATGGTCGGCGTGCACATCGGTGGCATGGCCGGGCCACCGCTGTTCGGCGTCGTCGTCGACGTCACCGGCGGCTACGGCGACGCCTGGCTGCTGACCGCCGCCGTCGTCGGCATCGGCGCCCTGGCCATGGGATTGTGGTTCCGCGAAGGGTACGGCCGGAGGGGCTGACCCCTCAGCGCGGGGAAGCCGGGAAAAGGAGACGGGTCTTCAATGGGGGGCAGGGCCGCAGGGCGCGCCGAGGCAGGCCTCGACGGAGGCCAGCAGTTTTTCTCCGGAGAAGGGTTTTTCGAGGGCATCACAGGCCCCGAAATTGCGGGCCACCTGCAGGAAGTCCAAATTGCGGCTGCGCCCGCCGCCGGACATGGCGATGGTCTTCACGTCGGGGAACCAGCGGCCGATCTGGATGGTCGTCTCGACCCCTTCCTGGATCGGCATGATGATATCGACGACGGCCACGTCGACATCGCCGCCGGCGAGCACGTCCATGGCTTGCTGGCCGTTCTCGGCCTCCAGGACCGTATGCCCGGCGTCCTCGAGGACGGCGCGCAACGAATAGCGCACGGTTTCGTCGTCGTCGATTACGATGATGCAGGCCATGTCCCACCCCTTTACCGCCTTACAGTTTGTCACAGGGCACCCTTGGGCCCAACACCGTTCTCTCGATAAGCATCTTCCGCTGATCTTGTTTCTCTTTGAGGTGGTGCGAATAGTTGATCCACAGCCGGCGCCGGCGGAGCCACTAAACCGTCGCATTTCTGCAAAACCCCTGAAACAAGTGGCGGGCACATAGAGGGGTATGCGGCCCTTAACCAAGGCTGCCACATCCAAGCCCAAGCGTCACCTTTGTCCCTTGGCGAAAACCCGATACCTTCAGGAGTGGAATCTATGGAAAAATCCAATATGGAACAGGACCACCTGTCCTTCGATGAGTTTGACGAGCTCGACAACCCGGGCCCGGAAACCACGGACTTTGACGTCCTGGCCGAAAAGGCCCTCAGCCGCCGCGGCTTCATGGCCGGCGGTGCCGCTTTCGGTCTGACGGCCTTCGTCATGGGCACCACGGCCCTGACGGCGCCGGCCCGCGCCGCCAGCCGCTTGGGCTTCGAGGCGGTCGCCGCCAACACCATGGACACGGTCACCGTGCCCGAAGGCTACAGCTGGCACATCGTCGCCAAATGGGGCCAGCCGATGTGGAGCGATTCGGTCGAGTTCGACGGCGCCACCCGCGGCACCGGCGCCAGCCAGGAACGCACCTTCGGCGACAACAACGACGGCATGTGGCTGTTTACCGACGGCGATCGCAACGCGCTCGCCGTCAACAACGAGTACACCAACCGCTCGATCATGTACGGTAACCGCGACAGCAAGCTGCCGGAGAACGCCGACGACGTGCGCAAGGGCAAGGCCGCGCACGGCATCTCGGTGGTCGAGGTCAAGCAGGACGACGGTGTCTGGTCGATCGTCAAGGACAGCCCGGTCAACCGCCGCATCACCGCCGATACGCCGATGGAACTCACCGGCCCCGCGCGTGGTCACGATTTGCTCAAGACCGCCGCCGACCCGACCGGCACCACGTCCTTGGGTACCTGGAACAACTGCGGCAACGGACGCACGCCCTGGGGCACTTACCTGACCTGCGAGGAGAACTTCAACGGCTACTTCTCGAGCTCGGACCCGGATTACAAACCGAGTGCCGAACTGAAGCGCTACGGCGTCAAGACCAAGGACTGGGGCTACGCCTGGGCCACCGCCGACGAGCGTTTCGACATCTCCAAGCACCCGAACGAGCCGAACCGGGCCGGTTACATCGTCGAGATCGATCCCATGGACCCGACCTCGACGCCGAAGAAGCGTACCGCCTTGGGCCGCTTCAAGCACGAGAACGCCGAGCTGGTCATCGCCAAAGACGGCCGCGTTGTCGTCTATCTCGGCGACGACGAGCGCGGCGAGTTCCTCTACAAGTTCGTCTCCGACGGCGTCTATACGGTCGGCGGCGACAACGACGACCTTCTCGACAACGGCAAGCTCTTCGTCGCCAAGTTCGAGGACGGCGGCCGCGGCCAGTGGGTCGAACTGACCCCGGCTTCGACCGGCATGAAATCGCAGGCCGAGATCTGCATCCACACCCGCCAGGCGGCTTCCGCCGTCGGCGCGACCACCATGGACCGCCCCGAATGGGTCGCCGCCCATCCGGGTAAGGTCGAAGCCTGCTGCGCCCTGACCAACAACAAGAACCGCGGCAAGAAGCCGAACGCCGGTGGCGACGCGACGCCGGTCGGCGGCCCCAATCCGCGCAAGGGCAACAACTACGGCCAGATCGTCCGCTGGACTCCGGACAACGCCGATCACGCGGCAACCGGTTTCGCCTGGGATCTGTTCGTCGTCGCCGGCAACCCGACGGTCCACTCCGACGCCTACGCCGGCTCCAAGAACGTGAACAAGGACAACATGTTCAACTCGCCGGACGGCATCGCCTTCGACCGCAACGGCATGCTGTGGATCCAGACCGACGGCAACTACTCGAACGCCAAGGACTTCGCCGGCATGGGCAACAACCAGATGCTGGTCGGCGACCCGGACTCGGGTGAAATCCGCCGCTTCATGGTCGGCCCCAAGGAGTGCGAGGTCACCGGTTTCGCCTGGGCGCCGGATGGTAAGACGGTCTTCGTCGGTATCCAGCATCCGGGTGAAAAGGGCGACAGCCATTACCCGGACGGTGGCGCCTCCGTGCCGCGCTCGACCGTCATCGCCATCACGCGGGACGACGGCGGCTTCATCGGTTAAGCAGCACCAGAGCAAACCTTCAATGCGGCGGGGGAGCAAATCTCCCCCGCCGTTCTTCCTTTTAGGAAGCCGGGCTAGATATCCTCGCGGATCATGGCGAGTCCGACGATGCCGAACAAAAGCGTGCCGACCATCAAGAACCCGGCGATGAAGCCGAAGCGCCAGATGTCGTCCCATTCACCGATGATCACGTCGCCGCTCGAGGTGAGCTTGATGATCTGCACGTCGTCCGGCTCGCCGGTCCACGGCGGATCGTAGATGCCGCCGCCCTGTTCGAGGCGGTGGCGGGCAACGACGTGGGCCTTGGCCTCTTCGAACTGTTTCCTGTCGACGGTGATGACCACGCGGGTGCCCTCTGTCAGGGTGGCGGCCAGTTCCTTGGCCTTGCCGGTCGGCCAAAGGGAGGGCTGGTAGCCGAAGATGACGGGGTAGCGGCTATCCGTCAGATGCGGCTCGATTGTGAAGAAGACGGCCATGGGATTGACGGCGGCGACCCGTGGCACACCCAGGTTGCGATGCACGCCGGCCTTCTCGATGCGGCCCGTGACCTCGACCGGTTCGCGTACGAAGCGTTCGTTGAGAATCACGCCGATCAGCACCACGAACAGGATCGACGCGGTGATGCAGACATAGCCCGCGACCTTGATGCGAAAGTAGCTGCTCACCCGTTTGGCCCGGCGGCGTCGCATGGGCGTATCCTCCCGGTCCAAGTATCGCCGGATTCCGGGTGCCACGACAACCGGGCCTAAAAGATTCCAGAGGCCGTGCCGGAGGCCCGGCATTGCCCCCATCCGGCGCTCAAATCAACTTCGTCTTGAGAAAGGCGGCGAGCCTTTTGTCCGTATAATTGATATGGGCAACCCACCAGCTGGCCAGCAGTTTCATGAGTTCGGGTGTCGAGGTTTCGTCGCCGGCGCTGTGGCGATCGAATAGGCTCCGGACTTTTTCCACGAAATCCTCGTGCTGCCTTTTGTGGGCCTTGAAATCCGGATAGTCCGACTTCCGCATGAGGTCTTCTTCATGCCCGAAGTGGTATTCCGTGTAGTCCATTAGCTGCCGGTACTTCCCCTCGACAGCGTTCGCCTCGGCCCCTTTCTTGTATGTCTCAAGAAGGCCGTTGATGATGCCGACGAGGTTCTTGTGCTCGCTGTCGATGATCTCGTGGCCGACCTCGATGTCCTTCGACCAGACGATGGGCGGCTGCCCCGTTTCGCCGGTGCCTTCCTCGAGATAATCGCCGAGCCGCTCGTTCAGTTCGAAAACCGTCCGGTCGATCCGCTGCTTTTGCAAGGCCGGCCCGAGGTGGGCGGCGACCTGATCGGGCGATATCGGTTTGGCGAGGAATCCCTCGATTCCGACGTTCACCGCCTCCGACAGGATTTCCCGGTCGCCGTGGCCAGTGACGACGACAACGGGAAGAGATTTGTGCGGACCGCTCCTGAGCGTCCTGATGAAATCGATGCCGCCCATGTGCGGCATCTGCAGGTCACAAAAGACGATGTCGATTGCCTTTCCGTGGTCGTGCAAAACCCGTTCCGCCTCGAAGCCATCGGAGGCGGTCATGACTTTGCGGAAGCCGAACGCGTAGAGCACCGATTCCATCAGCCGGTGAATCTGTTTTTTGTCGTCGACGACAAGGGCCGTTAGGGCTTCGGTTTCCTGCCGCGCGATCATCTTTCAAACGGCGCCCTATGCCAACGACCGATGGCATTGCCGCGCACAGCCGGATCAAGGGGAAGATCGGTCATGTCTTTCGCCCTTCGGTTTCATATTCGGGCGGAGTGTAAGGGCAGTTCCGGCGCCTGACCAGACGGTAACGCGCCGGGCATGGCCGCTTCCTCGCGCCCGGCAAAGGAGGCTAAGGTAGGGGGCGCAAACCGGGAGTGTTCGATGGCGAAGGACTACATGAAAGGCTATCGCAAGTTGGCCAACCGGTACCTGGCCGAACGCCGAGGCGTCCTGCTGCCCGAAACGCCCGATGATCCGGGTCCGCCGCAATGGAGCGATGCCTGGTTGTTGATGGCGGTGCTCACGGTGCAGGGCGACGGCGACGGAGCGGAGCTCGCCGATATCCTTGCGGCCAGCGACGCCATCAACCACACCATCCTCATGCCGGCCGAGCTGGACGGCGGCTTCGCCCGCCTGCGGGACCTCGGTTTTCTGACCTTCCAAGGCGGCTCTTGTTCGGCAACCGCGGCTTGCCAGGGAGCCTGGCAGAAGGCCGGCGGCAAGGGGGCGTCGCTAAGCCGGCAATGGAAGGCGGCGCGCAGGATCACGGGGGCACCGGAGGTCGCTTAGTACAAGGTTTGAAGGTGACGTTCGGCCGTCAGTGAATGCTGCCCGGCTCGGGATAAAACCACTCGATCGGCGTTTCCATCAACTCCGACCACAGCCACAAATGCGCGGCGCGGATCGGCACCTCGCCGCGTTCGACGCGCGAATACCCCTGCTGGGATAATCCCGTCAATGCCCCCATCTGCTGCTGACTGAGGTTGAGGGAAACCCGCCGTTCCCTCAACCGCCCCCCGATAAAATGGTCGATCGATTGTTGCATCACCAAAATACCGTGGCCGTGGTTCGCACCTTCGCGTCGTCTCCGATTATGGCTCGCCGCTGTCAACTGGGCATAACGGCGGGGTGTCTGGGGTGTGAACCCGTAAAAGGCGAGGTGCGGGGGAGAGGGATTCGCTTTTGGCGGGTTGGAGGGGCGCGGCGCGGTGCTCCGCCGGAACCCCGCGGCGCCTGTTCTCACCCCTGTTCCCGGTCTTGGCCTGTGTTAAGGTCGTTCACCTCCGGACCACCCGGGGCGACGCAACCCACCGATCCCGGGCCGGTACCGGAACGACTTGAATCCAATGCTGTCATGACGAAAAAGGTCCTTCTGTTCACCGACTCCAACACCCATTGCGGCGTCGGCCAATTCAACATCGCCCTGCTCGACGCGTTGCTCGCGGCCGGTTACCAGGCCGCCTACTTCCAAAGGCGCGAGGACAACGATGCCCTTCGCCGTCTCGAACAAAATGGCGTCGAGTTTTATTGGCTCGATGGCAATCCGGACGAACGGCCGCACGACTTCGCCAACGACCGGCGCCTTCCGGCGAAGCTGTTCACCAGCGTCGATCCGGACGTCGTCTTCTTTTCCAACGGCCACCCCCTGTTGAGCTACGGCGCCATCAACACGGCGCTGTTCCTGGGTTACCCTTACGTCATCTGCGAAGGCATCGTCGCCCCGGAATTGCTCGCCGATGACGCCGAGGAACGCGGCGTTATCGCCAACCACTACCGCTCGGCCCGTTCGGTCATCTGTATGAGCGGGGAGAATGCCACCGCACTGAGCAGTCACTACGGGCTCCAGGCCGGCGTTGTCGACATCATCTCACCGGTGCCGGACAAAGTCTTTTTCGAACCCCGCGACGGCAACATCGGTCGCCGCCGCCGCGCCCATTGGAATATCCCGGACGATACCGTCCTTTGCCTGACCGTCGCCGGCTTCAAGGCGGTCAAGGGTCATGACCTTATGCTCCGCGCCATGGATGCTCTCAAAGCCAGTCCGCTGTGGGAGAGGCTGCATTTCCTCTGGGTCGGCGACGGTCCGACCCTGGACGCGGTCCAGGCCAGGGTGCCGCCGGGCAAGGTGACGATCCTGCCCTTCGACTGGCGGGTCTGGGAGCTCTACGACGCGGCCGACATCTTCTTGCTGCCGTCCCGGGCCGAAGGCTTGCCCCGGGTCATCGTCGAGGCCATGGCCAAGGGTCTGGCCATCGCCGCCACCAGGGTCAGCGGCACGCCCGAGGCCTTGGGTGACACCGGCATCCTGATACCGCCGCCGGACGAGGGTGAGGCGGCGGCCGTCGAGGCGCTGGCCGCCTCCATCGCGCTCCTGGCCGGCGACGAGGGCATGCGCACCGTCATGGGTAAGGCGGCGCGGGGACGGGCCTTGGCCGACTATCCCCCCGGCAAGGAAATCGCGGCGCACCTCGACGTCATCGACCGCGCCTTGCGCCGGTAGCGGCCGGGGTCGAACGATTTTGCCGCTCAGGCATTGAACCGGCAACGCCGGCCGGGCCACAATGGCCTGGGGTTATCATTCCCAGTGGGGTTGTGATTCCCAGGTTGCGAATCGGAGGACCAGCCGGATGTTTGCCTATCTCGGCGACCGCTACGAGTTGATGGGCCATATTCCCGGGGCCGCCATCCGGTCGGTCGTCGAGTTGGGGGTTTGCAAGGGGCTCAATGCCCAGTGGCTGCTCACCCACTTCGAACCGGAGAGCCTGGTGCTGGTCGATCCCTGGCAGGCCTACGACACCTCCGACACGCCGTTCTATTTCCGAGACGAGGGCGAAGGCCGGCAAAACGTCGAGGACTACTACGGCGGGCCCGTGGATGAGCCGGACACCTTCGAGGCACTCTATCGGGAAACCGCTGAGCGCTTCGCCGGCGACGAGCGGGTGACGATCCTGCGCCGCACCAGCCGCGATGCGGCCCGGGAAATCGCCGACACTTCGGTCGACATCATCTACATCGACGCCGACCACCGCTATCAGGCGGTGCTTGACGATCTCTTCACGTGGCACCCGAAGCTGACCGAAACCGGCTATATGGTGCTCAACGATCACGCCATCAACGCCTCGGGCACGGCGCAGTACGGCGTCGTTCAGGCGGTCAGCACGTTTCTCAGGACCGAGCGTTCGTTCACGGCCATCGCCATGAACTTGTCCAACTACGCCGACCTGATTATCGGCCGCAAAGGCGTCGACCACTCGTCGTTGCTGATGAGCATCGTCGCCTCGGGCAAGGCTTTCGAGCTGCCGGACTCGATGATCTCGAATTTTCATGTCGGCAAGAGCGGCAACCTGAGCTGGCTGAGTTTCAGTTGAGCGGGCGGCGCCGGATGATTGTGAAAGGGGAAGGGCCATGACGATGCACCCGGGCGGCGGCAACCCACTGGCCGAATATTTCGACGCCCTCGAAGACGGGCCCGGCGTATGGAAATGGCTGCATTATTTCGAGTACTACCACCGCCACTTTCAGCGCTTCGTCGGCACCCGCATGAACTTGCTGGAAATTGGTATCTACAGTGGCGGCAGCCTCGATATGTGGAAACACTATTTCGGCCGTGAGTGCCGCATCTTCGGGGTCGACGTCGAGCCGGCCTGCAAACAATACACGGACGGGCAGGTCGAGATCATCATCGGCGATCAGGGCGACGGCCAATTCTGGGGCCGTTTCAAATCCGAGGTGCCGAAGCTCGATGTGGTCATCGACGACGGCAGTCACCGGCCGGAGCACCAACTGACCACCTTCCTCGAACTGCTGCCCCACATGCGTCCCGGCGGCGTCTATTTCTGCGAGGACATCCACGGCAGCCACAACATGTTCGGCCTTTATCTGCACCAGCTGTCACTGAACCTGAATGCCTGTCAGAACTTCCAGAACAACCCCGACGAGCCGGAACGGCGCAGCGTCTCGGAAGCCACCGAATTCCAGTCGAGCATCCACTCCGTCCACTTCTACCCTTACGTGGCCGTGGTCGAGTGCAACAAACTGCCGATCAAGGAACTGGTGGCGCCCAAGCGCGGCACGCAGTGGCAGCCGTTTTTGGAGTGACGGGGTGGTCAGCGACCCGTAACCACCTCCACCGCCGCCTCGACCGCCTTGAAGGCCGTCGCGATGGCAACGCCGGCGCCGGCGCGTTGGCGGATCCAGTCCTGATGCGCGATGACGGAGCCGGCGGCGAACAGGCGTTCGTCGACCGGGGCGCCGCCTGGACCCAGGGGCTGGAACGTCGCGTCGGTCTCGATACCGACCCTGTTGATGGGATGGCCCCGGGGGCCGAGATAATCCTCATGGTGCCAGGCCGTACGGGTGCCGGGCTGGGTGACCGGCAGGCCGAGCAGGGGTTCGCGGACCTTGTCGCGGCCGGCGGCGAGGCCGCCCGACAGGAAACGGCCGGTGGCGAGGACGGCGGCGCAGGCGTTAATGGTGACGTCGCCGTAGCTGTCCTGTAGGCCAAGCGTGAGTGTGTCTCCACCAAGATCGAGGCGCTCGACCTTCTGCTGCGGTACCAGCGACAGGCCCTGGGCCGGGAAGGCGTGTTCGAACATCTCGCGGAGCCGTATGCCGGGGACCGCCGGCGGCAGGGTCGGAATCTCGAAGACAGGGACACCGAGGAGTTGCTGTAGGGCGGCGTGGACATCGTCCGGCCGGTGGATGCCGAGGACGGCGGGCAGGCCGACGGCTTCGATATCGCTGAGGTGGGGTTTCAGGAGACCGGCCAACTGTTCGCGGTTGGACGCCAACTCCAGCGACCGGGCCGCCACCTCCGGGAACAGGGGCCGGCCGCTCTCGAAGCCGGGGAAGTCGAGGGTGAGGGCGGTGAGACCGGGCCAGGTGTCGCCCAAGTTGGCGACGAATTCGGCCGCCTCGAAGCCCTGCAGGCCCGTGAAGTCGACGATCAGGGTCTCGGTCCCCCGGATCCGGGCCTCGATTCCGGGACGCATGGTCGCCGGCACGGAGAGCGTCGGCTTGAGGACCCCGGCCGGCAACAGTGCCGTCAGGTTGGCGTCACCGGGGGGCGTGTAGGTGACGCCCATCTCGGTGACGGCTTCGGTGAAACGCCCGAAGGCTGTGCGGATGTCGGTCTCGTCGATTTGGGAAAGGGGGTGGTCCGGCTCGCTCTCGCGGAGCACGGCGAGGCCTCGCCAGGGATCGTCGAGCTTGTTCTGCCCGTCGGCACCGAGGAGATCGAAATAGCCGGTGGTATAGGCGATGGCGCCGGTGTTGCCGACCTGGGCGGTCGCCAGGCCGCGGCCCAGCGCGAAGATACTGGCGGCGAAACCGGCCAGCCCGGTACCGATCACGGCGAGTTCACAGTCGATGGTCCGCGAGCTGCGCTTCATTCCCCGGCCTCGTCTTCTTCGTCTTTTTCGGGGCCGAGAAAATCGAGGCCCATGAGGCCGCAGTGCAGGGCCTCGGCCAGTTCCATCTGCGGCATCTGGCGGCCCCAAAGGACCGGGCGGATACCCTTGAAGCGCTCGCTCAGGAAGTCGCGCATGTGATGCAAGCCCTCCGCGCCCTCGTAGACGCCGCTTTTGTATAGGTGCGATGTCACCCGGGCGCTGCAAAACGCGCCCTGACACGCCCCCTTGCCGATGCGGGACCGCAAAGCGATGGCGCGCAGCGTCATGTGGTCTTCATGCCCGGGGGCTTCCGAGACGATGGCGTCGACGGCGGAAGCCGGCACCATCTCGCATTCGCAGAGGATCATGTCCGACGGGTCGCCCCGCTCGTACCAGTAGCGGGGCGCGAAGCCGGGCTCGGTCCAGCGCACGGCGTCCCCCGGCGGCAGGGGTTCGGTGGCGGTGCGGCAGGGCTCCGCATTGCCGAGGCGCCGGGCGACGAGGTCGACGGTCTTCTCGGCCATCAGGCGGTAGGTGGTCAGCTTGCCGCCGGCCAATGTGGCGAAGTTGGCGAGCCCCTGGTCCGCGTGATCGAACAGCCGAAAGCCGCGGCTGGCGCCGCGCCCGTCGGCGCCGGCATCGGCGGACTGCAAGAGCGGCCGGACGCCGGAGAAGGCGCGGATGAAACGCGTGTCAGCGAGGCCGGGCAGCATGGCCGCGCCCTCGCTGAGATTGCGCTCCGCCTCTTCCGGCGTCGGGCGGACGCCGTCCGGGTCGTCGACGGTGTCCGATGTGGTGCCGAGCAGCGACACGGTGCCGCCCGGCACCAAAATGTCACCGTCGCCGGGTGGCCTGAGGCGGTTGACGACGCCTTGGGTCAGGCGGGAATTGCTGATGATCAGCGTGCCCTTGGCGTAGAGAAGTTGGACATCCTCGCAACCGGCGAGCCGCGCCACGGCCATGGCCCAGGCGCCGGCGGCGTTGATCACCTGTTCGGCGACGATGCGAAGGGTGTCGCCGGAACGGTTATCGCGGCAGACCGTGGCGGTGATGACGCCGCCCTCGATGTCGAAGCCGACCGCCTCCGTATGCGGCAGGTAGGAACTGCCGTTGAGCGCTTGCGCGTGGTTGACGTTGCCGAGGGTGATGTGAAAGGGGTCGACCGTGGCGTCGGGCACCGCATAGGCGGCGAAGACGTCCGCGCTGAGCGCTGGTTCGCGCTCGCGGGCCTCGGCCGGGGTGAGGGACTCACAATCGATGCCGGCGGTGGCGCAGTGGTCCGGGAAGCGCTCGGCGTAGTATGGGTCGTCGCCCGCGACGGCGACGAAGAGGCCGCCGCAGGGATCGATGCAGTCGGCGGCGACGCGTTTGAGGATGGCCGCCTCGATGGAGCATTCGGCGGCCGTCTCCCTGTCGTTGGCGGCATAGCGCCCGCCGCTGTGAAGCAGTCCGTGATTGCCCCCCGACGCTCCGGCATTGAGGTCCTTGCGGTCAATCAACAGGCAGTGGATGCCGCGCAATGCCAGGTCGCGCATGACGCCGGTGCCGGTGACACCGCCGCCGATAACCAGGACTTCCGTTTCGTAGGTTGCGGGTTCGCTCATGCTGGTGTCTTACAGGCCGATACTCAGAGGCCGATTTGGGCCAGCTCCGGGCCCAGGTACTTGCGCTCGTTCGGCCCCAGGATGCCCAAGGACAGGCAGATCAGGGTCCAGAAGTGGATGACCCGGTAACGGCCACCGTAGTGCTCGCCGATGTCGGTGATCTGGGTATGGCAGTTGTGGCAGGGCGTCAGCACATAATCGGCCTCGGTGACGGCGATCTGCTCGTACTTGCGCTTGCCGTAGGCGCGGCGGTGTTCGGTCATGCCGGCCTGCAGGAACCCGGCCCCGCCGCCGCAGCAGTAGTTGGCGCTGCGATTGGGAAACATGTCGATGAAATTGTCCTCGCCGACCAGTGCCTTGGCGACAAAGCGGAGATCGTCGGCGACGGGATCGCCGATGGACTTGCGGACCAGCTGGCAAGGGTCCTGCACCGTGAACTTGAGGTTCTTGGTGTTCCAATCGCCGTTGACCGGCAGCCTGCCCTCGCGGATCCAACGGGCATAGAGGCTGACCAGGCTCTCCGCCTCGAAGTCGGCCGTTAATCCGAAGCGCTCGACGCCCTTCCAAAGCGTAAAGAAGCTGTGCCCGCACTCGGTGTTGACCCAGACTTGGCAGCCGAGTTCGTTGACGGCGTTGACCCGCTCCTCGACCATCGCCTTCCAGGCCGCATCGTCGCCGGTGAACATGCAGAAGTTCTCGGCCGCCCAGCCTTTTGACGCATAGGTCCAGTCGGCGCCGACATAGTCGAAGATCTTCCACAAGGGCGCCAGCTCCTCCGGCTCGACGGCCGGTTCGCGGGAGTTCTGGTTGACGAAATAAGTGGCGCCGGCCTTGTCCATGGGCGCCTTGATGTCGGCGAAACGCGGATCCTCTTCGCGGAGTTCGTCGGCGACCTCTTCGACGATCTCGACGAAGTCCTCGGGCATCACTCCCATGGCGCTGGTCGACGGGAACTTCATCTGCGCCTCGCAGGAACGCACGATGCCCTGCGGCTTCTTCTCCTGCGGCCAGACGCCGCGGGCGTAGCCGACCAGCGCGGCGACATCGATATTCATGGGGCATAGGTACGTGCAGCGCTTGCACTGGGTGCAGGTCCAGATCCAGGGTGTCGAGGACAATTCCTCGTTCATGCCGAGCATGGCCATGCGGATGAAGCGCCTCGGGTCCATGCCGTGAAAACCGGTGGCCGGGCAGCCGGATGCGCAGAGCCCGCAGGCCAGGCAAGAATCGTAGTCCGCCCCCGCCGGCAGCAGTTCGTCGGCCATGACCTTGAAGTCGATGGTCGGAATAGCGATCTCTTCCGTCGCCGGCATCCGTTCCCCCTGCGGTTGATGCACCCCACCTGGGAACTTTCCTCCCAGCGACCCGTTTCAGCATTGACACGGATCAAGTTTAGGTCGTTTTCGGCGCCTGCGGTGAAACCGGCCAGCGACCTTTTAAGCGGCGCGCCGGGCGGCGACCGTCGCGACACGTGGGCTAACCCAGGTGTGCCAATACCTTGTCGATTTCCTGCTCCTTGCCTTTGGCGTAGGTCCGGATTTCCGCATCCGTTTTGATGATGTGCTCGAACAGCCACTTGCGCAGGAACCGTTTCAGTTTCTGGTATGCCTCGCGGTCACGGCCGTTTCGCCACGTTTTCGCCAACGCGCTCATCTCGGCTGACAGTTCCCGATGCTGGAGACGGTGCTCTTCGCGATTGGGGTGGCCACTCAAGTCGAGGATTATCTCCTCGCGGCGGAAGTGGTAACGGGTGTAGTCACACAGTTCGTCGATGATCCGGTCGACAGCGGGGCTATCGATGTCCGTATGGGAAAGGCGGTTGACCAGGGTGATGAGAACCTGGTGATCCTTGTCGATGGCGTCGATGCCGATGCGCATGGTGTCGGTCCAGATCAGCACGTTCTCGTTGGAGACGAGGGGTATGTCGATCCAAAATGTGCTGCCGACGTCTCTCGTGCTGTCAAAACCGATGCGGCCGGCCAGGCGTTCGACGAGATGTTTGGTTACCGTCAACCCGATGCCAGTTCCTTCTCGCGTCAGGGTGGGATCGGCACCAAGGCGATGGAACATCTGAAAGACGTTCGACTTATCCGCGTCATCGATGCCGACACCGGTATCGGTTACAGCGAGCCGAAGGAACTCGTCGTCCAGCAACTGGCTGGATATGGTCACCTTGCCGCCCTCCCGATTGAACTTGATCGCATTGGACAGCAGGTTGAGAAGGGCCTGCTTCAAACGCAGGGGATCGGTGCGCAGGAACGCCGGGCCCGAGCCTTCGAATTCGTTGATGATGGTGACCTGTCTTTGTTCTCCCAGGGGTACGGCGAGAACCATACACTCGGCAACGATTTCGGCGGCATCGACCTCCTCGAGGCTCAGCGTCAATTGATCGCCCTCGATCTTGGCCAGATCAAGGATTTCATTGACGAGATCGAGCAGATGCCCGCCGCCCTCGAGAATGTGTTCGACTTGCCGGTTCTGGTCCTCCGTCAACGGATGCTTCGGGTTGAACTGAAGCATTTGAGCGAAGCCGAGAACCGCGTTCAAAGGCGTTCGCAACTCGTGGCTCATGCTGGCCAGGAACTCCGATTTGGCGCGGTTGGCCCGTTCCGCCTCTTCCATGGCGAGCTTCAGTTCACTTTCCGTCTCCTTGAGCCGCGTGATATCGACATCGACGCATCCGATCGACGCCACGCTGCCTGATTCGTCAAAAATCGGGAACTTGATGGCAAGTAAATGCCGGGTCACGTCGTCCCGGTATTTGCGGACGACTTGTCGTACGTCGACCGCGCGTGTTTCCAAGACAATTGTGTCCTGCTCCATCATTTCGGCCGCATCGGAGGAGTCGAACTGCTCCATCGAAGTCTTGCCGACGACGGTGTCCGGATCATCGGTGCTATGCCACTTCAGGAACTCGGTATTGCCGAACAGGTAGCGGCCGTCCGGGGCCTTCAGGAATATCGCGAAGGGGCAATTGTTGACGATCGTCCGGAAACGTTCTTCCGTTTCACCCAGCGCCTGAGCCGTGCGCCTGGCGGATATGCCCATACTCAAGACATCGGCGACGCGTTCCAGGAATTTAACGGAATGGTCGTCTTTCGGATAACCGTGCGGCAGGTAGAGGACGATGACACCGAGGACGGACCCGTCGTGGAGGATCGGTACGTTGTAGTGACCGTGCTGTTCGATCCCGTCGTAGGTGAGTTCGTGTTCGTCGTCGATGTGTGATGAATACTGCACCTCCCGTGTCAGGGCCGCCTTGCCGCAATGACAGGTGCCGAACGGGACGCCGGAGCAAAGATCGACGAAGCGGGCGTCGAGGTTGTGGTGGGCGACGAGCCGAAGGAAGTCTTCGCCGCCGTCGCCGGACTCGGCCAGGAAAACACCCCCCGATGGCAGCAGGTTGAGCCACGGTACGGAGTCGAGCAGGGTCTCGATCGAGTCCTGCAGATAGCTCTCTAGGGCGGAGTTCCCAATCGACAGGCGAAGGAGGTTGCCGAGCGCCAATTCCTCGCCGGATTTCCTTTGCGCGTCGGCTTCCGCTTGCTTGCGGTCCGTGATGTCGTTGCGGACCGTAGCGATCCCGCCGTCGCTGGTGCCGAACTCGTGGACTTCGATCCACGAGCCCTCGGCCGTCTGAATCTCGAACGACGTTCCCGGTTTCCCGTGCATCGCGAGCCGTTCCTCGATCCACTCTGCCTCACGACCAACGGCTTGCGGGCGCAGATTTCGATCGACCAAGGCGTGCACCAACTCGGCGAACTGAAGGCCCGGCTTCAGGATTTCTTCGAGGCCTTTCATCGAGTGCCGGTATTTTTCGTTGCACAGCACGAAACGGTCATCCTTGTCCCACAGCGAGAACCCTTCGCCCAGGCTTTCGATGGCGTCTCTCAACAGATTATGGGCGCGCTTGCGTTCGGTGATGTCGATGATGCTGACGGGAATGCTGCGGAAACCCTGTTCGGTCTCCGGAATCTGAAATGAGATGGTGGCGTCGAAGTCCCTGCCCTCGAGGGTTCGAAACGCGGCTTCCGATCGAAAAACCGATTGCCCCTCCCAGATGGCGCAGAGTTCGTCGATGAAAACGTCGTGGGCGCCCGGGCCCCAGGAAGCGCCGATGCTCTCGATTAGATGGCTCTCGTTCTCCGCACCGAACAACTTCAGCGTCGCCTCGTTGACATTCAGGACTTCCACCATTCCGATCATCTCGGTCACGGCGTGTTCGTTTTCCAAAAGATAGGCGCGAAGGTCCTCGACTCCGTCTTGGCGCAATGCCGTCAAGGTCTCGCACACTTGGGAAAAATTCTCGTTCCACAACGACACTTCGGAGTTCTCGAACAACCGTTGGAAACGCCTTTCCGAGGCCGTCAACGCCGCCTCGGCTTCTCGGCGTTCACGGATCTCCTTTTCGGACACCAACTGCATGCGCCGTTGCACGATGACGATCAGGCTTACGGTAAGTGCCGTGAACAATATGACGGCGATCAGAAAGCCGTATGGCGCGAACCACTCCACGGGGCGCAGGAAAGGAAAGTCCAGCTTGTGGATGCCCCAAAGGATAAACAGCAGTCCGGCCAAGCCGTATCCGGATCGCCGCCCTTCGGGCTGGGCTCGAAGAAAGGCAGCACCGGCGAATATCACGGCACCGCCGGACAACGTATAGAGTGGGATCGAGCGCAACAGGAAGTTCGGGTATATCAGCGTCGTATATAGGGTCCATGCGACGGCGGACAGACAGACAACAGCGACAGCACGTCTCGATACGCGATAACCGAGGAATACGAATCCGCCCGTGGCGAGAAGAATGGCGCCAATCACCTGAAGTGATTCGCTGAGCACGAGAACCGTCGGTTGCCGCGTCGCGATGACGACAAAGACCACCAAGAATCGAAGGCTGCTGAGAGCGATTCCCGCGATCCACCAGTTCAAGCCTTTGGGCGCTCCGGGCGTCGTGCTGACGTAGAGCAGCGCCACGAATAAGACGCTTGAACTTATGAACGCACTGATGACGGCGGTAGGGAGCGAGAGCTCCATTGTATCCCCCGACGGCAACCGGTTTCATACGACCTTGTTCAGAGGATAACCGTAGGCCGGCGATCAGGGAAGATGTCGTTGCGGAGGATCATCTCGGCCCGATAATCGACTTGAGGGCGAATTCACTGGCGCCATCCACTTTCGCCGGAGTTTAGGCCGGAGGAAAGCTCAATCCATTTGGCCAGCAGGGCCGCAGGGAGTTCAGGCGATGTTCTCGGGGTTGATGACCGCCACCTTTTGGATCGACCGTTCGGCCACCATGTCGCCCGCGTCTTCGAAGAACTTCTTGTAATGCGGCGTTTCGCGATGGACGTCGAGGGCGGCGGAGTCGGTATAGACTTCGTAGAAGAAGAAAGTATCCGGCTCGTCCTCGGCCCGGGACACGTGGAACATGTGGCAATCGGGTTCGTCGCTTACGGCCGCCGTGGCGTTTTTCAGGATATGCGGCCCGAACGCATCGCCCATGCCGGGCTTCAGCTTGATGGTGACGATGATGGCGAAACGGTTCACTTCTTCCTCCCTGGAAAGGCGTTTATTCCGGGCGACGTTGTAACCGCAATTGCCGAGCTATTGAAGACCCCTTAAGGTTTTCGCCGCTGACTTTTGCGGGAGGAATAATGGCCAGGAACGAACCGATCGTGCGCACGGCCGACATCTGCGACAACCATCGCGAGGACGCCCGCATATGCGAACTGGGTTTTTTCGACTATGCCGGTCGCAGTCATTTCCACGGTACCGTGGTCACCTTCGCGACGTATGAGGACAACAAGGGGCTGCGCGACGTCCTGGCGGCGGGCGGCGATGGCAAGGTCCTGGTTGTCGACGGCCGCGGTTCGCGGCGCCGGGCGCTCTGTGGCGGCAATATCGGGGCCGAGGCCCATCGCCATGGCTGGGAAGGCATCGTCTTCAACGGGTGTATCCGCGACAGCCATGAGTTCACCGATCTCGATTTCGGGGTTAAGGCCATCGGGACGACGGCGATGCCGCCGCGCCAGGACGGAATTGGCCGCGAAGGTCTGACGCTCACCTTTGGCGGGATATCGATCCGGACCGGCGATTACCTCTACGCCGATCAGGATTGCGTCATCGTGGTCGATGGGCCCGATCACTGATGAGCCGCTTCGGATACCGTCACAAGGGGGATTTTCAGGCCCTACACGAAATCGTGGCGGCGGCGGAAGCCAATTTGTCCGTGGAGGCCTGGGATTACCTGATCGGGGGCGCCGACACGGAGACGACCCTCAAACGCAACCGCCGCGCCTTGGATTCGGTCGCCTTCCGGCCGCGTGTCCTCAACGACGTCGAGGACCTGGACACGTCGGTCGAATTGTTCGGGCACCGCTTGCGGATTCCGGTGTTCCTGGCGCCGATCGGTTCGATGCAGGATTTCATCCCGGAAGGCGCCGCCGCCTCGGCACTGGCCGCCGAACGATTTGGCACGATGATGATGTTGAGTTCCTCCTCGGCCCCTGGGCTGGAGGCGGTGGCGAAGGCGACGCCGGACCACCCGAAGATCTTTCAACTCTACGTACGCGGCGATGAAAATTTTGTCGAAGACCACCTCAGGCGGGCTATCGATGCCGGCTACGAGGCGTTCTGTTTCACCGTCGACCTCGACTACTATGGCAGACGGGAGCGCGATATTGCCAAGCGGCACAAGACGACGGCCCGAATGACGGCCAAGAACGAGCACTACCAATCGCGCTTCAAATGGGATGATCTGAAACGCTACCGCGAACGATACGACATCCCCATGATCCTGAAGGGGATCGCCACCGCGGAAGACGCCGCCCTCGCCTGCGAACACGGGATCGAAGCGGTCTACGTATCCAACCACGGCGGCCGGCAGTTGGATCACAGCCGCGGCGGCCTGGACGTCTTGCCCGAAGTCATCGACGCCGTCGCTGGACGTGCGCGGGTCTTCGTGGACGGCGGCATTTATCGCGGCACCGATGTCGTCAAGGCGATGGCCCTCGGTGCCGACGCTGTCGGTATCGGACGCCTGCACGGCTGGGGAGCGGGGGCCGCCGGTGCCGACGGGATCGTCCGCGTTCTCGAACTCCTGGAAACGGAGATCCAGATCTGTCTCGGTCTTCTCGGGGTGCGATCTTTCTCGGAACTGACGGTAGACCATCTTTGTCCCGAAGAGCCGGTCGGGCCGTCGGATGTGTTCAGTGCCTTCCCGTTACTGTTCGAGGACTATTGATCAGCCGCCGCCGTCATCGCCCCCTTCAATGAACGAATAGATACGTGTGAAGTCCGATTCCGGCAGCTTTGCGTCGCAGTCGTTCCAGGTCTCTGAAACCACCGAACCGATGCGGTCGGGCGTGCCGGCGGCTTTTGCGTTCTCCAGGAAGAGCCGCACGTCCTTGGCCAGCAAGGCGGTCTTGAACCCGGCATCGAAGGTGCCGGGCAGGATGCGGTTCGGGAACTTGTCCTGGGTCGCCGAGTTTTGCCCGGTCGAGACGTTGACCACGTCGAGCAGCGTTTTCATGTCGAGTCCCTGGGACAATCCGAAAAGCACGGCTTCCGACGTCGCCGCCATGGCGGTGGCCGACAGGAAGTTGTTGAGAACCTTGAGGGCCTGGCCCTGGCCGGGCGTGTCGCCGACGTGGAACTGGTTCTTCGAGAATGAGCCGAGGATCTCGCGGTGGCGTTCGAACTCACCGGCCGGCCCCGCGCACATGATGGTGATGGTGCCGGCCTTGGCACCGGCAGCCCCGCCGCTGACCGGTGCGTCGACGTATGTGATTCCGGCATCACCGAGGACGCGGTCGATCTCCCGCGCCGCCGGCGGGCCGATCGTCGACAGGTCGAAGACGACCGTCGTTCTCCGCTCCCGGCACTGAGCCAGCTCGCGTGCCGCGTCCAGACAATAGGTGCCGTCGGGCAGGGACAGGAACAAGGTGTCGCAACGGCAGATCAGGTCCTCGAAGGAACTCGCGGCCACCGAACCGGCCGGCGCTCGGTCGGCCGTTCCAGCCTTGTCGTAGACCACCGGGGAAAGGCCCGCCGCCGAGATGTTGGCGGCCATCGGTCCGCCCATCTGGCCGAGGCCGGCGAAGCCAATCACGCCGGGCCCGTTCACCGGGATTCATCCATTTTCGAGACGTCGATGCCGAGGTCGGCGAAGACCTCGCGGGCCAAACGGAAGGCTTCGATGCCGGCCGGAATCCCGCAATAGACGGCGATCTGGATCAGGATTTCCCTGAGCTCCTCGAGGCTGACACCGTTCGTGATGGCGCCGCGGAAATGCAACTTGAACTCCTGCGGGCGGTTCAATGCGGCCAGCATTCCGAGATTGAGGATGCTTCTTTGCTGTTTCGTCAAAACACCTCTTCCCCAGGTTCCGCCCCAGCAATACTCCGTGACCATGTCCTGGAAATCGCGGTTGAAGTCGTCCGCCTTGTTGAGCGCTGCGTCCACGTAAGCCTCTCCCGGCACCTCTTTGCGGCGTTTCAACCCGGTCTCGAACCGCTCAGTCGCCATCTTTGTCTCGCTTCCTTGTTTTTCGCCGACCGTTCCTAAATCGTTCAACTGATTGACTTTCACGGTCGGGCTTCCCAATTGACATCCGAATTCGGTGACTCTACCGTCACTTTAACAATAAAGACAAAGACCCAATCAGGGAGGGGTCCGTGGATACGATCCTAGAGATCGAAGACCTGCAGACGCATTTCTTCACGTCTGCCGGCATCGTCAAAGCCGTTGACGGTGTGTCCTACAACGTCGCCAAGGGCGAAACCGTTGCCGTCGTCGGCGAATCCGGTTGCGGCAAGTCCGTCACCGCCATGTCGATCCTCCGGTTGATCCCCTGGCCGCCGGGCAAGATCATCGGCGGCCAGATTCGTTTCGACGGCCAGGACCTGTTGACCCTGTCGGACAAGGAGATCCGCGATATCCGCGGCCGCGACATCGGCATGATCTTCCAGGAGCCGATGACGTCGCTCAATCCGGTGCTGACCATCGGCCTGCAATTGACCGAAACCATGATCACCCACATGGACATCTCGGAGCAGGACGCCCGCAAGCGGGCCGTCGAACTCCTCGGCATGGTCGGCATCTCCGAGCCGGAACGGCGCTTGGAGCAGTATCCGCACCACCTCTCCGGCGGCATGCGCCAGCGCGTAATGATCGCCATGGCGCTCAGTTGCGAGCCGAAACTGATCATCGCCGACGAGCCGACGACGGCGCTCGACGTGACCATCCAGGCGCAGATCCTCGAGCTGATGAAGGACCTGACCCGCAAGCTGCACGTGGCGATGATCATCATCACCCACAACTTAGGCGTCGTCGCGCGCTACGCCGACCACGTCAACGTCATGTACGCCGGCAAGGTCATTGAAAAGGGCAGCGCCCGGGACATCTATTACAATCCGCAACACCCCTACACGCTGGCCCTGCTCAAATCCGTGCCGCGCATGGATCAGCCGCGCCAGGAAAAACTCGACCCGGTCGAGGGCCAGCCGCCGGACCTCTCCATGCTCGACGCCGGCTGTTCCTTCCGGCCCCGCTGCCGCTTCGCGACGGAGCGCTGCGCCAACGAGTTCCCGCTGTCAACGGCAACTTAAATTTCCCCATAATCGGCAACTTAAAATTCCCCGGTTTTGG
>Ga0066187_1000183_pt1 | contig 25922 bp, 20 predicted proteins | sample WorMetexBAHAMAS1_FD_58706 | JGI IMG/M metagenome (GOLD analysis project Ga0066187, IMG submission 58706) | Marine gutless worms symbiont microbial communities from Max Planck institute for Marine Microbiology, Germany - Inanidrilus exumae... | ecosystem: Host-associated > Annelida > Digestive...
GCCGATCATCATCTGGATGCTCTACACCTATTTCCGCGAGATCCCGGGCGAAATCCTCGAAGCCGCGCGCATGGACGGCGCGTCGCTGCACGCGGAGGTCATGTACGTCCTGACACCAATGGCGATCCCGGGCATGGCGTCGACCGTGCTTCTGAACGTCATCCTCGCCTGGAACGAGGCATTCTGGACGCTGAACCTAACGGCGGCCGACGCGGCCCCACTCACGGCGTTCATCGCCAGCTATTCCAGCCCCGAGGGCCTGTTCTACGCCAAGCTCAGCGCCGCCAGCATCATGGCGATCGCGCCGATCCTCATCATGGGCTGGTTCAGCCAGAAACAACTTGTCCGCGGCCTGACCTTTGGCGCTGTGAAATAGGGAAAAGAACATGGGACGCATCACACTCAGCAAGGTCCGCAAAGCCTTCGACGAGATCGAGGTCATCCCGTCGCTGGACCTGACCATCGACGATGGCGAGTTCGTCGTGTTCGTCGGGCCCTCGGGCTGCGGCAAGTCCACGTTGCTGCGGCTGATCGCGGGGCTGGAGGACGTGACCGAGGGGACCGTTGAAATCGACGGCCGGAACGCCACGGAACTGCCGCCCGCCAAGCGCGGCTTGGCAATGGTGTTTCAGTCCTATGCGCTCTACCCGCACATGTCGGTAAGGAAGAACATCGCCTTCCCGCTTCGCATGGCCAAGCTCGACAAGGCCGAGCAGGACAAACGTGTGGCGCAGGCTGCGGAGGTCCTGAACCTGACCGACTATCTCGACCGGCGCCCCGGCCAGTTGTCGGGCGGCCAGCGCCAGCGGGTCGCCATCGGACGCGCCATCGTGCGGGAGCCCGCGGCCTTCCTCTTCGACGAACCACTGTCGAATCTCGACGCAGCGCTGCGCGTGGGCATGCGGCTGGAGATTTCCGAACTGCATGAGCGTCTCAAGACAACGATGATTTACGTCACCCATGACCAGGTCGAGGCGATGACGATGGCTGACAAGATCGTCGTCCTGCAAGCCGGTGTGATCGAGCAGGTGGGCTCGCCGCTGGAACTCTACGGCAGGCCGCGGAACCTCTTTGTCGCGGGGTTCATCGGTTCGCCGAAGATGAACCTGGTCAACGGATCGATCGCGGCGACGCATAACGCGGCGACGATCGGAATCCGCCCAGAGCATATCGCGGTGTCTGCCGATGCCGGCGACTGGCCGGGCACGGTCGGCGTGTCGGAGCATCTGGGATCGGATACCTTCTTTCACGTCACCTGCGACGCAATCCCCGATCCTATCACCGTCCGCGTGGGCGGCGAGGTCGACCTTCATTACGGCGACAAGGTCTTCCTGAGCCCCGATGCCGAACACCTGCACAAATTCGACGACAACGGGCTTCGGATCGGATGAAGCGCCTGGAGGGAAAGACCGCCTTGGTGACTGGCGGGGCACGCGGCATCGGCCGCGCAATCTGCGAGGCCTATGCGCGCGAAGGGGCGAAGGTCGCCGTCGCCGACCTTTTGGAGAAGGACGCGGCGGAAACGTCGGCGGCCCTCGGCGACAGCGGCATGGCGGTCACGATGGACGTGACCGATCGCGACTCGATTGCCGCCGGCGTAAGCGCCGTCGAGGAGACGTTTGGCGGGATCGATATCCTCGTGAACAACGCCGGCATCTTCAACATGGCGTCGATCGAGGAAATCACCGTCGAGGACTACCGCCGGCAATTTGACGTGAACGTGGGCGGTACGATTTTCACCACCCAGGCGGTCCTGCCCGGCATGAAGAAGCACGGCAGAGGCGGGGTGATCATCAACTTCTCGTCCCAGGCCGGCCGGCGCGGCGAGCCCAACATCACGATCTACTGCTCCACCAAGGCTGCCATTATCTCAATCACGCAGTCGATGGCGTTGGAGCTGGCCAAAGACAACATCCGCGTCAACGCCATTGCGCCGGGCGTCATCGACACACCGATGTGGGACCACGTGGATTCGCTTTTCGCGAAGTATGAAGACCGCCCGATCGGCGAAAAGAGGCGTCTCGTCGGCGAGGCGGTTCCTCTCGGGCACATGGGACATCCCAACGAAATCGCCGACCCGTGCGTCTTCCTGGCCTCCGACGATGCCCGATACATTACCGCGCAAACCCTCAACGTCGACGGCGGCAACTGGATGAGCTGATGAGGTTGTCGAACGCCACGCTTGGCCAGCTTCCCGAGGGCGTCGAGGTCCCGACCTACGACCGTGCGAAGCTGACCCCCGGGATCGTGCATATCGGGCTCGGCAACTTTCATCGCGCACACCAAGCCTGGTATCTGCACCGGCTGATGCAGCAGGGGCTTGCCGCGGACTGGGCCATCGTCGGGGCCGGCGTGCGCCCCTACGACGCGCCGCAACGGGAAAAGCTGCTGGCGCAGGATTGCCTGACAACACTGATCGAGCTCGATCCCTCCGGCACCTCAGCCGAAGTCGTCGGTTCGATGATCGACTACCTGCCGGTCGAGGAAGGCAACGGCCCGCTCATCGCGGAGATGGCCGAACCCGCGACCCGCATCGTCGCGCTGACCGTCACCGAAGGCGGCTACTTCATCGATCCGGCAACGAACGGCTTCGATGCCGCCCATCCCGACATCCTTCACGACGCGGCCAACCCCAACCGGCCGCGAACGGCCTTCGGCGCGATGGTGGCGGCGCTGAAGCTCCGGCGCGAGCGGGGCATCGGCCCCTTCACCGGTCAATGCTGTGACAACCTCCAGGGCAATGGCGCCATCCTGCGCCAGACGGTGGTATCGCTCGCCCGGCTTTCGGACCCCGATCTGGCGGACTGGATCGACGGCAACTGCAGCTTCCCCAACTCCATGGTCGACTGCATCGTGCCTGCCACCGGTCCGAAGGAGTTGGCGCTCGTGCGCGAGTTCGGGATCGATGACGCCGTGCCGGTCACCCACGAAAACTTCCGGCAATGGGTGATCGAGGATGATTTCTGCGCCGGCCGCCCCGACTGGGACCGCGTCGGCGCGACCTTCTCGGACCGCGTCCATGATTACGAGGCGATGAAGATCCGCATCCTGAACGCGGGTCATCAGGTCATCGCGAACCCCGGCGAGATCCTGTCGGTGGAGACGATTTCGGGCTGCATGACCCATCCGCTGATCGGGCCCCTCTTCCGCAAGGTCGAGCGCGAAGAGATTGCGCCCTATGTCAGCCCCGTGCCGGACATGATGCCCGACGCTTATGTGGATCTGATCGAAAGCCGCTTTTCCAATCCGGCCATTGTCGATACGACGCGGCGCGTGGCTTTCGACGGGTCATCCCGTCATACCGGGTTTGTGCTGCCGATCCTTCGCGACGCGCTCAACGCGGGAGGATCCGTCGAAGGTCTCGCCCTGGTCGAGGCAATTTGGGCCCGCATGTGCGAGGGCACCCGCGAGGATGGCTCCGCCATCGATCCGAACGACCCGTTCTGGGATCAGCTCACCGCCGCTGCGAAGGAGGCGCGCGGACGCCCTCAGGCCTGGCTGGAGCAACGCCAGTTCTATGGTGATCTAGCCAATGCGACGCGGTTTAGCGAGGCGTTCGAGCGCTGGTTTCGAGCGATCTGGGCCGACGGGCTCGAGGCCGCCCTCAGTCACTATACGACGACGGGTTGAGTGTCGGGTCGCGGCGCCGCTGGGCGAAGGAGGACCACATGAAAGCTGTCTGCTACCCTTCCAGAGACGAAGTGCGCGTCATGGAGCTGCCGGACCCGCAGGCCGGCGAGGGCGAAGTCGTCCTGGAGGTGCGGGCGGGCGGCATCTGTCACACCGACATCGAGGTTCTTCACGGAAACTACGGCACCTCGGCCTTCCCGGTCGTGCCTTGCCACGAATACGCTGGGGTGGTCACCGAGGTGGGAACCGGCGTCACCGGCCTCTCCGTCGGCGATCGGGTCGTCGTCGACCCGAACCTCGAATGCGGTACGTGCAGGGCATGCCGGCGCGGCTGGGCGCATCTTTGCGAGAATCTCGGCGCCTATGGAGTCACAACGAATGGCGGTTTCGCGGAACGGAGCGTCGTTAGGGCATCCGTCCTGCACTCGATCGGCGACATGCCGTTCCACGTCGCAGCGCTGGCCGAACCGATGGGCTGCGCGTTGAACGGCGTTGAGGCGGCGAATGGCGGCAAGGCGAACTCCGCCCTGATTTTCGGCGCGGGTCCGATGGGCCTTTTGATGGCCATTGCCCTGAAGACGCGCGGGGTTGCCGAGATATCTCTTGTGGACATCGACGACGCGCGGCTCGCGCTGAGTGAAAGCTTCGGCTTCGTCCCCCTCGCCTCCGGCAGCGCGACGCTCGAACGATTAGGGCAGGCGGTCGACCTTGTCGTCGAAGCCACCGGAGTCCCCTCCGTGGCGGCGCGCCTGACGGACTATGTGGCGAACGGCGGAACCGCGCATTTCTTTGGCGTATGCCCTTCGGATGCGCGCATCGAGGTCTCACCTTTCGAGGTGTTCCGTCGACAGTTGACACTCGTGGGCTCTCATTCGCTCAATCACAACATTCCCGAGGCCCTGTCCGCCATCGAGGACTTCGGGCCGGATATCGCGCGCCTCGTGTCGCACCAGATGCCGCTCGAGGACATTGCGACTGCATTGTCCGGCAAGCGCCCGACGGGCAGCCTGAAGATCCAGTCATGCCTTGATTGAGCGGAGGCCCGCGCACGTCCTCTGGAAAACTGCAGCCTTAGGCTCTCGCGCGAGGCATGGAACGAGCGCCGCCATCTCGTCTACAGCCTCCACCTGCGGAGTCCGTTACCGATCGTGCTCGAATGAGGGGCGCGGCGGCGCCTAGGCCGTGGGGGCGGGCTGAGCCGCGGGGCCGAACTCGCTGATCACGGCCCTGGCGGCTGTCGCGACGGGTCCTTCGACCTCCTTCAGGATGGCCACTCGGTCGAAGCGGCCGGGATCACGGTCGACGGCCTCGCGCAGGGCGCGGCCGAAAGCCATTCTGAGCTCGGTCCCTACATTGAACTTGCAGATCTTCGAGGTCCGGGCCAGCCGCCGGCGCATGCCGGGCGGCACGCCCGAACCGCCATGGATCACCAGGGGCACATCCGTGACGGCCTCAATCGCCTGCAGCGCCACGAGATCGATCTCGGCAGCGGCCGTCTGTTGCAGGTGGACGTTGCCGACCGAAATGGCCATGGCGTCCACGTCCGTTTCGCGCGCAAACCGGGCCGCGTCGTCCGGGTCGGTGCGGGCCGACGCCTCGCCCTCGGCGTAACCCACGAAGCCGATCTCCCCTTCACAGGAGACGCCCGCCGCGTGCGCCATGTCGGCGATCGCGGCGGTTTCTTCGATATTCTGATCCAGCGGCTTACGCGAGCCGTCATACATCACCGAGGTGAAGCCGCATCGGATCGCCTCCTGGCATTCCTCGGCCGTCGTTGCGTGATCGAGATGGGCGACCACCGGCACCGACGCGCCCTCGCCCAGCGACCGGAACATGGCTCCCAGCACTGAGAGCGGCGTGTGCGCCCTGCAACCGGGGCCCGCCTGCAGGATGACCGGCGCGCCCTCGGCCTCGGCCGCGGCCACGTAGGCGCGCGCGTCCTCCCAGCCCAGGACGACCAGGCCCGCGACGGCATAGCCCTCCTTCAGGGCAGGCTGAAGGACCTCGGAGAGGGTCGCCAGGCTCACTTGAACTTGGCGACCATGTCCATGATGCCGGGAATGGTCTTCAGCTGTTCAGCGTGCACCGGCTGGAAGTTCTGCTTCAGGCTGCGCTGGCTGAGCCCGCCGAGAATGGTGAAATAATACATCTCGTAGCCCGGCAGAACCGCGCAGGGGTGATAGCCTTTGTCGATGCAGACCGTCGAACCGTCGACGATGTGATAGGCGTCGCCCGGCTTGTCGTCCTCGCGTTGCAGCATCTGAAGGCCGGAGCCGTAATCGGGCCGGAAGCGGAAATTGTAGGTCTCGTCGTGCCGGGACTCCTCGGGCAGATGATCGGTGTCATGCTTGTGCGAGGGGAATCCGGACCAGCCGCCCTGCCCCACGGTGTAAAGCTCGGACACCAGAAGCCTGCCGACTTTGCCGTGCTGCTTCTGTCCCAGAATGTGTTTGATCTTACGGTGCGTCTTGGTGTCGTCGGAACCGTACTGCACGAAATCGATTTCGTCGGCGCGGACGGCAAACGGCTCCAGGACCTCGTCATACTTGGCGCCGGCGATGAAAACCTCCGCCTTGTCGGAGACACAGACCATCCTGGCTTCGGTGTCCGTGGGCACATAGACGCCTTCCGGCTCGCCGTCCCACACGTTCGCCACGCGGTTGCCGATTTTCTCGAACGACTGGCCCGCGACGTCCACGTCGACGGTCCCGGTCGCCGGCACGATGCAGGTTTCGTAACCCGGCACGCGGTACTCGAAACTCTCGCCCTTCTCGAGCTTCACGATGTTGAAGTAGTTGAGCGGCACGCAGTCGTTGTCGGGCGCAACAATGGGTTCGTTGTGGTTGTCGTAGGGTGCGATATGCATGGCTATGTCCTTTCAGGCTTCGGTCGGGCCCGGATGGGTTGCAAGAAAATCTTCGAGTTCGGCGGTTGTCGGCATGGCCGGGGCGCAGCCGACCCGGGAGACGACAATGGCGGCGCAGGCCGCGCCGCGCAGGACGCAGTCGCTCAGCGCGTGACCGGCCGCCATCGACGCAATGAACCCGCCCATGAAACTGTCGCCGGCGCCGGTGGGTTTCAAGGCATCGACGGGAAAGATGCCGGTCCGGAATTCGTCGTCCGCCGTCAGCGTTATGGCGCCCTTTTCACCCATCTTGTAGACGACGATGGCGGCGCTGGAGCGGGCCAGGGACCGTGCCTTGTCCAACCCCTTGTCGATTCCGCCGGCCATGAAGCCGAATTCCTCGTCATTGCCGATGATGATGTCGCAAAGCGCGCCGGCGCGAGAATAGGTCTCCGCCGCGACCGCCGCCGACGGCCAGGAATAGGGCCGGTAATCCAGGTCGAAGATCAGCGGCAGGCCCGCCTGCTTCGCCAGGTCGAAGGCGTGGAACGCGGCGCTGCGCGACGGCTCGGCGGCCAGCACGGTGCCGGTGGTGATGAGCGCGCCGTAGTCGGCATAGTCGACCGCGGCGACGTCGTCGATCGTCATCTCAAAATCGGCCGCGCCGTTGCGGTAAATGACCGACTGGTGGTCCTCGACCCGCGATTCCACGACCGCAAGCGAATTGCGGGCTTCGCCGCCGACCGACTTCACGTGGGTCGCGTCGATTCCGTAGTGGGCAAGCTGGTTCAACGCGAACCGCCCGATCGCATCGTCGGAAACCGACGTCACAAGCGCGGCCTTGCCGCCGTGTCGGGTGATCGCCGCACCGATATTGGCCGACGACCCGCCCAGGCAGGCGAAGAAATGACTGGCCTCTTCGGTCTTTGTTCCGGGCGGATCGGGGTAGAAGTCCATCCCCGCCCGTCCGACGATGACGAAGTCGTTTTGGCTGATGCGCGACAGGTCGGTCATCGCAGCCTCAGACGCCGACCCGCTGGCGCGCGCGTGCCGATTCGATCTCGGCGTGTGCTTCCCTCACCGATTCGTGGTCGCTGACCTCGGGCGTTCCCACTTCCCACCAGGTGTGGCCTTCGGTGGTCCAGCCCTCATAGGGGTCCACCTGCATGGCGATTACGGTGGTCCGGTCCGCCTGCTTGGCGCGCTTGAAGGCTTCGGCCAGCTCCGCGGGGTTTTCCACGGTTTCGGCAATCGCCCCCATGGCGCGGGCGTGGGCCTCGAAATCGACCGAAAAGGGCTCGACCTCGATGTTGCAGTCCTTGATCAGGTTATTGAACGAGCTGTTGCCGGTGCCGTTCTGAAGTTTGTTGATGACCGCGAAGCCGCCATTGTCCAGCACCAGGATGATGAGTTTCCGGCCAGTGAGCACAGAGGAGTAGATGTCGGAATTCATCAGCAGATACGAACCATCGCCGGTGAAGACAATGGTGTCCTGGCCAGGCTCCTTCTCGGCCTGCGCGATTCGCGCACCCCAACCGCCAGCGATCTCGTAGCCCATGCAGGAAAAACCGAACTCAACATCCACGGTGCCCGTCCTGAGCGTGCGCCAGTTGGCGGTCACTTCGGCCGGCAAGCCGCCGGCCGCTGCGACGACGCGGTCGCCGGGATCGCACAACGCGTTCACGACGCCGATCGCCTGGGCATAGGAGTTCGGGCGGTTCCCGGTCTGGGTGTTCTGGGCGACATAGGCATCCCAGCTCTCCCGCTCGGCCTTGGCCCTGACGGTCCAATCCTCGGGCGCCCGGTAGTCCGCAACGGCCTCGCCAAGCGCGGTCAGCGACAGCTTTGCGTCGCCCACCACCGGGGCCGCGCGATGTTTGCCGGCGTCGTGGCGCGCCGCATTGATCGAGACGAACCGCGCCTTTTTGTCAAAAGCGGTCCAGGAGCCGGTGGTGAAGTCCTGCAGCCGGGTGCCGACGGCAAGGATGACGTCTGCCTCAGTCGCAATCGCATTGGCCGAATCGGACCCGGTCACGCCGATCGGACCGATATTGAGGGGATGATTGGCAACCAGGTTGGCCCGGCCCGCGATCGTCTCGACCACGGGGATGTCGTGCGCCTCGGCGAACGTGGTGAGTTCCGCGACCGCGCCGGAATACTGGACGCCGCCTCCGGCGATGATCATCGGCCGGCGGGCGTTGCGTAACATCGCGGCCGCGTCGGCGATCTCCTGCGCGTCGGGCGAGACGCGCCGAATGCGATGGACCTTCTTTTCGAAGAACTCCACCGGATAATCATAGGCCCAGCCTTGCACATCCTGGGGCAGACCCAGGAAAGCCGGACCGCAGTCGGCGGGATCCAACATGGTGGCAATCGCCGCCGGCAGCGACTGGATGATCTGGGCCGGATGGGTGATCCGGTCCCAGTAGCGGGACACAGCTTTGAAAGCGTCGTTCACGCCCAGCGCCGGGTTGCCGAAATGCTCCAACTGCTGCAGCACCGGATCCGGCAGTCGCGTGACGTAGGTGTCGCCGCACAGCATCAGCATGGGAAGCCGGTTGGCATGGGCCAGCGCGGCCGAGGTCACCAGGTTCGACGTGCCGGGACCTGCCGAGGCGGTGCAGAACATGAACCGGCGACGCAGGTGGTATTTGGCGTAGGCCGCCGCTGCAAAGCCCATGCTCTGCTCGTTCTGGCCGCGATAAAGCGGCAGTTCCGTACGGTGGTCGTTCAGCGCCTCTCCCAGGCACGTTACATTGCCGTGGCCGAAGATCGCGAAACCGCCGCCGCACAGGCGAACCTCTTCGCCGTCGATCTGGATGAATTGGTTTGCCAGGTGCCGCACGATGGCCTGCGCCAGCGTCAGCCGGACCGTGTCAGACTTCGCGTCCATCCGCCTCTCCACGTCTTTTTTTGATGCTCGGGTGGCAACAGGTCAGTTTTGCATTGACCTTATGTCGTCAGAGAGGATACGAATTTTGCAACCGGTTGCAACAGAAATCTTGAACCAACGGCCACGGTTGAACGGGGCGGCTTTCGGGTGCCGACAATGCGCTTCGCCGTCACCGCTTGTGGGGGCCATCCAGGCAAATGACAGGGCAACACAGATGACGATCAGAATTGGCAATGCCCCATGCTCATGGGGCGTGGAGTTTTCCGATGATCCGCGCAATCCCGACTGGCGGACCGTCCTCAAGGAATGTGCCGAAGCGGGGTACAAGGGCATCGAGCTCGGTCCGGTCGGTTACATGCCCGAGGATCCGGGCATCCTGAGAGACGCGCTGGCGCAGCATGATCTCGAGCTGATCGCCGGCGTCGTCTACCGGCCATTCCATGACGCGCAAGCCTGGGATGACGTGCTGGACGGCACCATGCGTACCTGCAAGGCGCTCAGCGCACACGGCGCGAAGCACCTTGTGCTAATCGATTCGATTTCAGACCGGCGCGCGCCGACCGCGGGGCGCGCTAACGAGGCAGTCCAGATGGAGGCCGCGGAATGGAACACCCTCGTCGAACGCATTCGCACGGCCGCACGGATCGGGGCGGAAGAATTCGGTCTCACGGTCGGCATGCACGCCCACGCGGCGGGCTTCGTTGATTTCGAGCCGGAGCTGGAACGCCTGCTGCAGGAGATTGACGAGGCGGTCCTCAAGATCTGTCTGGATACCGGACATCACACCTATGCGGGATACGATCCCGTATCCTTTCTGCAGCGCCATGCGGGGCGCATCTCCTACATGCATTTCAAGGACATCGACCCGAAGATCAAGGCCGAGGTGATCGAGCACCGCACCGACTTCTACGAGGCCTGTGCCCAGGGCATCTTCTGTAATCTGGGCGACGGCGAAGTGGACCTTCCCGCCGTGCGCGCGGTACTGCTCGAGGCCGGATTCGACGGCTGGTGTACGGTCGAGCAGGATTGCGATCCGGCCGGTGCCGGCTCGCCGGTGCGCGACGCGACCGAGAATCGCGACTATCTCACTTCGATCGGTTTCGCCTGAGGAGAACCGCGATGGAAAAACTGACCTGGGGCATGATCGGCGGCGGCGAAGGCAGCCAGATCGGCCCTGCCCACCGGTTGGGCGCCGGCCTGGACGGCGCCTTTGATTTCGTGGCGGGCGCGCTGGACCACCGGCCCGAGGCGGGCCGGGCCTATGCACAGCGCCTGGGCATCGCGGCCGACCGCGCCTACGGCAACTGGCGCGAGATGCTGGAGGGCGAGCGCGGTCGTTCCGACAAGCTCGACCTGGTCACCGTCGCCACGCCGAACGCGACCCATTTCGAGATCACCGCGGCCTTTCTGGAGGCGGGCTTCAACGTGCTGTGCGAAAAGCCCATGACCATGACCGTCGAGGAGGGCGAGAAAATCGTGCGCCTGGTCCGAGACAGCGGGCGCATCTGCGCCGTGAATTACGGGTATTCCGGCTATTCGCTGGTCCGCCACATGCGGGCGATGGTGGCGCGCGGCGAGCTCGGCCGGGTCCGCCTGGTGGTGGCCGAATTCGCCCACGGGCACCATGCCGATGCGGCGGATGCGGACAATCCGCGGGTCCGCTGGCGCTACGACCCGGCTCAGGCCGGCGTTTCCGCGACGCTCGCGGATGCCGGGATCCACGCCCTTCATCTCGCCTGTTTTGTCACCGGCCAGGAGGTTGCCCGGCTGTCCGCTGATTTTGCCTCCTGCATCGAAAGCCGGGCGCTGGAAGACGATGCGATGGTCAATTTCCGGATGGATGGGGGCGCCGTCGGACGGCTCTGGACGTCGGCGGTCGCGGTGGGCCGACAGCATGGGCTCACACTCCAGGTCTTCGGCGAGAAAGGCGGCCTGCGGTGGTCACAGGAACAGCCGAACCAGCTGTACTGGGCGCCGGTGGGCGGCCGTGTGGAGATCATCGAACGCGGCGAGGTCGGGCTTTCCCCGGAAGCCGACCGGACGAGCCGGCTGACCATCGGACACGCGGAAGGCATGGCGCTCGCTTTCGCCAATATCTACACCGATCTGGCGGAAGCGATCCGGGCCGGCAAGGAGGGCCGTGCGCCCGACCCCGCGGCCGATCACTATCCCAGGGCCGAGGACGGTCTGCGTTCCATGGCGGCCGTGCACGCTGCCGTGGCGTCGGCCAAGGATGCGGGCACGTGGGTCGATGCCCGCCCGCCCCTGTTCAGAGAGACCTGAGGGTTCCCCGTTCGACGATCCGGCAACGGAACATCCGGACCTCGGGTTCGCGCTCGGGATCCTCGAACATCGCGACGATCAGCTCGATCGACGAGTTGATGATCTGCTGGATCGGTTGCTGGATTGTTGTGAGGTTGATGTTTTCCCAGCGGGCCATTTCCATATCGTTGAGCCCGAGGATGCCAATGTCGCCGGGAACCGAAAGCCCGGCGGACTGGATCGCGCTCAAAGCGCCGATCGAAAGCACGTCGTCGCCGCAAAAATAGGCCTCGGCGCGCCCGCCCTTCAACAGCCGGGCCATTTCCTTACGCCCGGCATCGAAGGAATAGGCGTCACTGAAGCTGTGACTGACCCGGACATCGGGGTGGTTGGCCGCGGTTTCCATGAAGCCGGCGAACCGGTCCTGGGTGGATGTCGCCGTCTTGGGGCCACCCATGAAACCGATATGCCTGTACCCCCTCGCGATCAGCGTCTCCGCGGCGATCCGGCCACCGAAACGGTTGTTGATGCCGACGATATGAACTTCGGGGGCGCTGGTGTATCGCCCGAATGTATTGACGACCGGGACGCCCGCCTGGCGGAACGCCTGGGCGAATGCCGGCGGCAGTGTCGAGGATGCGACGATCACGCCATCCACGGAGTACTGTTGCAGCATCTGCACGGAATGCTCCGGATCGGTCTCTCCCGTAAGGTTCACCAAAAGCGGTCGCAACCCGCGCTCCTGCAGGCCGCGGGTGAACAGGTCGAATACCTCAAGGAAAACGGGATTATGGAAGTTGTCAGAAACCAGACCGATCAGTTTGGTGCGTCGGGTTGTCAAGCTGCGGGCCAGGAAATTCGGTTGGTAACCGAGCTCCTGCGCCGCCTTCTCCACCTTGCGCCGGGTCTTGTCCGAGACCGACGCACCCTCGGTGAAGGTCCGCGAGACCGCCGACCGCGAAACGCCGGCACGCTCGGCGACGTCCCTCAGCGTTACCCGCATGGCCCCGCCGTGTCCCGCTTTGTGATCGAAGAGATCCACATGTTCCTTGAACCAAGTCCCGTTGCATCGCTCAGACTGCGACGGCGAGAGCCTGTCAAAATCCGGCCTGAAGTGCAAGTTTTTTGAAACCGGTTGCAAAGCGGTATTTTGCGCTCTAGCCTTGCCCTTCAGCGGGTTCTGGCGGGCATATCGAACCAGGAAACGGCCCGTGACACCGCAGTTGTCACGCTGGCCCCCGCTCGCATACAGCGCTACAGGTTCGTCCGAGCGACTGTCGTGACAGCTGGACGGAACAACCGGAGTTTCCCATGACGGCCAGGAGAAAAGATCGTATCCGCACGCTGCTCAAGGGCATCGAAACCGGCGATCCGGAGGCGGTGGCGGTCATCAACCCCGACAAATACATCCAGCACAATCCCCAGACCCATGAGGGAAGAGAAGGTCTGGCCGCGCTATTCAAGCGGCTGGCCAAGACCGGCCCCCGTGTCAACATCGTGCGCGCCTTCGAGGACGGCGACTACGTCTTCGGGCACACGGAGTACGATTTCGCCAGTTCGAGGATCGGTTTCGAGGTTTTCCGGTTCGAGGGTGATTTCGCCGTCGAGCACTGGGACAACATCCAACCCAGACAGGGACCCAACCCGTCCGGTCACACCATGGTTGATGGGCCGACCGAAGCGACCGACCTCACAGAGACTGAAAACAACCGGCAATTCGTCCGCTCCTTCGTCGAGGAGGTTCTGATCGGCGGCCACTTGGATAAGCTCGAACAGTTTATCGACGATGGCCGCTTCACCCAGCACAACCCACAAATCGCAGATGGTCTTCCGGCGCTACGCGCAACGTTCGAGCCCGCGCCGGAGGGCAACACATCGATTCAATACGATCGCGTTCATCGCGTCCTCGCCGAGGGGAATTTCGTCCTCTCCGTCAGCGAGGGTTCCCTCGCTGGCGTGCACTCGTCCTTCTACGACCTCTTCCGCGTTGCCGACGGCAAGCTTGTGGAGCATTGGGACACGGTCGAAGCGGTCGCGCCCCGGAGCGAGTGGAAGAACGACAACGGCAAGTTCTAGGGCCTAAACCCCGACGGTTCGGAGAGCTGGCGCGGTTCGCGACCGGCGGTCTGTGTTTTCCAGAAAATGTTGCGGTTCGTGCTTGCGCTATTCCGATGGTCCGGTGGAACATCGGCAGATGCAGGGCGCTACACGATCTTATCTGGGGTAGGGCATCAGCAATGAATTGATTGCTCGAAGCGTTTCGACGTCGAGTGAGTTCTATGTAACAGGAAGGTGCAGCATGGGCTGGAAGACTGGGAAGTGGCACAAGTGGGCAGATGATGATTGGGACTGGTGGGACTGGCGGGACGACGAGGACGATGAGGAAGATGACGATGACGACAGCATCGACTTCGGGCCGCCTGAGGACGGACGCACGACCTTGCTCGAAGACAGCGTGAACACCATGAGCTCTCTCGACCCCGGTGAACTCTGGGCCGGTGATGGCAACACGCCGTTCAACTTTTCCATCTCGGAAAATGAAAGCGAAGGCCTCGAGATCGCGCTGAAGGCAAAGGTTCGGCAATCAGCCGATGAGGTTCCGTACGATCCTGAGACCAATACCTACGTGGTCCCCAGTGGCCTGCAGGATTCCAAACCGGACCGGGCCGCTTGGAATTTTGATTTCAGTGTCAATGCCGACACGGACGACGACGGGGTTATCCCGGACGGCTCGCGCGTGAAGCTCGAGTTCGATGTCGACAAGTCGGAAGACGTGGACTATCGCACCATCGTCGACGCGCCGTTTGAGGACTACCTGGCGTCTGGATTGGTGACGTCAGGTCCTGATGATACGGTCTTTGACGGTTCGCAGAATCCAATTTTCGGGTTTATTGCGGACCTTTTCCCGGAGGACAGCCCCTACGATGAGGACGACACCGGGTTCTACAATATTCGTCTGTCCTTTCTGCGCAACGAGGATGACGAAGAGGACGAGGAAGACGACGATGACGAACTCGAGGTCGAAGTCATTGCAAGCGTGGAGATCACCGTGCATGTGATAGGGGCCGAGGAATTCCAGGACATCTGGCTCGTCTAGCCAACCTCGGCGACACCTTGGCGGGTGATCGTCCTAATCCAACACCTTGGCACGTCTTGATGATGTGCTGGACGTAGCGTTGCTCTTTGCACCGAGCGGCGTGCGGCGGTGTTCGCAAAGCTCATCCATTTTTTGACAATCGGTGGACAGACATGAGCCACGATCCATCGGACGAAGCGTCCCTACCGCCACTTGCTCTCGACGGCTTTTCCCGTCGGCTCGTGGAGCGTGGCATGCAAGGGTTGCCGCTTGGAGAGCAGATCGGCTGGTTCTGCCAGCAGGTTTACGACAGCGGCTTTCCCATGAGGCGGGTGCAGATGGGCATGTACACGCTGCATCCCAAATATGGTTCACACACCTTTCTCTGGCGCGCGGGCACCGACGGAATCGAACATACGCCCCGCGAGCACGCCATTCTCAGCCATGAGATGTACCTGAAGAGCCCTGTCCACCATATGCGCAGCAAGGGCCTTGTGCGGCTTCGCCGCCGTCTCGATACGGGCGAGCCGGACGAGTTTGTCCTGTTCCCCGAATTGCGGGCGGAGGGGATCGTCGATTATGCAGCGTTTATCGTGCCCTACGATCCCGGGCAGGTAGAAGCCTTGGCTAGGGCATCGTCTACGATCGGCGACAGGGAAAGCCCGGCCGGCGCTCTCGACGGGATCTTTTTCTCCTGCGCCACCGACCGTGTCCAGGGCTTCGACGACGGACAGCTCGATCAGGTCTTTCAGGCGCTCCCCTATCTGGCATTGTCGGTCAAATCGCGCCTGACCTATGAAGTCGCGAGCACCGTGCTGGAGACCTATCTAGGCCGGGATGCCGGCCACCGGGTGCTGACGGGCGAAATCGAGCGCGGGTCGGCCGAGGCGATCCGCGCGGTTATCTGGTTCGCCGATCTGCGTGGCTTCACCCGATTGACCGATACCCTGCCGCGCGACGTCCTGGTCTCGGTGCTGGACGACTATCTCGAGGCGATGGCGGAACCGGTCCACGCCAACAACGGCCAAATCCTCAAATTCATGGGGGACGGCCTGCTAGCCACGTTCGACCTGACGGACCGGGACGAAACCGCCGTGTGCCGGGACGCGCTGGCGGCGGCGGTGGCGCTGCGCGATGCGCTGCCCGCGTTCAACGAAGACCGCAAGGTCACCGGCAAGCCGGTGATGGAATTCGGCCTGGCGCTGCATCTGGGCGAAGTGTTCTACGGCAATATCGGCGCCAGCGACCGGCTCGATTTCACCGTGATCGGACCGGCAGTCAACGAGGCCAGCCGTATTCAGGCCCTGTGCAAGACCCTCGACCGCAACGTCCTGATTTCCAGCACTTTTCAGGAAACCGCGGGCAACGAGTCCGGGTTGGAGCCCCTCGGCTTGCACACCCTGCGTGGCGTCCGGGAGCCGCAAGCGCTGTTCGGGCTTGCGGACTGAAGTGAGATCAGCTGACAAAGAGAGGATTCTTCAGAAATCGCGCTAACGCGCGCAGTAGGTCCCGACGGACTTGCAGAGGGCGGACCGTAAGGTCTGCCAAGCCTGCACGGTCGCGTCCAGGCGGGTGGCGTCGTTGTAGAACGCAGCATTCGCCTCTTCGAAAGCCGTGTACCAGAAACCCACGGCCCGCGGCGTCTCATCGCCGGCGAAGGCCTGCTCGACGTCGATCACATTGTCGGCGCCGTCATCCACAAAGACGATCGCTTCAAACGTCGACGGCGAACTTGCTAGCAGCAGCCGCAGCATCAATCCCTTGTTCTGGCCAGAAACCATCATGACGCCGTCTGCATAGCTGATCGGCCGCGGATCGGGGCCGAGCATTTTCCGTTCGCTCTCCGTAAGCGCCGCCTCGGCAACGCCGAGGATCGTCTCCGCGGCGATAAAGCCGCGTCTGATGCACAGCGACGCCTCATCGGCCCGGCCCGCACGACATGGCGGCGCGGTCGTGAAGGCAATCCCGTTGGCGCCCAGCTCGCGGACCGTCGGTGTTCTGATGTCCGGGCCGCGCGCGGTCAGCGCGATGACGCCGTGGCCCGCACCGACCAGGCGCTTGATGACCTGCGCGGTATCCGACTGTGTCGGCCGCATGTCGCCGATCGAATAGGCCAGATATTGCACCTCCAGAAGCCCGCCGAAATCAGCCGCAACGCGCTCCGCGCCGCACCCCGGTCGCGCCAGGATCGCGTCCTGCCACTTGAACCAGGCATCGGAACCGAAATCACTAGCGGCTGTCAGCAGGGTGTTGTCGATATCGAACGCGATCAGCACTTTATCCGCGCCATATGTCCGAGCGAGTTCGTCTACGCTGTTTTCGATCGCGCCGAGATTGTCGACCTGCCTCTGTGGCACCGGTTTGGGCGGCCGGGGGTCGTAGCGGCAGAGATCGTCGGCACGGCTTCTAGGCAGGAAAGTCAAACCTCCGACCACCAGCGTCGCCAGGACGGCAACCGCAATCGCGTTGCTGGGCAGTTTCATCGACATCGTGGTCTCTCCTCGCCAGAGTTTGACCCATAAGCCGGTGTATTCAGTTCAGCAGCCCGAAGGAGACGGCTTGATCCAGGACGTTCACGTCGTCCCTTGGACATGGTCAATGCCATTGCGTGGCGGCACCGCAGAAGTACAAGAAATCGTGTCGCTCTTGATCTCGATTATGGGCGCCCACCTGGCATTACGTCACAGTGAACGTAATCATGCCGCATGCATGCAAGCGACAAACAGGGGGCACTCCCAATGGCACGATTCGATCTTGACCGACGTACGTTCCTGAAAACCTCGGCGGCCGCCGGCGCCGGGACCATGGGCCTCCTGAGTACGACAGCGCTCTCCGCCATCGATCCGCATTCGCACGGCGGACGGATCTTTCATGCGACGCACTATGGGCCCTTCGAGGGAATCGTGCGGGACGGCCGCTTGGTCACCATGGCGCCAATGCCGGAGGTCGATGCCCGGCCGTCGGCCATGCTCACCCACGGCGTGATCGATCGTACCTATGACAAGTCACGCGTGTTGCGTCCGATGGTGCGGAAGTCCTACCTGGAGAACTGGGACAAGGAGGACCGCAAGGTGGCGCTGCGGGGCAAAGAGCCCTTCGTGCCGGTCGACTGGGACACCGCGCTCGGCCTGACCGTCAAGGCGATCCTCGACACGATCGAGAAACACGGCAACGAAGGCATCTTCTCGTCTTCCTACGGCGGGTGGAGCCACGCCGGGATCATGCGCCCGAACGTGCTTCAGGGCCGGTTCTTCAACCTGTTTGGCGGTTCGTCGGTGACAGCGGGCGACTATTCCGGCGGCGCGAGCCAGATCAGCCTGCCACATGTGATCGGCGACATGGAGGTCTATTCCGCTCAGACCGCGTGGGAAATGATCCGCGACAATACCGAAGTCTTCGTCCTGGTCGGTTGCGATCCGATCAAGAACAACCGTGTCGAATACCGCGTGGCCGATCATCGCATGCATCGCAACTGGGAAGAGATCAAGGCCGCGGGCGTGAAATTCGTTTCGATCAATCCCCAGCGCACGGCCACTGACACAGTGCTTGATGCCGAGTGGGTCAGGATCATTCCAAACACCGACGTCGCGCTGTTCCTGGCGATGTCTCAGCATGTCGTGGCCAAGGACATGCACGATAAGGCGTTCCTGGCCACGCACACGGTCGGGTCGGAGGAGTTTATCGCCTATCTGATGGGCGATGGCGACGGCACACCAAAAACCCCGGCCTGGGCGGCGCCGATCACCGGCATCCCGGAAGCGAAGATCATCGAGCTGGCAGACCTGTTCGCAGGCAGCCGTACCGAATTCGCCGGCGCCTGGTCGATCCAACGGGCCCAGCACGGTGAGATGACCCATTGGGCGATGATCAATTTTGCGGCGCTGACCGGCAAAGTCGGCGCTCCAGGCGAAGGCGTCGGGTTCTCCTGGCACTACGGCAATGGCGGCATGCCGATTTCCGGCAAATCGACGCCGTCCGGACTGCCCCAGGGGCGCAACATGGTTTCGGCGATCTGCCCCGCTTCGCGCATCTCCGAAATGCTGTTGAACCCCGGCAAGGAGTTCACCCACAACGGGAGTGTGCGCAAGTACCCGCTGGTCAAGATGATCTACAACTCCGGCAACAACTTCATGTCGCACCAGCAGGACACCAACGAGCTGATCCGCGCGCTGCAGAACGTGGATACGATTGTCGTACAGGATCCGTGGTGGACCGCAGCGACCCGGTGGGCGGACATCGTGCTCGCCCCGACCACATCGGTCGAGCGCAACGACATTACCTCGGGCGGGACCTATTCGAACGACAAGGTCTACGCCATGAAGCAGCTGATCGAACCAATGGGTGAGAGTCTCGACGACTACGAAATCTTCCGGCGCATGGCCGAGTTGCTGGGACTCGACTACCAGTTCACCGAGGGGCTGGAGATCATGGATCACCTGAAGGCGGCCTATGAGCGCAGCTCGGCCACCGAAAGCTTCGAGGAGTTCTGGCAGAAAGGCTACGCTTTCATGGAGGTGCCAGCCGAGGCGCGGCAATGGGTGCGCCACGGCGACTTCCGCACTGACCCGAAGGACCATCCCCTGCACACGGCCTCGGGAAAGATCGAAATGTACTGCGAGAACATCGCCTCCTTCGGACTCGACGACTGCCCGGGCATGCCGGTCTGGATGGAGCCGGAGGAGTATCTGGGCAACGCCAAGGAAGGGCAACTGCACGTGGTGAGCCCGCATCCCTGGTACCGGCTGCATTCCCAGATGGGCAATTCCAAGGGGCTGCGCGACCTCTACGAGGTTCAGGGACGCGAGCCGGTTCGCATCAACACCCAGGATGCCGCCGCGCGCGGGATCGCCGATGGGGACCTGGTCGAGCTCTACAACGACCGCGGATCCATCATCGTCGGCGCGGTCCTCTCCGATGGCATCATGCCCGGCGTCGTCAGCGTCTATGAAGGCGCGTGGCCGCAGCTCGACTCCAAGGGGCGCTGCAATAACGGCCTGGTGAATTTCGTCACCTCCAGCCGGCGCTCCAGCGGTTTGAGCCAGGCGACTTCGGCGAACACCTGTCTGGTCTCCATGAGGAAGTGCGAGGACCCGGAGGGGCCGAGCCAGGCCTACGAGCCGCCGGCGATCATGGAGAACGTCCAGTTCGCCGCGGTCGAGGAGGATGCTCTGGCGCTTGAACGCATCGATTCCCTCGTCGAGGCGCTCTATGCGGACATGACGCCGGGCGAGAAGATGTTCTACGAGCGCTGCACGGTCTGTCATGGGCCGCGCGATCCTTCGCAGTTCACGCAGCTGCAATGGAAGGGCATCACGCAAAGCATGTTCCCGCGCGCCGGGCTGGAGACGGAGGAACAAAAGCTGGTGCTCGACTATCTGCTCGAGAACGCAAGCGACGCCGTGAAGTGAGGGCCGGTCTGTCAGGTTGAGGTTTCGGCCGCTGCTGCGTTACGACCGCTTCGGACTCCCTCCCCGGCGCATCGCAAGCGAGGTCGATACGCGTTCCGGACGGCGAGCCAGCTTCAGGGCGTCTCCGCCTCCTAAGCAATGTTCCCTGGATTGCGGCTGCCGAAGCCCGGTGAGCGCGCGGACGCTGCCTTTTTTCGTGCAATAGCCTTTTGGAAGGCCGAGACTGCACTACATTTGATGTAGTAGAGCCGCGGAGGATGCGATGAGCCATTCATTTGCAGAGACACTCGAAACCGCAGCAGTCCGTTGCGGCTGCGGCGACGATGACCTGAGCCGGTTTGCCCAGCATCTGGAGGCGCTGCCAGCCTTTCAGGCTGCCCGCATCAACCCCTTCCATTTTGCCGAGGCGGCCGGTATCGGTTCGGAACGGGCGCTCGACCTCTTCGTTCATGGCGCCAAACTTGGCCTGTTCGACCTGGAGTGGGGCATGATTTGCCCTCTGTGCGGCGCCATTTCGCACAGTGTGGCCGAACTCGACAGGGTTGCCGAAGACACCCTGCATTGTGCGTTGTGCAACCGCGACGTTCCCTCGGTGATGGACGACACGATCGAGGTGAGCTTCGCCTATGCGCCCCCCGGTTCGAGCCTCGATCTGCACAGCGACTTCTCGGCCTACCAGCACTACTACACATCCTCGAGCTATCCATACCGGGAACAATGGCGGGCCTATCACGAGCGGAACACCGTGGCCGACGCCAAGCTCCAACCCGGCGAAAAGGCGGTCCTACGAGTTCGCCTGGAAGCCGGCCGGGCCTATCGGTTACTCTGCCTGGACACGCATTCCGGCGCGACCTTGCACGTGCCGGACGACGCGGCATCTGCGGCGAAGACGGACCATATCGAACTGACCTTGTCGGACGACGGCTTCTCTCAGACCGACCTGTCGCCGCCGGCCGGAGAGACAGCACTTGAGATAACGAACCAAACAGACCAGGCGGTCTGGTGCCGTTTGCTGCTTATTGTCATGGACGAAGTCAGGGCAATCCAGCAGGAGGGGCCGGCGCAATTTGGTCGACGGCTGACCGGCAAGCACCTGCTCAACAACCAGGCCTTTCGCGACTGTTTCGCGCTGGACGAGCTGGCGCCGGACCTGAAGCTGAAACTGCGCAGCCTGACCCTGCTCTTCACCGACCTCAAGGGCTCCACGGCGCTCTACGACCGGGAGGGCGATCTCGCGGCCTATCGGCTGGTGCAGGACCATTTCGCCGCTCTGAAACACGTGGTACGCGACCATTCCGGGGCCATGATCAAGACCATGGGCGATGCCGTGATGGCGGCGTTCTCGAACGGCAACGATGGCACCGCTGCGGCGATAGCCATGATGGCGGCGATGCGGGAACTGTCCGGCGTTCACAAGGACACCGAGGTCGGTCTCAAGGTCGGGCTGCACGCCGGCCCAGCCCTGGCCATCAATGCCGGTCAGAACCTGGACTACTTCGGCCAGACGGTGAATATCGCGGCGCGGGTGCAGGGACTGGCGGACGCCGGAGAAATCTGTCTCACCACCGCGCTGAACGACAACCAGTCGGTCCCTGCCCTGCTGGCCCGGGCTGGCTATGACGGCCGCGCCGAGTTGGCAAGACTGAAGGGCGTGTCGGCGGAAGAGCAGATATTCCGTTACCGCAGCGCGACCTAGCGTCCGGTCTTGGGGCCGGGATCAGGCGTGCGCCGGAACCGGCTGGCGCGCGCCCATCACCTCTTCCGCCGCACTCACCAGCGCGCTGGCGATGAAATCCAGGTCGTTCCTGCCGAGCCGGGCCGGCAGGCGGACGTCGCAGGCCCGCATCAGCATGGCGCGGGTCTGGTCCAGGTTGGTCTGCGGGCCGATATACTGCCAGTTCCAGAAAGCCCGGGCGTTGTCCTCGGACAGCCCCATGATCTGGACCGCAACCCCCTTCTCGCTCGCCGCCTTCTGGAACGCCTTGGCGTCCTCGTCGCGATCGAAGCCGACCAGGTTGAATTGAATGGAATCCGGTGCCCGCTGCTCTTTCTCCAGCGGCAGCGGGACGTCGATCCAGGGCGAGGCGTTGAGGATGCCGGCGACATAGTCGTGATTGGCACGCCCGTCGTTGGCGCGCCGTTCGATTTCGGCGATCTGGGGCCGAAGGACTGCGGCCGACAGGTTGTTCATGCGCATGTTGTAGAGCGGCAGCTTGTTCTGCCAGAACTTGAAGCGGTCGTGAGCGTGGCCGTGTTTTTTCCAGTTATACTCGTAGGCGCCCGACATCAGGATCGCCCGCGCGATGATGTCTTCGTCGCGGGTGATCAACATGCCGCCCTCGCCGCCGTTGACCAGCTTGTAGGACTGGAAAGAAAAACAGCCGATCCGGCCGAGGGTGCCGATCTTGCGTCCGGACCAGAGCGTCCCAAGCGAATGGGCCGCGTCCTCGATCACAGGCACGCCGCGCGCCTCGCAGAGCGCCATGATCGCGTCCATGTCGGACGTATGGCCGCGCATATGGCTGATGATCACCGCCTTGATGTCGCCGGCGAGCTTGGCCTCGAAGTCCTTCATGTCCAGACGGTAGTTCCAGCCCACATCGACCAGGACCGGCTCGGCGCCCGCATGCACCACGGCCGAGGGAACCGCGGCGAAGGTGAAGGCGGGAATCAGGACCTTTTCGCCCGGCTCGACGCCGAGCGCCTTGAGCGATAGGAACAGCGCACTGGAGCAGGAACTGACGGCAAGCGCATAGGGAACGTCCATATAGTCGGCGAATTCCGTCTCCAGCTTGGTGACCGGTGCCCCTGACTCGGCCGTGTAGCGGAACAAGTCGCCGCTCTGAAGCAGCGCCTCGATCTCGGCCCGCGCCGCAGCAGGGATCGGCTCGGCGTCGTAGACGTTGGGTTTGGCGTCGGCCTTTTCTTTCTTGGGCTTCCCAGCCTCGGACGCCGTCGCACGTTTCCAGGAGACGCCGCGCCCCTCTTGCCGTTTTGTCTCGGGCCGCGGACGCGCGCCCTTATGGCGTTTGGCGCCGGCCCGGGCTCGGGATGACTTGCCGGATGTGGGGTGCATGGAAGGTGCCCTTTCGTCGGTCAGATCTTGCGGTAGCCGCACGACCGGAAAAACGCGCGCACGTCGTCGGTCAGGAAGCCCTGTCCGCTGGCCAGTTGCGGCAAATCGAATCCGCCGCCGGTGTTGATCTCCACCAGGACCGGGCCGTCCTGCGTCACGGCGATATCCATCGACTGATAGCGGACGGGCCGAAAGATCGGGGCGCAGTCGCGGGCCATCTGCAAAACGCGATCCCACATGGGTAGTTTTTGGCCGAGCAGGGGGACCCCGCCCTCCTCCAGGCTTTCGTGGTCGGTGGTTCCCAGCTGGTCCTTCGACCGAACCGTCAGGACTCTCCCGGTACGGACGTCCAGATTGCAGGCGAAGTTGCCGGGCCGCCAGAAACTGTCGGCCACGTTGCCGCGGGACGGCATCTTCAGGATGGCGAACGGCATCTCGATGTCGTGTTCACGGACCAGGATGCACACCCGTACGGTGGCGAGGCCGTCCGTGTAGCGCCCGAAAAAGCTGTGATTGCGCTCGGCCCGCTGCAGCAGATAGGGCGTATCGTCCACGAACCGGTCCAAAAGCGTATCGTAGGCGAGCCAGCCCTCCCCTTGCAGGAACACTCTCTGGTCGTCGGATTCCGTCGCGAGGAACGCCCCGTAGCTGCAAATCCCCCGGTTCTCCTTGCCGAAAACCGGTAGACCATCCTGGGTCCGCATGAAGTCGCGCAGATCATCGGCGGTCGAGATCTTGCGGGTCTTGGGATAGGCCCGGTCGGTCTTGTCGATCACCGCCAGCGTCGTCGGCACCCGGATCGACGACCGGCTGAGGATGTGCGAGCACAGCCACTTGTCCTCGGTCGTCGCCTGCCACGTCATGTCGCAGCAGGCGTGGGTGATTGGCCAGTGGAGAGTGTTGGTGATGAAGCGCGCCTGGTCTTCCGGGCTGTGCCGGTCCAGGTCCCAGACGCCCAACTGAACATATTCCGGCCAGGTCAGCCTGCCGGGCCCGCGATGCAGGCGATAATACTCCCGCACAAGCTCCATCGGGCGCCGGCCGCTTTTTTTCTGGGCGTATCGCAGAAGATCGATGTTCGTCGGCTTGACGCTCCCCTTCTCGGCCGAATCGCGGGTGACGCCATGGCTTTCCTCGCCGTTGGCGGGAACGGCCGAGACGGCCTGCATCGTGTCGTTCCGGGGAACCGGGCTGAGGTGAGCGTCGCCCGGCGAGACCGTTGCGGCGTTCTTCGCAAGCATATTCATCGTGTCACACTCCAACCGCACCGCGCCGGTCGGCGCGGCCGCAAAAGCCTTCAGCGATGTCGATTAGCCGGCACCCGGGCCCCCTACCGGGCTGGAGGGTTGGATCGCGTCGCCGACCCGCAGGGTCGACTTCCCATCGGCGCCAGGCCGAGGTCTGAAGGTATTATGCCGGGCTTAAGAAAGACCTAAAGAAAGCTTAATGGGGCGGCCGCCTACTGGCTGGGGTTCAGGAAATAGCCCTCCGAACCGGCATATTCCCGCATCTCCATGGCCCCCAGCAGCGCCGGTATGACCGTGCCGTCCCGGGCCACCGCCTCGTCGTAGTCGACCACGGAAACCGGGCCGATCCGATTCCAAAAGCGCAGGATCTCCTGGGTGTCGAAGTACCAGTCTTCCCTGATGTCATCCAGCCCGTCGCCGAAGGCGTTCTGGAACTGGCGCTGGTATTTCGAGATCTGGGCGAACCAGCTGTCGCGCCAGGTCTGAGCATCCCTGAAACAGACGATCGGCCGCACCTCCATGCCCCAGGAACAGAGCAGCCGCTTGATCTTGGCGAACTCCGATTCCGTCCGGGCAAAACAGAAAGCCTCGGCGCTGAGCACAAAACCGGCCGCCCGCTTGTCGGACAGGAGCTTCGCCATGTGGGCGAAGGCCTTGGCGTCGCCCCAGAAACCCGGTTTCCTGGCGTCGCCGGTCAGTCTCGAAACGGTCATCAGGCCGGGCCGCAGCACCGAATGGGCCAGGGCGAAGCAGTTGGCGATCTCGCCGAACTTGCGGTGCTTTTCGGTGCAGACCGCAACGCCGTCCCGCCGGAGCTGCCGCCGGTGATCCATCAGATAGGCCTGGAGCGACGTGGTGCCCGTCTTGTGCGTGCCTATGTGAACAAAGAGCTGCTGCATCCGGCTCTTTCCCTGGCCGTGGCGCGATGAAGGGGCCGCTCTAGCGGAGCCTGCGAGGCTAGGTGGAAATCCCTGATACGGGCTTAACTCTCAGCGGGACGCGGGAAGCCTGTTAACGCGCCGGCCGGGCGGTCGAGGCTCAAGCAATACAAGCCCCCTGCCGGACCGGCCGGCTCAGGGCGTGGTGCGGCGAACGACCAGTCGCGGTTCGATATGGAAGGAGCCGGGCACCAGTTCGTCGCGCTCCAGCGTCTCGATCACCTTCTCCGTCGCCAGCCGGGCCAGCGCCCTGGGATCATAGCCGACGGTCGTCAGCTCGAAAGTGTGCCAGCTCGCCATGGGCTGGTCGTCGAACCCGATCACGGCCAGATCCCCGGGCACGTTCAGCTTGAATTCGCGTGCAGCCTGCAACGCGCCGAAGGCCATCGTGTCGTTGAAGCAAAACAGCGCATCGGGCGGTTCGCCGGATGAAAACAGTGTCGATGCGGCTCGCCGTCCGCCCTCATAGGTGGTCTCGTCCTCGGCTTCGGCGTGAAGCGCCAGCCCCTCGCGTTCCAGCACGCTGCAGAATCCTTGCCGCCGGCTG
>Ga0066187_1000185_pt1 | contig 25523 bp, 14 predicted proteins | sample WorMetexBAHAMAS1_FD_58706 | JGI IMG/M metagenome (GOLD analysis project Ga0066187, IMG submission 58706) | Marine gutless worms symbiont microbial communities from Max Planck institute for Marine Microbiology, Germany - Inanidrilus exumae... | ecosystem: Host-associated > Annelida > Digestive...
CTCGGGTTTCCGGCTGCGGCGTACGACAGTACGCCTCACCGCAAACCCTCGTCAATCCTTACTCAGCAAAAAATATCCTCACTTCTGAAACGGACACTTGGTGTACCCATAATCATTCTTGGATGGGCACTACTTAGCGAAACAGAAAAGGTTGTGTAAATGAGCACATCGGTACTGAGCCGAATCGGTATCGCCTCTCTGATCATGATGGCGTCCGTGTTTCTGAGCCGGCTTATGGGGATCGCTCGGGTAATGGTGATTGCCCATATCGGAGGCGCCGATGCGTCGGTGGATGCTTATCAGACCGCCTTTACCTTGCCTGAGATATTGAACCACCTTTTGGCGAGCGGGTTTCTGTCCATCACATTCATCCCCATCTTTTCGGAATACCTAGCAAAGGAAAAGGAAGGGGAGGGGTGGCGGGTGTTTTCCACGATTCTCACCTGTTTGGGAAGTGTACTGATCCTGCTTATCCTTCTCTCCGTCATATTTGCCCCCCAACTTGTCAGCGTCGTTTCCTCCGGGCGTACCGATCCAGCCTGGCAAGCCCAGGCGGTCCGGATGACCCGGATCATTCTCCCCGCCCAGTTTTGCTTTTTTGTGGGCGGCCTGTTCATGGCCGTTCAGTTTGCAAAGGAGCGATTTTTCCTGCCGGCGTTGGCCCCCCTTGTTTATAATCTTTGCATCATCTGCGGCGGGGTGCTGCTGGGACCGGTATTGGGGATGGAGGGATTCTCCTGGGGTGTACTGGCAGGGGCCGCTTTGGGTAACCTTGTGATCCAATATATTGGTGCCCGGAAAGCTGGGATGGTTTTCCGACCTTCGTTTAATGTGTTAGATCCCGAGTTGAGGCGGTACCTCCGCCTCACCCTTCCTCTGATGTTGGGCCTGACCATGGTTTTTTCCACTGAAGTTCTATTCCGGTTTTTCGGTTCCTACCTGGAGGGGGGAGGGATCGCCGTTCTGGACTACGGATTGAGGATCATGATGGCCCTGGTGGCGTTTTTCGGTCAGGCGGTGGGAGTGGCTTCCTATCCCTATTTGGCACGGATTGCGGCCAAAGAAGGCCTTAAGGAACTGAATCAGCTGCTGAACCGGTTGCTGCAATATCTTTCCCTGGTGTTGCCAGTTTCGGTTTTACTTATCGTTCTCCGGCGTGAAATCATTATCATCCTGCTTCAGCACGGCCGGTTTGATGCCGTGACGACAGACCTGACATCCCATGTGCTCATATTCCTTCTGGCTGGAGCCGCCGGGTTTGCCGTTCAAACCGTTGTGGTCAGGGGATTTTACGCTGTCCAGAAGACCCTTTTGCCCGCTGTTGTCGGATCGATGGTTGTGCTGGGAACCCTCCCTTTGTATATTATGGGGGTGCATTTGATGGGAATCGGTGGTGTGGCCCTTGCCATCTCACTATCCTCCACGCTGCAGGTGGTGATCCTGTTTATGGTATGGAACCGGTACAGCCGCAACCGGCAGAGTCGGGAAGTTTACATCTGCTATCTCAAAATGGGATTGTTCAGCCTTTTGGCCATCCCGCTCCTTTTCGTCTTCAAACAGATCCTTCCGGACCGCATCACCGACGGGAGTATTCTGGGCAGCCTGGTTACGCTGATGCTGACGGGCGCGTTTTTTATATGCATTCTGGCCGCCGGCGCGCGACTGCTCAAAATCAATGAGCTGCAACAAGCGATGGAGAGAATCGGCCAGCGGGCAAAGATGCGTATCAAACGGTCCTAAGAACCGCGGGTTTGGGGGCAAATATGAAACCTGAAGATTGCAATTTTGTAGAGGCTCTGAACACGGGTTCGGTGGACACCCACTTTACCACCTATCACGAACTGATGGCCAACAAGGTCCAGGAGATCCTTCTGGTCGCCAGCCTGTATGATGCCTATATCCTGGAAGAGGACGGGAGTCTCGCCTCAAAAATCATCAACGAATACCATGGACTCAACCTGAGCCGGCCACCGCGATTGACAAAAGCGGGTACCGCATCCGAGGCGATCTGTGCCCTCGAACAGAGGCATTTCGACCTGGTCATCGCCATGCCCCATCTCGAGGACATGGACCCGTTTCAGCTGGGGCGGAGAATCAAACGGATGCACCCCGACCTACCCGTGATCCTGCTGACCCACAGCGCGAGGGAAGTCCTGCCGGAACCAGGGGGTGGAAAAAGCCGCGGCATTGACAGTGTTTATGTGTGGACCGGGGATTCCGATCTCCTGCTGGCCCTTGTAAAAAGTGCCGAAGACCGGATGAATGTGGCACGCGATACCCGGAATGCCATGGTCCGGGTGCTGTTGCTGGTGGAGGATTCTCCGCTTTATCGTTCCATCTTTTTGCCGCTGATCTATAAGGAGGTGGTTCATCAGACCCAGGCCATACTGGAGGAGGGATTGAACGAGGAGCATCGGCTTCTGAAAATGAGGGCTCGGCCCAAAATCCTCGTGGCGGAAAACTACGAAGACGCCATCTTTTTGTATGAGAAGTACAAACCCTATGTGTTCGGGGTGTTGTCCGACACCCGTTTCCCCCAAAAGGGCCGGATGACCGCCGACGCTGGTGCGATTTTCCTAAAAACGGTCAAGTCGGAGATCCCTTTTCTGCCACTGCTCCTTCTCAGTTCGGAACCTGAAAACAGGGAAAAAGCCCGTGAGATACCGGCCGTATTCGTGGATAAAAATTCCCAAGTGCTGGCAGCGGAGATTCGCCGCTTTTTCCTTGACAGCCTTGGTTTCGGTGATTTCGTTTTCCGGTTGTCCGACGGCACCGAGATCGGGCGGGCATCCACCCTTAAATCGTTAGAGGCGATTTTACCCGGGCTGCCGGACGAACCGGTGCTGTACGAGGCCCGGCGGAACCGGTTTTCAAACTGGTTCATGGCGAGATCGGAAATCAATTTCGCGTCGGTGCTGGCAAAGGTGCCTGCCTCCGAGTTCGCCGATGCTCACCAGATGAAACATTTTATCGTATCGAGCATTCGTGCACTCAGAAAGTGGCGGCAGCGAGGCGTGGTGGTTCAGTTCACTCCTGAGGACTTCGATCCGGAGATTTCAGATTTTATCAAGGTGGGCTCGGGTTCCCTGGGCGGAAAGGCCCGGGGACTCGCTTTTTTCTCCAACCTGCTTAGACAAAACCCCCAATTGGTTCGAAAATTTCCGGAGGTGAGCATCCGGCTTCCCAAGACACTGGTGGTCACCACAGAGGGCTTTGAATCCCTGGTGACGGAAAACGCTTTATGGGAACTGGCCGAAAGCAGGGCGCCGGACCGATTCGTTTCCAAGGGCTTTCTCGATGCAACGGTCCCGGGCTGGCTGGAAAGTGCCTTGGCCTCCTTTTTGGAGCAGGTGAAGTTTCCCCTTTCCGTACGCTCTTCAAGCCTCCTTGAGGATGCCCATTTTTTCCCCTATGCGGGTCTTTATAAGACCTTCATGATCCCAAACAACCATAACGATTTCAGGGTTCGGCTACTGCAGCTGCTCACAGCACTCAAACTGGTATACGCGTCCACCTTTTTCGAAGGGCCCAGAACCTTTTCCCGCAGCACGGCCCAGCAATTCCGAAAAGAGAGTATGGCTGTCATCATACAGGAGCTCACGGGCACCGCCCATGGCGATTTCTTCTATCCCTCCATATCGGGAATCGCCAGATCCCGGAATTTTTATCCCGTATCCGGTATGAAGGCGGATGAGGGCGTTGCCAGTATCGTCGTCGGAATGGGAAAGGCGATTGAGGAGGGATGTGCCCTGCGGTTCTCCCCCCGGTACCCGGAATTGCTCCCCCATTTTTCCAAAATCGAGGATATACTGGATAATGCCCAGCGCTACTTTTATGCCTTGAAGATAAAGGACTACGAGGAGGACCTCAATTTCTCGGGCGGTATCAACATCGAGCGCCGGGATATCCTGGATGCGGAAAGTGAGGCGCCGGTTAAATGCCTCTCCAGCCGGTACGATCCGGATGAAAACCGGATCCGCGATGTCGCCACCGGTCCCGGTTTTCCTGTGGTGACCTTTTCAGGGATTTTGAAATATGATCTGTTCCCCCTTCCTTCCCTTCTCACCGAGTTTCTGGAACTGGGACGAAAGGGGATGGGGTGCCCGGTGGAGCTTGAGTTTGCTGTCAATTTGGCGCCCAATGGTCAAGACAAAAAGGGGGAGTTTTCCGTATTGCAGATGCGGCCCATGGCTACCGGAGAGGATTTGCCGGGGGTGCAGGTCCGCGACGCAGATCGGGATCTCACATTTTGCGTATCTTCCCAATCCCTTGGACACGGGGAGCGCAAAGATATCTCCGATATCGTATGCGTGAAACCCGATCGATTTGATTCGGGACGCACACCGGATATCGCCCATGAGATCAGCGGCATCAATGCCGAACTGGTAGCGGAAAACCGTCCCTATCTTCTCGTCGGGCCGGGAAGGTGGGGGTCTTTTGATCGTTTCCTGGGAATTCCGGTGAAGTGGAAAAATATCTCCGGCGTGGGTGCCATCATCGAACTGCGAAACCAGAACCTGAATGCCGACCCCTCCGAGGGTTCCCATTTCTTCCAGCATCTCACCGATTTGGGGATTTCCTATGTCACCGTGACCGAGGGATCCTCCGATTTCTTTGACTGGACGTGGATCGATAGCCTGAAGCCGCGCCGCCATACCCAATTCGTCCACTGCTTTCGTTTAAACGAGGCGTTCAGGATCCTTACCGACGGCAGGGCTTCCCGTTGCGTGATGCTGAAAAGCCGCACATGACAGATTATTAGCTGGGTTTCCAAAGAGGATATTCATGCCAATGGCAACCCTCTTTCACACGTCTCGCGTCTGCTTACTTGCCGGATTGCTTCTATCGGCCGCGGAATGGCAGCTGCCCAGGGAGGGTATCTGTCAGATCCGTCTTTCCAAAATATCTCATAAAACCACGACGGACACGCTCGAATATGTGCTGCTACATCCGGACACCGTCCCCCATGAATATCTGAAAAATGCAGCAACCGAATTGAGGCGCAGAATCATCGCCGATCCGGGTATCCTGTCGACCATCCACACGCGCATCATCGTCGATCATTCCCATATATTTGATCAAAAGCTATTGGACGGTTTAACCCTGATTCTAAAAAACGATCACAAGCGGCAGTCGGCCGCCAACGCCATCGTGATCCTTGCCGCCCACTCGGAAACCTCAAGATTGACAGCCGGGATCGTCATCGCTATCGGTACCGCTCTTGACGATGCGTCAACGGCGTGGTGGGCCGCCGATATTGCATCACGGCTGGCCAAAAAGCGGGTGGACATCATCAATCCAGCCATTGTAAACCGACTTTTCCGGTTGATGGAAGAGGAAAACTCGTGGATTGTCGCCTCTGCCGCCATCAGCGACATCGGACTGAACACGCAGAGAGGGGACGTACAAAACGCCGTTTTAAAAAAAACATTTCGGGCCCTTAATCGTCCCCGGACCTCCCGGCAGGCCGCATATATTCTCTCCAATATTTCGAGAACCCAACCGCACCTTATCCCCGATGAGGTTGTCGAAGATCTCTTTGCACTTCTCCGAAATGATGCGTCCACATCCTATGATCATGTGGAAGTTGATGCCATGGCCTACCTGCGGGATAAAAACGCATCGTTGTTCGCAGCGGACGCGTTGGCGTCCATCGGCACCCGGACCCGGAACGAACGGTTGTCAGCAAGTATCTTTTCACAGGCAAACAGGAGCCTTGACCAACAACGATATTCCAGGCTGGCGTCCTATCTCATGGTGAAACTGATCCGGGACAACCACCGGTTGATGACCTTCGGAGATTTGGAAAGAATACTATCCTTATTGGATAACAGAGGGGTTGCCCTTTTTGCCACGGATGTGCTGGCGGCGGTTGTGGAATCCACTGATGCCAAAGAGATGGCCACTATGATTTACAAAAGGGCCATTGATGAGTTGGAGGGGGAAGGCCCTCCCCCCAAAGGGACGGTGCGCATCATTGCTGCGGTGGGAAAGCGGTGGACCGATCTGATCGACCGGGAGACGGTTGACAGGCTGCTGGTATTGTTGAGGGAAGTGAATCGAGATCGGCATGTCTCAACTGCCCTGACACAAATCGTCCTGAAGGCGAATGACCGGAGTCTGGGCCGGCGCATCGTCAAGGAGATGCTGCATCAATTGGACCGCCAGGACCCGGATATGGAAAAGGCTAGAAAAATTACCCGGATCGCCAGAAACAGACCCCGGGTATTGACGCCCCATCTTGAACAACTGATAGATCTGCTTCATACACCGGCCATCCGGAAAGAGATCTCATTGAGCCTCTATTTTATGCTTCTGTCCGACGACGAAACCATCCGGAATTGCCTGGCCGCGTATCTGAGAAAACAGTTGACGAGTGAAAGAATGGACGGTCGGCTAAAGGAATCACTTCTGTATTTTGCGCAAATCCTTTCTTTTGAACTTGACCGCCTCCATCAGATCGATGGCTCCAATCGGGTAATGGTAAAAAGATTCCAAATCATACCCGACCCCCTTCTTTACATGGTCCTCGCACAAGGTGTGGAGGGGTACGTTACCACCTTCAAGGAGGTGCATTGGGAATACAAACGCCGAAAATTTAACACTACCTATCTGCCGGGAGATCAGAAGGATAATGACCGTCTCTGGAGGGAATTCAGAAAAGAGGATCCTGGAGCCCATTTTTTGGGCGATCTGCTTTACGCATACGCCGCCAAGGGGCATCTGCCGTATATCATCCCAAAAGAGAAAAGACAGATGGAAAATATGGTCGACATTTCGACTAATATGATTGAAAGGGCCCGGGGTGTTGGCCAAACAAAACAAAGAGGCGTTATGATGGCGGATGTAATCACCCTTTTCTTGCGTCATTCCAAAACCAAAAGCTACGCTAAAAGCCGGTTGCTCAAAGCCTATCGGGACTCTCGGAAAGATGTACCCAAGAAGGTTATGTTTGAGTCTCTCATCTTCAGAAACAAAGAGACGTTGGGTAAAATGCTCGATGAAATGGAACAAAAAAAGATCCTCCTTTCCGGGCATTATGTGGATTATACCACCATCCCCGCTGGTTTGAACGGGAAGCGTCAGAAGTTGTTTCTCTATTTCAGCCCTTCCCAAAAGGGGTATTTGACCCGAATGATCGATTATTACATGGGCAACAAGGGACTTTTTGTCGGGAATGATACAAAGCCGCATCCCCATATCGAAAGCATCAACGGCTTTGACATCGATAGGGTGCGATCCACACCAGGCGTAAGGGACGGTGCGTCGGCCGACAAGGTGCTGGGGGAACGGGTCACCGTCAAGGTGGTGTTGAGAAAAGAAACCGCGGCCGGTATCATTATTAGCCTTGTGCTGTCCAATCACCTGGATGAACTGGAAGATGCATTGGAAGACGATTCCTACACCGCTTTCGGCTTTGCAGGGCACAGTGGTGAAAACTGGATATTCAGGAAGATGCTTGGTGAGCGACTGGAAAATCAGGACCGGCCGGTTTGGATTTATGATGGCTCTTGCGGCAGTGCCAGGCGTGTGACCCATTTGGTAAAAAATGCCAACCTGTTTCTGTTTGGGAATCTTGAAACAGGAAAAGGTCCCGTCAATCAGATTCAGATCTATTATATCGCACATTACCTGGCCGAAGGCAGGTTTAAACGATGGCAGCGCCTGAAAAACCAGATGATGAATCAACATACCGGCTATACCAGCAAACTGTTTTATCCCGGCAGCCCCGCTGACAACGTGCTGAAAAACTTCATGAGAAATATGAAAAGAGAAGGCGGATAGATCCGAACTATACGGCATCATACAATTCAGGCCGGACTCTGGAAAAACAGTTTGACATCACCTGCTGCCTTTTATATATCCCTAGAATTAATAGTATTTATTCCCCCATGCGCGGTTAAAAGCCGTCAACCATACATATCACGATTTGAGTGCTGAAGTTGTCGCATATCCATTCAATCCGATTCTTCTGGGATCTGCCCAAAGGCTGTCCGGCGGTGTGGTGCCGTCCCCTAAAGCGGATGAGTGACCTATCTGCGACGTCCCGATCCATTTATTAACCCAAAGGAGGTATCATGAAAAAGATCGTTGCATTACTCGCAGTTGTCATTCTAATTTCGGCAGGCGCGGCTTACGCAAAGGACTGGAAAACCATCCGAATCGGAGTTGAGGGCGCCTATCCGCCCTTTAGCTGGACGACGCCCGATGGCAAACTGGAGGGATTTGACATCGATATCGCAAAAGCACTGGTTAAAGCGATGGGGGCCGACGTCAAGCTGGTTGCCCAGGATTGGGACGGTATCATACCTGCCCTTCTGGCAAGAAAGTACGATGCCATCATCGCCTCCATGTCCATCACAGAAGAGAGGAAAAAGAAGGTCGCTTTCACCAAGAAGTATTATCAAACACCTGCCAAATTCGCCTGCAAAAAAGGCTTGATCAAATCATTTTCGAAAGATTCCCTGAAAGGCAAAACCGTGGGTGTACAGCGTGCCACCATTCATGACGCCTACCTGACGGACAACTACGGAAAGGATGTGAAGATCAAGCGTTATGGGACACAGGATGAGGCCTACCTGGACCTGACTGCCGGCCGGCTGGATCTGATCCTTGCCGACAGTGTGGCCGTATCCGATGGATTTCTGAAAAAACCGGAGGGCAAAGATTACGAGTTTGTCGGTCCGGATCTGGTAGATCCGCGATGGTTCGGTGAAGGTGCCGGGATCGCCATCCGCAAAAAGGACAAAGATTTGGTTGAGATGTTCAACAAGGCCATCGATCAGATCCGGGCGGACGGCACCTACAAGAAAATCCAGGACAAATACTTCGATTTTAACGTTTACGGCGAATAGTAGATTCCATACATTTACCGAGATGACAACAAAATCGATCAAACGGCATGATCTTCCCTGTTCCAGCATGGGGACCGGGCGCGTGTTGACAGTCATTCGCTACGGCGAGTCTTCAACTGACGCCAAGGCCTATATCCAGGCCGGTCTCCATGCAGACGAACCGCCGGGTTATGCTGTGATGCACCATCTGATCAAAAAGCTGGATCGGGCCGATTCGGATCATTTGGTTCGGGGTGAAATTCTCCTCGTTCCCGTGGCGAATCCCATCGGTATGAGCCAGTGGCGGGATGAAACGCTCCAGGGTCGGTTTGATTTTTTCAACAGCATCAATTTCAATCGTAACCATTTTGACCTGGTGGAAATGGTAGCCGATGAAATTGGCGGCCGCCTTGGAGATGATCCCGTCGGCAATGTGGCATTGATCCGCCGGGTCATGGGAGATACATTGAGAAACGTTGAACCGGCGGATGAAGCAGAATATCTAAAACACCTGCTTTTGTCTCTCTCTTACGATGCGGATGTCGTGCTCGACTTTCATTGCGATTATGAAGCTGTCATGCACGTCTACATGGGAACCCCCCTATGGCCATCAGGGGAAGACCTGTCGGCCCAGATCGGTGCTGAGGCCACACTTCTGGCGACAAAATCTGGTGGGAATCCTTACGATGAGGCCTGCAGCCAAATCTGGTGGGCACTGGCGGAAAAATTTCCGTCGGTACCCATTCCACAGGCATGTCTCGCGGCTACTGTAGAGCTCCGCGGTATCTCAGACGTATCCCATGCGTATGCCGAGCAGGATGCGGAAAATCTGTTCCGGTTTTTACAAAGAAGAGGTTTCATCCGTGGCAAGGCCCCCGGGCTCCCGCCCCTTTTGAGGAACGCGACACCCTTAAGGGGCGTTGAACAGGTCAAGGCCCATGTGCCCGGCGTCGTGGCGTTTCTTAAAAAACCCGGAGAACAAATCGAAAAGGGAGACGTCATTGCCGAAATCATCAATCCCCTCATAGCTGAAACGGAAAAGCAGGTGACCCGGGTGAGAAGCCGGACTTCGGGGCTCTTGTTCTCCATCAACAAAGACCGCTTTGCCCGACCCGGCCGGATTCTGGCAAAAATTGCAGGCACAACCCCCCTCAAAAAAAAGGGCGAAAACCTGTTGACGCTTTAGCTTTTAGCTCTCCCGTGGACGAAGATAGGCATGCCAGTGGTGTTCCGCTTTTTTGAATCCCCACACCAACAAGAAGGTCAGTACAAGGTAGAAGAGTCCCGCCGTGAGATATGCCTCGAAGGGAACGAAGTTTCTTGAATTGACGATTCGGGCGGCGCCGAAAAGATCGATAATGGTGATCACGCCGGCCAGCGAGCTTCCATGAAGCATGAAGATCACTTCATTTCCGTAGGCGGGTAGCGCCCGCCTGAACGTGCTGGGCAGAATAATGCGACGGTAGATAGTGACTTCCGACATTCCGCACGCACGGGCGGCTTCGAGTTCCCCAAAAGCGGTCTGCTCGATGGTACCCCGAAGGATCTCCCCGGTGTAGCCGGCCGTGTTCAGGGCGAAAGCAATCAACGCGCAGGCCCAGGCCTCTTTGAATACCAGCCAAAGAAAACTCTCGCGCATGGCATCGAACTGGCCCATGCCATGGTAGATCATATACATCTGCACGATCAAAGGGGTGCCCCGGAAAAAATAGATATAGGCTTTGGGCAGGGCACTGACCCACCTTGTTTTTGAGGTGGCCAGGATGGCGATGGGGACTGCCAAGGTCAGACCTAGCGCCAGGGAGGAGGCGACCAGAAGGATCGTTACCCATAGCCCTTGGAAATAGAGCGGTAGATTGTCAATGATTACCTGGAAATCCATATGCTACCCTATCCCTTTCGCACGCCGACACTGTAGCGTCTGTCCATCCATCTCATGCCCAGATCAGATACACCGGTAATGATGAGAAACAAAAAGGCCACAACACAGAAAAAGGTGAACGGTTTTCTCGTGGTCCCACTGGCGACCCCGGCGTTGTACACCATATCCTGCAGCCCGATTACCGACACCAGGGCAGTGGTCTTGGTCAGCACCAGCCAGTTGTTACCGAAACTCGGCAGGGCATGGCGCACCATTGCGGGAAACGTGATCCTGAAAAAGACCTGCTTCGGATTCATCCCAAATGCGTACCCGGCTTCGATTTCTCCCCGGGGGACGGCCATTATGCCCCCCCGAAAAGACTCGGTCATGTAGGCCCCGAAGATGAAACCGATGGTCAGGACACCTGCGGCCATGGGGCTGACATCGATATAGTCCCATCCCAGCTTTTCACCGATATTGTTGACCATGACCTGGCCGCCAAAGAAGATGATCGTCATCAGGACCAGATCGGGAATGCCTCTGATGATCGTTGTATAGATCCCAGCCACGCTTCGCGCTGTCCGGGATCTGGAAAGTTTGGATACGGCGCCGATCATACCGAGCAGTACGGCGATGATCACTGACATCACCGCTACCTCCACCGTCAGCAGCATCCCTTTCAGGATAAGAGGAAAATATCCAATCACGTCGCTCATATGTTATTCTCCATTTCTATTCATGAACAGAAACGTCAAACGAAAACCATTTGATGGCGAGCTTTTCGAGGCTTCCGTCCTTAATCGCATTTTCGATTGCCCGGGAGAACATGTCCGACATCTCCTTATCATCTTTTCTGACTCCCACGCCGATGCCGTTGCCGAAAGGGCCCCCGGTCATCCGGGGACCCACCATCCGGTAATTCCGGCCTTGCTTGGACTTCAATAGGGGCACCCAATACGCCATTCCGCCGATCAGCGCATCCAGGCGGCCCTGGTATAGCTCCAGATCCACAGTATGCTGGTAATCGTAGATACGGATCTCCGATGATTCAGAGAGATACATTTCGGCAAATTGCTGATTGATAGTCGAAACCTGTACGCCGATGACTTTGCCCTTGAAGACAGCCACGAGCTTATCGATGGCGGTTTTTTCCGCCGGGCTGATCTCGTTGAGCGTCAGCTGATGGAGATCCGATGGGAAATCGGCAATGGGGTTGTCCTTTCTGACGACGAATACATTGGGTGTGTCGGCGTAGCTTCTTGAAAACCGAATCCGTTTTTGGCGGGATTCGGTAATAGACATGGCGGCCATGATCGCGTCATATTGCCCCTCTTCCAGCCCTTTGATGATACCGCGCCATTTTTTGGGGATGAGGGTGCAATCCGCCTGCATCCGGCCGCATAGATCGTTTGCCAGGTCGATTTCGAATCCTGCAAGCCGGCCCGAAGCATTGAGAAAATTCCAAGGCGGGTAAGCCCCTTCCGTTGCGATTTTAATCTGTCGTCGATCCTCCCCGTGGACTTGGGCGGCGGCGAGAATCAACAGCAACAGGGTGATCCAGATGTTTTTAAACGGTTTCATTTTCTATCCCAGACCCCTTTTCAGGCAACAACCCATAGGCCTTTCATCGACGGCGGTTCACTCCATCGGGTAAGGGAACGACTCCGGCTGTTGCCGAGCAGCTAATCCAGCGTTCCGGAGAGAAATTCCTTGAACCGGTCCGATTCGGGGTGGTTAAAAACCTTTTCAGGTTCCCCGTCTTCCACGACCAGTCCGTCATCCAGGAATATCACCCGGTTGGATACACCACGGGCGAATCCCATTTCATGGGTGACCACCAACATGGTGCGCCCCTCTTCGGCCAGGCTTTGCATCACCTTGAGCACTTCACCCACCAGTTCCGGGTCGAGCGCGGATGTGGGTTCGTCGAACAGTAGCATATCCGGCTCCATGGCCAGTGCGCGGGCAATGGCGGCCCGTTGCATCTGTCCCCCCGACATGTGGGCGGGGTAGTAGTCACGGTGATTGTAAAGACCCACGCGTTCCAGCAGTTGCTCTGCTCGTGCAATGGCCTCCGATTTTGGAATTTTCAATACGTGGACCGGTGCCTCGATAACGTTCTGAAGCACCGTCATGTGCGCCCATAGATTGAACTGCTGAAATACCATTGCCAGCTTGGAGCGAATCCTCTCCACCTGTTTTCGGTCTTCGGGTTGACGTTCGCCGGACCGCCCCTCCCGCATCCGTATCAATTCCCCGTGAACATATACTTTTCCCGAGGTCGGCATCTCCAGCAGGTTGATACATCGCAGCAGGGTACTTTTGCCCGAACCGCTACTCCCCAGAATGGATATCACGTCCTGCTCATAGGCATTGAGGGATATACCCTTTAGAACTTTGACTTCGCCGAAACTCTTATGGAGATCATCGACTTGTAATGCAGGTTGGGATTCACTCATGGCATGAAGGTCCTCGCCGCCCGCCTCGATAACGCCCTTCAGCGCCTGCGGGCTTTTCGGGTTAGATGTTTAAGGCGCCGGCCACTGCCCACGAACCAATGGTGTCCCATGTGGGTACGATCTCAGGCCGAATTTGGGTAAGCGTTTGAAATGATTTCCTATAGAATTTATAAAAAAAGAATGTAAATAATGCAAGTTATTTTACCTCTTCCCAAACGCCGATATTTAAAGGTGCATCGAACCAAAGCAGGCAAAGCCCGGTGTCAATGATGACGCATCCACATCCTCGAAGGGGAACGGTTTGACATCAAAAGCCCTATCCGATAATGCCTGTCAGATGCGGAATGCTGCTCCGCGTTTGCTCAATGATGGTCAAACGGGCTGAAATATAGATTTTAAAACCACTCTATCGGTTACCAGGACATGCCTCCATTTTTTAAGGAGGGCATTGAATGCCATGACGATTGATCCCAAGAACCTTTTGCTTTCTGCCATCGACCTGTTCTTCAATAAATGGCCCCAACCTTTTCCCGGCAGGCACCGGCTTCATCGGTGCAGAATCATTTCCCATCGGGGTGAACATGACAATTTTCATGTTCTGGAAAATACACTGCCTGCCTTTGAGGGCGTCAGAGAAGCGGGCGTGTGGGGAGTGGAGCTGGATATCCGTTGGACCCGGGATTTGGAGCCGGTGGTGTTTCATGATCCGGGAACCGACCGCATCTTTGGGCAGGACCGCAAGATCCGCCGGATGACCCTGGCGGAACTCAAGTCACGATTTCCCCTCATTCCTTCCCTTGCGGAGGTGATAGCGGGCTTCGGCAGATCCCTGCACCTCATGGTGGAGATAAAGGCCGAGCCCTACCCGGATCCGGCATTCCAGAACCGTCGGCTGGCGAGTCTGTTCTCAGGCCTCAACCCCGGCCAGGATTATCATCTGCTCTCGTTGACACCCGGGATGTTTCGGTTTATTGACTTCGTTCCGTCCACTTTCCTTCTTCCCATCGCCGGAACAGACATCGGATCGCTGAGTCGGTTGGCCTTAAGAAAGGGTTATGGCGGTATTACCGGCCATTATCTGCTTTTGCATCATCGTATGATCCGGCAGCATCGACGTTACGGGCAGAAGGTGGGCACGGGGTTTGTCGCCTCAAAAAACGCCTTATACCGGGAAGTCAACAGGGGCGTAGACTGGATCTTCTCCAACCGTGCGGCCAAGCTTCAGGCCTATTGCAGGAGTTATGATGCGAAAGGATAACAGCGACCTTTTACCGAAGAGCGACCTGAAAATGCCGGATCGCGTCTGCCCCTATACGGGATTGCCGCTGCATCCGTGGTCCGAACAGGTACGATTCGATGCCAGCAGGGCTTACCGGCCCGAATTCAGTATCGTCGGCGATAGAATCCTGCTATGCCGTCCTTCCGGGACGGTCACGCTTTTCGATATGAAGGCATCACTTTTGGAAAATGATAGGGTAGCGGCGGAGATCTGCCATGGCGAGGGGCGGTATGTCCAGATTGAAGATTTCTCCCGGCTTCAAAAAGTCAGCCAGAATGCCCGCAGATGTTATATCGAGTATTTAACGAAGAACAACAGGCTCCTGGGACTGATCTTCTGCAACGTGTCCACCCTGCTGAAAGTCAGCATCGAAATGGGCAAACGGTTCAATCGGAGCCTTCGACCGGTCATCATCGCCAACGATGTTCCAAATGCCCTTGCCGCCGCCCTGACGCTTCTTGCCGAAAATGGAATCCAACCTGGTAACAGCGCTTTCGATTGCGGGAAACGCCAATATCAATGGAGGGGGGGGAATCGGGACCTGCACCATATTTCCCATCCCATGTGGCATCTTGAGCTTGACGGCTATGAAAATCGATTCGAGGTGATCGACGGCACCATTCTCCATTCCGCTTCCAGTGGTTTTTTACAGGAGAAACACCTTCCTCACATCGATCGCGGGCGGGAGGCGATTTGTAACCAGATTTCTCCGGATCGGGGTTTTGAGGGCATCGTCGTCAATGTACACCACCTTAAAGGTGGGAGTCGGAGGGCCAGAAAACTGTACATGCGGTCCCTGAGAAGATGGCACGACCAAAAGCCTTTTCGGTTCTATATACTTTACGGCACCAACAATTTTATGCGTACCGCTGCACTTCTGGCAAACCCCTTCATGCCGTTCAGAGTGGAGATCGTCCAGGATCTCGATGCCGCGGTTTCGATGCTCCGGTCTCCCGAGGCCGAGAAGGAATCCGCGAGATCCCCACTCCCAGCAGTTCCGGCAGGGATGTCAGCTTCACAGAAAGTGTTGATGCAACCCATTGTCGATCGGCTGATGGCCTATATCGGCAGCATCGATTGGGAGCAGAGGGGCGTGGCCAACCCACCGGACTTGAAGGACGACAATCCTTTTCAGCCTGTTTTTGAATCCATTCGCATCATTAAAAGTGAACTGGATGAGCTGAATCGGGAGAGGGAGGCAGTTGAAAGAGAGAAGGAAAACCTTTTGCAGGAGCTGCAGCAGGCTCGCAAAATGGAAGCCATGGGCACTCTGGCTGGCGGTATCGCCCATGATTTTAATAATATTCTGGGTATCATTATCGGCAATGCCGAACTTGCCATGGACGATCTCCCCGAAGGAAGTCCGGCACAGAATAGCCTGAATGAAATTCAGACCGCCGGGTTCCGAGCACGGGACGTGGTTCGGGAGCTTCTCAGATTCAGCCACCGGGAAGCCCGTAACAGGCTTCCTTTGCATCCGGGATCGATGGTCCGGGAAGCCATGGAAACGCTGCGGGGCTCCCTTTCTGCCGGAATCGAAATTCGTTACTCCTTCGGAACCGGTGTGCCAGCGGTCCTTGCGAACCCTGAACAGATCCGGCAGGTTCTCATCAACCTTTTTCGTAACGCTGCAGCGGCCATGGAGGGGATGGGCGGATTATTAACGGTGGAGGTCGGGAACTTTACGCTGAGATCCGGTGACCGGATTCCCGCCTGGGCAATGGCTCCCGGGAACTGGGTCCGGATATCGGTAAAGGATACCGGTTCAGGAATCCCTGAAGAGATCCTTGACCGGATTTTTGATCCCTACTTCACCACCCGGGAAGTGGGAAAGGGCTCGGGATTGGGTCTTTCCGTTGTCCATGGTATCATCACGGGGCACGGTGGAACGATCACCGCTGAAAGCGAAGTGGGAAAGGGCTCGCTGTTCACCGTTTTTTTACCTGCTGTCGTTACCCGGCCGGTTTTAAAGACCGAAGCAGGCGCGTTGGCCTTCGGTGGCAACGAACATATTCTTATGATTGATGACGAATTGTCCCTGGCGCGGACGGTTGAAAGAAACCTGGCAAAACTCGGTTACCAGGTGGAGGTCTCGACAGACCCCCGCAAAGCGTGGGACCTTTTTCGAGCCGATCCGAACCGATTCGATCTCGTGATCTCCGATTTGACCATGCCGGGACTCAATGGCGATGAGCTGATTCAGAAGATGTTGGGCATCCGCCCCGGGCTGGCGGCCATCCTTTGCACCGGTTACAGTGAAACAGTGGATGCCCGGCATGCCGAAAAGATCGGAATCCGGTTCTACCTCATGAAGCCGGTGGGTCGGCACGAGTTGGCGCAGGTGGTTCGGGCGGCTTTGGATGGTCATCATATGCCGCCCCTCCATAATGGGTCTACAGGTCTTCCATCCTAATCTATCGTCTTACCGGGATCTGAGGCTCCTTTCCTCCTGAATTTGATGACAACCATCGTGATATCATCATCCTGAATGGCATCTCCGCGAAAAGCCGTAACCGCATCCACAATCGCCTGCCTCAGATCCTCAGCCGACAGATCCCTGTAGTGACGGATGACCTCCCTTAGCCGCTTTTTTCCAAACATCTCGCCATCCGCATTATGTGTTTCCCAAACACCATCTGTGGCGAGAAGTACGATGGCTCCGGGATTTACCGAAACCTTCTGATCCGAGTATTCCCAATTCTCGTCGATACCCAGGGCAAGGCCCGATCCACCCAGCTCTTCGAACCTGTCCGCGTCCGTTATATAAACGAGTGCCGGATCCTGACCGGCCCGGACCCAGGTCATTTCCCATGATTGCATATCGACTTCCAGATAAAACAGCGTCATGAACTGCCCGGTTTCGTCGGTGTCCGATGAAACGAGTCGGTTGACGTCCGTTATGATCTGCGCCGGAGATCCAGGAAGAGCCGCCCTCGCCCGAAGATAGGCCCGGGTCCCGGACATAAGGAGTGCTGATGAGATGCCATGACCGCTCACGTCACCGACAACCGCTGCTATTCGATTCGAATCCCCTATGAAGATGTAATCGTAATAATCGCCTCCGGTTTCGTCGCAGTATAGGCTGCGACCGGCAATATCCAATCCCTTCAGGCTGGGGGACCTGCGGGGCAGTAGGCTTTGTTGAACCTCCTGCGCTACATTGAGTGCCGCTATGATTCCTTCGAGCCAGGTAGAGTAGTCGGAAACTTTCTGGTATAAACGGGCATTTTCCAGCGAGATGGCGGCCTGGGAGCTCAACCAGTTCAGTGTTTCGAGACGATCGGCGGTAAAGGCACCGGGATACAGGTTGTTTTCAAGATAGATCACCCCGGTAAGACGTTTTTTGTGCACCAAAGGAAGGCATAGCACCGAGCTTGTGCCATTTGAAAAAATATAGGGATCGTCAGTAAACTCCCCCTTTTTGGCTGCATTTTCAAGAATCACGACTTTCCGGGTGCGGGCCACATAATGCACAATCGCGGCCGACAGGTGCGGGCTGCTGTCGGGAGAGGTGGAGATTCCCGACTCGATGGCGGTGCCGTTCGCTTGAGCACCGGCTTCGATGGTAAGGCGGCCGTCATGATCCAGGACTAGAAATCCTTTTTCCGCACCGGCATTTTCCATAATGATGCGCATCAACCGCTTGAGCAGTTTGTCGAGTACAATCTCGCTGGAAAGTGCCTGTGCGGCTTTGAAAGCGGAACCCAGATCCAGATCGGGACCTTTGCCCATCGTTGTGGAGGTGGCGACTTGTGGCGTCGTGAAATGGACCTTTTCGGCATCCTGCATCAGAGCGGATATCATATAACCATATTTCTCTTCCAGTTGTGCAACTTTGGATGTCGCTCCCCATTTCAAATAGGCGTAGCGTGCTTCCAAAAGGTACGACCGTCCGATGGTGGTTTTGCCTCGGTTCAGATAAAACCCGGCGGCCCGTTCATTGGAAAGCGCCTCATCCTGGAGGTAACCATTGTTCCTGGCTTCTGCGATGGCCTGGTCGTAAAGTTCCGCAGCCAGGGAGGGTTCGTTATACACACGGGCCATTTCCGCTTTGGCCAGCAGGTATTTTTGGGCGATATTCATTGGGGCTTGCCGCTGCCATTTTTCCAAATCTTCCAGATTCCGCTTTACCTTTTGTTCGTGTATCTTCCGCTGGCCCGGGTCGGCTTTTTCGATCAGGGCAAGGCGAGTGAGGGTTTCTGCAAAGACAAATGGTGTCCAGAATGCCGACACCGGCGGAAAACCTTCGGTATATTCCCCCACCTGTTCCACATATCCGAGGGCTTCCTCGAAATTTTCAAACAGCAGATTCAAAAACAATTTGTTGAAATATAGGGAAAAATCCCTTCCGCGATTGTCTGCTTTCGATTCCCTGGCCAGGGTTTCCGTTTCATTCCAATAGGGACCGTCCAATACCAGTGGATCCCCACCGTCTCCGATGAGATTGGCAAATACCTGCCGATACATTTGGATGAAGTCGAAAGCGTCGGTTTGACCCAGCCGCTTCAGGATCCGGGCACAGGCCTCCATCTCCCGGTCCACTTTTTTCAGGGATTGCCCCATCAGGTACATATGGACGGCCCGGTAAACCAACGCATAGGTGCTCTGAAAAACCTCCCCGATTTCCATCGCTGCATGATGCGCTTCCATGAGTGGATCGATCGTTGTATTCAGATGCTCTTTCCAATGACGTATGGCCCAGTTGAAAATAAACTTGACCGAAGCCTCGTAACCCTTTGCATTCAGCAACTGGGTCATATCCCATGCCAGCCGGCCGAACCGATAGGCCTCATCAATATTCCTTTCTGCACATAAAACCACGGCAAAGTAGATATAGGCTTGGGCCGATGCCGGTGCATTCCCGTTCAAAATAGACAGCCGGATCTGTTCAGCCACCAGGAGAGGGGCCCGGTCCGGAAACACGGCCCCATAGGCCGGATACCCGTTTGTCATGATCTGCATGGCGGCCAGATGTTGAGGATCGGTCATTTCCGGCAATTTTAGCAGATCTTCGACCGAGCGGCCTTCCATCAGTATATTGACTGTATGACAGGCGACCTCCCGTGCGGGCCGATCCAGATGATCCGGCAGATGGATCCCAAAAAGCACCAGCGCTTTCATGCCCAACCGGGCGGCCTCGGGCCAGTGATTCCTGATCATACAGGCATTTACTCGAACCCGGTACACCTGCATCTTGTCCAGTTCGGATTTGGCCAGGGACATCGCTTTTTGCCCCAGCACCTCCATTTCGTCGAATGCACCGATCAAACTGGCGGTTTCCATTGCTTCCAGACACAGGGTCATAGCGGTCTCGTGTTCACGGCGCCAAAAGGTGCTGTCGGTTAACGCCATGCCGCTTTGTGCAAAGTTGTCTGCCACCTGGAATAATCCTGATGTTTTTGCCTGTTGGGCCGCTTCAAGGTTGAATCGAATCAACTCCAAGCGTTCTGGACCTGGCGGAACCGTCTCCGCTCCCAGGTTCAGGTGGGAGACGATTTCCAGTAAGCGATTCGGCAATTCTTTTTTCGGCAGGAGTTGAAGCATTTTTCTGCCCATAAGAAGGTGCAAACCCGGTTTCTCCGCTTTCGGTATGAGCCGGTAAAAGGCTTGCTGGATACGGTCGTGGGCAAATCTGTAATGATGGCGGCCATCGGATACACCCTCCGCTGCTGCCTGCCGTATTATGAATCCGCCGTTTTCCGCTTCCGCGAGTGTCTGGGCCGTTTGTTCCAGTTCGCGACTGCACATGCCCGCCACGGTTTTCAGATCGAAATGGATCCCCATGAGAGAAGCGTATTGAAGAAGTTCAATGGTTTCCGGGCGCAACCGGTTGATATTGGATGCCATAAGGTCCAACACGTTATCGGTGTGGCTTTTAGAAGCGATTTTCCTCTGGTCCCAGGACCATGAACCTTTTTCTGCATCAAAGAAAATCAGGTTTTCGGCCCGCAGCGCCATGAGGAATTCTTTAATGAAAAACGGGTTTCCCCGGGTCTTTTCCAAGAGTAGATCCGCCAACGGTTCAGCCTGGTCGAAATCCACATTCAGGGCTCCCGACACCATACGGGAGATCTGCATCTTATCCAGCGGTTTTAAGGTGATATCCTCCACACCCAGTCCTTTGTCTTGGAGAGGAGAAATTCTGTCTCTCAGCCATTCCATCAAACGCTCTGATTCTTTCCTGAATGCCACGATCAGCAAAAGGAACTTAATCTCCGTGGTTTCAAGCAGCGAAGCGATGAATTCAAGTGATGCATTGTCTGCCCGGTGAAGTTGGTCCAGAAAGAGGACAATGGGCCGTTCCGGCCGGCAAAAAACCCGGAGAAAATTCTGTAGCGCACGGCATTTCCGGTTATAGACCGCCGCAGGTGCCAGTTCTCCAGGGTCTGGCTGCGGTCCCATCACCCATTCCGCTTCGGGGATACTGTCCACAATCACCTGGCCGCTTTGGCCCAGTGCCGTATTCAATCGTTCCCGCCATCGATGGAGATTTTCCGATCCTTCGGTCAGCACCCGCTTGATCAATTCCTTAAAGGCTCCGATCAGTGGGATCAGCGGGTCCCCTTTCCCATGTGATTCATAGCCGCCATACGCGAAAATGGCATTTTCAAGGACGATCTTTTTTTCGATATCCATTACCATCCGTGTCTTTCCCAGGCCTTGAGCGCCTCGGACCATGACCATTTCCTTACCGCCACGGGCCACCCGGCGAAACGCGGAGTAGAGTATTTCCTTTTCAAGCTTCCGGCCATAGATCTGTTCCGGTATGCGAAAATAGCTGGAGATGTCCTTTCGTGCCAAGGGAAAGGCGTCGATCCGGCCATCTGTCGTCAATTGACGGTAGCACTGGTCCAGATCGGCTTTTACTCCGGCGGCACTCTGATACCGGTCTGCGGGGTTCTTGGCCAGCAGTTTCATGATCAGGTCGGAGAGCGTCTTGGGAATATCGGATTTGACTTCCATGGGTGCTTTTGGCGTTCGCGCAATGTGGGCATGGATCATTTCCAGAAGATCGTCGGTTTCAAAGGGCAGCTTTGTGCTAAACAGCTCATACAGTGTCACTCCAAGTGAATACAGATCTGACCGCGGATCAACTGCGCGATTCACTCTCCCAGTATGTTCCGGTGACATGTAAGGTTGGGTGCCGTGGGGTTTTCGGAGGATCTCAGACTCCACATTACCCTGTGACATCATCCGTGCCGAGCCCAAATCGATGATTTGGAGTCTTTCGGAATCGGGATTGTAGATGATATTGGCGGGCTTGATATCACAGTGGATGAAGCCGCCGGCATGAATCTGATGAAGGATTCCGGCCACGTTTTTTGCCATGCGCAGTTTTTCAGACAGGGTGAATCGCCGTTCGCTATTCAGCCTCGACAGATCCATGCCGCTCATATCTTCAAAGACAAGCACCGGGCGATTATTCGTTTCCAGGCGTTCGTGCACTTTGGGAATGCCGTCAGTTTCGAATTGGCGGGTGATTTCGTACTCCCTGTGATACCGGGCAACATTTTCCGGCATGGGAAAGTCTTCCCGAAGTACTTTCAGAACGAAGTGCCCGGGGACATCGGTTCCTTTCGCCCGATATACCAGAGTGCTTGTGCTTTCATACAGCTTTGCAAGAATTTTGTATTGGGGTAATTGAAACATCGCTCCCTCTCAATGCCAGATGATAGCGCTGCGCCATCTATTGAATATAGGGGCTAGGTGGAGAAAAGCAATGTGCCGTTCAAACAGAATCCCCGAGGATGGCCGCCTCTTTTTTTCCCTTTTCCTCGTCCACGAAGTAAAAGACGATGGCGCCGGCAATGAACAGAAGTGAGATGGATGCGATGCTGATGCGGGATGCGAGCATGCCGACCTGTTCCATCTGCAAAGGGGTGGGGGAGGGCGGCATCAGCGATCGACGCGCCGCAATGCCGACAATACCCATGAGTCCCGGCCCGATGATGGCGGCGAATTTTCCCAGCATGTTGTAAAACCCGAAGTATTCGCCGGCCTGGTTTGGGGGGATGAGACGGGTATAATATGAGCGGCTCAGAGCCTGAATCCCCCCCTGTACGCATCCAATGAGGACAGCCAGCAAGTAGAATTCAGTGGATGAGGACATCGTTGTCGCCCACAGGGTGACACCCATGTAGATGGCAATGGCCAGGTAGATCGATTTTTTAATATCCCAGTTTTGTCCCAGTTTTCCGAAAAAAAGGGCTGCTGGAAATCCGACGAACTGGACCAACAGCAGGGCCACGATAAGGTCGTTGGCCTTGAACCCGATGGAGAGGCCGTAGTCCACGGCCATTCGGATCACAGTGTCCACGCCGTCGATGTAAAGCCAGTAGGCCGCCAGAAAGAGCATGACTGTTTTCAGGTGGCGAATTTTGGCAAAGGTTCGGGCCAGTTGGCTCAGTCCCTCTGTCACCGCGCGTTTCATGGAAACCGTTCCGGCCGGATCTATCTGTTCCGGTACCCAGAAGATGGTGAACAGAGTGAAGGTCCCCCACCAGAGGGCCACCGTTACAAATGACCACCGCACCGCAGCCGATGCATCCGGCAGCCCGAACCAGGAAGGGTTCAGTGTCATCAGAACATTTACCAGAAAGAGCAGCCCGCCGCCGAGGTATCCCATGGAAAAACCGAATCCGGACACATAGTCGATCTCCTCTTCTCCGGCCACGGACGGCAAAAGGGCGTCGTAAAAGATATTCGCACCGGAAAAGCCGATCAGGCCCATGGCGTAAACGAAAATGGCTGCGGCCCACTGTCCCTTTTCGATGAAAAAAAGTGCGGCGCTCATTAGGACGCCGAGATAGGCAAAAAGGATGAGTAGTTTTTTCTTGGCTGAACCCCGGTCCGCAAGTGCTCCCAGAAACGGCGCCGTGAGTGCGATGATCAGACCGGAAACGGAATTACCCAGTCCAAGTTGGGCGGTGCTGGCGTTGACGTCCGTTCCGTAACTCCAGTATTGCTTGAAAAAGATGGGAAAGAATCCCGCCATGACCGTAGTGGCAAATGCGGAGTTTGCCCAGTCGTAAAGGGCCCATCCCCAAACGGCTCTGTTCTTTGGGAGTATCATCCGTTTTGAAACCCTACATTTTCCCGGATCGAAAAATAGAAAAAATGAGCCACATTCCAAGAAGTGTGGCGATGATGTAACCAATGATTCCGAAAAGACCGGTGAGCGAGATGCCGTTAATTCCCAGGATGCCGATATCAAGATCCAGTACCCGCTGGGAGGAGTTGAGAATCAGGGATGCGGCGATGATGGAGGCTGAGATGATCATGCCCACGATCAGACGGTTGAGCCCTTTTTCCAGTTTGCCTCCCAAAAGATCCAAGCCCGTGTGGCGTACCTCCATGCCACCCTGACCTTTGGACGCCTGTTTGAGAAAATCATGGAGCATCTTCGGTAGATCCTTCATGTATCCTCGGAAACTTCGGATCCCCACCTCCATCTCCTTGAAAACTTTATGTGCTTCGTGGCTGCGGTGGAGCATCCTTTCGGCAAATGGGCGCGATACCTCCAGAATGCTGGCGTCGCTGTCCAGGATTTTGCCCAGGGCTTCTGCCTGAATAAGGGTTTTGAAAAGGAGCAAAAGGTTCCGGGGGAGCTTGATTCGATACTTGAGCGCCAATTGCATGACCTGGTCGTTTACATCCTTGACCGAAATCCGCTTGAGGCTGCGCCCGTAGAACTGTTCGCTGATATCCTTGAGGTCGATGCGGAAATCAGCCACATCCATTTCGTCTTCATTCACGAGACCGGCGTCGGTGAGTGCTTCCATCACCATGTCGTAATCGTGTTCGGCATATCCCAGAAACAGGTTGGCGATCTGGCGCATCACTTCTTCATCCAGGTACCCGATGATACCGAAGTCTACGAAACTGACCCTACCGTCGTACATGACAATGGTATTGGCTGGGTGTGGATCCGCATGGAACAAACCGAACTCCATGAGCTGCCGGGAGAAATTGGTCAGGCCGATGAGCGCCACTGCTTTGGGATCGATGCCGCTTTCCACCAGGGCATCCACCTGGTCCATTTTGATGCCATCGATATGCTCCATGGTAAGGACCGATCGGCTCACGTAGTCCCAGTGGACCGCCGGAATATGGATCTCTTCTATGGGTTCGAAATTGGCGGCAAACTTTTCCATGGCGCCGGCCTCGATAAACATATCCAGCTCCTTGAAAATGGTGCGTTCAAACTCCCTGACCAGGTTGACCGCCCCGATCATCCGGCCGACCTCAAACACCTTTTCGATCTTTTCTGCGAAATAGTACATGAGCCGGACATCCTCACGAATGACTTTTCCGATGCCTGGCCGTATGATCTTGACCGCAACCTTTTCTCCGGTGTGCAGCTGCGCAGCATGGACCTGGGCGACGGAAGCGGCGGCAATGGAAGTTTCATCGAAGCTTTCGAACAGGCGATCTATCGGCTGCTCCAACTCCTCCTCCACGACCTTTTTGATGGATTTAAAGGCGACCGGGGGTACGCTGTCTTGCAGTTTTCTGAGCTCTTCGGTCACCTCCAAGGGAAACAAGTCGGCACGGGTGCTCATCAACTGACCCAACTTGATAAAACTGGGACCCAGTTCCTCCAGTATGCGTCTCAGCCGGGCCGGGGAGATGTACCCGGCTCTGGAAATGGAGGGTGAGAATTTGACATTCGCTTCATCCCGGCCAGCCCGGGAGAACAGGCGGTTGACGATATCGCCGAAGCCGTGCTGTACGAGCACGCGTGTGATACCCGCAAAACGCCTGATCCCTTTTCCGCGGTATATCCCGTTGGTTAATTTCATGGTCGTCCCTTTTTCCGGTAAGGTTTGCCGTCATCTGTCGAAGTGTCGGGGTGGGAATGATCCGCCCAGCCATACTTATATCAAACCCGTCTAAAACTCAAATCCTATCCATCGGCTTTTTCCTTGACATACGGATTGAACGGAATATCCTGGCAGGGTTCGATTGTGTCAATTTATTGGAAATCGGGCACTTAATTCATGAAAGGGGAAGAGAGATGAAAGTACTGGTCAGCGACAATTTGGGGCAGGCCGGGATCGACATGTTCGAAGCGGCACCGGGGATAGAGG